>OCZS010000125.1_pt1 | contig 23790 bp, 21 predicted proteins | sample 1539071 | NCBI WGS metagenome assembly OCZS01 (sample SAMEA3113584, study PRJEB22503) | soil metagenome
TGGCCCCCTTGAAGAGATTGTAAATAATCCTAGTTCTGTTACAGGCGCCTTTCTCAGAGGAGACCAACGGGTTGTCCACAGGCATGAGCGGAGAAAGCCAAGCAAGTGGCTAACGGTTCACAATGCGAGTGAGAATAATCTAAAGTCTATTGATGTCAGGTTTCCTCTAGGCTGCATGACAGCTGTCACCGGCGTTTCAGGCTCAGGCAAGTCGACACTCGTAAACGATATATTGTTCAGAGCACTTGCCACACATTTTTACGGTTCAAAGGAAAGAGCAGGTAAGCATGATAAGATATCAGGCCTCGAGCACATAGATAAGGTGATAGGCATTGATCAATCTCCAATTGGCAGAACTCCAAGATCAAATGCTGCCACTTATGTCAATGCCTTTACGCCCATACGGGAGCTATTTGCCAAGACATCTCAGGCAAGAGAGATGGGATATAAAGCTGGCAGGTTCTCATTTAATGTCTCAGAGGGGAGATGTGACTCGTGTGAAGGCGGCGGCTCAAAAAAGATAGAGATGCAATTCTTGCCCGATATCTATGTCACATGCGACGAATGCAAGGGTAGACGCTATAATTCTGAAACACTTGCAATTAAGTACAAGGGCAAAACTATTTCAGATGTGCTTGATATGACTATCGAAGAGGCACTAAAATTCTTTTATGCGATACCGACTATTACCAAAAAGCTCCAGACACTAAGCGATGTGGGTCTTGGCTACCTGAGACTGGGGCAGCCTGCAACTACACTCTCAGGAGGTGAAGCTCAGAGAATCAAGCTTGCGGCAGAGCTGTCAAAGCGCGACACTGGCAAGACAGTCTACATTTTAGACGAGCCTACTACAGGCCTCCACTTTGCAGATGTAAGCAAGCTGCTAAATGTGTTAAAAAGGCTAGTTGATCTTGGCAACACAATCATAATCATCGAGCACAACCTAGATGTAATTGCGTCGGCTGATTGGATAATAGACCTGGGGCCAGAAGGTGGCGCAGCAGGTGGGCAAATTGTTGTAGCAGGTACCCCGGAGGAAGTAAGCGAAAACATGAACAGTTATACTGGCGAGTATTTGAAGCCAAAGCTGTCAGTTGATAGTATGATATTGCAGAGGGCCAATCAATGACTTTCACTACTACGATTCTAAAAGAAAAGCGCATTCCAGAACAACCAGGCGTCTACCTAATGAAGGATAGTGAAGGTGTGATCATCTACATCGGCAAGGCCAAAAACCTGCGAAAACGTATCACCTCTTATTTCAGTAGGCACGACCCCAAGCTAGGATGGAAGACTAGCAGGCTGGTTAGCAGGATATCAGACATAGATTTTGTCGTTACTGACAATGAAATTGAGGCATTCCTTCTTGAGTCCAATCTCATTAAGCGTTACAGACCGGTCTTCAACATTGAATTGAAGGATCAGCAACGCTATACTTATCTAAAAATTACAGACGAGGCATTTCCCCGTCTCCTTGTCGCCAGACGCAACAGGGCAGGAGAATTCACCGGACCAAAAGGCAGAATCTATGGACCGTTTGTGCGAGGCAGTTCTAAATACTTGACAGTTGGACTCTTGCGAAAATTATTCAAGGTAAGAGTATGCAATAGGCTGCCCAAGACTCCCTGTCTTCAGTACTTTATCAAGAATTGTGATGCGCCATGCATAGCTAATGTAATGCAGGAGCAATATATGATGAATATAGTAGCATTGCAAGACATACTTGAAGGTAAGAGCAGTATCGACAAGTTTGCTGAGGAAATGCAGGCAGAGATGAAGCATGCATCCGAGCTTGGCGATTATGAAAGGGCAAAAGAGATCCGGGATACTCTGTACAGACTGAACAATCTGCGCATTAAGCAAAAGATGGAAAAGGCGGTCAACCGCAACCATGACGAAGAGTATGTCAGTATTTTAAAAGATACCAAAAAGGGGGTAGCCCACGTGATGGCACTCCGCAGGACACGTGGTGTCATAAGCGATCGGAAAAAATTTGAATTTGATCTAGTAGGCGACAACTCGCTTTCCTCATTTCTTTTACAATACTACTCTACAGTTCCAATGATCCCAAGGTTCGTCTATGTCAACGAAGACCTTGAGGACAAGCAGGTGTTAGAGATGTCACTTGAAAAAATAGCTGAGCACAAGGTGAGTATCTTTAATGTCGAAAAGACACTGACAAAGGATAAGCGGCAGCTTATGGGCCTTATCATTCGCAACCTTTCAATATACATTGAAAGGGGCTATGATCCAGCAGTGGTAGAGCTTAAAAATGCCTTAAAGCTTACTTCCATGCCTGAAGTCATTGATTGTTTTGACGTGTCAAACCTTGGAATCTCAATTACTGTTGGTTCATGTGTTCGGTTTATCAACGGCAAGCCTAGTAAGAACTACTACAGGAGATTCAACATCAGAACAGTAGTAGGGCAGAATGACTTTGCGATGATGGGCGAGCTTGTTCGCCGGCGTTATTCGTCTGCAGGCGAAAAGATTCCCGATCTTATACTGATAGACGGTGGGCGCGGTCAGCTTGGAGCCGCTATCATGTCACTTCGAAGCTTAGGAATCTCAGATGTCCCTTGCATCAGTCTTGCAAAGGAAAATGAAGAGATCTATGTGCCTAGTTCCAAAGACCCAGTTGCGCTACCGAAGAGTAATGCAGGCCTCAAAATGCTGCAGTATGCTCGAGACGAAGCCCACAGGTTCAGCCTTGCCTATAACATCAAGCTGAGAAAGTTGCATTAATCATTTCCACGTAGAGATATACTGCGTGTCTGTGATAACTTCACATATTGAGATAAAGAAAAAAGAAGAGTAGTTAGTTGTTTTTGTTTGTATGTTTTTTGTCTTAACTGATTGCAGTCAGTGGTCTCTCTTCTTTCTTTTCAAAAGTCTCGATGTCTTTTGCCTTCGCTTTTGCGCTGACTGTCTCCTTTTCTTTTATTTCTTCGTGTGTCCACTCACACATAGTGTCGACTACGCGCATTATGATAGATAAGAATAACATGCTAAATACAATCCTTATCTGGCAAATTCTTCTACTAAGTAGTATTATAACAATTCAATGATGACAATTTATTTAATTTAGTAAGGGTGGCTAGCTGAAAAGTATGTCCGTCACATTCCACAACGACAAATATTCTCTACCCCTTTGCTTGAGAGTAAGTATCATTATCATTAGACAATATTTAACTTGCTCTTGCCATATAAGACAGATAAATTACAATTTGTAAACAAAATCTTACGTGATCTTACACGAAGTTATTACTAGTATTTCAGATAGAAAAATTTTTTAGGGTGGTATAACACATGACAATATGGCCGAAAACAGGAAGAAAGTTTTGCTTAACTTTGAGCTTAAATGCAGCGATCAAGGACAGAAGCGTATCATTAAGGCCATGGCAGACTTTAACCCTGAGATTCCAAATAGTCTCATTACAAATTACTCAGCGGAGTACGATGAAAGCGAGTCTGTAAATATAATTCAGCAACTGTCTGATGGAGGGATTCAGGTGGCAAAAACTGGTAAGGCCTTTGAATTGCAACTGGAAGCAGACAATTTCGAATTTACATTGAATATTAAACCGAAGTACCAGCGCCATTGGGGTCAATCCTTTGTTGAAAAAATGGAAAGTGCAAGGAAAAAGATGGGTTATGGAATAGCAACTGGAAGCGATGTCGGCTAGATTAAAGCATGGCTGAAGGACTTTTATGGTCGCTTGCGATTTTGAGCATCACATCAAACAACAAGACACACAATAGGGAGTTTTTTAGACATTAAATGCGTGCTTTCTATTTCTGACCGCGCTAGGCTTTTTCCAAGTATATGATATATGTATACATTCAAGTAGTGCTCTCTGAACTAATTCCAGACACTTCTTGCATTCCAGAAATAGCAACTGCCATTAGCTTAAAACACGTAATCTTGCAGTTAGAAACAATAAATTGGAGGCAAACATAGGTAGCCGATATCGACTTTGAATGCCATTATAAGGAAGCAAGATTTTTTCATTGAATTTATCAAAACATGATTGTTGTATAAGAGACTATTACGTGTCTTTCTTAGGATACAGAAACATAAATAAAAATTGAAGGCGCAAAAAATCGCCTGCTTTTGCGCACTATTGGAACCCAGAACTCGCGACACCATACAGTGTGTCAAGCCTGTTGGCTGCAGAGTAGCGTTGGTCACCGCGGAAGTCGATTTCGATGTTGGTTGGCGTAAGCTCCTCTCCTCCTCTCACTATCACGACTATCCTTTCGTCGTTAGAATACATGTCACCATTGAGCAATAAGTCGGCGGTTCCTGAAACGACATAGCTGTTTAGCCCAATGGGCCTTGCCACCCTCGGCTTGAGGTCCACTATCTGGAACGTATCATGGTCTCTGCTCCTCTGTGACTCTAGATCTACGTTTTCGTTTGAATCTTCCCTTGCGGACATGAAGTAGGCAGAGAGAGTCGCGCTGACAGGCTCCTCGTCACTCACCCTGAGTGCAAATGATCCGGACATCACAAATGGTCCTTCGGGGCGCGTCTGATTCGACGTTATAGTGAATATGTCCCCCTCGAGATCTAGCGGCGCCTGTATGTTGAACTGCTCTTCAACTACTGTAGTTCTATTGTACTCTGCTGTCACTACAATGTTATGGTCTTCGCCGTCGTCAGGTATAGTCACAAGACCCACCCCTCCGAATGGAGTTTGGATCCACGTGCCAGGGGAGGCGCTTAGGAATTGAAGATCTTCAAAATTTGAGAAGAATATAGGGTAGGTCCCTGGCGGCAGATCATCTACTCTAAGTTCTGTGAAGCCCTGCTCTATTCTTTCTGCAGCTTCTGCATTGTAGATCGTTACAAACATGCCCTGTATCGGGTTCCCTTGGGTGTCTTGTGCACGAAGTGTAAGCGAATTATCCGTCACCCTTGGAGGCGGAGGAGGGGCCGGTCGCTCGCTATATAGTGCAGTCACGGTGGTGTTCCTACCTTCTCTGATCGTTATCAACCCAGAGCCACCGTCAGGTGTATCTATCCATCTTCCTGGCTCTGCTGACTCAAATTCAAAGCGCCCAAAGTCAGAATAGAATATAGAGTATGTGCCTTCTTGAAGCTCTATATCGATAGGAGTCCTGCCGGTTTCTATTACCTGACCGTTGCTAGTATCAATTATAGTGACTGGTGCATTGCGTAGAGCCTCCCCATTGTCTGTTGCAGAGACTGCAGTTAAGCGAAGCGTTGAAGGTCCTTCAGTTCTCCCGTCCAATTGTATTATGTTGACGGTTTGGATGATGTTGGTCTGCTCGGTTCTGACGACTACTTGGGCACTGCCCGCAGCCACCGTGGTCGGCACTATGACTACTGTGTTAAATGACCCTTCTACATTTGTTATTACGTTAGTTATTGGGACATTGTTTATGAATATCTGGATTGGTGTGTCTGGCTGGAAACCCTCACCGCTGATCGCAAGCGGCGAGCCAGGTTCTGCGCTTGTTTCATCTAGCTGAACTGTTGGCCCTTCCTCTCCGGCTATGTCAGTCTGATTGTTTTGTGTCTGGTTCTGTAACGTAGTTGTTGCTGCTTCTCCTCCTTCTTCTTCTACTTCTTCTTCTGCCGGTTCTTCAACATTGATTTCTAAATTATCAGATGCTTCCTGTCTATTTTCATCTATAACAGTAACAACGACGTTATAGGTGCCAGCTTCCTCAAATGTGTGCAAAACATTTTGCTCATCATTTCCTTCACTGTCATCATCAAAATTCCAGTTAATGGTATAGGGTTCTGTTCCGCCTGTTATATTTGCTTCAAACTCAAACGTGGCTGGTGCAACATCTTGTGTCCCATTTGAAATGATTCCAACTATAAGAGGATCGGTTATTGCTGTTGGTGGGGGTGCTGCTGCTGCTGCTGCTTCAACATTGATTTCTATACTATCAGATGCATTTTGATTGTCAGTGTCTGTAGCAGCAAGAGTAACGTTATAGGTGCCAGCTTCCTCAAATGTGTGCAAAACAGTTTGTTCGTTACTTTCTTCGCTCCCTTCACCGAAATTCCAGATATTAGTGTAGGGCTCAGTGCCACCTGTTAGGTTTGCTTGAAATTCAAAAGTTGCCGGTGCAACACCTTCTGTGCCGTTTGAAATGACTTCAGCTGTCAGAAGTTCAGTAGATTCCTCTTCTGCTAGTTCTTCTTCTTCAGGAGCTGGAATAATAGTTTCATTCGTGATGCCTTCTGTTGCATTAGCAACAGGTTCAGTTACAGATTCTGCAACAGTCACTGATAATGCAGAAACGGCCGTTCTTCTGTCGTCTGCGACAGCAAGAATTGCATATTCACCTGCTTCAACATTGGGCACTATTACTGATGATTCAAATGTCCCTTCTTCGTCAGCAGTTTCAGAGGTCACTAGGCTATTTTCATAGTCTTCTTCAGAGTCAGAAAGAACCATCAGCTCGTCAATTTCTCCTGTATCTGTAATATCGGCATCAGAGATAGAAATTGAGCATTCATTGTATGTTCCCGGACTTACTCCAAAGGTGCCGATGCTGCCATTTATGCGACCTTGAGCAATGGCCTCGTCTTCACATTCAAGGCTCATAGTGCCATTCACTGGCCCGCCTTCTTCAAGTGCAACAAGCAGGTTGTGCTCAGAAATGCTTGCAGCATTAGTAGTAATTGTAGCATTAGTAGTAGTATCGTTGGCGCCTTGGTCAGTGCTCGATTCGAGTAAATTCCCCAATGTATGTAGAGCAGCAGCATCATTATCAACATCAAAAAAGATGCTAGTCCCTTCTGGTTCAGTCGTTGTACTCTGGTTTGCATCGATCCCTTGCAGAGCAAATGCACTTCCATCTGTGAGATCAACCGGTTCAGATGACATAAAATAAATCGAAACCTGAGAATTAGCACCAAAATTGATGCCCTCTACTTCAACTGCGGAACCGGGCGAGGCTTCACTTTCGCTGAGAGTAAGCTCTGCCGGCTCTGTTGTTGTCTGTCCTTGGGAGCTTACAAAATAAAATGAGCCGACAGTTCCAGAAGCACTAACGAGTAAGGCTGCTGCTAGAATAGCAGTCAAAGGCTTTGCCATCATTCAGCCAAGCTGCGTAGTTATCAGATAAAAAGAGAGACCATTCTGCCTCTATAAGAAGATGTAACTGCGTTTAGTCAAGGTGGCTCTGAGACTACTCGTTGTTATCGTCCAGATCCGGCCTCTTATGCTGGTTCCTTATTACAAGGTTGTAGTGGTGAAGTGAGAGGGAATATGAACTTCCTTGCGCGTAAGGGAGGACAGCTTTTGGAAAACTATTCAGGCACAATACAATGAGCCGTTAGGGTTCTGGTAATTTGTAGCCGCTACCCCAACCCAGTCAAGCTAGGCTTGACTTTTACAATCCAGTCGTCCTCCTGCTTGGACTACAGGGTGTCATTTACGGCACGGACGAGCCCAACATATCTCAACTTAGATTTCATTGGGCTTGTTGTTGCCGCTACCATTGCTCATATGGAAAAAATATGTCAAAGAGATCATAAAAGCCTCATGAATTGTAGCACTTTTCTTATCATAATCTATTTATCTGTGAAATTGGAAATTTATTTTAATGGGCAGATTGTTTGGAAGGGATAGCAAGAGAGAGGACCGTGTCCCTTCTGAAGAGAGACTGGAATCCGATCAAGATGAGAGCGATTTTCAAAAGCGAGACCTCTATAACAAGGGTGTCAACGCTATGTCTAATGAAAACTTCCTTGACGCGATAAGGAGCTTTGATCTTGCACTAAGGATTGACCCGCAGTATGTTGATGCGTGGATTAAAAGAGGATATGCCCATTTTCACCTAGATGAATATACTGTTGCTATCGCTTCTTATGACAGGGCGCTTGAGGTAGACGTCAATAACGCTGAAACGTGGAACCTTAAGGGACTTGCTTACTATAAGATGAAAAACTACGACAAAGCCATTGAATGCTGTGAAAAGTCAGTAGACATCAATCCAAACGAGGGTATGTCCTGGTACAACAAGGCTTGCTACCTTAGCCTCAGCGGAAGGATTGACGATGGCCTTGACGCACTCAAGAGATCTATAGAGATAGACATTCAGAACGCCCGCAAGGCAGTGCGTGATAGGGACTTTGAAAATGCACGTGCAGAAGAGGGTTTCAGGAGGATCATCGAAGTAGTCGTGCTTGAGTCGATAAGACAAGGTTATGACTATGTGGGCAAGATAGTATGGGTCACTGCCATGGACAGGGCGGAAGTTGAGGATGCGCTCATGCGCCTTGCTATGAAAGGTCTTGTCATCAAGCGTGAAAGGAGGACCTTTACTGGCAAGGAGGAATATTATGAACTTCCAAGTGAGATTGCAAACAAGGTAGGAGTGACAAAGAAAACCGGCCTTTTTGGCTCCAAGCAAGTTTCAGCTCCGTTCCAACAGCTAAAGGATATAAAAGAAGTCCTCACCAAGGCTAAGGATTCAATTGAAAAAGGCGATTTAGCTAGCACGCTGGAACACTTTGACGAGCTTGTAAGCCCGACAAAGCACGGAAACGCCATGATGGAGCAGTTCTTTGATGAACACAGGGATCTTAGGCTTTACAAGATAAGGCTTCAGGACAGGGGACAGGAATACCTTAACGCTCACAAGTCTGATCTTATTGATCTGATAACAAAGATAGACCATACACTCGGAACTGGCGTGACTAGCAAATCACCTGCAAAAGATTAGCTTTTCGATGTATTATACCATATACATGTAAAGCGTCCTAGTGGGATGTTTGTTATTTTTTCTTCTGCAAGCGACTAACAAGCCCGCAATTACTAGGATGACTTTCACAAGTGCAGGCATCCTAGGATTTTTATTCAAAGCGTGCTATCACATATGATTTTTCATGACAGAGAAAAGAATCTGTAGCGACTGTAATGTCCCTATGAAATACAGTAGTAGAGGACGAAATGATGGTGCGAAGACTACAGGTGCACGAAATACCCCATCGCGTACATATTCTATGATAACACATAATCTCTAAGGCATCAAAAGCGATAAGTGCACATATACGACTTAATTAGATAGGCCAGCCAGTTAGTTAAATCTCGAATGCTTCTATACGCCAATTCTGTCAAGACACTTGGCTAGCTGGCAATCTACCAATAACCAACTCAGGTGATTATAAAGCGTCTTAATCATTAACTATTAAGAAGTATCCAATAACAATAAGAGGAAGTGAAAGTTGTGACAGACCAAAAACAGCAACAGCAACATCTTGAACGGAACAAAGAGAACGTAATGTCCTTCTACGACTTGATGTTCAACCAGAATAATCCTGCCGAAGCCATCAAGAGGTATGTCGGAGAGGTTTACGTTCAACACAATCCAGCAGTGGCCGACGGCAAGGAGGCTTTCATTGAGTATTTTGAGAGGATGGCAAAAGAGTATCCTGGCAAGCGTGTTCACTTCAAGCGGGCGATAGCAGAAGGAAACTATGTAGTCTTGCACTGCTATCAGGAGTGGCCTGGTGACATAAGTAATTGGGCGGGAATTGACATTTTTCGATTAGACGACAATGGAAAGATTATTGAGCATTGGGATGTGCTACAGAGGATACCTGAGAAAAGCGATAACGATAATACAATGTTCTGATTCAAATCGAGGGTTGGTGGTAACATGCAGCCGTCCGAGGTAAGGAGAGGTATCTGGTTGTCAACCATCTGACGCCAAAGGGTAGAAAGTTAGAAAGTTATTAAGGAAACTACAGAAGGTGATAATAGCATTGCGACAATGACTGACTCTGATTGTCTATTAGTAATTATAAACCGCCTCCGTCATAGTCCAGTGGTAGCTTATAGCCATCGCATAGGAACTCCTAATCTATTAATAACCTTCAGAGGTGGATGATATCTCATATGGCAAAGATATTTGCCGATGTAAGCGAGAAAGAAATCACCAGAACTATAGCGGAAATGTTCAATGAAACAATGAGAGAGTATACGGATTCTGACGTTATAATTATCGGTGCCGGCCCAGCCGGCCTTACCGCTGGCAGGGATCTGGCAAAGGCTGGTGTTAAGACCCTTATCATAGAGCAGAACAATTACCTTGGGGGTGGATATTGGGTAGGAGGCTATATGATGAATCCAGTCACTGTTAGGGCGCCAGCACAAAAGGTATGGGACGAGCTCGGAGTGCCATACAGGAAGATAAATGAAGGACTGTACGCCACATGGGGCCCGCATGCATGTAGCAAGCTGATAGGCGCAGCCTGCGATGCAGGAGTGCGATTTTTGCAGCTGACCAAGTTTGATGATCTCGTGCTCAAGAACAAGAGAGTAGGTGGCGTGGTAGTCAATTGGATGCCGGTCTCTGCTCTACCGAGAAACATCACATGTGTTGACCCAGTCGCGCTTGAAAGCAAGATCGTAATCGATGCTTCAGGACACGACTCTGTTGCTGTCAGGCGCCTGATGGACCGCGGGTACGTCAAATGGAAGGGCATGGACCCAATGTGGGTTGAAGGAAGCGAGGACGCCGTAGTCAACTACACAGATGAAGTATTTCCTGGGCTAATTGCAACAGGCATGTCTGTTACCGAAACGCATGGACTTCCAAGGATGGGACCGACGTTTGGCTCTATGCTCCTATCCGGCAAGAAAGCGGCCGAGGTAGCATTGGGCAAGCTCAAGGAGATGCCAAGTCCGCCCAAACTGAGGGCGAAGTAACCCTTTATATTTTCACTTTTGCATTTTATTTTATAATAATTGGTTTTTATTCGCTTTATTCACATCTATCAGACGGCTTCAGCGCCAACACTTGATGCTAAGGTAGTGGCTGAGGAGATCGACAAGATTTTTCCACGCTGCAAGGTAGACATCAGACCGCCTTTTTTGTATGAGGAGAACATGATAGAGCAAGCAAAGATAGCAGACATCAAGCAGCCCTTTGAAAAGCGACAGTTAAACCATGAACAAGACAGCATGGCAATGATGACGATTTCGCTGTACGACGGCTTTGTTATGCAGAAGATGTTTGCAGAAATGATACCTACTGCAGAACTCAGTCTGGCTCATATCCACATCACATTCACCAGTCTTTTGACATGCACCTTTACAGAGGATGATTGGCGCTACCATGGCCGTGCTGTCATATGCGGTACACCTTCGATCGTTTCTACAACCGGCATAGTTGAAGCTCTAGCGAAACCCAGAGAATTCTACTTTGCTCACCTTGGCGGTATGGCAGCAGACAATGGCAGTCTGAAAAAAAAATTCGCAGGAAGGTTCATTGACTACGACGATGAAGATAAAATTACTGCAGCTTGCATAAATTATGCCCTGCAGTCGATATTCTTTTTTATCACTAACGGTGAGCCTTTTTGCAATAACAAAGATTGTAGACTCTTTAACTCGCACTGGCAAGAGGAACTGATACACACTATTGAAAAAAGAACATTATGCAGCCATCACAGGAATTTGGCAAATAATTATCAATAGGTCAGCCAAGGGCTGGAAGATTTTAGCTGTACGGCCCATTTCAATTGAGTTTTCACTTTCGGTTAGCCTCTGTTTATGCAATGGATATTCCATACTTTCAGTCCGTTCCGAACGAATTATTAAGAGGTATCGAAATTGTGACTTTGTACTTTGTCCGACAGCCAATCAGGCAGTTTTAGGGATCAGAAGCACTATGACGTGATAATAATTGGCTCTGGACCTGCAGGATATACAGCGGGTATTTACACTTCCCGTGCTAACCTAGGTACGCTCATTATATCAGGTACCCTGCCTGGCGGCCAGCTTATGACTACAAGTGAAGTAGAAAATTACCCTGGCTTTCCAAACGGCATATTTGGACCTGAGCTGATGATGAATATGCGCCAACAGGCAGAAAGATTTGGTGCAGTAATTGTCGATGACGAGGTGCTCAAGGTTGACTTCAAGAAAAGGCCATTTACAATTACAACTCATGCTGAGACGTATACTGCAGAAGCAACCTTAGTATGCACAGGCGCATCTCCTCGAAAGCTTGGCATTCCTGCGGAGCAGCAATTTAGCGGCAGAGGAGTCTCATATTGTGCGACTTGCGATGGCCCATTCTTCAAAGGCGAAAACATAGTAGTCATCGGTGGCGGCGATACTGCATTGGAAGAAGCAACATTTCTGACAAAGTTTGGGAAGTCAGTCAGAGTAGTTCACAGGCGCGACTCTCTGCGCGCTAGCAAGATCCTTCAGCAAAAGGCGCTTGAAAACCCTAAGATCGAATTCATTTGGAATAATGTTGTAGCAGACATCAAAGGCAACAATAAGATTTCAACTGTCTTGGTCAAGGACATCAATACGGGCAATGAAAGAACTATCGAGACAGGTGGCCTCTTTGTGGCAATTGGCCACGAGCCCAATACTGCAATTTTCAAGGGACAACTCGAGCTTGACGATAAGGGTTACATCGTCCTCAAGCAACATACGAGGACAAGCGTTGAAGGCGTGTTTGCCGCTGGAGATGTTCATGATCATAGATACAGACAGGCCGTAACTGCTGCAGGTTTTGGCTGCATGGCAGCAATTGATGTCGAAAAGTGGCTTTCGGAAAGAAAGCATAGCTGAGAAACTATAATAATTCTGTAGGCTTTTTTTCTTGAGTGTAAAATTGTGCCAGATGGCTTATGAGTCTAAGTAGCTTGCAATGCCCAGACAGGATGCCTTCATTGGTATTACTCCATTTTGAGTTCTGTGAGTTCTGTACAGCACTCTACTGAATTATTGTACACACGTCTAAGCTGACGGGGCCTTCAGTTCAGGAGTAAGCCAGTTTGGACATATATTTTGCACTCTTAAGAGCCCTGTCATATTCCTGCGCGGTTAGAACATTTTCCCTGACGTACAGGCTCCTAAATTTTTTGCCGTCGTCTGCGAAAATGCCAACGATAATACCATGATCTAGGTTATGTGCCACCTTTAACATTGAAGTCATAACGGATCCTGACGAAGGTCCAACAAGCATGGTCTCCTTTTCGACAAGCTTCCTTACGGATTCAAATGAATCCTTGTTAGTTGCAGTCATCCACTCGTCTACGACGCTGAGGCGTCGCTTGAAAAGCTCAGGAATTGCCGATTCTTCAAAGTTTCGCAATCCCTGCAGAAGATGGTTCTTTTGCGCCTGTATCGCAACGGCGTGAACGTTCTTGTTTTTTTCCTTCAGAAACGTTGCAGTACCAGTTATTGTACCTCCTGTTCCGCAGCCGGTAAGAAAGTGGGTGACGGTCCCATTTGTCTGCTTCCAGATCTCAGGGCCAGTACTCTCATAGTGAGACAAGAAATTGGTGTCATTATCATACTGGTTTGGCATGTAGTAAATGTCAGGCCTTGGCTTTGAAATGGCCTTTGCAAGCGCAATGCTCTGGTCCGTGCCAGCGCCTACTCGTGGGCACAGATCGTCAGATGTTTCATGAAGAGTCGCGCCCAGATTGCGTAGGATGTTTTTTGTTTCCTCGCTCACCTTTTCAGGTATAACGATTTCTACTTTGTAGCCAAGTGCAGCTGCTATACCTGCCAGCGCAATACCAGTGTTACCGGATGAAGGCTCGATGATGATGCTCTTGTCCTTCTTCAAGATTCCCTTCTTTTCTGCATGCTTTATCATCCAGTATGCAGCCCTATCCTTTACAGAGCCAAACGGGTTATGCCACTCTAGTTTGGCATATAGCTTGACATTCTCAGTAGAAAATGACCTGAGCTCAATCAGCGGTGTCTGCCCTATTTGTTCGACAACGTCAGGTCTTGCAACTGCTGACATTTTTCTTTATTTCGCCTTCTTTATCACGAATTCAAGATCTTTATCATTCTTATTTAACGATATCAGCTCATGTCCATTGCGATTGACCCATCTTGAAATGTCCTCTTCAGACTCAGGGTCATCTGCAACTACCTTGATTGTATCACCTATCTTGAGGCGCTCGACCTCCATCTTCGTGCGGAATACTGGCTCAGGGCAGTAGAGTCCCCTTACGTCAATTGACTTGGTAGGTGAAGCATTCATAGTAGCAAATCAGGTAAAATTATAGTATCGTAATATTAAATGTTACAGTTGCTACCGGAAAAGGTCTCGCTCCTTTGCTCTCAGTAGAGACTTGATTGACGTATTTGATGATTTTTCAAAGTTGTAGCCTCGGACTATGGCTACTGGCGTGCCTTCAGCCTTACCCATTACAAGCTCGGCCGCAGAAGCTATCTCGTCTGCCACCGCAATCTCAGTTACTTTCAATTTTCTGCCATACATGTCATATGTTCCGATGTAACTCTTAATCGGGTTTATTCCAGCTACGCCTATTGCAACATTTGTTTGGCCATTTCTAAACGTCCGGCCAAAGGTATCGGTTATGATCACTGCTATTTCCTTACCGATCTTTTTCTTTACCGTCTCCTGGAGCCTGCCTGCAGACTGGTCGGGGGCAATTGGCAACAGCACTGCAGTATCACCTTCCACATTGCTTTGGTCCACGCCAGCATTTGCACATACAAAGCCGTGCTTTGTTTCTGATATGATTATGCCATTTTTTGCACGCAAAATTTGCGATGATTCCTTTAATATCAGCTCCATTACGCGTGGATCTTTATCGTGCTCCTTTGCCATGCTAATCGCCTTTATTGAAGGCTTAATACTGGCAAGGTCTACAACACGCCCTTCTGCTTTTGATACGATCTTGTGCGTGACAACAAGAATATCACCATTCTGCATCCCTATTTGGCTACGATCTATTGCTTCAAGGATAATCGCGCCAAGATCGTTGTACAGCCTAATGTCATCTGAAATTCGAATAGGGGTTATCTGTATCAACTGCACTGATTGAAAGATAGAAGTTAAAAAATCAGTTGGTTGCTAATGCATCCTGCTTGCTGCATTTATCAATACTGCCTCACCAAAATTTTTTTTTAACAAGTTCAGGAGTAGGCTTAGATCACGCTTGTCGATGGAAACATCAGCCTTTTCTCTCACCATGTCTACAGGGCAGAATCCTACCGTATAGCCGGCCAGAGCGAATAGCTTCAAGTCATTGGCACCGTCTACCACCACTACAGTATCCTCCTTCCGGATGTCCCATTGTCTTATCGTGGGCCTAATTGCAGCTGCCTTGTCGGACGTGACATTCATTATCACATCCTCCAGTTTGCCATCCTTGAACACTAATTCGTTAGAGAATATCCTGTCTATTCCAAGCTCTTCTTTCAGCCTGTCTGTGATTATTGTGAAGCCGCCGGATACTGCAATCATTTTCCATTCCGCCTTCTTGAGCGCAGAGCAAAGCTCTTTTGCCCCAGGCATTATTGGCAGACCTTCGCCTATCTCCTTGGCGTCTTCGTAGCTAATCCCCCTCAGTGCTAGTACTCGGCGCCTGAGCCCCTCTTCCCAGTTGATCTCGCCTCTGATGCCGGCGTTAGTGATGTCCCAGATCTCTTTCTCTTTTCTGGGACCCATGACCTGAGCTAAAACTGGAAGGTACTCAGCGTTAAGCAGAACACCCTCCACATCAAAGATAATCAGCATAGTATTTGCTTATGCAAAACAAATTCCCGTCAGTATATTAAGCTTCTCCACATATTTTTTTCTATTAGTACTGCTAATGCGCCATTATCGTCTTTTGTCTCTTGTTGTTAAGGTAGTCTGTCAACAGTACTTTGTCAATGTCCGCAGGGTTAATGTAGTATGATCGCCCCTTGACATACTTTTCCATTTCATTGACATACCCAAGCAAAGAATCCTCCTCGCTGATCATTATAGTATCAATTTCAATATTTTTTGAGTGGACTTTTTTTGCCTCCAAAATGGTACGGTCGCCAATATATTGGTCAACTTGTCTATAGCGGTAGCAAAGGTACACAAGCTCTCCTGATGCAATGTCAAGATTCATACTATTATTATGCTTGACAACGTCAATGGTCTCCCGATCTGGTGTGTAAAAGTGAGAATAAGGTCTCTGTGACACTATTCTGTCCTGCTCGCTTTTATCATCTATAAAGCACGCGCTGGGGTGACCATCCGTCACAAGTACTAGGCGTTTGTTAATGGCGCCGTCCTTTTGCAATATTTTGTTTGCCAGCCTGAATGCAGCCTGGTAGTTAGTGTAGTGCAAAAAGTCAGAGCCGGGCTCAAAGGTCTTTAGATAAGGTATGTCATGCGGTGCCACCTTGGATGCTAGCGCGCCAAACCCGACAATATAGACCGAGTCTGAGGGAAAGAAATTACGGTTCAGCAAATAGAGGCTCCAAAGTGCACGCTTCGCGGCCTCAATTCTGCTCATGTCTCCATACATTGATGAATACCGCATAGTGGAGCTGAGGTCGATACAGTATACTACTGCGACACGGACATCCTGTATTGTTTCGTATTCTTCAAAGTCATCTACATCAATTTGAAGTGGCAGCTTTAGACTGCCACCATCCTTTACCGTACGTTGGATTGTGTTCAGCAGCGACTTTGGAACATTAAGCAACCTAATGTCATCACCCGGCTCATACTTTTTAGTAGTGTCCAGCACAAGTGATCCCGATCCAAAGTTCTGTGATTCGTGCGTGCCATATTCGCCGGCCTTGAGGGCCTTCATTACGTCACTAAGTATCTTGCCGCCTATTGCAGTAAAGCCCTTAGCGCTAAGCCACTTTGGAGAATCCTTTAGATAGCCCTTTTTCATCAGATACGCAACAAAGGGCATGCCAGAATCGTCTCCACTTTCGTCCCTTGAATCGGTCAACGATCCCGAGCTCTGCTCCTGTTGGCTGCTTTCCTGTTGCTTTGAAAGTGATGACATTACACGCTGAAGGGTCTGCTCAAGCTCCTGCAAGCTAGGCGTCTTTTCCTTCAGTGCCTCTCTTCCAATTGCCTTGAGTAGTTTGTCTAGCATATCGCGAGTGAGCTCACTCTGACCTTGGCTGTCCTGCCTCTGCTCCTGACCCTCTTTATCGAGTGGAAAGTATACGAATTTCTTGCTGCCGAGGGCACTATTATGCGAGGTCATAGATGTTGTTATCCTTTTTGTCCAAGAGTGGAGGCTGGGTGTGTCGCAGGCCTTCAAGTATCACCTCAGTCACAGATGCCGTGAACTCCCCGTTGAGGCCCTCGCTCAGTGAGATATTCTCTGTCTTTATTCCAAGTTGCAGCGCTTGCTCGATCAGGTGTTTTTGCTCTTCTTCTACCTTAGCGATTGTTTCATTCACTGCCTGCTTGAGTGCAGGAAACTTTGAGAGCTGAGACTCATAGTCTGAGTCGATATTCTTGCCTCCGCCCCTACCAGCTATTGTTTGTGAAACCTGGAATGTCTTGTTCTTTGCAAAATCGTTCTTGACTTTTGTCAACTGTTCTGGGGCTAGCTTTTGGATGTATTCAAGTGACACTTCCTTCAGCGCGCTTTCTATTATAGAATCAAGCACATTCTTTCTATTCTGGCGAGTATCTTCCATTTCTGCAAGCTCAAATTTGGATGACTGGTGGATGCAGTGGATGTCACAAAAGCGCGGGATCGCTTTAATGCCATATAAAATGGAGCGTGTACGTTCAGCTTCTCCTACCATCATCTCCATTGAATGCACCGACATCCTAACGCTGACTCCCTTATCATGGTTCACGTCGTGGTGCACACGAGTCATCTGTGTTATCTTAGCTATCGTTTTTACCATAAATACAGGCAACATGACATTGTTGGCATCTGCAATCTTTGCTTCCTGAGTAATGATCAGCATCTCGTCTTCTACTGTCCGGGGATAGTGGGTATCGATATGGCTTCTCAACCTGTCAAATAACGGTTCGATTATCTTGCCTGAGTGTGTATAGTCGATGGGGTTTGCAGTTGCAATTATTCTGACATCAGGTTTGAACACGATCGGATATGCCCCTGTTGTAAACTTGCCCTCTTGAAGAACACTGAGCAGGGACACCTGCTTGCGTGGATCGAGCACGGGCAATTCGTCAATACACAATATGCCATGCCTTGCCTGCAATAGCTGCCCTGCAGAATATGACTCGATATTGTAAAGCTCGACTCCCTTTTTGGCTATCTTGATTGCGTCTATCTGTCCAACCAGATCCTTGACTGAAATGTCCGGTGTCGACAATATGTACTTGTACCTGTCTGCGCCGCTTACCCAGTCGATCTTGGTCTCAAGCTTGTTCGCTCGAATAATATCCTCGCATTCTGGCGACACCATGAATTCTGGCTTCGTTCGGGAGATTTCAGTGTCATTTAAAAGCGCAATCAATTCATCTTCGGGAATCACTATAGGAATATCGCTTGTTATTGTACCCCTTACTATAGGGATAGGCGAGAGGAGATTCTGCGCTATCGCTTCTGCAATCTTGGTCTTAGCTTGCCCTATCTGGCCAACAAGTAGCATATCATGGCCAGACAGGATTGCTCTATTGATGGCAGGAACAACGTCGTCGTTGTAGCCGATGATGCCCGGGAATGGATGTTCCCCTTTTTTCAGCTTGGCAATCAAGTTGCTTCGCATCTGCTCTTGAACAGTGACATGTTTGTAGCATATATTGAGCAGATCTCCGAGTGTCCTAATTTGCTTGTAATCCTCAGGGACGCCTGACATTATTTCACTATACTTTGGTTTTGAAGTGTAAGAGCGGTGAACTGTTTCCTGTATTCTGGAATAGCTCATATCGAAGATGGAGGTTTCTCATTCGACGCAAATTTAAAGATTGTCAGAACTCAATTAGGGGTTTTTGATGATCAGTTCTAGTACTTATGATACTTTCTATGCTGCTCTTATATCATTTAGACGGTTTTGCAGGCAGCAATTTTTGAACATCGTATTGCTTCCAGCTTCTTTCAAATTATTTGACCATCAGTGATCCATAATCGGTGTATCATGCTTTGCATAAATTAAGGCACTCCAATTATGAAAATATTGGATAGAATCGGCCTGTAAGTTCAATATCGGGGATCTAAGGCACATGCAAATGACAACATTGTGAATATTACAAAAGTCTTGTCTATTGCATCCAGCATGGTTTTTATTGCCGAATATTGTTTCGTGATTTTGGTTTGTCTGCATCGGAGTATAAGCATATCCTCAGAATCGCCGGAAAGGACATTGAGGGCGGCAGGAAATTGATAGTCGCCCTTAGTGAAATTAAAGGGGTAGGCTATAATTTTGCTCAAGTGTTGATTCAGTCGCTCAACATCAATCCTAATATGCGTGTTGGTTTTTTGACTGAAAACGATATCCGCGAGATCGAGCAGGTGATCTCCAATCCTGCTAGAGCAGGGATCCCGCAATGGTATCTCAACCGGAGGAAGAACATGGATGACGGCTCGAACTATCACAGGATAACTTCTGATCTTGATTTTGCTGCTTCAAATGATATTGAGCGCGAAAAGCTGGTAATGAGTTGGCGTGGATATAGGCATATGTTTGGACTGAGAGTAAGAGGCCAGTGTACCAGAACCACTGGCAGAAGGGGAGGAGCAGTAGGGGTTAAGAAAGTCAAGGCGATGCCTGGAGCTGCTGCACCTGCACCTGGAGCTGCTGCACCTGCACCTGGAGCTGCACCTGCTCCTGCGGGTGGTGGTGGTACAACCAGTCCAGCCCCACCATCAAAGGAGCCAGCCAAGAAATAGAGGATGGGCTAAATGGGGGATCCTCGTAAGACAAAGAAAACATTCCACAGGCCCAGAATGATCTGGACCACAGACCAGCTGAACGCCGAACTCTATATCATGGGCTCTTATGGTCTTAGGAACAAGCGCGAGCTTTGGAAGGCCGAGACTGAGGTAGCAAGGATCAGAAACCAGGCCCGAGCACTTTTGGCACTTTCAGCCGAACTGAGGGCAGAAAAGGAAAAGAGACTACTAAACTTTTTGAACAGGCTTGGTCTTGCAAGAGAGGGCGCTACGCTTGATGATATATTGAATCTAAAAGTCGAAGACCTGCTAGAGCGGCGTCTTCAGACAATAGTCATGAAAAAGACGGGCACCAGTTCACCCTATCAAGCTAGGCAGATAGTGAGCCATGGCCATGTATCTATAGGCAACCGCAAGGTAAACATACCAGGCTACATAGTGAAGGCTGAAGAGGAAAACCAGATATTGATCCATATTGAAGTCCCCGGCGTTGCTGCAGTGCAGCCGGCACCGGCATCATAGACCACCGACAATATTTGTCCATATTGTTATAATGATAAACCCTACTCGATACCCAGTTTAATGACACAATGTCCCCCATGCGTATGAGATAAATGCAAGAGGACACAGTTGCCGGCATTTCATATTATAAGGCAATATCGCTGGTCTCACTTCTATAGGGATTTGAAGTATTTCAAAACTGAATATTCAAAGAAAAAAGAAAAAAGAGATATAGTTGATTCTACTGTTGATGCTCGCCTGCTGATGTCCGGATGCTGCTGCTGCTGCTGCTGCTGCTGCTGGAGTATGATCCAATTGGGACGTCGGGGAAGCTGTCGCTCATCCTTTGCTCTGCCACTGCGCCTGCCTCTGCAAGTATCCTGTCTACTTCTTCACCGCTTGCGTCGAAGGCGAAGGAGGTGTGACCAAGAGATCCTGCGCTCATCATGATGTCGCTGAACACACCATTGATTTCTCCAAGTTCTCTGTCTACTTCTGGCATTACTCCTCCAATTCCTGTTCTCACTTTTGTCAATGCGCCCATCGCAGGACCGATTGCCACCATAACATCTCCAAGATCGATAGTGGATTCCAACCTGAGCTGTATCTGTTCAAGCGCAATCTTGAACTGTGAGATCATCTTGGTTGTCTTTCTCACTTGGGCGATCTCATTTGAGATCATCTTGCCCTGCTGAGTGTCATGTTTCTGAAGAGCATAAACCGTTTGGTTGAAGAGAGACCTTTCTTTGCCTCGTAGTTTCTCCAGAATTGTCTCTAGCTTTTGGTTCTGTGCCTGAATCTTCTTCTTGGCAAGCTCGATTCTCGGTTTAAGCGGTTGTGCTTGGCCGACGTTCTGCTTTATCATCTCAGACATTGTAGGTTTATTGTCCTTTATCCAGTTGCTGCTGAAGCTTGTCATAGCAACTAGCCAGCGATAATAGCGTTAAATAGAAACGTCATAATTGAATAACCATCTGGTTATTTTTTGTAGACATAGCTGCCTGCACAACTAGGTTGGAAAAGCTATTAAATGCAATGACACATGCAAGACTAACATTATGGGAAGGACAAAGGTGACAAAGAGCGAAGATAGCTCTCAGGAAGAGGGACTTCCCAAATGGGCAGAAGACGAGATAAGATCTGCCCAGTTTGGCCAGCCCGAAGTAATAACAAGAACCGGCTACTTCCTTGACATTTACGAAAGTGATTACAAGGTCGATATCCAGGTCTACGAACAGATGCCTGATGGCAGAACAATCGTTGAGGGCCTAGATGTGCCCAAATCAATGAAGATATCGGATTTTATGAAGGGCTTTGTATACGAGTACAAGATCAAAGTGTTCATGGCTAGCTTGAGCGCCAAAGTAGCCGAGCTACTTAAGACGAAGTTTGGCCTTGACATGAAGGCAATATTTCGTTTTGAGTTGCAGGAGCTGCAACTAATGGATGTCGAATCTGACCTACCCGCTGCCTCCTCATTATCATCTTCCTCTGGAGAAGATGATAACGATGACACATAATCATTGCAGGCGCTGGCACTATATATTGTCCACTTGGTTATACTACCCACGCTAGCATGTAGTTAAACCGTACGCTACCCAATCTTGAATGAAGAGGACTATTATTTCCAGGCGGGACGAGTTTTGCGCAGCAAGTGTCAGTACTCTCTTTAGGTCAGGCACGAAGTCAGTTTAATTTCTTGCATTCTTTTATCATCTCCAAGCATTCAGGGCTGAACTTGCGACTTCGCATCTTGGTGGGATTAACTTGGCATCTACTATGTGAGTCGAATTATTTGTAGGCATCGAGGAAAGAAAGATTACAGGTAGCAGACCATGTGAGGATATTTTGTCGTGTGCCATTGATCAATTTCTCGTAGGCAAAGCCTGTTGATGCTTTGGAAGAAGAGATCCATTGCAAATATATGCAAATTGCACTACAGGCTTCAGGCAACTTCAATTTTGTTTGCTAGAAGAGATAATTTCTTACTTACCTCAAATATGAGAACGAACAAAATTATGCAAACCTTGCTTTGTAAAATCCAAAGCAACTTGCATTATAATACCGTAGGAAGCCTTTATGAGAACTATTTTCTTGCAAAGAAACCTCATGTGTTCTTCTTTATGGCTAGCCCGCCCTATCATATAGTGCTGCTACTATCATTCTCCGGCTTCTTTTCTTCATTTCCAGGGATTGGCTGTCGGATGCCTGGAGCCGGAACCCTGTATACAGTGATCTTCATAAGAGCGATCCACATAATGACAAGTGGCACGTGATAAGTAGCTATCCTCCACGCAATTATCACGTTCAGCTGCGAATCTTTGACCACGTCCTCAAGGTTTGGTATGCCACTCAGATTTGCAACGTATGCCCAAATGCCAAGTTCGGCAAGTCCTGAGCCCCCTATCGTTATCGGCAGGTTTGCCACCGCCGTTGACGCTGACGTAGCCATCAATGAGTCAAATAAGCCGATTCGGGGCTCAACGGCATTGGCAAGCACCATGAATGACATGCCCTGAAAGAGAAATGCAATAACGGTTATTGCTATTCCAACCGCAAATGTGCCAATCGACTTTTTGGAGTTGAAAATTTCCCGGCTCATATTACATAGGTCTGCAAAAGCCGTGTTAGCTGCATTGATCAGGTTCTCGGCCCTTTTTTTTGACAGGAACTTTTCCGCTATCTTCTGAGAGAATGACGGGAGGCGAAGAGTGCGTTTGGCAGAAAAGAGGATAAGCCCTAACCAGAAGGCTAAGGTCGGGATCGTTACCAGAATTACGACCAATCCAATCACGCTTCCGCCTCGGTAAAGGGCCAGCGCACCAGCTATAAATGCCAGCACCGACCCTACAAATACATCTGCAATTATCTCCATGGTCGTTACCCATGCGGCCCTGCCTGGCGGAACGCCATTTCTTGACAGCCATGCTATCCTGACCAATTCTCCGCCTACATAAGATGGAGTAGTCTGCGTAACGAACTCGCCGGCCAGCCTAGCGGATACAGTCTTGCCTGTAGACGCAACGTCATAACCAAGAAAATGCCTGATAAAATACTTGAATCGCAGTGCCTGCAGCAGAATTTTGATGATCGCTGCAGCTGCCGCAGCTAAAAATGGTACAAATCCTATAGCAAGGACATCTTGAGGGGAGACGTTAGCAGTAATGATCAGGATAATGAACGGTATCACGCTTGCAGGGATGGCAACAAGTCGCCAGTTCAACTACTATAACTCTGCCTTTGATACAAGGTAGTACTATAATAAGGAATGTATGATTCTTGGCCTGTTCGTGCACAATTTTAAGACAAACCGGATTTGGAAGGTCTATAAAGTAGATACATTGTGAGATGTGATGTATACATATACCCTCGTACTACAGCAAAATAGCAGTCAGTCAGTCAATCATCAGCAAAAAGTCATCAGCAGCCATCATCATTGTTGCTGTTATTCGTATTGTAATAGCATTTAGTCAGTTTGTTAACGTATTATTATGATATGGCAAGTGCTGTTGTTGTATTTTACTGACAGAGAGATAAGGACAAAGTAAGACAAAAAAAGAAAAAGAGTTAGGCAAGCAAATCCCTAATTGCCTGCTCTACTATCTTTTTGTTATTATTCAAACAGCGGGTTAGGTGGTATTGGAGTTGTTTGTTGCTGTTCTTCTCCTCCTGTTGGTGGTTCAGCT
>OCZS010000127.1_pt1 | contig 23754 bp, 20 predicted proteins | sample 1539071 | NCBI WGS metagenome assembly OCZS01 (sample SAMEA3113584, study PRJEB22503) | soil metagenome
CCCGGAACCACGCTGCGCGCACCCCCAATGGCGCCGGTCGAAAACTAGTGGTCCTGGATACCTGCCTGGATACTCTTCTTCCGTGCTGCCGCGCATCTTCGCAACGGCGTACCTCACGCCGCTGCGCGAGGGTGGCTCCCTGCCAGGGCTGGTCGAGGCCGATGACGATGGCATCTATGTCGTGAAGTTTGTGGGCGCTGGGCAAGGTCCGAAGGCTCTGGTGGCCGAAGTGGTCGTCGGTGAGCTTGCTCGGTCCCTGGGCATTCGGACGCCGGATCTTGCGCTCATCGACGTCGATGCAGAGATCGGGCGGCGAGAACCGGACGAGGAGGTTCAGGCACTCGTCGCGGCCAGCGCCGGATTGAATCTCGCCGTTGACTTCTTGCCGGGATCGGTTGGGTATGACCGGTCCTTTCCGGTGCCGGCGGAGCAGGCGGCGGCAGTGATCTGGCTGGACGCCTTCGTCGCGAATGTCGATCGCAGCTCCCGTAACACCAATCTGCTGATCTGGCACAGGAACCTCTGGGCTATCGATCACGGGGCATGCCTGAGGTTCCACCATGCGTGGGGCGATCCGGACCGGTTCGCGACCTCCGCGTACGACTACGGCGACCATGTTCTTGCCGGTCGAGCTGATCCGCGCAGCGGGCATGATCAACTCGCCAGCACGGTGACCCCTACCCTGCTGGAGGGGATTCTCGAGCTCGTGCCGGACGCCTGGCTGCTCCCGGATCCTGACCGGCCTGATCCCCAGGCACCGGCCGACGCGGCCGCGGCCCGCTGCCGCTACCGGGACTATCTCCTGGCACGGCTTGCCGCAGCACACCGGTGGCTGCCTTGAGATTTCCGTTCCAGTACGCCGTCCTGCGAGCTGTGCCACGCGTCGACCGCGGCGAGTTCATCAATGTCGGGATCATCCTCTATTGCCAGCGATGCGAGTTCCTGCGTGCGGCCGTAGCGGTTGACGACGCTCGACTTCGGGCGTTGACCGCCGAGGTCGATCTCGACGCTGTCCGCATCGCGGCCGAAGGCGTGGTCGCCGCGTGTCTTGAGCCCGTGGGACAGGCCCGAGAGAACGACGGGTTGGCGCACCGGTTTGGGATGTTGACCGCGCCGCGCAGCACCGTGGTTCAGCCGTCACCCGTGCACGCCGGAATCACGACCGATCCGGAACGGACCCTCGACGATTTGATGCGGCGCTTGGTGATCGCGAGCTAGTCCGAACGCGCTGCCTTCGCTGGCTTGGCTGAGCCAGGATGGTTTCGTGCTGCGGCTGGATGATTACTACGTCTGGGATTCCTGGGTCGCCGATGACGGTGATCTTTACCACTTGTTCTTCCTGCAGTCTCCGCGCTCGCTTCGTGACCCCGGGCGGCGACACGTGAACGCCACAATCGGACACGCCACGTCCGAGGACCTGGTGAAGTGGGACTACCTCGGCACCAGCTTTGCGCCATCGGAGATCGGTCGCAGCGCCTTCGACGACATGGCGGTGTGGACCGGCTCGGTGATCAACGACGGGCGCCAGTGGTGGATGTTCTACACCGCCATCTCGCACGCCGGGCATCACGTGTTCGACCAACGCATCGGCGCTGCCGTCTCCACCGATTTGCACGAGTGGCGCCGAGTGTCGGATGAGCCGGCTGTCTTCCCCAACCCGCGCTGGTACAAGACGTTGGCGATCAAGCCTGCGCCTACTCAAGGACCGGATATCGAACGGAGCAGCGAGACCTGGCGCGACCCTCTGGTGATCGCCGACCCGGAAGGAAGCGGCTGGCATTTGTTGATCAGCGCCCGCGACGCCGACGCCGCGGTCAACGATGACGGGGTGATCGCGCACGCCCGCAGCAACGATCTCAGGCACTGGCGGCTCGGACCACCGCTTTGCGGACCCGGCGCCGGTTTCGGCCAGCTCGAGGTCCTCCAGAACAAGATCATCGAAGGCCGGCCGGTACTGGTCTTCACCTGCCACCCGCAGGAGATGACGGCAGAGCGCATCGCCCGATCTGGTGAATACTGCACCTGGTCACTGCCTTCCCCTGGACTCACCGGCCCGTGGGACATCAACCTGGCCAGACCATTCACCACCGAGCCGGACCTCTTCGCCGCGCCCCTGATTCAGCGCCGGGATGGCAGCTGGGTGATCATGGGTTTCCGCAATACCGAGCCCAAAGGCATCGACGCGTTCGAGATCTCCGACCCCATCCCGGTCACCTTGGACGAAGAGGGCTACCTTGTCGCAACCTAGGTCGATCAGACCAGCACGCGGTCCCGCTGGCGGGTCGGGGCTGGCACCGTCCGGCGGAATGGTGCGGTGAGTGTCGGCAAGATCTGGTGGCGGAAGTTGATCAGCGAGATGAGGGCGATCACCGCATACACCGCCGAGATGAGATAGCGGCCCTGCGTACCCGGGATGGCGAATTGCACCGCAAACAGACCCAGCAGCGTCCACGCCGCCCACCGTGGGAACCGCAGCATCAGCAAGATGGCCACCCCCATCAGGGCTTGCGTCGCGGTCAGCACCATCTCCTCTACTTGCCGGGAATCCAGCACCAGGGCCGTCGAGCCGCCGCCGAGTCCGTACGCGACCGGCAAGCTGCCGATCAAGAGGGTCCACTGGTTCACTTTCGCGCTGACCAGGATGCCGAGCGCCATCGCCGCGTTCCCGCGCACCGCAAACAAGATCGCCACGATGAACTCCGGGGCCTCGGAGGCCAGCGGGGCCAGCCACTGGACCAGGAGAAAGTGGTCGATCCCTAGCGCCGTGCCGCTGCCCACGAGGGCTTCGGCGAACGGCTCCGCGCAAGCCAGGATGGCGAGGGCTGATCCAGCGAACATGGCGATCACGAGGGGCCGGCGCTGGCCGGCCGCGAGTCTGCCGATCCGAGCGGCCGGCCCGACCAGCTCTCTCTCTTCGTTCCCGGTGCCGTCGCCCCGCGAAACTCGGATCAGATAGAAGACGAAGAAGCCCAGCAAGGCAATCCCGAGCACCAGATGGATCTCGCCGGTCAGCGGGATGACCAAAGCAATCAAGGACGCCACCAGCAGGAAGCCAAGCTCAAGGCGGTAGCGATGGTGCAAGATCAGCATCTTCACGGGCCTGCCGGACTGCCGGCTGGCCAGGAAGAGGGAGATCAGGACGACGACCGACCAGCCGAGACCCAGCAGCAACCGGTTGGAGCCGGTCATGTTGGCGGCGGCGTACTGCACGTACTCCGGCCGCTCGCCCGCGCGATACGCGAAGTACAGGTCGACGGCATACTCCGGCAGCACAGCGATCACGGCGAGGAGCGCCACCGTGAGCCCACCGGAAATATCGACCTCGGCAGCTTCGGCGGCCCAGGCCAGCACGAAGGAGGCAGCGACGACTGCGCTGCCGTAGATCAGGAGAGCCACCGGCGCAACGGGCTGAGCTCCGCTCAATCGCAGCAGGATTGCCGGCACTATCACCAGCAGGCATAGCAGGACGGGTCTGGCCGCTCGGAGCATGCGTCTATGCTGACAACATTTCGTCAGTTACGCAAATGAAGAAGCGTTGTGGTCTAGATCACACGTCCAGAACGAGCAGCTCCGGTGTCGTGGTTCGGATCGTTGCCGCAAGTCGGAGCGAGACAATGTCCTCGTGATCCCTGAGCCGACTCGTCCACAGTTGGACGTTGCTGCACGGACCTTCGCGTTGCTTTCCGCTCCCGTACGTCTGCACCTCGTTGCCCTGGCCGCCCAAGGCGAATACGACGTGGGCACGCTGTCGGCTCGAGCCGGCGTGGGCATTGCTACCGCGAGCCAGCACCTGACGAAGCTTCGATTGGCGGGCATCATCAGTGGTCGACGCGACGGCCGCCGCCAGATCTACACCGTTGAGGATCCGCATGTGATCACCATGGTCCAGCAAATCTTCGAGCACATTGCTCCGGACGGCACTCTCGCGCCCGACCCGCCTATGCCGGCTCGCCGTTGAAGGGGGTCGCGGACTGAGCTGGCTGAAGCCCGCCGCCCTCGACAACCGGCATCCTGAGCTTGTTGCAGCACAGGCGCGTCGAAGACCCAGGTACGGTTCAGGCGGGCGAGTGATCATCTCCAGCAGCCGCAAGCAGCTCCCGGCGGTGCGCCAACGTCGTGCGACGGCGGCCGTGGCTTCGACCCAGTTCTATCTCAGCCGCATCAATCCGGTGCCAAGCGGGCATGTCCAGCGGAGAAATGCCGCGCTGGGACAACAGCCGATCAAGATCACCGGAACGCCCGTGCGGCACCACGGCCCCGTCGTGGATGTCGGCGAGCAACGAGGTGACCGTTTCGACGGCGTCCGACTTGTTGGTCCCGATGACTCCCGTCGGACCCCGCTTGATCCAGCCGGTCACGTACTCGTCGGCCGAAAAGCCATGATCACGAATGACCCGTCCCTCCGCGTGCGGCACCCGGCCCGTGCTCTCGTCGTAGGGAACGCCAGGCAGCGGGCGCCCGCGGTATCCCACCGCGCGCACCACCAGCTGCGCCGCGATGTCGCGGTTACCCCCAGAGCCGACCACGTAGCCGTCGGAGTCGATCGCCGTCCGTTCCACTTGCACGCCCTCGACGCGCTCGCTGCCGAGGATCCGAGTCGGTCGAGTCCAGAAGTGCAGATAGATTCGCTTGTCCGCGCCGGTTGGCTTCCGGTCGGCCCATTCCCGCATCACCGCGACGTTGCGGGCGGCGACCTTATCTCTTGCGACGACAGCGCTGCTTGACTGGTCTAGGTCTAGATCATCGGCTGCCATGATCACGTCAACGCCGGGCAATTGACCTAGTTCTCGCAACTCCTTGGTGGTGAACGAGGTGTAGGCAGGACCGCGGCGCCCAAGGATGTGCACTTCGGAAATGCCCTTACGTGCATGTGATTCCAGCACATCGTCGGGCATGTCGGTGTCGGTGAGCTCGGGAGCCGACTTGATCAACACGCGGGCGACGTCCAACGCCACATTGCCGACCCCGACCACCACCGCCTGGGACGCCGTGGCGATCAACTCGTCGATGGCGGCGGCCACCAGATGGCCATCACTTGTTGGTTGATCAAGATCGGGGTGCACATCCGGGTGACCGCAGTACCAGGCGACGAACTCGGGAGCAGCGATGCTGCCCTTCAGGTCTTCGCCCGCAACGCCGAGTCGCCGGTCGCTTCCGGCGCCATACGCGTAGATCACGGCATCGACCACCTGCCGCAGCTCCTCGATCTGCAGGTCGGACCCGATGGTGACGTCCCCGTAGAAACGCACCTCGGGGCGTTCCAGGGTCCGCTCCAAGGTGTTGCGAATCGAGCGGATCGACTCGTGATCAGGTGCGACTCCGTACCGGACCAGGCCGAAGGGCACAGGTAGCCGGTCGATCACCGCAATCTCCACCGGCACCTCGGCTTGTTGGATGAGCGCTTCCGCGGCATAAATCCCCGAAGGCCCTGCTCCGACAATCGCGATCACGTACGGAGTGTTAGCGGCGATCACCAGTCAGCCAGCCGCTGCCGCTTCGTGCTCGAGAGGGGGTGTCTCAGTCGCAGTCGGTCCTTCGACAGAATCAGGACGCGTCGTGCGGCTTCGCCGGCCCCGCCGAGCGCCGGTTTCCCGGTTCGAGTCGCCGTTCGAGGAACCGGCGTCATCATCAGCGCTTGTAGAAGTGCTCGTCGAAGCCTCGGACTTGCGACGGTCATTGCGCCCACGCGGCTCTCTCGGGCGGGGGTCCCGAGCGCCCCCGTCAGCCTGCCGCTGCGTCGCTACGGGCATGTCGTGCAATTCGACACCGCTCCCGTGACACACAGGGCACTCGGTGCTGAACGCCTCCAACAGGCCTGTGCCGATCCGCTTCCGCGTCATCTGCACCAGACCAAGGCTCGTGACCTCCGCCACCTGGTGTCGCGTCCGGTCGCGGCCGAGGCACTCAACCAGCCGTCTGAGCAGCAGTTCACGGTTGCTGGGCAGCACCATGTCGATGAAGTCGATCACGATGATGCCGCCAATATCGCGCAGCCTGAGCTGCCGGACGATCTCCTCGGCCGCTTCCAGATTGTTGCTCGTGACGGTGGCTTCCAGGTTGCCGCCCGCTCCGGTGAACTTGCCGGTGTTCACGTCGATGACCGTCATGGCCTCGGTGCGCTCGATGATCAAGGAACCGCCGGACGGGAGGAAGACCTTGCGCTCCAAACCCTTGGCGATCTGCTCGTCAAGCCGGTACTCGGCGAAGAGGTCGGCGTCAGACTCCCAACGTCTCAGCCGATCCTTGAGGTGCGGGGCTACATGAGTGACGTACGCCTCCACCGAGTCGTAGGCGTCGTTCATGCTGCCGTTGCCCTGGATGATCAGCTCACTGAAGTCCTCGGTGAACAGGTCGCGGACGATCCGAACGGTGAGGTCCGGCTCGCCGTAAAGCAATTGCGGCGCGTTGCCGGCAGCAACCTTCTTCTCGATGTCCTGCCACTGGGCCTGCAGCCGGTTGACGTCGCGAACCAGCTCCTCCTCCGACGCCCCCTCTGCGGCCGTCCGCACGATGACACTGGCCTCGCCCACCAGGTCGGCCAAGATGTCCCGCAGCCGCTTGCGCTCGTTGTCCGGCAGCTTTCGCGAGATGCCAGAGAGGTGGCCGCTCGGGGCATAAACCAGGTATCGACCGGGGATGGAGACGTGGTTGGTCAGCCGTGCGCCTTTGGTCCCGACCGGATCCTTGGACACCTGAACCAGGACCGTTTGCCCCGACTTGAGCACCTTTTCGACCTTGCGGTTCTGACCTTCGGCGCCGAACGCGTCCCAATCGACTTCACCGGCGTAGAGCACCGCGTTGCGGCCGCGGCCGATGTCGATGAACGCCGCCTCCATGGAGGGCAGCACATTCTGCACCCGGCCGAGGTAGACATTGCCGATCAAGGACATGGCCGAGTCGCGGTCGACGTAGTGCTCGACCAGGATGTCGTCCTCGAGCACCGCGATCTGAGCCAGATCCTCCCGCTGCCGAATGATCATGTTTCTGGTAACCGACTCGCGCCGGGCCAGGAACTCCGCCTCGCTGAGGATTGGTACTCGGCGGCGACCAGCTTCGCGGCCCTCGCGTCGGCGCTGCCGTTTCGCCTCCATCCGGGTGGAACCCTCGATGCCGGTGACCGCCTGGCTGGATCGTTCGCGGCGGGATTCCCGAACCCGGACAACGACGTCGCTGGGATCATCTGGCGAAGCGCCGGCATCCTCTCCTCGTCTGCGCCGCCGGCGCCGACGCCTGCGTTGGTCATCCCGCTCAGAGGCGTCCTCACCGGCGGCAATTTCATCGGCTACAGGCACTGCCGCAGCCTCGGTGAGCCGGTCCGCTATCTGCTCGATGTCGTCGCCTGACGGCAGCTCAAGGTTGTCGGGTCCGCGGGCCTCTTCAGTGTCTGATTCGTCATCGCCACGTCGCCGGCGCCTCCCACCCCGCCGCCGCCGACGGCGGCGGGCGGGCTCCTCGCCCGCGACCGCAGCCTGTTTCTCAGTGGCCTCGTCAAGACCTTCCTCGGCGCCATCAAGCGAGTCGTCAAAGGGAGGGAGCTCGTCGCCGGGAGGAACCACCTCTTGGTCAGTACTGGGCTGCTCCTGCTCCGCGTCGACAACGCCGACGGATTCGTCGGATGGCTTCAGCTCGGCCGCCGGCGACGCCTGCACGTCCACCGTCGCGGGCTCATCCACACTGCTGACCGCGGTGTGGGGCGGTACGTCGACGCGCTGGTCGGTCTGAGGCGTGTCAGCAGGCCCAGCGACGGCCGGAGGCGTCCCGTCGGCAGCCGTCGCAGCGGCTTTCTTCGAAGACCGCTTGCGCGGCGGTGGTGCTGTCGAGTCACCAGACGAATCAGCCGATTCCGCCACCTTCGTGGCCGTCTTCTTAGCTGCGGCCTTCTTGGCTGGCGAGGTCGTGCGGGTCCTCTTCGCGGCCGTCCGGGGGGCCGGCGGCTCACTCGCGGTCGACAGGTCAGGCGGCTGCGCTGGAGCACCTTCTCCAGCGAGCCCCGGGCCTGTCGGCTCATCCGTGGTGTGCTCGGGTGTCGAACTCACGGTCTCGATGACCGGAGCCCCCTCAGTGCCTCCTGGCGGGCCAGCCGCTCGTACGGCTGCTCGTCGCCGCCGAGCGGGCGGCGGCGAATCGACCGGATCTGCTGCATTGGTTGTGGGTTGGGTATTCGTGTCGGGCTCGTTATCGAGCATCCGGACTCCTCAACGGCGCGAATGACCGCGCCAAGTTCGTTCGCGGCTCCAGGTCAACTGGGCTGCGGAAGCTTACGTAGGCGATGGGAAGCGGCAAGCGCTCCCGCGGTCAGGCGCCCGGTATCAGTGGGCGCTCGTCGCGGTGGAGCATCGGCGCACTTCGAGCAACGACCTGTCACGTCGTTGCATCCATCGAGGTCGAGCGCCCCCGCACTCGAACCGCAGCCAGTATCCCACATGTCCAAGCAGCCATCGTGCATCAGCGCTGGAGCGGCGCGCTCGAGGCGGGCGCATCGATCTCCCCCGTGCTCGAGTTGAGCGTCCCTTGCTGGAGCCGAGTGCACAGGGGCACTTCGCTGGGTCGGAAGTCGGGCGCGAGCCGGCCGAGGGCGACAAGAACATCGTCGGGTCTGACCAGGGGGGCTGAATGAGAGGTCAGGAGCAGCAGCGAGGTTCTCTCAATCGACAGCGACAGCACAGCGTTGCGTGCATCGAAGTCCCGGAGGCCGTTCTTCGTCATGCGCTGAACCGGCACGGACGACGCTGCAAGGAAGCGGTCGACGGCATCCTCGAGCACGGCATCTGGCACCCCCACGAGATCGATCCGCCACAGCGAACCGGTCAGCAGGTCGCTCAGCGGTGTTCGGGAGGCCATGACGACCTCGAGGATGTCCAGGCCCGGCGGCAATGCCGCGTCCAGTGCCGCCCGCACCTTCTCCGGATCGCACGGCTCGGTCAGGCCAATCTCCAGATACTCCGCCTCGCTCGCCGCCCCAGTAGGGACTGAATTGGCGTACGAGATGCGGGGATGCGGCGAGAAGCCGGAGGAGTAGGCCATCGGCACATCCGCGCGACGGAGCGCCCGCTCGAACGCGCGGCCGAAGTCGCGCGAGCTGGTGAAGCGGGCACGACCTCGTTTTGCGTACCGGATCCGTAGCCGCTGCCTCGGTGGGGCGTGCTGTTCTGGCTGGGTACGACCGGCCACGCCGAGCAACTTACCCGGCGGTGACGTGATGCCAAACGAACGCTAGAGGTCGACTCTCTCGTTCTCGGCGCCTTCGTACGGCTTCCCGGTCACCTTGGCCTTGGCGAAACTCAGGATCGAGGCAACTCGACCGCCGGGCGTGTCCCAGTACTCCGCGCCGTGACCGCTGACCTTGATCAACACCACGTTGGGATCATCGGGACCTTGGGGTAGCCAGGCCTCCACCCAGGCGTTCCACAGGTCGTGGACCTTGGCCGAGTCGTCGACGACATGTGCCTCGCCGTCGATCGAGATCCAGGTGTCGTTGGAGGAGAGGGTGACCCCGACGTGCGGATTGAAGGCGAGATTGCGCACCACGCGGGAATCCCGCTCAGCGAAGAACCATAGATCGCCGTCGAACTCCACCTCCTGCTGAGCCATCGGCCGGCTGATGAAGTGCCCGTCCTCGTCCACGGTGGTCAGCATTGCGATCTTGATATCCCTGGCCAGCTCAGCGAGCCTGCTGACGCTACCGGTTTCCTCTGCCATGAGCTTCCTTCCAAGTCGAGTGGGTACTTCTTTCATACCCTGCCGCTACCCGATTCAGATGCGCGATTGAGGTACGGGCAGACCTGGGTGCATCGAAGTCCTCGCCCGTCCAAGAAGGAGCAAATGTGAGCACGGACATCATGGAGCGGATCCGGTACGCACGCGACCGGGCACTAGAAGCGGAACAGACTGAGCGGCAGCGCATCGCGGACGCGGACAACGAAGAGCTGCAACGGGCGGCGTCCGTACGGCTGGCCACTCGACAGGCGGTACGGGAGGCACTGGACGACATCCTCGACGAGCGATCTGATCCCGCCAAGCCGTCATAGGCCCCTCCTATCACGTGAGGCCGTTGGTGACGGCTGCGATGGGCAACAAGGAGCGGCCGGTCGGACCAATCTGAATCGTGGTGTCCAATTGCGGGCACACGCCGCAATCGAAGCACGGCGTCCAGCGGCAGTCGTCCACCTCGGTCTCGTCCAAGGCGTTCTGCCAGTCCTCCCACAGCCATTCCCGGTCAAGACCCGAGTCCAAGTGGTCCCAGGGCAGCACCTCGTCATAGTCGCGCTCGCGGGTGGTGTACCAGTCCAGGTCGACGCCGGTGCCGGCCAGCCCAGTCTCGGCGCACCCGACCCAGCGCTCGTACGAGAAGTGCTCGCTCCAGCCGTCGAAGCGGCCGCCCTCGCGCCAGACCGCTTCGATGATCTTGCCGACCCGGCGGTCGCCGCGGCTCAGCAGGCCCTCGACAGCACTCGGCTTGCCGTCGTGATAGCGAAAGCCGATCGCTCGGCCGTACTGGCGGTCGCTGCGGATCGCCTCCCGCAGCTTGGCCAGCCGTGCGTCGACTGTTTCATGATCACATTGGCCGGTCCACTGGAATGGGGTGTGCGGCTTCGGTACGAAGGCGCCGATGCTCACCGTGCACCGGATATCTCGGCGCCCGCTCACCGATCGTCCGGTGGCGATGACCTTCTTGGCCAGGTCTGCAATGGCCAGCACGTCCTCATCGGTCTCGGTGGGCAGGCCGCACATGAAGTACAGCTTCACCTGGCGCCACCCGTGGGAGTACGCCGCCGCCACCGTGCGAATCAGATCCTCTTCGGTGACCATCTTGTTGATCACTTTGCGCAGCCGCTCCGAACCGCCTTCTGGCGCGAAGGTCAGACCCGATCGGCGGCCGTTGCGGGACAGTTCGTTGGCCAGGTCGATGTTGAAGGCATCGACCCGGGTACTGGGCAGCGAGAGTGACACGTTCGTGCCCTCGTACCGATCCGCCAGCTGGCGGGTGATGTCGCCGATCTCGGAGTGATCGGCGCTGGACAAGCTGAGCAGCCCCACCTCCTCCAGCCCGGTGGCCTCGATCCCGGCCTGAACCATGGCCCCAATGACCTCGATGCTGCGCTCCCGCACCGGGCGCGTGATCATGCCCGCCTGACAGAACCGGCAGCCCCGGGTGCAGCCGCGGAAGATCTCGACCGAGTAGCGCTCATGGACGGTTTCGGCCAGCGGCACCAACGGCTTCTTGGGGTAGGGCCAGGCGTCGAGGTCCATCAGGGTGTGCTTGACCACCCGGTCCGGTACCCCGCTCCGGTTCGGCCCCACGCGAGAAATCCGGCCGTCAGCCAGGTAGTCGACGTCGTAGAACTTCGGCACGTACACCGCTCCGCCGGCCGCCAACCGGAGCAGCAGCCCATCCCGGCCTCCCGGGCGACCGTCGGCCTTCCACTCGCGGATCACCTCAGATATCGCGATGGCGATCTCTTCGCCGTCGCCCAGCACGGCAGCATCCAGAAAGTCGGCGATCGGTTCCGGATTGAAGGCGGCATGGCCGCCGGCGAGCACCAGCGGATCATGCTCTCGCCGCTGGCTTGCGTGCAGCGGGATGCCGGCCAGGTCGAGCGCGGTGAGCATGTTGGTGTAGCCGAGCTCGGTCGCGAAGCTCAGCCCGAAGACATCGAAGGCAGCCACCGGGCGGTGGGAGTCTAGGGTGAACTGCGGCACCCCGTGGCTCCGCATCAGCGCTTCCAGGTCGCCCCACACCGCGTACGACCGCTCGGCCAGAATCCAGTCCTGCTCGTTCAAGATCTCGTAGAGGATCGCGATGCCCTGGTTTGGCAACCCGACCTCGTACGCGTCGGGATAGCTCAGGCACCACCGCACGTCCACGGTGTCCCAGTTCTTGACCTTAGAGTTCAGTTCGCCGCCGACGTATTGGATCGGCTTGCTCACCCGAGCCAGCAACGGCTCCAGGAGGGGGAAGACGGAGACCGGCGCCTCGGTGCTCGCAAGGGTCATGACGAGCTCAGCCTAGACGCACTACCGTGGTGACGTCTCTTCCACAAGGGGTGGCCGCATGGCGTTGTGGTTCTTGCGAATCGAGGGCATCACCGGCGACTCATCGGTCACTGGTCATGAAGGGTCGATTCGCGTCGCCTCCTGGAGCTGGTCGGTCAGCAACAAGCAGGGCATGGCGACGGGCGCCGGGTCAGGTCACGCGGTGCTGCATGATCTTGTCGTCACCGCAGCCTCAGGGAGGGCCTCCCTGCAACTCATCGAAACGTGCGCGCTCGGCCGCCAAGCCGCCACGGCGAGCCTCACCGGCGTCCGCGGCGACAGCGAGCTCTTCACCTTCCTGCGCTACGACCTGGCGAGGGTATCGATCGAGACGGTCACGCAAACGGTCGAGGACAGTGGCGAGGCGCTGGACCAGGCCGTCTTGCAGTTCCGCGGGCTGAAGGGCACCTTCTGGCGTCAGCTACCTGACGGATCGGCCAGCCCACCCCTGTCGATCGAGATCGGCAACCTTCCGCACTGATCACTACCGGAGCTCAGGAAACCAGAGCGCGATCTCCCGCTCGGCAGATTCGGCGGAATCTGAGCCGTGGACCAGGTTTTCCCGGTTCGACAGAGAGAAGTCGCCACGGATCGTGCCGGGAGCGGCCTTGCGTCCATCGGTGGCGCCGTTGATGGCGCGGACCACCTCAATCGCTTCGTCTCCCTCCACGATCATGGCGATTGATGGCCCCGAGGTGACAAACGTGCGCAGCGGTGGATAGAACGCCTTGTCGACATGCTCGGCGTAGTGCTGGTCCGCGAGCTCCCCCGTGATGTAACGCAGTTCCAGGGCCACAATCGACAGGCCCTTGGCTTCGAAGCGGCTGATCACCGCTCCGGCCAGACAGCGACGTACCGCATCGGGCTTGATCAGGACGAAGGAACGCTGGGCCGGAGCGGCCGTCGCAGGTGAGCTCATGGCCGGAACCCTACCGAGCGGACGAGAGGAGGCTCTAGCCCTGCGAAGGCTGCGCAGCGTCCAATCGCTTGCCGAGCACGAAGGACAGCACCCAAAGACCGGTGAACAGCGCGCCGACGAAGATCATCGTGACGGTGAGGATGCCCAAAGCCAGTCCGGCGAACTGGGTGAGCCAGCCCAGAACGTAGCCGGTCGGCTTGCGGAGGGTCCCAGCCGAGATCAGGGCGAGCAGCGCCGCAGCACCACCGAGGCCGCCCGCGAGACCGGGCGGGACATCGGAGTTGAAGATCATCACCGGCACCGCCAGTCCGAACACGATCGCTTCGAAGATCAAGATCGCCAGCAGCACCGAACGCATCGGATTTCGGGCGCTGAGGGTGATCAGATTCACGGCCATTCCCCGCGGTCGACCGACTCGTTGGCGCCCGCGTCAGCAGCGTCCGGATCCCAGTCGTCGTCAAGCTCGCCTTCGGCGGCCGGAGTGGCTTGGTCATCGCTGCCGAGTAGCGTACGGGCCTCACCGACCGCGACCACGGATCCGGTGATCAGCACGCCCGGCAGGCCGACCCCCGACTCCTCAGCGAGTGCCACGGCGACATCAATGGCGTCATCAAGCCGAGGTGCGACCCGTACCCGCTCGGCTCCGAAGACCTCCGCAGCGAGCTCCCCCAGCTCTTCGGCGGGCATGCCGCGTGACGTCGAAGCCACCCGGGTGATGACCACAGAGTTCATGATCTCTTCGAACACCTGGAGCAGTCCGCGCGCGTCCTTGTCCGCCATCACGGCGACGACACCGACCAGCGGTGCGAAGCCGAATGCCTCGGTGATCCCGGCGGCCGCGGCCCGAGCGCCGTGCGGGTTATGAGCTGCGTCGAGCACGATGGCTGGCGACCGCCGTACCAGCTCCAACCGCCCTGGCGAACGCACGGCTGCGAAGCCTTCGCGCGCCACCTCGGGGTTGAGCGCCTTCATGCCAAGGAAGGCCTCGACCGCGGCCAGGGCCTGGGCTGCGTTGGCCGCCTGATGTGCTCCATGGAGGGGCAAGAAGATCTCATCCACTGGGCCTTCTGAGGCGTTGACCCGCAGCAGCTGGCCGCCAACCGCCAGTTGCCGGTCAATCACCCCGAATTCAATACCCTCGCGTTGGGTCAAGGCACCGACGTCGGCGCAGCGTTCGAGGAGTACCTGAGCTGCCTCCAACGGTTGACCGGCCAAGATCGCCTGGGCGCCGGGCTTGATGATGCCGGCTTTCTCCCGGGCTATCTCGGCCAGAGTGGTTCCGAGGAGATGCGTGTGATCAAGATCGATCGGGGTGATCACCGCAACATCGGCATCAGCGACATTGGTGGCGTCCCATGTTCCGCCGAGCCCGACTTCGACCACCGCGACGTCCACCGGAGCGTCAGCGAAGGCGGCGAACGCCATGGCCGTGATGATCTCGAAGAATGTCATCCGCACACCGTCGATGAGGTGACCGTCGACGATCTCCACGTACGGCTCGATCTCGCGCCACAGCGCGTCGAAGCGCTCGTCGCTGATCGGCTCGCCGTTGACGGTGATCCGTTCGGTCACACCCATCACGTGGGGACTGGTGAACCGACCGGTACGCAGGCCGTCGGCGCGCAACAAGGAGTCGATCATGGCGGCGGTACTCCCCTTGCCGTTGGTGCCGGTCAGGTGGATGACCGGGTAACAGTGCTGGGGATCGCCGAGCAGCTCAGTCAGTGCGCGGATCCGTCCGAGGCTCGGGGCGACCCGATGCTCCGGCCAGCGCGCCGTCAGGGCGGCGACGATTTCGGCGTGGGTTTGATCCGCAGGCATAGCGACCCCAGTCTAGGTAGCTGAGCCGGCATGACTACGCAGACTCAGAACAGCGTCGCTCGGACCTCATCCAGTCGACAGCGCGCATCCAGGTTTGAATCTTGGACGCAGATGTAAATTCGTGGCGCAAATTGCGCGAATGTGCGCCTTGCGTAACCGTTCTCTAGGATTTCCCGGTGACCAGCTCGACTTCGGACACCCGACCCGACGCAGCAGCGCCCGGTATGCCCCGCGTACCGGAGCGTCCGGCGTTGGAGGGTCTCGAGGACCGCTGGATCGAGCGTTGGCGCGAGCAACGCACGTACGTCTTCGTGCGACCGGAGAACCGGAGCCAGGTGTACAGCATCGACACGCCACCTCCCACGGTGTCGGGATCGCTGCACGTCGGCCACGTCTTCTCCTACACGCACACGGACCTGATCGCCCGCTACCAGCGGATGCGTGGCAAGCACGTCTTCTACCCGATCGGCTGGGACGACAACGGTCTGCCCACCGAGCGGCGGGTGCAGAACTACTACGGCGTCCGCTGCGACCCCACCCTGCCGTACGACCCGAATTTCACACCTCCCACCCGGCCAGATCCCAGGCGGCAGCAGCCGATCAGCCGTCCCAACTTCGTGGAGCTCTGCCATGAGCTCACCCATATCGACGAGAAGGCCTTTGAGGATCTCTGGCGCCGGGTCGGACTCAGCGTGAACTGGGACACGCTCTACACCACCATTTCCGATGATTCGATCAAGGTGTCTCAGGTCGGCTTCCTCCGAAATCTGGCCCGAGGCGAGGCCTATATCGCCGAAGCGCCGACCATGTGGGATGTCACGTTCCAGACCGCAGTGGCGCAAGCGGAGATGGAGGCGCGCGACTATCCGGGCCACTACCACCGAGTGGCGTTCCACACCCCGGATGAGCCTGTCTATGTCGAGACCACTCGTCCAGAGCTCATCGCGGCGTGCGTGGCCTTGATCGCCCATCCCGACGACGACCGTTACCACTCGCTGATTGGCAGCACGGTGACCAGTCCGGTGTTCGGAGTCGAGTTGCCCGTGCTCGCTCATGGAGCTGCCGAACCGGACAAGGGCTCAGGCCTGGTCATGTGCTGCACGTTCGGGGATCTCACCGATGTGACCTGGTGGCGGGAATTGCAGCTGCCCGCCCGGGTGATCATCGGCCGCGACGGTCGCGTCATCTCCGAGCAGCCGGGCTGGATTGGGAACGCTGACGCCTGGGCAGAGCTGGCGGGCATGACGACCTTCAGTGCCCGAGAAGCGATGGTGGGACTGCTGCTCGCTTCGGGCGACCTCGACGGCGCCCCGACACCCACCGAGCGCAAAGCCAGCTTTTACGAGCGAGGCGACAAGCCGCTGGAAATCGTCTCGACGCGCCAGTGGTACATCCGCAACGGCGGTCGGGATCCCGAGGTCAAGCGGGCGATGCTGGCTCGCGGCGGGGAGCTGGCGTGGACGCCGCAGCACATGAAATACCGCTACGACAACTGGGTCGCCGGCCTGAACGGTGACTGGCTGATCTCTCGCCAGCGTTTCTTCGGTGTGCCGTTCCCCGTCTGGTATCCGTTGGACGCCACCGGCGAACCGCGTTATGACGAGCCGATCATCCCCACGGAGGACCAGCTGCCGATCGACCCGAGCTCGTTGACCGCCCCGGGCTACACCGAGGATCAGCGAGGTCAGCCCGGCGGCTTCATGGCCGACCCGGATGTGATGGACACCTGGGCTACATCGTCGCTCACCCCGCAGATTGTCTGCGGCTGGGAACGGGATCCGGAGCTATTCCGGCTCACGTTTCCGATGGACCTCAACACCCACGCGCACGAGATCATCCGCACCTGGCTCTTTTCACGGGTGTTGCGGGCACACTACGAGAACCACTCCCTGCCGTGGACCCGGTCAATGCTCAGCGGCTACGTGACCGACCCTGATCGCAAGAAGATGAGCAAGTCGAAGGGCAACGTGGTGGTGCCCACCGATCTCCTGGCACGCTACGGATCCGACGCGGTCCGGTGGCGGGCGGCAAAAGCACGACCAGGACTCGACTCCCCCTTCGACGAGAGCGAGATGAAGGTCGGCCGCCGGCTTGCCCTGAAGCTCCTGAACGCCAGCAAGTTCGTGCTCGGCATCGGTACCGTTTTCGATCCCAAGGCCGTCACAGAGCCAGTGGACCGGGCCCTGTTGGCTCAGCTCGCGACCGTGATCGACAACGCCACCATCGCGTTTGACGCATACGACTACACCGGTGCGCTGGAGCATGCCGAGCGGTTCTTCTGGCAGTTCTGCGACGACTACCTGGAGCTGGTCAAAGAACGTGCCTACGGGTCGGGTGAGGCGGAGCCGACCGACGCGGCCGTCTCAGCCCGGGCGACATTGACGTACGCGCTGGACGTGGCCCTCCGGCTGCTGGCCCCGATCATGCCCTTCGTCACCGAGGAGGTCTGGTCGTGGTGGCGCGAAGGCTCGATCCACCACGCCAGCTGGCCGACCGCGGCAGAAGCGGCCGTCGATGGCCAGCCGGAACTCCTGGACGATGTGGCGGCCGCACTGGTGGAGATTCGCGGCGCCAAGTCCAAGGCCAAGGTGTCGATGAAGACCGAGATCAGCCTGGCCAAGGTCTACGGCCCAGCCTCGGCTCTCGCCAGGCTTCAGCTCGTGGAGTCCGACCTGCGCGCTGTGGGAAGAATCACCGGTGAGCTGAGTTGGGTCGAGGCCGATGGCCCGATCGCGGTCGACGTCACCCTGGCCGCCCAGTAAGGAGCGAGTGATGGACCGGAAGGTTGCCCTTGTCACTGGAGCGTCGTCGGGCATCGGCGCCGCCACGGCTCGGCGACTGCACGAGGGCGGCTATCTGGTCCACGCCGGAGCCCGCCGGGTCGCGCGGATGCAGGACCTCGCCCAGGACGGCATTTCTGTCGTGGCGCTCGATGTCGCCGACGACTCTTCCATGACGGGCGTCGTGGGCAAGATCCTGGCCGACCACGGTCGGATTGACGTGCTGATCAACAACGCCGGCTACGGGTCGTACGGTTCGGTGGAGGACGTGCCGTTAGCCGAAGGCCGCTATCAGCTCGAGGTCAACCTCTTCGGTCTGGCCCGGCTCACCCAGCTGGTCACACCGCAGATGCGCGCGGCAGGCGCGGGCAAGATCGTCAACGTCTCCTCCATCGGCGGGCATCTCGGCGAGCCGCTCGGAGCGTGGTACCACGCAAGCAAGTTCGCGGTTGAAGGTTTCAGCGACAGCCTGCGGCTGGAGCTGCACCCATTCGATATCGACGTGATCGTGATGGAGCCGGGCGCCATCCGTACCGAGTGGGGAAAAGGTGCCCTGGAGAGCGCCGAGAAGTACTCGGGCGACACTGCCTACGGCCAACAGGTGGACGCGATGCGAGCGCTCTACGCGCATGCCGAGCGGCGCGGCAGCGAGCCTGAGATCGTCGCTGAGGCGATTTTCAAGGCGATCTCCGCGGCCAAGCCAAAAGCTCGCTACGCCGTCCCGTTCTCGGCCAAGGCGATCATCGCGGCCATGAACCTCGTACCGGATCGCGTCATGGATGCCGGCCGGCACGCCGCCATGGCCCGCCTGAGCAGGTCGCGGAGGAGGCCCCGCGCTACCGACGGGTGACGCCCCACGACCAGCGTGCCCCCTAGGCTGTCGCTCAAACGACGATGCGAACTGTCGCTCAAGCGACGGTGCGAAGGGAGCAGCCATGCCTGCCTTGTCGGTGTTGTACCTCGGAGGCTCGGGAATCATCAGCTCGGCGTGCACCCAGCGATGTCTGGATGTTGGCATGGAGGTTTTCGTTCTCAACCGAGGTAGGTCGACGACCCGGCCGCTGCCCGACGGCTGCCAGCAACTGATCGGCGATCTTGGCGACCCGGATTCGGTACGCCAGGCGATCGGCGACCGGACGTTCGATGTCGTCGCTGACTTCCGCGCCTTCACTCCCAGCGAGGTGGAGTCCCGGCTCGAGATCTTTCGAGACCGCATGGGCCAGTACGTCTTTATCAGCTCGGCGTCGGCTTACCAGACTCCGCCGGGCCACCTGCCGATCACTGAATCGACGCCATTGCGGAACCCGCTGTCGGAATACGCACAGGGCAAGATCGCGTGCGAAGACCTACTGGTGAAGGCCTATCGCGAGGACGAACTGCCTATGACGATCGTTCGTCCATCGCACACCTACGACAAGACACGGCTTCCATTCGACGGCGGCTGGACCGTCGTGGACCGCATGCGTCGCGGTGCGGAGGTCGTCGTCCACGGCGACGGCACCTCGTTGTGGACGCTCACTCATCACGCCGACTTCGCGCGAGCCTTCGTCGGCCTGCTAGGCCATCCCGCCGCGATCGGTGACAGCTTCCACATCACATCTGATGAGTGGCTGCCGTGGAACCAGATCTTCACCTTGGTGGGCAGTGCCGCGGGCGTAGAACCGACGTTGGTGCATGTACCCTCCGACGCCATTGCTGCCGCTGACCCGACGTGGGGCGCAACCCTGCTCGGCGACAAGGGCAATTCGATGATCTTCGACAACACGAAGGTGAAGCGCCTGGTGCCCGACTATGTCGCCACCATCCCTTACAGCCGAGGTGCGAGGGAGATCATCGATTGGTACGACGCCGACTCGAGCCGGCAGGACGTCGACGCAGCGATGAACGCCACGATGGACAAGCTCGTGTCCCAGTATCGTATTGACAACGGGTAGTCGGGCCTGAGCTGAGCTCGGCTCATCGCGGATGTCGACGTCTGCTGTGACGGCCGCGCTCGGTCGCCGTCAGTCCAGAGAACGGCTCTCAATCACGTTGGCGAACCAGGTCGCCGACTTCTTGAGCGTCCGACGCTGGGTTCGGAAGTCGGTACGGACGAGGCCCCAGCGCTGGGTAAACCCGCGAGCCCACTCGAAGTTGTCCATCAGCGACCAAGCGTGATACCCCTCGATCGGGACGCCGGTCGCCATCGCCCGCTGGAGCGCCCGGAGATGGTCAGCCAGGAATTCGATCCGGAAATCATCATCGATTGCTGAACGTTTCGGATAGTCGGGGATGCCGTTTTCGGTGATCACGATGGGAAGCGCATAGTCGCGGTGGATGCGGGTCACGATGTCGTAGAAGCCGTCGGCATGGATCTGCTGCCCTGAGCTCGAGGTGGGGTACTGCACAACTCTGGCACCGTTCCGGTCGAAAATCTCCGGCGAGTAGTAGTTGATCCCGATGAAGTCCAGCGGCTGCGTCGCCGTCGCCAGATCACCTTCCCGATCAACGGAATCCAATCCCTGCCGCGCACCTTCGGGAAACTTGGAGCGCAGGGCAGGGTAGCGGCCTTTCAGCACCGGGTCCAAATAGGTTGTGTTGATCCAGGCGTCGCCCAAGGCGGCCTGCTCGGCCGCCTCCTCGGAGTCGTTCGCGGGATAGCACGGGACGGCAGCGCAGCACAGACCGATCTCAGCCGATCGCCCGCTGGCGCGGAACGCCTGGACCGCCTTGCCGTGAGCCAGAGCAAGGTGATGGATTACCTTTCCGGCGGCGCGGTCGCTCTTGATACCGGGCGCCATGGTGCCGATCTGATGACCACTCCGGACGATCACTCGCGGTTCGTTGATCGTCACCCAGCGGTCCACCCCGTCGAGCCGCTCAAACAGCGTGGCCGCGTAGTCGGCAAACCAAGACGTGCAGTCGCGCTCCTGCCAGCCGCCTTCATCCTGCAACGCTTGCGGCAGGTCCCAGTGGTAGACGGTCGCGACCGGTGAAATGTTGTGCTGCCGCAGCCGATCGATTAGCCGCTGGTAGAACTCAAGGCCCTTGGAATTCAGCCGACCCCGGCCGTCCGGATAGACCCGTGGCCACGCGACCGAAAACCGATACGCCTGGGTGCCCAGCCGCGCCATCAGGTCAACGTCTGCCGGCATGCGGTGGTAGTGATCGCATGCGACGGCGCCAGACTTTCCGTCATCGATTGCTCCGGGTCGCTCGCAGAACTCGTCCCAGATCGAGCGTCCACGGCCGTCTTCGTTGACCGCCCCCTCGATCTGGTAGGCGGCCGTGGCGAACCCGAGCAGAAACTCGTCCGGGAGCCGTCCCGTTTCCTGGGTGCGCTCCATACCTGTGTTCGTTGGCGTACCGGTACCGGGGAGTTCGGGCACCTGCTCGGTCGGCGATGTTCCTTCCTGCGGCGTGGATGATGTGCAACCGCCTAAGACCATGCCGACAACGGCGCCTCCGGTGGCACTCAAGAAAGTGCGTCGACTGGTCATGACTGGGATACGCCGGTAACCGAGGTGGGCATGTTGAGGCCCGCTATCTTCCGCTCCAAGCAGGCATCACCTGACGATCCATAGCCTTCTGTGTCCAGAGCAGTCGCTGATTCGCTCCGTCACTATTCATGATCCACGCCGCGCCACGGTCGCATTAGCCAGACCGGTGTAGATCAAGAGTGGCAGTGCGCTCAGGCGCTCTTCTCGCGGCGCTCCCGCTTCGCAAGCTTTTCGCGCGGGAGCAAGGTAGGCAGGGCGGATTGCTTCACCACTTCGGCGCTGATGATCACCTGGGCGACGTCGTCGCTGCTCGGCACGTCGTACATGACGTTGAGCAGCACCTCCTCGAGAATCGCCCGTAGCCCTCGTGCGCCGGTGCCCCGCAGCAGGGCCAGATCGGCGATCGCCTCAATGGCGTCAGGAGTGAACTCAAGATCGACACCGTCGAGTTCGAAAAGTTTGCGGAACTGTTTGACCAGCGCGTTCCGGGGCTCGATCAGGATCCGGATCAGCGCATCTCGATCGAGCGGGCTGACCGAGGAGATCATCGGCAGCCGACCGATGAACTCGGGAATCAGACCGAACTTGATGAGGTCCTCCGGACGCACGTCGGCGAACGGATCGTCTGACTCCGGCCTGCGTAGCGCGCTGTCGTTGTTGAAGCCGAGCGGCCGCTTGCCGACTCGCTGCGCGATGATGTGATCAAGTCCAGCGAAGGCGCCGCCCACGATGAACAGCACGTTGGTGGTGTCGATTTGGATGAAGTCTTGATGCGGGTGCTTGCGACCGCCCTGCGGCGGCACCGATGCCGACGTCCCCTCCAAGATCTTGAGCAGGGCCTGCTGGACACCCTCGCCGGACACATCGCGGGTGATGGAAGGGTTCTCGCTCTTCCGAGCGATCTTGTCCACCTCGTCGATGTAGATAATCCCGGTCTCGGCCTTCTTTACGTCGAAATCAGCAGCTTGAATGAGCTTAAGCAGAATGTTTTCGACGTCCTCGCCGACATATCCTGCTTCGGTCAAGGCGGTGGCGTCCGCAATGGCAAATGGGACGTTCAACATCTTGGCCAGCGTCTGAGCGAGATAGGTCTTTCCGCAGCCGGTAGGGCCAATCAGCAGAATATTTGACTTGCCGAGCTCGACGCCGTCATCCTCGGCGCGGCGCGCCGGGTTCGCGGCTTGAGCTTGGACGCGCTTGTAATGGTTATAGACGGCAACGGCCAGCGCCTTCTTGGCGTTGTTCTGACCGATCACATAACCATCAAGGAACTGTCGGATCTGATGGGGCTTGGGCAGCTCCTCCAGCAGGCCGACCTCGGTGCCCTCGGAGAACTCCTCTTCAATGATCTCGTTGCAGAGATCAATGCACTCGTCGCAGATGTACACACCCGGACCAGCGATGAGCTTTTTTACTTGCTTTTGGCTCTTTCCGCAGAACGAGCACTTCAGCAAGTCGCCGCTCTCTCCGATGCGTGCCACACCGCCTCCTTGTCCCTACCCGTCCACGTCGCTCGGTTCCTCACCCTAACCCGAGCCTCTTGCGAAGTGGAGCACATTTGGCTCTAGGTCAGTGTGGCTTCGTCGCTCAGACGGGGATGGCTTTGAGCGAGGTCAGCACCTCGTCGATGATCCCGTATTCAAGAGCCTGCTCGGCGGTCAGGTACTTGTCGCGCTCGATGTCACGACTGACCTCCTCCGGCGCTTTGCCGGTGTCGCCGGCCAGCATTTCTTCCATCAGCGAACGGATCCGCAGGATCTCTTTCGCCTGGATCTCGATGTCAGACGACTGCCCGTAGCCGCCCTCCGTAGCCGGCTGGTGAATCAGGATCCGACTATTCGGCAGAGCGAGCCGTTTGCCCTTCGTACCGGCGGCCAAGATCACTGCCGCGGCGGAGGCGGCCTGGCCGAGGCACACCGTCCGGACGTCCGGCTTGATGTAGCGCATCGTGTCGTAGATCGCGGTCAGGGCGGTGAATGAGCCGCCCGGAGAGTTGATGTAGATCTCGATGTCCCGCTCGGCGTCCATCTGCTGGAGGCAAAGCAGCTGCGCCATCACGGCATTGGCAATGTCATCGGAGATGGGCGTACCGAGGAAGATGATCCGGTCCTCGAAGAGCTTGGTGTACGGATCGATCCGGCGCATCCCGTACGAGGTGCGCTCCTCCCACTGCGGGATGTAGTAATCCATGGTCGGCGCAAAACCGCGCCCGTCAACCTCCGTCGCGAACTGGGGCGCCCGCGCTGTGGTGTCGAGACGCGGCAGGTCCCGGTTGTTGATCATGCTGGCGTACCTCATTCGTTCGGCGCGTCAGAGGGAAGCTGAGCGGCATTGGTATAGACGTGATCGATGAAGCCATACTCCCTGGCTTGATCGGCGGTGAACCAGCGATCGCGATCGGAATCAGACTCGATCTGGTCAAGGGACTGACCGGTGTGTTCCGCGATCAGCCTCTGCATCGTGGATTTGATGTGCAGCGACTGCTCGGCCTGGATACGGATATCGCTCGCCGTGCCGCCGAGACCGCCGGACGGCTGGTGCATCATGATCCGGCTGTGCGGCAGAGCAAACCGCTTACCGTTCGTGCCGGCACACAACAGGAATTGACCCATCGACGCCGCCAGACCCATCGCCACCGTCGCCACGTCATTGGAGATCCAACGCATGGTGTCGTAGATCGCCATGCCGGCGTCCACCGAGCCACCCGGGGAGTTGATGTAGA
>OCZS010000128.1_pt1 | contig 23674 bp, 24 predicted proteins | sample 1539071 | NCBI WGS metagenome assembly OCZS01 (sample SAMEA3113584, study PRJEB22503) | soil metagenome
ACGGGCCGATCGCGGCCTTCCTCGCCGCCCTCGAGCCGCTGGGGGTGGACGTCCGTGTGCTCGACTACCAGGAGCACGCGCTGTCCGCCGGAGGGGACGCTCGCGCGGCCGCCTACGTCGAGTGCGCCGTCGGCGAGCGGGTCCTGTGGGGCGTCGGCCTCCACGAGTCGATCGTCAAGGCGTCGCTGCGGGCGATCATGTCGGCAGTCAACCGCGCCGAGCGCGACGCCGTCGTCACGTCGTGACGGGGCCTGTCGTCCTGGCCTGCGGCCTGGCGACCGTCGACGTCATCCAGACCGTCGACCACGTCCCGAGCGCCAACGAGAAGGTCGTTGCCGTGGGCACCCGCGTCGAGGCGGGCGGCCCTGCCCTCAACGCCGCCGTCACCGCGGCGCTGCTGGGGCTGCCTGCTCGCCTCGTCACCGCCGTCGGTGGGTCTGCGCTCGGGCGGGTCGTGCTGGACGACTGCGCCACCCACGGCGTCGTCGTCGTCGACACCGCTCGCGAAGGGTTCGTCCTGCCCGTGTCGACGGTCCTCGTCACGGTGTCCACGGGCGAGCGCGCCGTTGCGTCACGGAACTCCGTCGGCTCGACGCCGACTGCCGTCCTCGCGGCCGAACGCGTCGACGAGGCCCTCGACGGTGTCACGGCGGTGCTCGTCGACGGGCACCACCTCCCCGTCGCGATGGCGGTGGCGGCGGCGGCGCGTGAACGGGGGATCCCCGTGCTCGCCGACGGGGGGTCGTGGAAGCCGGGGCTGGAGGGGCTCCTGGCCCACGTCGACGTGCTCGTCGTCTCGGATGACTTCCGGCGAGGTACGGATGATGGGGAGGTCGACCTGGGAGACCTCCTGGGCCTCGGGCCGAGGTGGGTCGCTCGCACCGCCGGTGGCGACCCGGTTCGCTGGCTCGCTGCCGACGGGTCCTCCGGCAGCGTCCCGGTTCGCCCCACCGTGGTCGTCGACACCCTGGGTGCGGGCGACGTCCTCCACGGTGCGCTGGTGGCCGACATCGCCCAGCACGGGACAGGCGACCTGCCGGCATCCCTCGCCCGCTCGGTGGCGCTCGCGACGATGTCCGTGGCCGCTCACGGAGCGCGTGGGTGGGCGCCGGTCACCGCACTCCGCGGGTCCTGAACTGGATGGAGATCCGGGGGCCGACGGGTCGTGCGGTCTTGGGGACGCAGTGGTCCCAGGTGCGCTGACAGGAGCCGCCCATGACCACGAGGTCCCCGTGGCCCGCGGGCACCCGGATCGACGTCCCGCCGCCACGTGGTCGGAGCATGAGATCGCGGGGTGCGCCGACCGACAGGATGGCCACGATCGTGTCGAGGTCACGGGCGCGACCGATGCGGTCTCCGTGCCATGCCACCGAGTCCTGGCCGTCGCGGTAGAGGCAGAGCCCGGCCGTTCGGAAGGGCTCCCCGAGCTCGTCGCGGTAGTGGGCGGAGAGGACGTCGCGGCACTCGCTCAGGGCCGCGTGCGGGAGAGCCTCGTCCTCCCCGTAGAACTTCAGGAGCCGGGGGACGTCGACGATGGAGTCGTACATCTGGCGCCGCTCGGCCTGCCACGGCACGTCGCGACGCAGGACGGCATAGAGCTCGTCCGCCCCGCCGACCCAGCCCGGCAGGACGTCCACCCAGGCGCTCTGCGCGAGCGGCATCCGGGTCAGGCCGCTCAGCGGGCGGACCACGACGTCATCGGCGAGGTCGAGGAGCGACCCCTGCAGTGCGGTCATCCAGACATCGTAGACGGCATTCGAACACGTGTCCACGATTCCCGGGTCCGGCGTCGCGTCGAACGTTCGAGGTCTCGCTTGCGGTCGCCCTCGGGATGCCGTGGGGTGGCCCCATGAGCGCTCACCCACTCTCTGGCTCGGTCGTCGCCGTGGTGGGGGCTTCCGGTGAGCTCGGGTCGCGCCTCGCGCGTGGTGCGGCGCAGCGTGGTGCGCACGTGGTGCTGGTCGGCCGCGACGAGCGACGACTGTCGTGCGTCGTCGAGGCGGTGCCGGTGGTGGTCGGCGACCTCGCCGACGCGGCGTTGGGCGAGCGCGTCGCGGCGACGGCACTCGAGCACCACGGCCGGCTCGACGGCGTCGTCAACGCGGCCGGGGTGGTGGCGTTCGGTCCTCTCGCGGACACGGACGATGCGGTGCTCGAGGAGCTGTTCCTCACCAACGTCCTCGGACCTCTCTGGCTGACCCGGCGGGTGCTGCCGGCCCTCTCGAACTCACGTGGCTTCGTCGTCCAGCTCAGCGCGGTCGTCGCCGAGCAGCCCCTGCCCGGGATGGTCGCATACGCGGCCAGCAAGGCGGCCCTGACGGCAGCCGACCGGGCCCTCGGACGCGAGCTGCGGCGCCTGGGCGTCGACGTGCTCGACGTCCGGCCACCCCACACCGAGACCGGGCTGGCGGGCCGCCCCCTCGCCGGTACCGCGCCGAGGTTGCCACCCGGGCTCGACCCGGATGCGGTGGCCGGGCGCATCCTCGACGCCGTCGAGGCCGGCGAGAGCGAGCTCGCGTCGACCCACTTCGGCTGATCGTGTCGCCCGTCGACCTGCGCGCGCTGCGGGCGTTCCTCCTCGCGCACACCGTCGCCGGCCTCGACACGGTCGAGCACCTCGCCGACGGGTCGAGCCGGCACCAGCGGTGGGTGACGGGGGAGGGCGGCCCGGCGCTGCTCACGGTGACCCTGCCGGCACTCGACGTCGGCACCCCGACCTTGGCGGCCGACGGTCCGGCGGATGCCGTCCGGTGGGCCCTCGCGGCCGGCCACCGCTGGGTGGGCCTCGACGTCGACCCGAGTGCGGGCGTCTCTGCGCTCGCCGAGGACCCCGTCCTGGGCCCGCTCGTCCGAGCCAGACCGCACCTGCGCGTGCCCGGCGCCGCGGACCCGTTCGAGACGGCGGTCCTCGTGGTGCTGGGGCAGCACGTCTCGCTGGCCGCGGGCCGCCGGTTTGCCGCCCGCCTCGTCGCATCCTTCGGGGTTGGATGCCCAGACGGCCGCCACCGGTTTCCCGGCCCTGCGCTCCTCGCGTCCCTCGACCCGGTGGCCCTGCAGCGGGCGGTCGGCATCACGGCGTCCAGGGCCAACGCTGTCGTCGCGCTCGCCCGGGCGGTCGTCGACAGGCGTCTCACCTTGTCCTCGACCGCTGACCGGAGGTCCACCCGGGGCGTGTTGCTGGATCTGCCCGGAGTCGGTCCGTGGACCGCCGACCTCGTCGCCCTGCGCTGCCTGGGCGACCCCGACGTCTTCCTCCCCGGCGACCTCGTCCTCCGCAGGGCGCTCGGTGGTGTCTCGGCCGCTGACGCCGGTGACATGGCCCGGGCATGGGCACCACACCGGTCGCTGGCGGTGCTGCACCTGTGGACCGACCACGCGCTCGACCCGCACCGCTGATCGAGAACGGCGGCCCGGCATCCCGGCGATCCGTCGGTGAGGGCGGACAATGGTGCAGTGCCCCTCTACCGCGACGAGGCGATCGTCCTGCGCACCCAGAAGCTGGGCGAGGCCGACCGCATCGTCACCGTCCTCACCCGCCGCCTGGGGAAGGTGCGCGTCGTCGGCAAGGGTGTGCGGCGCACGAAGTCACGGTTCGGCTCGCGCCTGGAACCGGGGATGCACATCGACGTGCAGTGCTACGAGGGCCGAAGCCTCGACACGGTCACCCAGGTCGAGACGCTCGACCCGTGGGGCGACGCGATCGCGCGGGACTACCCGTCCTGGACCGCGGCGACCGCCGTCCTCGAGACCTGCGACCGGCTGACCGAGGAGCGGGAGCCGGCACTCCAGCAGTACCTTCTCCTCGCCGGCGCCGTGCGGTCGCTCGCAGGCAAGGAGCACGACCCGAACCTGGTCCTCGACGCCTACCTCCTGCGTGCGCTCGCCGTCGCGGGGTGGGCACCGAGCTTCCATGACTGCGCCAAGTGCGGTGCCCCCGGCCCGCACCGGGGTTTCCACGTCGTCGCGGGAGGTGCAGTGTGTCCGGGGTGCCGGCCGCCCGGCTCGGCGGCCCCGGCCCCCGAGACCCTGCTTCTCCTGGCCGCCCTGCTGGCCGGGAACTGGGTGGTCGCCGACGACTCCGACCCCCGGCACCGTCGGGAGGGGAGCGGGCTGACCGCCGCCTTCCTCCAGTGGCACCTGGAACGTGGGATCCGGAGCCTCCGAATGGTGGAACGGTGAGTGCGAGCCCCTACCCGCCACCCTTTCCCCACCCGTCCGGTGCCCGACCGCCCGCCATCGCCCTCGACCGGATGCCGCGCCACGTCGCCGTCGTCATGGACGGCAACGGCCGCTGGGCCAACTCGCGGGGCCTGCCTCGGACCAAGGGCCACGAGGCCGGTGAGGCCGCGCTGCTCGACGTCGTCGCCGGTGCCATCGAAGTGGGCGTGACACACCTGTCGGCCTACGCCTTCTCGACCGAGAACTGGAAGCGGAGCCCCGACGAGGTGCGTTTCCTCATGGGCTTCAACCGTGACGTCATCCGACGGCGTCGCGACCAGCTCCACGACTGGGGGGTACGGATGCGCTGGGTGGGTCGACGACCCAGGCTCTGGAGCTCGGTGATCCGGGAGCTCGAGACGGCGCAGGAGCTGACGCGGAACAACACCGGCCTCACCCTGTACTTCTGCGTGAACTACGGGGGCCGGGCCGAGATCGGGGATGCTGTGCAGCGGATCGCCGAGGACGTCGCCGGCGGGCGGCTCCGGTCGCGGGCGGTCGACGAGCGCACCGTGGCCCGGTACCTGCCCGAGCCGGGGATGCCTGACGTCGACCTCTTCGTGCGGTCCTCCGGCGAACAGCGCACGAGCAACTTCCTGCTCTGGCAGAGCGCCTACGCCGAGATGGTCTTCCAGGACCAGCTGTGGCCCGACTACGACCGGCGGGACCTGTGGGCGGCGATCCAGGCCTACGTCGATCGCGACCGGCGCTACGGCGGTGCGGTGGACGCCCATGGTTGACCCTGTCGTCGAGCTGTTTCCGCAGGTCGCCCGTGTGGCCGCCGACCTCGTGCGGCGGCCCGAGGTCACCGCACGCTGGTCCGAGGAGAGCGCCTGTGCCGGCATGACCGTGGGCGGGCTGGCCCACCACCTGGCCTCCCAGGCCCACAACGTCGTCGTCCTCCTGTCTGCCGAGCCGTCCCGCGACAGCCCCATACCCGCCCTGGAGCACTACCGCCGCGCCGCGTGGGTCAGCGCCGGCCACGACGACGACGTCAACGTCGAGATCCGCGCCTCAGCCGACGCCGGAGCCGCCGGGGGTCCGGCGGAGCTTGCCGACCGGGTGCACGCCGACCTCGAGGTCCTGCCGGGGGTGCTCGAGCCAGTGCTGTCCGGAGGTCGAGTGCCCGACTCCGTCCTCATTCCCTGGCAGGGATGGGCTCTGTCCGCCACCGACTTCGTCCTCACCCGCACGATGGAGGTTCTCGTCCACTCCGATGACCTCGCGTCGAGCATCGGCGTCGACACCCCCCGGTTCCCGGACGAGGCGGCGTATGCCGTGCTCGGCCTCCTCGCGTCGGTCGCCGCCGACCGGCACGGACAGGTGCCCGTGCTGCGCGCCCTCAGCCGTCCACAACGCGCCGAGGGGCCTGTGTCGGCCTTCTGACGACCTTGCTCCGGTGGCGCGAAGCGGTGCAGGCGGGACACAGTCCCTCCATCTCCATGGTGTGCCGCACCTGCGTGAACCCGTGGGCGGCGGCCACGGCCTCGGCCCAGCGCTCCACGGCATCCCCGGTGACCTCGACGGCCAGCCCGCACGAGCGGCACACGACGTGGTGATGGTGGTCGGTGGAGCAGGACCGGTAGACCGCCTCACCGTCCGGGGAGCGGATGACGTCGACCTCCCCGTCGGTCGCCATGGCCTGGAGGTTGCGATACACCGTCGCCAGCCCCACCCGAGTGCCGGACCCCGCGAGGTCCGCGTGGATCTCCTGCGCCGACCGGAACTCGGCAGACGCGGACAGCGCGCGCGCGATGGCCGCCCGCTGCCGGGTCGGCCGGCGCTCGGTCCCGGCCTGGTCCGTCATCGCCGCTCCACCGTCGTGTGCTGACCGTGCTCGTCGTAGTGGCCCTCGTGCGCGGCGTGGCGGTGGCCGTCGTGGAGGTAGTCGACGTGGCCTTCGTGACCGAGGGCGGGGTGGCCGCAGTCCGGGCCGTGTTCGTGGTCGTGTCGTTCTGCCCGGTCGTGGGCCGCGCTCCGGACCCGGGTGCCGAGGGCGGTCACCGTGCTGGCGAGGAGGAACGCCCCGACGGCCAGCAGCACGATGGTGCCGCCCGAGGGGGTCTCCGCGCTGTAGGAGACCACGACTCCACCCACGCTGCAGAGGACCCCGATGACCACGGCCCACCACATCGCCGACCGGAAGCTCCGGGCGAACAGCTGCGACGTCGCGTTGGGCAGGATCATCAGCGCGCTGATGAGGAGCAGTCCGACGACCCTCATCGAGACGACGACCGTCACGGCGGTGAGCACGGCGAGGAGCACGTTGTAGCCGAGGACGGGGATGCCCACCGCCCGGGCGTACTCCTCGTCGTTGGCGACCGCGAAGAACCGCGGCCGCAGGAGGAGCGTCGTCGCGAGGACCACTGCGGCCAGCGCGGCGAAGACGGCGATGTCCGTGGTGCTCGTCGTGAGGATCGCCCCGAAGAGATACCCCGTGAGGTTGGCCGGGGTGCCAGCGCTGGACCGGGCGATGAGCACCACGCCCAGCGCGATGCCGCCGTAGAACATCACCGCGAGAGCCGTGTCCCCGCTCGTCCGCCCCGAGGCGCGGATCAGCTCGATGGCCACCGCGGCGGCGACCGCGGCCGCGAGGGCGGTGAGCACCGGCGCCTGACCGGTGAGGACGCCTACGGCGACCCCCGCCAGGGCGACGTGCCCCATCCCGTCCCCGATGAGGGACATGCGGCGCTGCACGAGGAAGACCCCGACGAGCGGCGCGGCGAACCCCGCCAGGAGGGCGGCGAGCAACGCCTGCCGCATGAAGTCGAGAGCCAGCAGATCGGTCACGGAGCCACCTCCCGGGGCGCCGGGTCGAGGGGCGCCGCACCGATGACATGTCCGCGACGTGGGGTGACGTCGTCAGGGTGGTGGTGGCCCGAGCCCGCGGCATGCCCCGCAACGTGTGCGGCGTACGCTGCCGCGCTGCCGTCGAAGTCGACGTGACCGGCATCCAGGCACACGATGCGGCTGACGACACGCTCCAGCGCGGCCAGCTCGTGGGTGACGACGAGCATCGACGTGCCGCGGTCGACGAGCCGGCGGAGCACCCCGGCCAGGGCCTCCTGGCTGGCACGGTCCACGCCCGCAGTCGGCTCGTCCATGACGAGGACCTCCGGCTCACCGGCGAGGGCCCGGGCGATGAGCACGCGCCGCTGCTGTCCGCCGGAGAGGGAGGCCACCTCCTCCCGGGCCCGGTCGGCGAGCCCGACGTCCTCGATCGCCCGGCGGACGATGGCGCGGTCCTCGGACGAGGTCGGTCGCCACCAGGGGCGGTGGGGCAGCCGGCCGACCTCGACGATCTCGGTGACGGTCGCGCGCACCGAGGCGGACAACGAGTGCCGCTGGGGGACGTACCCGATCCGGGTGTGCTCGGTGAACCGCTCCCGCGGCCTGCCGAACAGCTGCACCTCCCCGCCCTGCTGCGTGGTGAGCCCGAGGATGCCGCGGACGAGCGTGGACTTCCCCGAGCCGTTGGGTCCGAGCAGCGCGACGACCTCACCCCTGTGGATGTCCAGGTCGATACCCGACACGACCACACGGTCGGCGTACCCGAACGACGCCGACCGGAGCCGCATGAGGGGAGGGTCGCTCAGGTGCACTGCTGCCCCTCTCGGAGCGCGCTCAGGTTGGCGCGCATCACCTCGAGGTAGTCGGCTCCTGCGGACTCCTCCGTGATGCCTTCGAGCGGATCGAGGACGGCGACATGGGCGCCGGTCTCGCGGGCGATCGTCTCCGCGAGGGCGGGGGAGACGAGCGTCTCCGCGTACACGGTCGTGACTCCCGCGTCGCGCACGTGCTCGGTGAGCTCGCGCAACGTCGCGGCGTTGGGCTCGGCGTCCGGACTGACGCCCGTGATGCCCTCCTGGCCGAGTCCGTAGCGGTCGGCGAGGTAGCCGAAGGCGGCGTGCCCGGTGACCAGCTCATCACTGCGACACTGCTCCAGACCGGCGGCGAACTCGTCATGGAGTGCGCCGAGGTCCTTGCCGAGTGCCGCCGCGGCGGCCCGGTAGTCGGTGGCGTTCTCGGGGTCGGCGGCGGCCAGCCGCTCCCCGATGGCGGTGGCGACCCCAGTGAGGCGGACCGGGTCCAACCAGAAGTGCGGGTCCTTCCCGCTGGTCTCGCCGGCGTGGTCGCCACCCTCCTCGGTCGCGGCCAGCGTGAGGTCGGCCGAGGGTGACACGTCGAAGGCGGCATCCTTGGCCTGGGTGTCCACGGCCTCGTCGACTGCGGGCTGGAAACCCTCGAGGTAGACGACGACATCGGATGCCGCGAGCTCGGCCACGGCCTTCGGCGTCAGCTCCAGGTCGTGCGGTTCCGCTCCCGGCTTGGTGAGCCCGCGCACGACGACGTGGTCGCCTCCGACACGCTCCGACGCCCACTGGAGGGGGTAGAACGCGGCGGTGACCCGGAGTCGCTCGCTGCTCCCGGCATCCGTCGCCGCGGAGTCCGACCCGCACCCGGTGACGGCGAGCACGGCGGCCGCACCGAGGACCAGAGCGGGGCGCGTGAGGTCCATGACAACGATTCTCATTCACGATGAGAATCGTTGTCAAATGCGATGTGACGCGTCAGCCGCGGGGCGCCGCCTGGGTGACCGTCACGGCGACCATGAGCGCGACGACGGCGAGGCGCATGAGGCGCTCCACGGTGCTGAGCCGCGGCCATGCCAGCACGAGGATCCACGTGAGGATGAGGGCGACGAGGGCGATGAGCACCCACCCCCACCCGGGCAGCAACACCCCCGCGAGGGTCAGGGCCATGATGGCCAGGAACGGCACGACCCGGGGCAAGCCGCTGAGGAACGTCAGGGCTGGCAGGCTGGCGCGTTCGAAGGACTCACGGAGGGTGGACACGGTCGACCAGCCTACGCGGGGCGCCTGCGGTGACCGGTTCGGCCGCGTGCCGTGCCCGCCGATAACCTTACGCGCATGGCCGCCCCCACCTCCGTCGTCGACACCGTCGTCTCGCTCTGCAAGCGACGGGGGTTCGTGTTCCCCTGCGGCGAAATCTACGGCGGCACTCGCTCGGCCTGGGACTACGGGCCGCTGGGCGTCGAGCTCAAGGAGAACATCAGGACCCAGTGGTGGCGCTCGATGGTGACGGCCCGCGAGGACGTCGTCGGTCTCGACTCCTCGATCATCCTCCCGCGCCAGACCTGGGTCGCCTCCGGCCACGTCGGTGAGTTCACCGACCCGCTGACGGAGTGTCTCAGCTGCCACAAGCGCTTTCGGGTCGACCACCTGCAGGAGGCGGTCGCCGATCGCGAGGCGAAGAAGGGACGTGACGTCGACCCCGACACGGTCGTGCTCGCCGACATCGCCTGCCCCAGCTGCGGCACCCGGGGGCAGTGGACGGAACCCCGCGAGTTCAACATGATGCTCAAGACCCACCTCGGCGTCATCGAGGACGATTCCGGCCTGCACTACCTCCGGCCCGAGACCGCCCAGGGCATCTTCATCAACTTCCTCAACGTCATGCAGGCCTCTCGCAGGAAGCCGCCCTTCGGCATCGCCCAGACCGGAAAGTCGTTCCGGAACGAGATCACCCCCGGCAACTTCATCTTCCGGACCAGGGAGTTCGAGCAGATGGAGATGGAGTTCTTCGTCAAGCCGGGTGAGGACGAGCAGTGGCACCAGTACTGGATCGAGGAGCGGACCCGCTGGTACACCGACCTGGGCATCCTTTCCGAGAACCTGCGGCACTACGAGCACCCGAAGGAGAAGCTCTCTCACTACTCGAAGCGCACGGTGGACATCGAGTACCGCTTCGGCTTCGCGGGCAGCGAGTGGGGGGAGCTCGAGGGCATCGCCAACCGCACCGACTTCGACCTCTCGACCCACACCAAGCACTCGGGCACCGACCTCGTCTACTTCGACCAGGCGACCGGGGAGAAGTACACCCCCTTCGTCATCGAACCGGCCGCGGGACTCTCCCGGAGTCTCATGACCTTTCTCGTCGACGCCTACACCGAGGACGAGGCGCCCAACACCAAGGGAGGCGTGGACAAGCGGGTGGTGCTCCGCCTCGACCCGCGCCTCGCACCGGTCAAGGCCGCCGTGCTGCCGCTCTCGCGCAACGCAGACCTCTCACCGAAGGCCCGCGACCTCGCGGCCGCGCTGCGTCGCAACTGGAACGTCGACTTCGACGACGCGGGCGCGATCGGCCGGCGGTACCGCCGCCAGGACGAGATCGGCACGCCGTACTGCATCACCGTCGACTTCGACACCCTCGACGACCACGCGGCCACCATCCGCGAGCGCGACACGATGGCACAGGAGCGGGTGGCGCTCGACAAGGTGGAGGGATGGCTCGCGGGGCGGCTCGTCGGAGCCTGAGCCTCAGGCTTCCGGCCCCCAGCCGTGCCACACCAGCTCGGCGTCCTCGCTGCGACCCCCACGATCGAGGGCGAGCGCCAGGGCACCGGCTGCCGCGACCCGCTCGTCGGTGAGCCCCGCGGCCCGGAGCTCGGCGAGGGATGCCCGCAGCCGGGGTTCGGCCTCGCGCAGCCGGTTGGCGTCCGCCAGCACGATGCCTGCCTCGGTACGCAGGACGAGCTCGAGCTCGGCACCGACGAGCGCTTCCGCGCGCCGGAGCCGGTCGACCGCGGCGTCGACGTGGCCGTGCCGGGCGAGGAGGTGGGCCCCCTGGCGCAGGACGTCCGGCTCGAGAACCTCGGGGTCGAACTCCTCCTCGTCGGCTCCGACCTGTTCGGCCAGCCGCTCGCCCGCGGGAATGGCGGCGTCGAGCTCGGCGATGCCGCTCGCGACCTCCCCGGTCTCCGCCCGCAACGCTGCCCGACCCCGCAGCACCTCGACGTGGAGGCTCACGACGCCTGCGCTGCGTGACGTCTCCACCGCTTCGTCGAAGTGACGCAAGGCGCGATCGGTGTCGCCGGCGTCCCAGGCCGCCGTGGCGGCGCGCCACTGTGCGTACGCGGCCTCCGCGCGCCGCCCTTGGGCGAGGAACGCGGCGGATGCCGTCTCGAACGCCGAGCGGGCGCTCGCCCACCGCTCGAGCAGGGCTCGGGCATTGCCCAGCGCCCAGGCGACCGGAGCCACGAGGCCCGGAGCGTGGACGACGAGCACCGGGAGTGCCGGCTCGAGGAGCTCGGCCGCCTCGGCCGGCCGGTCGGTCTCCAGGTAGGCCAGCCCGAGGAAGCGTTGACCGAAGGCGAGCAGCACCGAGTCGTGCAGACGGTTGCTCGCCGCCACGAGATCCGCGGCCGACTCCTCGAGCGCCGGCCAGTCGCACCGGTCGACGAGGACGTCACACAGGCTCAGCAGCAGGGTGAGGCGCGACCGCTCGGCGATCCCGGGCACCGCGACGGCCCGACGGAGGTTCGCCGCAGCCGTCTCATGGTCGCCCCTCGTCCGTGCGATCCTGCCTCGGAGCTCCAGACACATCGACCTGAGGACCGGGTGGTCGGCGACGAGCGGGTCGAGGACGTCCAGCCGGGTGGAGGCGGCCTCAGGGTCCGTCCGCGCGACGGCCATCGCCGCCTCCGCGAGGCAGAGCAGGCGGCGGTAGGGCTGCCCCGCGCGGTCATGGGCGTCGGCGGCCCGTTCCAGGCAGGCGACCGGGCGGTCGGGTGCACCGAACCAGGCGATCCGGCGCCACAAACCCCCGGCCTCGGCGTCGGCCCCCGTCGCGTCGAGCTGGGCGGCTCGTCGGCGGGCTCGTCCCCTGGCGTCCTCGGCGGTGCGGTTGAGCACCCTGCGGCCCGTCGTCCGGTCCCGGCTCGTACCCGCGGCGACGTCGAGGAGCGCCAGCTCGCCCTCGCACCGCAGGGCGGCAGCCTCGTCACCCGCTCGGGTGGCTGCCTCCAGGGCCGACTCCAACAGCTCCCGGTGCCCGCCCTCGCCGGCGTCCTGGGCGCTCGCCCTGTCGAGCAGGGAGACGGCGGCCCACTCCTGCGGTGTGGCCACCGGCAAGAGCGCCTCCCGGTCGCGCAGCCAGGCCTGGACCAGCGCGTCGAGGTCGGTGGCAACCGCCGCGATCCCCGCCTCCAGATCTGCGGCCCGCTCGAGCACGCCGCCGGGTGCCACGACGTGGCGCGGCGACGGCGTGCGAGCCCCGAAGACGCTCGGCAGGCGGGTCGGAGGAAGGATCGGCTCCGCGGCGACGAGGTCGTCGTCGTGGGCAGCGGCCAGGTCAGCCGAGGTGACGGTCGACCCGTAGCGACGGTCGAAGGACGCGGCGAGGACGTCCGCCGTCCGGCACAGGCGCGAGATGACCGCGTCGAGTGGCTCGCCGGCCACCACCTCGGGGGCCAGGCCCACGGCTGCCGCCCTGTCGAGCACATGGGACGCCGTTGCGCTGAACCACATGCGTGCGCGCGCCGTCGGCAGGTCGTCGAGCCAGGCCAGCCGAGGGAGGAGGAGGTCCACGGCGCGGTCGGCGTTGCCGAGCCGGAGCAGGACGAGAAGGCAGGAGCCCACCGTGCGCGAGGCCGTCGGGTCGTCCTGGACGAGGTGCCAGGCCCGGCGGAGGGACGCGACGGCGCCGTCCACGTCGCCGCTTGCCACCCGCAGGTAGGCGTCGACGCCCAGGGCGCCACGTGGCTCCTCGTCACACGCCAGCTCACCGAGCACCATCGGTTCGACGAGCCCCAGGGCCTGGTCCGGGTCGTCGCGCATGAGGAGCAGCGCCTGGTCACGCTGGTCACACGCCGGGCAGTCGAGGCGGTCGTTGCTCGGCTCGGCTCGCCAGGCCGAGAGATGGCGAGCCATGGCGTCCCGCTCGCCGATGTCGCGTGCGAGGCGTGCTCGAGCCGCATGGACCGCACGCAGCGGGTAGCCCTCGGCCCGCAGCGCCTCCGCGAGGTCGTTCACCGCGGCCACGACGCCGTCGAGGCCGACCTCCGGCGTGTCCTCCACGAGGTCGACCGCCCAGCTGAGACGCCACAGGACGGCATCCCGGTCGGCCTGGTCGAGGCCGCCGTCCGAGTCGAGCGAACGACGCAGCCACGCCACGTGCTCGAGGTCCCGAGGATCCCGGGGCACGTCCAGCAGTGCCTGCGTGAGGTCCAGGCGGGCCACGAACTCCTCGGCGAAGGACCGCGAGTGCTGCGCTCGACGCAACGCCTCCGCGTGGGCCTGCACGCGCTCGCGACCCGCGGGCGCCGTGTCGGCAGCGTTCGACACCCGCGCGAAGCCCTGGGACACGCGGTCCCACTGCCTCATGCCGGTTCACCGCCGGTGGCCCGGGACGGCAGCGAGGCGTCGGTCATGCTCCGATCCAAACAGACTTCGGGAGGCACCCCAACCTTCCGCCCGAGCCGGCGCATTGGGAGAGTGGGGTCCGAGGGCGACGACGGGCTCAGGAGGTGGCGCATGGGCACGATGGATGCCGCGTGGCCGGCCGACGTGGAGTTCGTCGAGTACGTGCGCGCCCGCCAGCACATGCTGCTCCGGGCGGCCTACCTCGTCTGCGGTGACCTGGCCCTTGCCGAGGACCTCCTGGAGGGGGCCCTCGTCAAGCTGGCGCGGCAGTGGGAGCGGGTGCGCGACGAGCAGCCCGATGCCTTCGTGCGCCGGATCCTCTACCGCGACGCCATCTCGTCGTGGCGCAACCGTCGGCCGGAGGTGGTCGGGATGGATGCCCTGTGGGAGGAGCCTCCGGACTCGTGGGACGCCGAGGAGGTCGAGCGGCGCCTCGACGTCCTGCGAGCCCTCGGCGGGCTCACGCCGAGGCAACGCGCCACCGTGGTGCTGCGGTACTTCGAGGACCGCACGGAGCAGGACACCGCGGAGGTCCTCGGCGTCTCGGTGGGCACGGTGAGGAGCCAGACCCACGACGCGCTGCGCCACCTCCGAGCCGCCCTGCCGCGCGTGGACCTGGGGACGGGAGGTGCCCGGTGACGGCGCTGCGGGAGCTGCTCGAGCTGGCGAGTGACGACGTGGCCGAGGTGGACCTCGCGCAGACGGCCTGGGACACCGCGGCAGACCAGCGCCGCAGCGTCCGCCGTCGCGCCGTCCTGGGCGCCGGCGTCGTCGCGGCCGTCACCGGCGTCGCGGTCGCCGTGCGGGAGGACACCACGTCCCCGCCCGACACGAGGAGGAGCGTCTCGCCTCCCGTCGTGCCCCGGTTGCCGAGCGCGGTGGTGGGCGGCGTCACCGTCCATCTGGGGCCGTCCCCCAGGGATGAGACTGCTCTGCCGCGCTACGTCGAGGCGGACACCCTCGCCCTCGGGGCGACGATCGGCTTCGAGGACGCATTCCGCCTGCCCCTCCTCGGGCCGACCGCGGGGCGCACCGACAACGCCGCCTCGGTGCGCGCGGTGCTCCTGAGCTGGAGTGCCCGTGCGGCCGCGCTGACGCCGGTGCTGCACACACCGAGAGGGCCCGCCGGCCGGGAGTACCTCGTGTGCCCGGACGTCACCCTCGTCCGCGCGGACCCGACCCAGACGGGCGAGGGCATGGTGCTCGACCAGCGCGCGGTACGGGTCGACCGCCGAGCCGTCGTGTTTCCCCAGCCCGGCCGGGTGGTCGTCCTCGACGCCCGCACCGGCATCGGCACGTCCATCCCGGTGCCCGACGAGACCCTCCACCGGGCGGGATGGGCCAGGGACGCCCGAACCATCGTCGCGCGCGGCCTGGAGCGATCCTGGCTCGTCGACAGCGAGGAGAAGACCGCGCGCCCGGTGGGCTCCCCGGTTGAGCCCGGGTGGGTCCAGCTGGCGACCACCGCGGCCACGACGTCCGTGCGGACGTTCTCCGGCTCCGGCGAGCTGACCGGGAGCAAGCCGCTGCGCGGGCCGGTGATCGAGGTGGACGGGCCCACCGTGGGCAACACGGAGGGGTGGGCCGCCGCCCATGCCTACCTGGGACAGACCTATGTCGGCGCCATCTCCCGCAGCCAGGGCCTCGTCGCGGTCCAGGGCGACCTGCGGCCCACACCACGCCTCCTTGCCGCGACGAGGTCGCCGGACGTGCCGTTGGGTGCGTACCGGCCGCTGTCCTGGGGACCTCAGGACGTCGTCATCCTCGAGTCGCGGTCCTTCTCCGGGATGACGGCCCTGCCGACCTTGCGGCTGCTCGCCTGGGACGTCATCGGCGGCTCGCTCTTCCGGATCGGCGAGGTCGGCCCGGTGCGCCCCGTCGAAGGAGGATTCACCGGCGCCTACGCCCTCTGAGGCGCTGCGCAGTCAGGGCTTGGGGCCGGTGGCCACCGGTCGCGACGGGTCCTCGATCCACTCGCTCCACGAGCCGACGTAGGGGATGGCATCGATGCCGGCCACGTGGAGCGCCAGCACCATCTGCGCCGCCGTGACCCCCGACCCGCACGCGGTCCCGACCGGGGTGTCGCGGTGGACGCCCACGGCGGCCACCCGCCGGCGGATGTCCTCGGGCGCCAGCAACGTGCCGTCCTCGGCGAGCAGGTCGGCCATCGGGAGGTTCACCGCTCCGGGGACGTGCCCGGCGACGTGGTCGATCGGCTCGTGGTCGCCGCGGTATCGCTCGGCTGTCCGCACGTCGAGGAGGACGCCGGCGCGCGCCATGTCGGCCGCACTCCGGGCGCCCAGGACGGGGACCGAGCCCGGGCGCACTCTTATCGAGCCGAATGCCGGGCGCGCCGGCTCGGCCGTCACCGGCTGTCCCGCCCGACGCCAGGCCGCGAGGCCGCCGTCGAGGACTCGCACCGAGGGGTGGCCGGCCCACCGGAGAACCCACCACGCCCGAGCGGCGCCGAGTGAGGTCTCCTGGTCGTACACGACGACGTCGTCCTCGTCGCTCAGCCCGCAGGCGCGCAGCGCCGCCTCGAGCACCTCCGGGTCCGGAAGGGGGTGACGACCTCTCACCCCGGGCGTGCCGGCCAACGCCGTGTCCAGGTCGAGGTGCGGGGCGCCAGGGAGGTGCGCACCGGCATACAGCTCGGAGCCGGGCGTTCCGCGCAGGCTGTACTGCACGTCGACCACCCGCACCTCCCCCCGCGCGAGGAGGGTGGCGAGGTCGTCGGCGGTGACGAGGGCGCTCATCGGCCCATCCAACCACCGGGTCGCGGACCCCCTCGGGGAGAATGGCCCCGTGGGAGAACCGGTGCGTGTCGTCCTCGTCCACGGGTCCCAGGTGAGCGGGGCGCAGTGGTGGCGCTACTCGACCTTGCTGGGCCCCGACGTCGACCTCGTCTCGCCCGACCTGCCCGGCCACGGTGCGCGCCGGGGCGAGGTGTTCACCTGGGAAGGCGCCCTGCGGACCATCGACGCGGCCGTCGACGGAGGGGTGTCCGGCGTGCCGGTCATCCTCGTCGGCCACAGCCTGGGCGGCTACCTCGCCCTGGCCTACGCCGCCGGGCACCCCCACCGGTTGGCGGGTCTGGGGCTGCTCGGGGCGTGCGCGGTGCCGGCAGGTCCCGGCGCGGCGTTCTACCGCGCTCTCGCCCGCGTCGAGCGGCGCCTGGGCATGGACCGCATGTCGCGTGCGCTGGACCGCCAGTTCGACTGGATGCTGCCCGCGGAGCTCGCCGCCGTGGTCAAGGAGGCGGGATACGGGTTCGATGCCGTTCCCGCCGCCTGGGCAGGGATCATGGACTCGTGCCGGCCCGAGATGCTGGCCGAGGTCACCGCGCCGGTGCTGCTCCTCAACGGCCAGTTCGACCAGCTCCGCGTCAACGCTCGACGCTTCGCGAGGGCCGCGCGATCGGCACCATGGGTGCGGGTGGTCACGGTGCGGCGCGGGCTGCACGTCTTCCCGCTGACCCACCCCTACGAGACGACCGCGGCGCTCTGGGAGCTCGTCAGCGCGGCGCGGAGGCACGCGGCCGTACGGTGACGGCTCCCCCCACCGGTACCACGTGGGGAGTGGCCTGGCTGCGTGCGGGGAGCACTTCGAGGAACCGCCGCCCGGGCACGGTCGTCCAGTCGAGCCGGCCGGTCGGCCACCCCGCGGGGTGAAGGGTGCCGTAGTGGATCGCGAGCACGTGGTGGGCGTCGGCCCGCCCTGCCGCCTCGGCGGCCTCGACAGGCCCCATGTGTCCCGGTGAGAGACGCGGGCCCCAGCCGCCGATCGGCAGCAGGGCCAGGTCCACCGGAGCGCCGGCGAGCTGCGGGAGCAGCCTCATGTCGGCGTGGAGGGAGGTGTCACCCGCGAACCACACCACCACCCCGCCGCCGCGCAGGAGCATCCCGGTGGCGCCGTTGGGGCGGTGCGGCATCGGCCGGGCGTCGTGGTCGGCTCGGACCAGGAGCACCTCGACGCCGGCTCCGACCGCCAGCCACTCGTCGATCACGGCCTCCGCGGTGCCGAGCCCCTGTCGGGCCAGCCAGGGGGTGTTCACCGGGTCGGTGACGACCGGGACGTGGCCGAGACGGCGTAGCGACGGGAGGTCGGCGTGGTCGTGGTGGAGGTGGGAGAGCAGGACCACGTCGACCTCGGGCACGTGCGGTGGCACAGGAAGGTCACGGCGCCTGCGGAGCGCGCCGACTCTCCGGCGCAGGAGGGGGTCGGTGAGGATTCTGAGCCCACCCATCTCGAGCAGGACCGTGGAGTGGCCCAGCCACGTCGCCCGGACGCCGTCGCCGTCGTGGGGGACGTCCACGGTCGGCATCTGGTCCACCGGACCACCGTAGGCCGTGCACGGCGGGTCACGAGCCGGGGGACAATGGTGGGCATCATGCGCTCTGCCACCCCGACCCACACCCCGACTCGACCCGTCCTGCCTCCGCTGCGGATCGGGCGCCACGTCGTGCAGTCCCCGGTGGTCCTCGCGCCGATGGCCGGCATCACCAACCGTGCGTTCCGACGGTTGTGCCGGGAGTACGGCACGGCGGGTCTCGACGCGGGCGGGGCGTCCGGTGCCACGAGCCTCTACGTCTCCGAGATGGTGACCTCCCGCGCCCTGGTGGAGCGCACCCCGGAGACGATGCGGCTGATCTCGCACGACCCCGACGAGTATCCGCGGTCGGTGCAGCTCTACTCGGTCGACCCGGTCACCGCTGGCCTCGCCGCGCGGCTGCTCGTCACCGAGGACCGTGCCGACCACATCGACCTCAACTTCGGGTGCCCGGTGCCGAAGGTGACCCGCAAGGGCGGGGGCGCGGCGCTGCCGTGGAAGACCGACCTGTTCCGAGGTGTCGTCGCGGCCGTCGTCCGTGAGGCGCAGCCGTATGCCGTGCCGGTCACCGTGAAGATGCGCGTGGGTATCGACGCCGACCACGTGACCTACCTCGACGCGGGCCGCATCGCGGAGGCCGAGGGCGCCGCGGCGGTGGCCCTCCACGCGCGCACGGCGGCTCAGGCCTATTCGGGCGAGGCGGACTGGTCGGCGATCGCCCGGCTCAAGGAGGCGGTCACGTCGGTCCCCGTGCTGGGGAACGGGGACATCTGGTCGGCGGAGGACGCCCTCACCATGGTGGAGCGGACGGGGTGTGATGGAGTCGTGGTCGGCCGAGGGTGCCTCGGTCGCCCCTGGCTCTTCACCGACCTCGCCGCCGCCTTCGCCGGGTCGTCGGCGCGTGTGCGCCCGGGCCTGCGTGAGGTGACCGCGACGCTCCGGCGGCACGCGGCATACCTCGTGGACCTCTACGACGGCGACGAGCTGCGGGGCTGCCGCGACATCCGCAAGCACATCGCCTGGTACCTCAAGGGCTTTCCCGCCGGGTCGACGGTCCGGAACCGCCTCGCCCTCGTGGACAGCCTCGCGGCGCTCGACGCGCTGATCGCGACGATGGACCTCGACGCTCCCTGGCCCGGGGACGCCGCCGAGGGCCCGCGAGGCCGAGCCGGCTCCCCGCGGGTCGTCGCCCTTCCCGAGCACTGGTTGCGTTCGCGAGAGCTCGACCGGATGCAGCGGGCGCAGGTCGCGGAGGCCGAGCTCAGCGTCTCGGGCGGCTGACCGGGCTCCCCGGAGAGGCTTTCGCGGGGTGTCGCTACGGTGAGGCCCATGGACGATCGCATCGGCACGCCGGGCGGGACACCCGACAAGCCGGCGCTGTTCTTCCGGGACGCGGAGGAGTTCGGGCGCTGGCTCGAGCTGCACCACGACACCGAGACCGAGCTGTGGATGGGCCTGTACCGGAAGGGCCACCCCGACGCCGGTCTGACCTGGGAGGCGGCCGTGCGCGAGGCGCTCTGCTGGGGCTGGATCGACAGCAAGGCGCAAGGCATCGACGAGCACACCCGTCGTCAGCGGTGGACCCCGCGCAAGCCGGGGAGCAACTGGTCGAGCGTCAACATCGCCGCCGTCGCCGAGCTGACCGCCGAGGGCCGGATGCGCCCACCGGGCGTCGCGGCCTTCGAGAGACGCCGGGCCGACCGGTCGGGAATCTACGCCTACGAGACCCGTGAGCTCGAGCTCGACCCGCCGTATGCCGCGGCACTTGCCGCCGACCCCGCGGCCGCCGCGTTCTGGGCCGAGGCCACACCGTCGTACCGCAAGCTCGCGGTCAACTGGGTCATGACGGCGAAGCAGCAGAAGACGAGAGACGCCCGGGCGGCCCAGCTCGTCGCCGACAGCGCGGCGGGGCGGCTCATCCCCAGCCAGCGCTACGGCACGCCGGCGAGGTGGGCGGAGCGCGCCGCCGCCGCCGCGGAGGCCGCCCGCCGCTGACACCTAGGGTTGCCCCGTGACGTACACCGAGCGCGACCGTGAGCGCTGGGTCGCCGAGGACCCCGCACACAAGCGCGCCGACCGCGACGACTTCGCCCGGGACCGCGCCAGGCTGGTGCACTCCGCGAGCCTGCGCCGGCTGTCCGCGAAGACCCAGGTCGTCCAGCCTGGGAGCGACGACTTCGTCCGCAACCGGCTGACCCATTCGCTGGAGGTGGCTCAGATCGGACGAGAGTTCGGCGCCGCCCTGGGCTGCAGCGCCGACCTCGTCGACACGGCGTGCCTGGCGCACGACCTCGGTCACCCACCGTTCGGCCACAACGGGGAGACCGCCCTGGACGCCGTCGCCACGGGCATCGGCGGCTTCGAGGGCAATGCCCAGACGCTGCGCCTCCTCACCCGCCTGGAGCCGAAGCGAGCTCACCCCGACGGGCGGCCGGCCGGGCTCAACCTCACCCGCGCCAGTCTCGACGCCTCCACGAAGTACCCGTGGCGCCGCGGCCGCGCCCCGCAGCCGTCGGTGAAGTTCGGGGTCTACGACGACGACCTGGACGTGTTCGCCTGGTTCCGCGACGGCGTGCCGGAGGGTCGCCGCTCGGTCGAGGCCGAGGTCATGGACTGGTCGGACGACGTCGCCTACTCGGTCCACGACGTCGAGGACGCCATCGCCTCCGGTTGGCTGGACCCGAGGCGGCTGCGGGACCGGGGCGATGTCGACGCGGTGCTCGCCGTCGCGGGTGAGGTCTACGACCCGGACCTGACGGCGGACGAGCTCGGCGATGCCCTGGACCGGCTCCTCGGCACGGGTGCGGTGCCCCAGGCGTACGACGGCTCCCGACCGTCGCTGGCGGCCCTCAAGGACATGACCTCCCGCCTCATCGGTCGTTTCGTCGTCTCCGTCGAGCGCGCGACGCGCGAGCGCCACGGCCCGGGCGCCCTGACGCGCCACCGGGGCGAGCTCGTCGTGCCCCGGGCGGCGCGGGCGGAGTGCACCGTGCTCAAGGCCGTGGCTGCGCACTACGTCATGTATGCCGCGGAGCGCGTCGCGCTGCACGCGCGCCAGCGTGACGTGGTCGCCGAGCTCGTCGCCGCCTACGAGGCCGACCCGGACCGGCTCGACCCCGACCTGCGTGGCGACTGGGAGGCGGCGAGCGGGGATGCCGCGGCGCTGCGGGTCCTCGTCGACCAGGTGGCCTCCCTCACCGACGTCCGGGCGCTGGCCCTCCACCGGCGTTGGTGCCGGCCGGGGACGACCTAGACTCGCGGCATACTTCAGGAGGGTCAGTGGCGGGTCGGATCCGGGCCGAGGACATCACGGCGGTCAAGGAGCGCACGTCCATCGAGGACGTCGTGCGTGACCACGTGACCCTGCGGCCGGCCGGCGTCGGGTCCCTGAAGGGTCTGTGCCCGTTCCACGACGAGAAGACCCCCAGCTTCACGGTGCGACCCGCTGTCGGGAGCTACCACTGCTTCGGGTGCGGGGAGGGTGGCGACGTCCTCTCGTTCGTCCAGAAGGTCGAGCACCTGAGCTTCACGGAGTCGGTCGAGCGGCTCGCCGCCAAGCTGGGTCTCGAGCTCCGGTACGAGGACGGCGCCGGCTCGGGTCGCGACGGCGGGATGTCTCTCGGCAAGCGGTCACGGCTCCTCGAGGCGCACCGTGTGGCACAGGAGTTCTACGCGTCGATCCTCCTCGACACGGCCAGCCCCGTGGCCCGGGTCGGCCGAGACTTCCTCCGCGACCGGGGTTTCGACTCCGCTGCCGCAGAACGCTTCGGAGTCGGCTTCGCCCCGGGTGACGGCGAGGTGCTCACCCGACACCTCCGCGAGCGGGGCTTCACCGAGGACGAGATGGTCACGGGCGGCCTGTCGGGACGGGGAAGCCGAGCGCTCTACGACCGGTTCCGCGGGCGCCTCGTCTGGCCCATCCGTGACACGACGGGGGACACGGTGGGCTTCGGCGCACGCCGCCTGTTCGACGACGACCGGATCGCCGCGAAGTACCTCAACACGTCCGAGACTCCGATCTACAAGAAGTCCCAGGTCCTCTACGGGCTCGACGCTGCGAAGAAGTCGATCGCCACCGAGCGTCAGGCGGTTGTCGTCGAGGGTTACACCGACGTCATGGCGGCGCATCTGGCCGGGGTGGAGGGTGCGGTGGCCACGTGCGGCACGGCATTCGGGGTCGAGCACATCAAGATCCTCCGCCGGATCATGCGGGACGAGGCCGAGCTCGCGCCGGCACGGGTGGTGTTCACCTTCGACGGTGACGCCGCGGGGCAGAAGGCGGCGATGAAGGCGTTCGGCGAGGACCAGCGGTGGGCCGCGCAGTCCTTCGTCGCGGTCGCGCCGGACGGCATGGACCCGTGCGACCTGCGGATCGCCAAAGGGGACGCGGCGGTGCGAGCGCTCGTCGACGGTGCCGTCCCGATGTTCGAGTTCGCCGCCCGGACGACGATCCGGCGCTTCGACCTCGACACCGCCGAGGGCCGCGTCGAGGCGATGAAGGCGGTGGCGCCCATCATCGGCTCGATCCGGGACACGAGCATGCGCCCGGAGTACACGCGAACCGTCTCCGGCTGGCTCGGCATCGAGGTGGAGCAGATGGCGGCGGAGGTTCGCAAGGCCGGCCGGGTGCGGCACGACGACACCCACGACCCGACCCGTCGGCCGGCCAGCACCGACGAGGTGCCGGAGCCCGCACCCGGTGAGGCCGCGGCATCCCTGCCGGTGCCGGACCTGCGCGACCCCGTCGTCTTCACCGAGCGCCAGCTGCTCCAGGCGCTCGTCCAGTACCCCCAGCAGTTCGACGACACCACGGTCCAGTCGCTCGAGCCCCAGGCCTTCGCCGCGCCGGCCCACCGCGCGGTGCTCGACGGCATCCGGATCGCGGCGCCCACCCACCGGCGCGGATCCACTGCCGCCTGGGTCGCCGCGGTCACGGACGCTGCTCCGCTGGCCGTCCGCGGGCTGGTGGCCGAGCTCTCCGTCGCCTCACTGCCGACACGCTTCGACCCCTCGACCGGGCTGCCGCCGCAGCGCTACCTCGAGGCGCTCGTCGGCGGCGTGCGTGACGCGCACCTCGGGCGGCAGATCGCCGACGCCATGGCGACGGTCCGCCGCGCCCAGAACGACCCGGACACCGACCCAGCCGACCTGCGGGAGCGCACCATGGCCCTGCACCGCCTCGAGATCGAGCGCGTGCGCCTCCGGGAGGGACTGTCCTCATGAGGCTCCACTGGACTGGACTGCGCCGACCCCCCGTCCCGCGCGACGTCGCCGGCGCGATCGCGCCCGAGCCGGGGGAGCGGCTGCTGGCCTGGGCGGTCGAGCCCGGCACAGGCACGACGGTCGTCGCCGGCCGTCATCGGCTGTATGCCGTGACCACCGGTGACGGAGCACCGCACGTTGCGCTGTCCCGGCCGTGGCACCTCGTCGACGCCGGCACCTGGAGCGGTGACGAGGCGGTCCTGCGCATCACCTGGGTCGATGGCGAGCGCCCGGCCCAGTTCGTCCTGGACCAGCCCGGGATGTTGCCCGAGACACTTCGGGAGCGTGTCCAGGCGTCGGTGGTGCTCGCCGAGGCCGTGGACCTCGGGCAGCGCCGCACGGCCCGCGTCGTCGTCCGCAAGGACCTCGCCACGGGTGCGTTGACGAGCCAGGCGGTGCTGGGGCCGGGCGTCCGCAGCACCGATCCGGGAGTTGCCGAACAGGTCCGTTCAGGGCTCGCCAGGGTGCGCGAGCAGGTCGGCCTGTCCTGAGCGCTGACGGCTTTTCGTGGCAGGCGCCCGCTTTGCTATCGTTGCCGGGCGCTGCTGCGGCGATCCCGTGGCGGCCTTTCCCCTGTAGCTCAACTGGCAGAGCATTCGGCTGTTAACCGAAGGGTTGTTGGTTCGAGTCCAACCGGGGG
>OCZS010000129.1_pt1 | contig 23543 bp, 21 predicted proteins | sample 1539071 | NCBI WGS metagenome assembly OCZS01 (sample SAMEA3113584, study PRJEB22503) | soil metagenome
GACGGTGCTGGTTGGGCTGGCCGCGTTCAACATCATGGCCATCGCCCTGCTGGCCGACCTGGTCGTCCGGCGGACGGCCACCGACTGATGGGGGCCCCCGAGACCGTCGGGGTGGTCATCGGCAACCACACCCAGAAGTACACCGCCCGCAACCCGGCCATCCGGCTGCTCACCGAGCGCTGGGTGGCCAACCTGGACCGGCTGTTCGGCCAGGTCAGCCGGGAGCCCGGCGGCCCCCCGGGACGGACCCTGGAGGTCGGCTGCGGCGAGGGCGTGATCGCCGACAAGCTGCACCGGCGCTGGGGCGAGGTCGTCGCCCTCGACCTGCCCGACGCCGGGCTGCGGGCCGACTGGCGCGGCTACCCCGGCCCCCGGTTCCTGCACGCCAGCGCCCACGAGCTGCCCTTCGGCGACGGCCAGTTCGACGTGGTGGTGGCGGCCGAGGTCCTGGAGCACCTGCCCGACCCGGCTAAGGGCCTCCAGGAGATGGTCAGGGTCGGGCGCCGCCACCTGGTCCTGTCGGTGCCCCGGGAGCCGGTCTTCCGCTCCTGCAACCTGGTCGCCGGCCGCTACGTGCGCGACCTGGGCAACACCCCCGGCCACCTCAACCACTGGTCCAAGGGCGGCTTCGTCCGCTTCGTCTCCCAGGTGGCCGAGGTCCGGGAGGTCACCAGCCCGTTCCCCTGGACCTGCGTCTGGGCGACCCTGCCGGGGTAAGAGCGCGACGTCAGCGACTCCGTCCCCAAGGGAGGCGGCATGGACCCAACCGAGAAGCTGTACCGCAGCAGGACCAACCGCCAGGTGGCCGGGGTGTGTGGTGGCCTGGCCAAGCGCTTCAACGTCGATGCGACCCTGATCAGGGTGCTGTTCATCGTGTTGGGGATCTCTGGCGGCGCGGGCATCCTGATCTACCTCGTCATGTGGATCATGGTCCCCCAGGAACCACCTGTGGGCGGCGGCGCCCCATAGGAGTCACTCTCCCGGGCTGCTTCCACCCTGGACAGGGGATCGCTGCGCCGTTCGGCACCGCGATGGTTGAGGCGAGCGGCATGGCTGGCCAAGCCGGAAGGTTGCACCTCCGGACCCTCCCCGAAACGAGGCGGGGGCCGGGCTCAGCGCGAACCCCACCGCTACTGTTCCGCCGCAAGCTGGGCACCGATAGGCACCATCTCCCCGGAGTGGCGCCCGAAGCCGCTCTTCCTCCCGGGTCGCTTCGCGGAACCCGTCCTGACCTCGGGCGCCAGGAGAAGTCTACGGCGGCTAGAACCTCATGGCCAGGGCACATGCCAGCCGACCAGCAGGGCTCCCCCGGGTACGAGAGAGGCGCTCATCGGGCGCCGAGGGAGCCCAGTGGCGAGTGTAGCCCTCGGGCCGGTTATCGGTCAGTGGGACCATGCAGCTCTGGGCAGCCGTCCGCCTTCGGGCAGCCGTGACCCCGCCAGTCGTTCCCCGGTTGCTGCTGGGGCCGGGTGCCGCCGCGCTTGCGAGGACCATCCTCCTGTTCGGCGCCGGCATCGCCCTCGCTCCCTGGCGAACGTGGTCGGCCTGGTCTAGGGGTTCATCTGGGCCAGGAGCTGCTGGTCCTGCTCGGCCATCCGCTGGAGCAGGGCCAGCAGCTCCCGCTTGGCCTCGACGAGGCGGTGGAAGGCGGCACCGACCTCGGGTGAGGTCATGGTCTGGGTGTCGTGGCGGCCCATGGGCAGGTCGCGGGCGGCGACCATCTCCGCGGCCACGGCCCGCAGCCGACCGGCGGCCTGCCGCTGCTCCTCGACCAGGTGCAGGTAGACGGCGTGCTCCTCGCGGGCCGGCTCGTCGTCCAGCTCCAGCGCCTGCATGTGCATCTGGAGGTTGTCGGCGATCGCCTCGGTCACCTCGGCCAGCTGCGCGGGCAGCGCCGAGTGCTCGGCCAGGCCCCGGCCACAGGTCTGCTGCTCATCCATGTCGGTGTGGTCCTCTCGATCGGCTCGAGCTCCCAGTATGGTGGACGGCATGCTGTTCGAGCAGCGGCTCTGGCCGGGGCTGGCCGACGGGTCGGTCACGGTGACCTTCCGGCGCTGGAAGCGGCCGCGGGCCGCGGTCGGAGGGTCGCACAGGACCCCGGCCGGGGTGCTGGCCGTCGACGCCGTGGCCGAGGTCGACCCGGCCGCCATCACCGAGGACGACGCCCGCGCGGCCGGGTTCGGGAGCCTGGCCGCGCTGCTGGCCCAGCTCGACCGGCACGGCGACGGCCCGGTGTACCGGGTCGACTTCCACCACGCCGGGGCCGACCCGCGGGAGGCGCTGCGCCAGGCCGACCAGCTGTCCGAGGAGGAGCTGGCCGGGCTGCGGGCCCGCCTGGACCGGCTCGACCGGGCCGCCCGCGACGGCCCCTGGGCCATCGCCACCCTGCGGCTGATCGGCGACCGGCCCGGGGTCCGGGCGGCCGACCTGGCCGCGGCCGCCGGGCGGGAGCGGCCGCCGTTCAAGGCCGACGTGCGCAAGCTCAAGGAGCTGGGCCTGACCGAGAGCCTGGAGGTCGGCTACCGGCTGTCGCCGCGGGGCCGGGCGCTGCTGGCCCGGGCCGGGTCGTCGAGGGCCCGGGAGTAGGCGGCGGCGGTCAGCTCGGCGCAGCGCTCCCAGGTGAAGCTGGCCGCCCGGGCCAGGCCGCGGGTGGCGGCGTCGGCGCGGGCGGCCGGGTCGGTGGCCAGCTTGGCGATGGCCGCGGCCAGGGCGGTCTCGTCGCCCGGGCCGATCAGGGTGGCGGCGTCGCCGGCGACCTCGGGCAGGGAGCCGCCGGTGGTGGTGACCACCGGGGTGGCGCAGGCCATGGCCTCGAGCACGGGCAGGCCGAAGCCCTCGTAGCGGCTGGGGTAGGCGAACACGTCGGCCCCGGTGAGCAGGGCCGCCTTGTCGGCCTCGGGGACGTACCCGGGGACCAGGACGCGGTCGGCGACGCCGCTGGCGGCCACGGCCGCCTCCAGCTCCCCCGCTCCCCAGCCGGCCAGGCCGGCCAGGACGAGGCGGTGGGGCAGGTCGCCGGCCAGGGCGGCGAAGGCCCGGACCAGGGTGGGCAGGTCCTTGCGGGGCTCGACCGTGCCCAGCCCGAGCAGGTAGGGGCCGTCCAGGCCGAGGCGGCCGCGGAGCTCGGTCACCTGCTCGCCGGAGGCCGGGCGCAGGTCGGTCCCGAGCGGGGTCACGTCGACCCGGTCGGCGGGCACCCCGAGCCGTTCGGCCAGGTCGGCGGCGGTGGTGGCGGAGACGCAGAGCACCCGGGTGGCGGCGGCAACGGCCCGGCGCAGGGCCCAGCCGAAGTAGCGGACCTTGCTGGCCTCGTGCCACTCGGGGTGGGTGAGCAGGGTCAGGTCGTGGACGGTGACCACCTGGGGCAGGCGGGACGCCAGGGGCAGCTCGTAGTGGACGCCGTGAAGCAGGTCGGCCCCGGCCCGCCGGGCGGCCCGGCCGGCCAGCAGCTGGGTCCAGGCGATCCGGGCCGGCCGCCCCGCCCCGGCCATGGCCACCGGCCGCAGCCGCAGCCCGGGGGCGGCCAGCACCCCGGCCGACCCGGGCGCGCAGAACGCCTCCACCTCCAGGTCGTCCCGGGCGGCCAGCCCGGCGAGCACCCGGGCCACGTAGACCCCGGCCCCGGTCAGCCGGGCCGGCACCGCCGTGGCGTCCACCGCGACCCGGATCATCGGGGCGGCCCTCCGGTCACCGGGCCCGCTCCGCGACCTCGCGGTAGGTGGACCAGGTGGCGGCGGCGGTGGCCCGCCAGGTGAAGCCGGCGGCGCGGCGCCGGCCGGCCTCGACCAGGCGGCCGCGCAGGTCCTGGTCGCCGGCCAGGCGGACCAGGCCGGCCGCGATGGCCTCCCGGTCGAGCGGGTCGACCAGCAGGGCGGCGTCGCCGGCGACCTCGGGCAGGCTGGAGCGGTCGCTGGTCAGCACCGGGATGCCGTTGGCCATGGCCTCGAGCACGGGCAGGCCGAAGCCCTCGTACAGGCTCGGGTAGGCCAGGCCGTCGGCGGCCTGGTAGAGGGCGTGGAGCAGGGCGTCGCCGACCGGGCCGGCCAGCTTGACCCGCACCGAGTCCCAGGTCGGCCGCAGCCGCGGCCCCCAGCCGACCGGTCCCACCACCACCAGCCAGTGGCCGGGCAGCTCGTCCGACACCTCGCCGAAGGCGTCCAGCAGCCGGGGCAGGTTCTTGCGCGGCTCCAGGGTGCCGACGGCCAGCAGGAACGGCCCGCGCACGCCCAGGTCGCGCAGCAGGCGCCCGGCCCCGGCGTGGTCGGGCTCGGGCGGGACCTCGACCCCGAGGGGGGTGATGGTCACCCGGCCCCGGTCGACGCCGTACAGCTCGGCCAGGTCGCGGGCGGTGGCCTCGGAGGGGACCAGCACCCGGGCCGCCTCGTCGGCCACGATCCGGGCCGACCGCTCGTGGTAGCGGCGACCGGCGTCCGGATAGGCCTCGGGGAAGTGCCGGAAGGCCAGGTCGTGGACGGTCGCGACCAGCGGCCGGCGCCCCGTCGGGGGGACGGCGGCGCTGGTCGCGTGGACCAGGTCGAGCTGGTCGAGCAGGCCGCCGGGGAGCCCGGGCCGGCGCAGGGTGACCCAGGTCCTGGTGACCAGCCGGCCCGGCCAGGCCAGGCGCCGGGTCGAGGCCAGCGGCAGCCCGACCGCGGCCAGCCGGTCGGGCGGGTGGCGGGCGACCAGGAACTCGACCGCCCCCCGGTCGACGGCCGCCTCCACCGGGAGGTGGGTGGCCAGCGCCCGCACGTAGCGGCCGACCCCGCCGGGCACGGGCCGCAGCAGCTGCTCGGCCACCACCCCGGCCCGGGGGCCGCCCAACCCCGGCCCCCGCTCCCCCGGCGCCGCCGCCGGCTCCCGGTCGGGCGGGGTCGCGGTCACCGGCGCGACTCCAGCGCCAGGTGGTAGGCGCCCAGGGTCGCCTGGGCGCAGTTCTCCCAGGTGAACCCGGCCGCCCGGGTGCGCCGGGCCGCGCCGGCGGCCTCGCCGCCGGTGTCCTCCAGCACCCGGGCCAGGGCCCCGGCCAGCGCCGCCGGGTCGCCGGGGGCGACCAGGTCGGCCTGGTCACCGAGGACCTCCCGCAGCGCCGGCAGGTCGGAGGCGACCACCGGGGTCCCGCAGGCCAGGGCCTCAAGGGCCGGCAGGCCGAACCCTTCGTACCAGGAGGGGAAGACCAGGGCGGTGGCCCCGGCCACCACCCGGACCAGGTCGGCCTGTGGCAGGTACCCGGGGGTCCGGACGGCGTCGGGAGGCAGCCCGGCGGTGTCCAGTGTGTCCCCCCAGCCGGGAGGGCCGACCAGGACGAGGGGCGGGATCCCGGTGGTCGCGGTCCGTGTGGTCGTCCCGGCCCCCTCAGTCGCCGTCGGGCCTGTCTCAACCCCGATCGGCCGGGTCTCGAGGGAACCCCCCACTCCCCTCATCAGCTCGCGGTAGGCGGACAGCAGGGTCGGCAGGTTCTTGCGGGGCTCGCGGTTGCCGACGAACAGGAGGTAGCGGTCGGGGAGGCCGTGGGTGGCGAGCCAGGACGGGTCGGGAGGGGTGGCCTGGCGCCAGGTGGGGTCGACGCCGAGGGGGGTGACGACCAGGCGGTCGGGGGGCAGGCCGTACTCGTCGGCGACCTCGGTGGCGACGGCGGTGGTGGGGGTGCAGACGACGGCGCCGCCGGCCAGGGCGCGGGGGACCAGGTGGCGGTAGCGGGCCGAGGCGGAGGTCACCATCTCGGGGTACCTGAGGTAGGTGAGGTCGTGGATGGTGAGGACGGTGGCGGCCCGGCGGGTGGGCGGGGCGACGAAGTTGGTGGCGTGGAAGACGTCGACCGGGCCGGACAGCCACTCGACCGGGGGCACGGACAGCCGGCCCCAGGCGGCCTGGAGGAGGCGGGCCGGGACCCGGCGGTGGCCGTGGCGGATCCGGGGGGCGGCGGGGGCGGCCGCGGGGAGGTCGCCGGTGCCCCGCCAGGAGAACGGGACCAGGGCGACCGACTCCGGCTCCGGGCCGGCCAGCCCGGCCAGGGCCTCGGCCAGCCCGGCCACATACCGGCCGATGCCGGTCCGCGGCCCGAGCAGGGGCGTCGCGTCGAGCGCGACCTTCACGGCCCGGTCACCGCAGCACCAGCCAGCGCTCGAGGCGCTTGCGGTCGACCGAGGCGCGGGCGGCGATGCGGCGGCGGCGGGCCAGCATGACCGGGAGCAGGCGCGCGTAGGACCCGAGGACCCGCAGGCGCAGCAGGGTCGGGCGGACCGGGGGGCGGCGGCGGGTGTGGCGCGACCTGGCGACCTCGCGCAGGCCCAGGGAGGCGGTGGTCAGCGGGTAACGGAGGACCTCGCGGGCGGCCAGGCCGGCGCGGGCGTTCTTGGTCAGCATGAGCAGCCGGTTGCGGTCGGTGTGGAACACGAACAGCGGCGACCACTCGACCGAGGAGGCCGAGTGGATGTGGCGGGCCACCGCGGCCGGCTGGTAGCGGATCCGCCAGCACAGCGACCGCAGCCGCCACGACAGGTCGGTGTCCTCGTAGTAGAGGAAGAAGTCGTCGTCGAACACCCCCGCCTGGCCGAGGGCCTCGCTGCGGAAGCAGACCGCGCCCCCGCAGAAGGCGAACACCTCCTCCGGCCGCTGGTACTGGCCCCGGTCCAGCTCCTGGTAGGCCCGGTCGGCCCCGTAGCCGTCGCGGAACACCATGCTGCCGGCGTTGTTGAGCACGTCGACCAGCGGCACCCCGGCCGGGACCTCGACCTCCAGGTCGACCGGCTCCGGCTCCGCCTTGCCGCCCCCCGACCCACCGGACCAGGTCAGCTCCACCGCCTTGGTCGTCTCGGCCGCGACCCGCAGCCCCAGCCGCAGCGGTCCCTCCCCATCACCCGACCGGTCGACGGGGATGAGCAGCATCCCGGCCGGGCGGGTCCAGCGGAAGCGGCCCGGCCCCTCCCCCTCCGGCCCGTAGGCGACCCGGTCCCAGAGCACCCGCTCGGTCACGTCCTCGCCGTCGACCTCGACCCGGTAGACCCGCACCCCCAGCTCCCGGGTGTCGAGGGTCCCGGGCGTGAACCCGGGGGTGGCCAGCTCGACGGCCAGGAACCGGGGCAGGAAGACGATCTTGGCCGAGACCGCCCCCAGCCGCTCGGCCACCGGCTCCGAGAACGGCTCGAGCAGCCGCCGCAGCCAGTCCGGCTCGGGCCGGGCGTCGTTGTTGATCAGGGCCACGAACGGGGTGGCGACCTCGCGCAGGGCGACGTTGTTGCCCCCGGCGAACCCGTCGTTGCGGTCGTTGGCGATGGCCCGGACCCAGGGGTACCGCTCGGCGAGCAGCGCCAGCGAGCCGTCGCTGGAGGCGTTGTCGACCACCCAGACGGCCATCTGCCCCTCGGGCAGGTCCTGGGCGGCCAGCCCGTCCAGGCAGTCTCCCAGCAGGTGGGCGCCGTTCCAGTTCAGCACGACCACGGTCACCAGCGGCTCGGCCACGGCCAACAAGCCCTCCTAACGCTCGACCTGGTTCTCGACCTGCTCGGTGGTCCAGACGACCTCGAGCACGCCGGTGCCGGTGTCACCGACGGCCAGGAAGGCCTCGCTGAACCGACGGGCATCGTAGGTCACGTTGCTGGCCGGGTCACGGACGGCCACCGCGAAGGCGTAGATGCCCTTGAGCTGCGGCAGCTCCTTGACGGTGAAGCGGACGGTGGCGAGGCCGTCGGGGCCGGGGTGCAGCGGGTCGGAGTCCATCACCCACATGGGCACGTCCGCCGGGCCGGTCACGGCCAGCCGCACCGCCACCGGCGCCGAGCCGGCCGGGCTGGCCACGTCGAACTCGACCGCCATCGCCTCGCCACCCCGGAAGTGGCCCTTCTCGGCCCCGCTGGCCGGGTCGAACAGCCGCACGGCGGTCACCCGGGGCCGCTCGGCGGCCGGGCCGGCGCCGCCGCCGGACTGGTCGGCACCGGTGCCGAGCAGGCTGCGCAGCCGCTCGGCCGCCTCCACCGGGTCGCCGTCGTGCAGCACCCGGCCGTGGTCCAGCACCACCCCCCGGCTGCAGATCCGCGGGATCAGGTCGAGGGCGTGGGTGACGAACAGGATCGTGCAGCCGCGCTGCTGGAACTCGCCGATCTTGTTCAGGCACTTGCGCTGGAACGACTCGTCGCCGACGGCCAGGACCTCGTCGACCAGCAGGATGTCGGGGCTGACGTGGACGGCCACGGCGAACCCGAGGCGCACGTACTGGCCGGAGCTGTAGTGCTTGACCTGGTTGTCGATGAAGGGCTCGAGCTCGGCGAAGGCGACGATCTCGTCGAAGTAGCGCTCGGTCTCGCGGCGGCTGAGGCCGAGGATGGCCGCGTTCAGGTAGATGTTCTCGCGGCCGGTCAGCTCGCCGTTGAAGCCGGCCCCCAGCTCCAGCAGCGAGGCGATCCGGCCCCGGACGCTGACCGTCCCGGTGGTCGGGGCCAGGATGCCGGACAGCACCTTCAAAAGCGTCGACTTGCCCGAGCCGTTGGGGCCGATCAGCCCGACGGTCTGGCCGGCCCCGATCTGCAGATCCACGTCGCGCAGGGCCCAGAACGCCTCCGAGCTGGACTGGCGGTGCAGCAGCAGCCGCTCCTTGAGGCTGGTGGCCCGCTTGTGGTGGAGCAGGAAGCGCTTGCCGACCCCGGCGGCGACGATCGTCGGGGAGGCCACTACAGCTCCTCGGCGAAGTCGGCCTGGAGGCGCCGGAAGGTCCACAGCCCGACCACCAGCAGCCCCGCCGAGATGGCGGCGGCCACGGCCAGCCACTGGAGGTAGAAGCCGTAGCCGCCGGCCGGCAGGACCTGGACGAGGTCGCCGTCGTTGCCGGTCACCACCGGGTGGACATAGATGGCCCGCTGGGCGGCCACCACCACCGAGGTCATGGGGTTGGCCATGTAGAACTTGAACATCCAGAGCAGCCCGGCCCCGGCCAGCTTGTCGCGGACCACCGTCACCGGGTAGACGATCGGGGTCAGCCAGAACCAGGCCAGCAGGGTGATCTCCAGCAGGTGCTGGACGTCCCGGTAGCGCACGTTGAGGGACGAGGCCAGCAGCGACATGGCCACGGTGAAGACGACGGCCACGGCCAGGGCCGGCGCCACCAGCCACAGCTGGGGCCCGAACGCGTCCGGGTAGAACGGGACCAGGAACAGGAAGAACACCAGCAGCTGGAGCGCGAGGTGGACGCCGGCGAAGCCGACCGAGGCCAGCGGCAGGACGACCCGGGGGAAGCGGACCTTGCGGACCAGGTTGGCGTTGCCGACGACCGCGCCGGTGGCGTCGAGGCTGGCCGAGTTGAAGAAGCTCCAGATCAGGTACCCGGACATGAACAGCACCGCGAACCAGGGCACGTTGCCCTGCAGGAAGAAGCTGAACACCAGGGTGAACACGGCCAGGTAGAGCAGCGGGTTGGCCAGCGACCAGACGAACCCGAGGGCCGAGTTCTTGTACTTGACCTTGAGGTCCTTGCGGATCAGCTCGGTCAGGAGCTCGAGGCGCACGCGTGACTGGGCCGCCGCCCGGGCGTCCGCCGCCTGCCGCACCTGTGCCATCGGGTTACCTGTCCCTGTCTCCGGCCATCTGCCGGTGAAGCTTAGCGGGCCGGGCCGCCTCGCCTCCGGCGACGGCCACGAACCGCAGGCGCCAGTAGTCGGCGACCCAGCGGCCGTCGTGGCGCAGCCGGGGCGCGGCCAGCTCGCCCGCCCGGGCCAGCACCCCTGGCAGCTCGCTCGCCGGGACGGCCGCGGTCAGCTGCCCGCCGAACATCGTCAGCCAGTCGGCCAGGCCGTCGGGGCCGCCGGCCAGCGGGGTCGGCCTGGGGAAGTGCTCCATCCGGGCCACCCGGAACCCGCCCGCCTCCAGCAGGGTGGCGTACTGGCCCGGGGTCGGGAAGTACCAGGGGCACTCGGGCGCGGGCAGGCCGGCCTCGGCCATGGTCGCGCCCAGGGCCTCCAGGATGGCGTCGATGTTGCCGGCCCCGCCCAGCTCGGCCACGAACCGCCCGCCGGGGCGCAGGGCGGCCCGGACCCGGCCGATCACCTCGGCCGGCCGGGGCATCCAGTGCAGGGCGGCGTTGGAGAACACGGCGTCGACCGGCTCGGGCAGGGCGAAGGCGTGCCCGTCGGCCAGCAGGACCCGGTCGTCGCCGAGCCGGCCCCGGGCCGCCGCGACCATCGCCGGGTCGCTGTCCAGGGCCCAGACCCGGGCCCCGGCGGCGGCGATCGAGGCGGCCAGCTCGCCGGTGCCGCAGCCCAGGTCGAGCACGACCTCCCCGGTCCGCGGGCCGAGCAGCTCGACCAGGTCGCCGGCCATGCCCGAGACGAAGCCGAACTGCCGCTGGTAGCGGTCGGCGTCCCATCCGGCGCTCACCCGGGCCCCCGCCCTAGCGGATGCCGAGGTCGGCGGCGATCTCCCGCCATCGGCTGGCGAACGCCTCCTCGGAGAAGGTCCCGGCGCGTTCGGTGGCGCTGGCGGCCAGCCGGGCCCGCAGCTGCTCGTCGCCGGCGACCATGCGGGTCAGGGCCTCCAGCTCGGCCAGGGTGTTCCAGCGGTAGCCGTCGGTGCCGTGGCGGACGATCTCGCGCTGGCCGGCCTTGTCGATCACCACCGGGACGCAGCCGGCGGCCATCGCCTCGACCGTGGTGATGCCGAAGTGCTCGAACACCCAGGGGGCGGCCTCCTCGTCCTCGCCAAGGCCGGTGGCCACCCAGAAGACCGAGCTGGTGGCGAACAGGTCCTCGACCAGGGCCCGCGGGGCGTTGGCGTGGAGGTGGACGGGCAGGCCGGCGGCGGCCTGCTGGACCTCGGCCAGGTAGGGCCGGTGGGCCGGCTCGCAGCCGCCGACCAGGTGCAGCTCCCAGCCGTCCAGCCCGCCGCCCCTGACCATCTCGCCGAACGCCCTGACCTGCTCGAGCTGCTTCTTGGAGTGGCCGTAGCCGGGGGCGATGAAGCGGCCGACGGTCAGGATCCGCCTGGCCTTCGGTCCCGGCTTCAGGTCCCTGGTCCTGATGGGCGGGAACAGCACGTCCGAGTCGACCCCCCAGAACCGCCGGATCCAGGTCCGGGTGTACTGGGAGTTGGCCAGCACACGCTCGTAGTGGCCGAGGAACTCGAGGTCGCTGGGGTCCCGCAGCAGCCACGGGAAGCGCTCGCCGGCCCAGCGCCGCGGCTCCCAGGTGGCGTCGGCCATGTGCAGCCGGCTCACCGCCACCCCGAGGGTGCGGTCGTCGCCGGCCCCGGGGACGAAGGTGTCGCTGTCGAACACGATCTCGCGGTCGCGACCGCTCGGGGGCAGGTCGATGGTGTGGCGGCGGAAGGCGGCCGGGGAGGCCTCCAGCCGGGCCAGCTCGGCCCCGCCCTCGTGGCTGACCACCACCTCGGCCGGGCCGGGGCCGCCGGGGCGGCCCAGGTCGAACACCACCCGCTTGGCCGGCCCGCCGGCCAGCTGGAGCCCGGCCCGGCCGCTGGTCCAGACCCAGCTCCGGCGCCGGCCCCCCTCGGGCGGGAACCAGCCCAGCCCCCACTCGACCACCCCCGGCTTGGCCTCACGGACGTGGCGGCCGAGGAGGCGGACCAGGCGCCGCTGCCAGCCGGCCAGGTCGTGGTCGAAGGGGGTCGGGAAGTAGCAGAGGTACAGGTTGCGGGCGGCCTGGGCCTTGACCCGGCTCATGTAGGAGGCGTTGACGAACAGCTCGTACTCGGCCGACAGGCGGGCCACCTGCGGCTCGCCCCGGTCGGGGACGATCCGCAGGTGGACCTTGCCGAGGTTGAGGCCGAGGTGGTCGGCCAGGATCTCCTTGCCGACGTCCTCGTGGCCGACCAGGTCGACCTCGTGGCCCTCGTCGGCCAGGACCTGGGCGAGCATGCTGCTGTGGCGCTCTCCCCCACCCATGGACTGCAGGAACCGGTTGTAGACCGCCACCTTCAAAACGCGCTAGCTCCCTGGTTCTCCGGGCCCAGGGTCAGCCCCGGGCGACGACGTAGGTCTCGTTGCTCTGGTACAGCCCCCATACCAGCTTGTCGTGGGCCCTGCGGACCTCGCGGAGGGCCTCGGTCGTCTCCTGGAGCCGGCCGGCCAGGGCCCTGACCACGTGGGCCAGCTCGTAGGCCCACTCCGGGTCGTGGTGGTGCTCGGTGACCCGGCCCTTGCGGTCGCGGTGGTCGAGGCTGGCCCGGAGCTTGCCCATGGCCCGCTCGACCAGGTCGTCCAGGGGCGGGTGGACGACCGGCTCCGGACCAAGGTACTCCGGCGGCGGGCCGGGGTGGTTGGCCGGGTTGGTGCCGGTGGCCTCCACCTCCAGGCCGGCCTGGCGGCAGAGGAACTCGAGCAGGGGCAGGTCGTAGAAGCGGACGTGGGTCGGGTCGCGCCAGAAGTCGTGGCTGAGGACCGCGTAGCAGGCCGGGTTGGGGGTCACGGCCACGAACCGGCCGCCGGGGGCGAGCACCCGCCGGACCCCGGCGAGCAGCGCCCGGACCTGGTCGGGGGTGAGGTGCTCGACGAAATGGGCGCAGAACACCCCCTGGTAGGGCCCGGGGGCCGGCTCGCCGCTGAGGAAGGCGATGGCGTCGCCGAGGACCACGTCCAGCCCCCTGGACTTGGCCGCCTCGACCATCCCGTCGTCCGAGTCGACCCCCTCGGCCTTGATGCCCTTCTCGTCCAGCAGGCCGAGGAACTCGCCCCGGCCGCAGCCCAGCTCCAGCACCGGGCTCTTGTCCTCGAACATGGGCACGTAGTGGCGCAGGACCTCGCGCGTGTGCTCGGGATCGAACTCCATGTACGAGTAGTAGTCGCTCTCCAACCGGGTCACCGTGCCGACCTCCGCTGGGCCTGGGCGTTCTGATGACGCCTGCGCTGGCACTCTACGACGCCGGCTCACGACCCGGCCACGACCTGGCAACGACCCGGCGGCGGGCATCTATGCTGGGGCGCAGGAGACCACGAGGAGGTTCGAGCGATGAGCGGCTGGTCCGAGGAGGGTGCGGGCGACCGGCGTGGCCGCGCTGGCACGGCGGGCGAGCGGCCCCAGAAGCCGCTGCCCCCGGGCTGGAGCGTCCGGCCCCGGGGCATGCGCCAGGGATCGCCGCGCGACCTGGACGTCCGTGACGTCCGGCCCCGTGAGCAGCGCCAGCGGCCGCCCCGGGGGCCGGGCGGCGGCGGCGGGCGGGCCCCCAAGGCCCGGCGGCCCCGGCGCTGGGGGCGCCGCATCGGCGTGACCCTGCTGGTCCTGGTCGTGCTGCTGGTCGGGCTCGGGGTCTGGGTCGACTCGCGGCTCAACCGGGTCGACGCCCTGGCCGACTACGAGGGCCGGCCGGCCGCCACCCCGGGAGCGGACTGGCTGATCGTCGGGTCCGACAGCCGCCAGGGCCTGGACGAGGCCCGCCGGCGCGAGCTCGGCACCGGCCAGGCCGCCGGGCGCCGGGCCGACACCATGATGCTGCTCCACATCCCCCGGGGCACCGGCAAGCCGGTCCTGGTCAGCCTGCCCCGCGACTCCTACGTGCCGATCCCTGGCCGGGGCCGCAACAAGCTGAACGCGGCCTACGCCTTCGGCGGCCCTCAGCTGCTCGCCCGCACCGTCGAACAGGTCACCGGCATCCGCCTCGACCGCTACATGGAGGTCGGCTTCGACGGCTTCGCCAGCGTGGTCGACGCCGTCGGCGGGGTCCAGATCTGCCCCGACAAGGCCATGCGCGACCCCATGGCCGGCCTCAACGTCAAGGCCGGCTGCCAGGTCGTGGCCAGCAAGCAGGCCCTGGCCTATGTCCGCACCCGGGCCGGGGGCCGCGGCGACCTCGACCGGGTCGAGCGCCAGCAGGAGTTCCTCGGCTCCCTGATCAAGAAGTCGACCAGCCCGGCGACGGCCCTCAACCCCTTCCGCAGTGTCCCCCTGCTGCTCAGGGGCACCGAGGCGGTCGCCGTCGACCAGGCCGCCCACGTCTGGAACCTGATCCGGTTCCCCTTCGCCATGCGCGACATCAGCAGCGGCGGCGGCGTCTCCACCACCGTCCCGGTCGCCGGCACGGCCACCATCGGTGGCGCCGGCTCGGTCGTCCAGTGGGACCGCCAGCGGGCGATCGCCCTGTTCGAGGCCCTCCAGAACGACCAGCCGGTCGACAACCTGGTCGACCAGGGCAGCTAGGGCCGGTTGTCCCAGTCGCCGACCACCGGGCGGCCGGGGGTCTGCTTCTTGAGGGCGACCTTGGCGGCGGTGCCGCTGAAGGAGTCCTTGAGGTACCAGCGGGTGCCGGCGCGCAGGATCCCGGGGGTCCAGGTGCCGTTGCCGTTCCAGTCGCCGGCGAAGCCGAGGTCGTCGGGGCCGCCGAAGCGGACGCGGACCTCCGAGGGGCCGCTGCCGCCGGTGTTGCGGAGCCAGAAGGTGCCCCTGCGCTGGACCCCGGGGGTGAAGTCGCCGTCGCCGTCCCAGTCGCCGGCCAGGTAGTTGTCGCCGGCGCCGCCGAAGGTGACGGTCTCCTCGGCCGCCCCGGTGGAGTTGCTGTTGCGCATCGACCAGACGCCGGCCCGGACGGCCGCCGGGGTCCAGGTGCCGTTGCCGTCCCAGTCGCCGACCACCAGCCGGTCGCCGTGGCGCCCGTACCAGAAGTCGAGCACGCTGCCGTTGGAGTTGCGCAGCAGGAAGTGGTTGCTGTTGCGGGCCGCGCTGGGCCGGACCACGCCGACGGTCTGGGTGCCGTCGCCGTCCCAGTCGCCCACCACCGGGAGGTCGCCCTTGCGGCCCCAGCGGTAGCTGGTGAACACCCGGGCCGAGGCCGAGATCTGCTCGGCGTTGGCGTTGCTGACCCGCCAGGCGCCGGCCGCGAACCCGCCGGTGCTGGTCCCGGCCGGCGCCACCGCCCGGTTGACGAACACCCGGCTGCGCACCGGCCGGGCCGAGCGCCCACCGGCGGCCGCGGTCACGGTGATGGTCGCCCACCCCTGCGGGGCCAGCGCGCCGCCGGTGACCCGGCCGTTCCAGCGGACCTTGGCCGAGGACCCGGTGCCGCTGAAGGAGCGGACCCTGGCCCCGTTGGACCCGGTGACCGTGACCCGCCAGCGGGCGACCGAGCTGAAGCGGGCGTGCACGCCGGCGTAGCCGCCCCGCTCGGGGCTGATCAGCGACGCGGTGGCGGAGCCGCCGTAGATCTTGGGCCGCCCGATCCGGGAGACGGCCGCCCGGATGGCGCCGAGGCGGGCGATGGTCGGGTCGCCCGGGCAGGTGGTGTAGGAGGTCGAGCGGTGGCCGAGGATGGTGTTCACGACCACCCGGCGCCCGGCCGGGTAGCGGGTGTTGGCCCCGCCGGCGCTGCGCAGGACGGTGCGGCCGCGCGGGTCGACGTGGGTCAGGTCGAGCTTCCAGGCCAGCAGCCGGTTCAGGGCGGCCAGCATGGGGCCGGTCGGCCGGGCCGTGGTGAAGGTCCCGAGCAGGGCGACCCCGGTCGAGTTGGTGTTGAAGCCGCCGGCGTGGGCGCCGAGCACGGCCCGGGTGACGCCGCCGTAGCGGCCCTCGAACACGCGGCCGTAGCGGTCGACCAGGAAGTTGTAGCCGATGTCGTTCCAGCCCCTGGTGCGCACGTGGTACAGGTAGTCGGACCTGACCAGGGCGGCGCTCTCCGAGGGCGAGTAGCTGTTGCTCTGCACGGTGTGGTGGACGAAGGCGGCCTTGACGGTGTCGCTGTAGTCGGGGGCGGCGCGGCGGATCGACTCCCTGGCCCCCCAGGCGGCCCGGCTGATGATCCTCGGCCGGACGGTGGCCGCGGTGGCCACCCCGGCCCGCGGCCCCTCGGTGCCCGGCGTCGCCGTCAGGTCCGGGGTGATCATGTGGGCCTCCAGCCCACTGGCGGCCACCGCCGCGGTCGCGGCCGGCCTGGCCCCGGCCGGCGGGTCGACCCGGACCTGGACCTCGTCCTCGTCGGTCCCGGCGTCCAGCCACTGGCCGTCGCTGTAGGTCCTGCTCGCGGCGCGGTACTCGCGGCTGTTGGCGTCTGGCCCGTCGCCGGCCTGCTCGACCTCACGCCAGTCCGACCACCCGCCCGCATCCCGCGACCGCATCCAGACCGTCTGGTCCTCGGTCTTCGGGTCGGCGTCAGGCCAGGAGAACCCCACGAACCGTGCCTTGCCCACGTCCACCGGCGCCGACTGCAGCCGGGTCCCCGCCGCCGGGTTCGCCGGGACGCGCTGCAACGACCCGGCCCCGGGTGCGGCACCCGCCGTGGGGGCTGGGGCCGGGGTGAGGGCGATCTTGACGTCGTTGAGGGTGCCCGGCTGGACCTCGCGGTTCCCGAGGGTCGGCTGGGCGGCGTTGAAGAGGGTCAGGGTGAGCGCCGAGGCGGCGCCGGCGGCCAGGGCACGGCCGGTCAGCGAGCGCAGGGACCGGAACAGCACGAGCGTCCTCCAGCAGATGCGGCGGTGTTCGGGAAGGACGTCGGCCGTTCGGGCCCGGATCTGAAGCGGTTTCCGCTAGGGAGAAATATGGAACTTGGTCGATTTGAGACCGTAGGCCTTCCGGAACCAGGTGCCGGTCACGGTCACGCTGGTCCGCCGGCCGCCCTTGACCCCCTCGACGGTGACGCGGGAGACGCGGCCGCCCCAGGAGGGCAGCTTGGTCTCGCGGACCCTGGTGGCGGTGCCGATCCCGAGGCGGGCGCCCAGGGCGGCCGCCGACACCGTCTTCTTCCAGCGGAAGTTCGGGTTCCGGTGGGCGCCGCCGCCGCGGTCGTAGGGGTCGTCGGAGCGGCTCGGGAACCAGGGCAGGGGGCTGCTCCCCCACTGGGCGTTGCTGGAGGTGTACCCGCCCGAGGACGACGAGTAGAAGGCCTGCACGACCCGCGACCCGTAGCGCACGACCAGCGAGCCGGTGCCGCGCACGGCCGCGACCCAGCGCGACCCGTAGTAGCCCTGCTCCTTGGCGTAGCCGGCGTAGTGCTGGTCGCGGACGGTGGCGTAGACGGCGCAGTCGCAGCCGTCCCAGCGCCCGTAGCCCCAGCGCTGGGTCCGGCTCCGGACGGCGACCAGGGCGAAGCTGCGGGCGGCGATCGCCTGGGCCCGCAGGGCCTCGTTGGCGAACGACCCCGGCACCTCGGCCAGCCCCCGCAGGTAGCGGTTGAAGGGGATCACGGCCACCGCCCGCGGGCGGGTGACGCCCCGGTTGTCGCGGACCAGGTGGACGTCCAGGCGGCCCCAGCGCAGCTGCTGGCCGGTCTGGGGCAGCGACAGCCGGGCCGGGGGCAGGGCGGTCTGGAACCGGACCACCACCCCGGTGCCGGCCCTGGTCGGCCCGAACACCCGCCGCCGCGACAGGTCGAACACCGAGGTGCCGCCCGACTCCGGCTTGATCGAGAAGGTGGTGTGGCCGCTGAGGCCCCGCCGGACGGTGCGCCCGCCCGGGGTCACGCCCGACACCGAGAACCGGCCGCTGCCCCCCTTGCCGGGGACCTCGACCCCCTTGACCAGCACCCGGCCGAGGCGGCCGCCGGCGCTGGGGTCGCGGTCGGCCTGGAGCAGCCCGACCCGGATGGTGGCCGGCAGGGTGGCCGGCCGGGCCTGGGCGCCGCCGTAGTAGTAGGAGATGATCCGCCCGGCGCTGGCCCCCCGCAGGGCCATGCCGTGGGCGCCGTACTGGCTCATGCCGATGCCGTGGCCGTAGCCACCCCCGACGATGGTGAAGGTCCGCGGTGCCGCCTCGGCGGGCGGGTCGCCCGGCCCGGTGAGCAGCCCCAGCGCGACCGCCAGGGCCCCCACCGCGGCGACCGTTCGAACCCGACGGCTCACGAGCATCCCGACCTCCCGGCGGCGACGGCGTCTCGTAGAAGGTCGGCGCCGTCGCTCTCGCGCTTGAGGGCGGGAGCCGGGCTCATCCGTTGACGGACCCGGCGGTGAGGCCCTGCACGAAGTAGCGCTGCAGGGTGACGAACACCAGCACCGGGACGGCCATGGTGATGAGCGCCCCGCCGGTGACCACCTGCCAGCCCAGGATCTGGTTGCCGCCGATCAGCCCGCCCAGGGCCACGGTGACCACCTCGCGGTCGCCCGCGCCCAGGAACAGCAGGGCGATCAGCAGGTCGTTCCAGACCCACAGGAACTGGAAGATGGCGAACGCGGCCACCGCCGGGACCGACAGGGGCAGGATCAGCCGCCAGAAGATCTGGTAGTGGCCGGCCCCGTCGACCCTGGCCGACTCGATCACCTCGTGCGGCAGCGTGGCCATGAAGCTCCGGAGGATGAAGATGGCCAGGGGCAGGTTGAAGCCGATGTGGGTCAGGTAGACGGACGCGTAGGTCCCGGTCACGCCCAGGTCGCCGTAGATGCGGAGCAGCGGGGCCAGCGCCACCTGGTAGGGGACGATCAGCAGGCTCACGATCACCGCGAACAGGACGTCGCGGCCCCAGAAGTCCAGGAAGGCGAAGGCGTAGGCGGCGAAGCCGGCGATCACCACCGGGATGGCCACGGCCGGCAGGGTGACGGCCAGGCTGTTGAGGAACGCGTCGCCCATGCCCCCGAACCAGGCCTGACGGTAGCTGACCAGGGTGTACTGGCTGAGGTCGAACGGCGAGGTGATGACCGTCCACCAGCCGGAGCTGTTGGCCGCGTCCCGGGTCCGGAAGGAGGTGACCACGATCCCGGCCGTCGGGATCACCCACAGCAGGCAGAGCGCCACCATGACGAGCTTGGCCGCCGGGCTGGCCCGTCCCCGGCGCGCGGTCACCTGGTCACGTCACCCTTCGGCGGCCAGGTAGTCGGCCAGGGCCTCGGGCCACGGGCGCAGCCCAGGCACGCCGGCCAGGCGGGCCAGGCGGTTGTCCAGGACCGAGAAGGCGGGCCGGGGGGCCGGGCGGGGGAACTCGGCGGTGGTGGTCGGCTGCACCCGGTCGGGGTCCTGGCCGGTGCCGGCCAGGATGGCCCGGGCGAGCTCGTGCCAGGAGCAGGACCCCTGGTTGGTCAGATGGTAGGTGCCGTGCTGGCCGGTGCGCTGGAGGGCGCGGATGCCGTCGGCCAGGTCGGCCGCATAGGTCGGGCTGCCCACCTGGTCGTCGACCACCCGGAGGGTGTCGCGCTCGGCGGCCAGGCGCCGGATGGTGGCCACGAAGTTGCGGCCCCCGACCCCGTACACCCAGGCCGTGCGGACGATGTAGCTGCGGCCCCAGAGGTGGCGCACGGCCTGCTCGCCGGCCAGCTTGGAGCGGCCGTAGACGCTGGCCGGGGCGGGCTGGTCGTCCTCGCCGTAGCCGTCGGGGCGGGTGGCGGCGGCGGTGCCGTCGAACACGTAGTCGGTGGACAGCTGGACCAGCTCGGCGTCGACCTCGCGGCAGGCCAGGGCCAGGTGGCGGGGGCCGGAGCAGTTGGCCAGAAAGGCCCGGTCGGGGTCGCCCTCGCAGCCGTCGACGTCGGTCCAGGCGGCCGCGTTCACCACCAGGTCGGGGGCCAGCTCGGCCACGGTGTCGGCCACCGCCGGCCAGCTGGTGATGTCGAGGGCGGCCCGGTCGAGCGCGACCAGCTCCTTGGCGTCGGCGAAGGCGCGTTCCAGGGCCCGCCCGACCTGCCCCCCGGCCCCGGTGAGGAGGACCCTCACCTGCCGTGGTCCAGGGTCCGGGTGGCCCCGGCGGGCTTCATCGGGCGCCACCAGTCCTCGTGCTCCCGGTACCAGGCGATCGTCTCGGCCAGGCCCTGGTCGAAGTCGTGGGCCGGGGCCCAGCCGAGCTCGCGGACCCTGGTCGTGTCCAGCGAGTAGCGCCAGTCGTGGCCGGGCCGGTCGGCCACGAACTCGATCCGGTCCTCGCCGGCCCCGAAGGCGGCCAGGATGCGCCGGGTCAGCTCCAGGTTGGTGACCTCGTTGCCGCCGCCGATGTTGTAGATGGCGCCGGTCTGGCCGCGCCGCAGGACCAGGTCGATGGCGCTGCAGTGGTCGAGCACGTACAGCCAGTCGCGGATGTTGCCGCCGCTGCCGTACAGCGGGACCTTGTGGCCGTCCATCAGGTTGGTCACGAACAGCGGGATGACCTTCTCGGGGAACTGGTAGGGCCCGTAGTTGTTGGTGCAGCGGGTCACGACCACGTCCAGCTTGTGGGTGGCGGCATAGGCCAGGGCGACCAGGGAGCCGCCGGCCTTGCCGGCCGAGTAGGGCGAGGACGGCTCCAGCCGGTCGTCCTCGGCGAAGGAGCCGTCGCTGATGGTCCCGTACTCCTCGTCGGTGCCGACCTGGAGGAAGCGTCCGACCCCGGCCCGGCGGGCCGCCTCGGCCAGGGTGGCCACCCCGACGGTGTTGGTCCGGACCGCCTCCAGGGGCTCGACGATCGAGCGGTCGACGTGGGTCTCGGCGGCGAAGTTGACCACCACGTCGTGGCCGGCGACGGCCTCGGCGACCTGGTCGGGGTCGCAGATGTCGCCCTGGAGGAACTGGTAGCGGGGGTCGCCCTCCAGGTCGGCCACGCTGGCCCGGTTGCCGGCGTAGGTGAGCTTGTCGAGGTTGGTCACCTGCGCCTCGGGGTCGGTGGCGAGCAGGTGGCGCACGTAGTTGGAGCCGATGAAGCCGGCCCCGCCGGTCACGAGGAAGCGCATGGCCAGAGCTCCTAGTTGGTCGGAGTACGGCTGCAGCCTACCGAGAACCGGCCCACCGGGACGATCCACCGCCGCATTTTCGCAATTTCCTCAGATGCAGCAAATCCCTTGCTTTGCTGGGTCGTGAGGCGCAGAGTGGGCGGGTTGGAGTCACCGCCTTCGACTACGGTGACCCACCGAGCGCGGGATGGCTCGCCGCCTGCGCGGCCGCGTTGCTCCTGAGCACGCTTGCGCCCGGTGTCGCGACGGCGGCCCCGGCGGCAACCACGACATCGGCCGATGACCCGACGGTCATCACGGACTGGAACGCGCTCGCCATGACCACCCTGGCCGGCGACACCACCAAGCAGGGGCCCGAGACCGCCCTGTACATGGGGTTCGTCCAGGCCGCCGTCTACAACGCCGTGGTCGGCATCGAGGGCCGGTACGCCCCGTACCGCTTCCATGCCCGCGCGCCCCGCGGCGCCTCCGCCCAGGCGGCTGCGGTGGCGGCCGCCCACAAGGTCCTGGTGACCTACTCGCCGTATGCCCAGGCCACCCTGGACACCGCCCGTGCCGCGTCGCTGGCCCAGATTCCTGACGGCAAGGCCAAGACCCGGGGCATCTCCTTCGGCACCCACGCCGCCGAGCATCTCGTCAAGCTGCGCGCCCACGACGGACGCAACGCCGCCATCGAGTTCACCCAACCACCGGCACCGGGCGTCTGGCGGCCCACACCGCCGGGGATGGCCCCGATGGTCCACCCCTGGATGGGCTTCGTCACGCCGCTGCTGGTGCACCGGGCCAGCCAGTTCGCCCCGCCGGACCCGCCGGCGCTCGCCTCGGCCCGCTCCACCCGCGATTTCGCCGAGGTCAAGGCCGTCGGCTCCGCTTCCTCAACGGTGCGGACCCCCGCCCAGACCGACACCGCCCGGTTCTACTCCGGCAACGGGGTCGTCCAGTTCAACGCCGCCCTGCGGGACCAGGTGGCAGTGCGGCACCTGGACATCGTCGAGGCCGCGCGGATGTTCGCCGCGATCGACATGAGCCTGGGGGACGCGGTCATCACGGTCTGGTACGCCAAGTACCGGCATGGCTACTGGCGGCCGATCACCGCGATCAACCTGGCCGATACCGACGGCAACCCGGCCACGATCCCGGACCCCAGCTGGGTGCCGCTGTTCCCCTCGCCGGCGTACCCGGAATACCCCAGTGGCTATGTCTCGCTGGCCGCGGTCGCAAGCCACGGTCTGGCCGAGGTGCTCGGCACGCGGCACCTGCGGCTGACCCTCATCTCCACCGCGGTGCCCGGCGTCACCCGTCAGTACGACTCGGGGCGGGAGCTGCGCAGCGATGTCGTCGACGCCCGGATGTGGCTGGGGATCCACTTCCGCTTCGCTGACACGGCCGCCAGTGACCTGGGGGTACGGCTCGCCGACTGGACCGTCGACCACTACTTCCAGCCAGTCCGCTAGCCGAGGTGGGCGGCGTCACCGGAGCCGGAACCCCGACCCGACGGTGAGGGTCAGGCTGGCGCCGTCGGACGCCTTGACCAGCTTGACCTTGCCCCCGAGGACCGAGGCCAGCAGCCGGGCCTGGCGGGCCAGGGCCGGGGGGTAGGCCAGGGTCGAGGCCGCGCCGGTCGGGGTGGCGGCGTTGCCGGTGCCGACCACCCGGACGCCCAGGCGGCGCAGGTCGGCGGCCGCCCGGGCCGCCGCCCCCTCGACACCGCTGCCGTTGAGGACGGTGACCGGGGTGGTGGCAAGGGAGATCCCCTTGCCGCCGGGCAGCCCGACCGGGGGCAGGGTGGCGGCGTCGCGGGCCAGGGCCCGCATCAGGATGGCCGCCTCGGGCAGCGGGTCGACGAAGGCCGCGCAGCCGGCGCAGCGTGGCGGCGAGGCGATGCTCGGGTAGACCCGCATGTCGAGCGAGCCCGGGTCGAGCTTGCGCAGCCGCCGGGCCAGGCCGATGGCCGTGCCCGTGCTCAGGGCGTCGTCGGTCTTGATGTGGTCGGTGGCGATGTCGGCCACGTCCAGCAGCTCGGGCAGGCCGGCCAGGTTGCCGCGGCCGGCCACCTCGGCCATGACCGCCCGCATGAACTCCTGCTGGCGGCCGATGCGGCCGAAGTCGGAGTCGACGTGCCGGGCCCGGACGAAGGCCAGGGCCTTGACCCCGTTCATCTTCTGGCAGCCAGGGTCCATGTGGAGGTTGGCGAAGCTGTCGTCCAGGCGGTGGCCGCTGCGGTTGCAGAGGGTGACCCCGCCGAGGGCGTCGACCACGTTGAGGAAGCCGGCGAAGTCGATCTCGGCGTAGTGGTTGATGGTCAGCCCGGTGGTCTCCTCCACCGTCTTCACCAGCAGGTCGGGGCCGCCGAAGGCGAAGGCGGCGTTGAGCTTGTTGGCCTTGCCGTTGACGGTGGACCGGAGGTCCCGCGGCAGCGAGACCATCACCGCCTTGTCCCGCCCCGGGCTGACGTGCAGGACCATGATGGTGTCGGTGCGCCGGCCGGCCACCTCCACCGTCTGGATCCGGCCGAGCTGGCGGCGGCTCAGGCCGGCCCGGGAGTCGGAGCCGACCAGCAGGATGTTCATCGGCCGCCCGGCCACGGCCGGGGTCAGGCCGGCCACCGGCCGCTGGCCCTTGCCGACCAGCCGGTCGGCGTAGCGGTAGGCCCAGACGGCGCCCGCCCCGGCCAGCACGACCACCAGCGTCAGCACGATGGCCAGGGTCCTGAGCAGGTTGCGGCGGCGGCGCGAGCTCATCGACCGCTTGGGCTTGCTGGGCCGGGGCCGCTGGCCGGCGGCGGCGCCCAGCGCCTCGAGGTTGGCCCACCGGTCGCTCGATCCCTGGAACGTGGTCGCCCTGCGGTCGGTCACGGTTCGAGCGGACTCCTGTCGGAGGCGGGCAATTTGGCCTAGGGATTTGAAGAGCCTAGCATGCGCGTCCGTGAACACCTCGGGCGCCGCGTTCGACAGCTTCAACGTCGCCGCCGAGCGCCTGACCGGGCGCTACGGCGACAAGC
>OCZS010000130.1_pt1 | contig 23301 bp, 20 predicted proteins | sample 1539071 | NCBI WGS metagenome assembly OCZS01 (sample SAMEA3113584, study PRJEB22503) | soil metagenome
GGCCGTCGAGGGCCGCCTCCAGGGCAACGGCCAGCTCCGGGTCGGCGGTGGTGAACGACGGCGTCGTCGAGGTCGTCAGGCAGCCGTCGCCCAGCAGCAGGCCCAGGGCGTACGGGTCCATGGGGACCGGCTGGGGCTGGAGCTCGACCGGGTGGGAGACCAGGGGGAGCTCGAACCGGTGGGCGTGGGCGGCCCGGAGGCGGCCGAGCATCTGGCGGGTCTCGAGCACGCGGTGGGGGCGGCCGCGGCGGCGGTCGGCGGCGGTGGTGGTGACCGCCCAGAGGTGCTCGGCGCAGCACAGGGTGGAGGCGCCGTCCTGGGTCTGGACCCGGAAGACCTCTCGGGGGCCCTGCGGATACACGCCGAGGACCGGGGTGGGGAGGCCGTTCGACCCGACCACCAGGTCGCCGACGGCCAGGCTCCCGATGGGCCGGAACCCGTCGGGGGTCAGGACGCGACTCGAGTACGGCTGACTACGCCCCCGCATGTAGGCCAGGGGGGCGACCTCGATGGTGCCGCGTTCCATCATGCGGCCGATCTGCTCGGCGTCGATCATCTCGTAGAGGGCGTCGTAGAGGGGGCGCAGGTAGGGGTCGATCTTCTCCGAGAGGGTGCCGGGGAGGAAGCCGAGCTTCTCGCCGGCCTCGACGGCCGGGCGGGTGAGGATCAGGCGGTTGACCTGCTTGGCCATGAGGGCCTGGACGGCGACGGCCATGGCCAGGTAGGTCTTGCCGGTGCCGGCGGGGCCGATGCCGAAGACCACGGTGTTCTTGCGGATGGCGTCGACGTACTTCTTCTGGCCGACCGTCTTGGGCTTGATGGAGCGGCCCCGGCTGGTCAGGACCGAGTCACCGAAGACCACCGAGGGGCGGGCCGTGCCGTCGCCGCGGATGATGTCGATCGAGCGGCCGACGGTGTCGGCGGTGAGGGCGTCGCCCCGCTCGAGCAGGGTGATGAGCTCCTCGAAGAGGCGGGCGACCCGTTCGGCGTCGGCCTGTTCGCCGGTGATGGTGATCTCGTTGCCGCGGACGAAGACGGTGCTCTCGAAGGCGGCCTCGATCAGCTTGAGCAGCTCGTCCCGGGTTCCAAGGAGGCTGACCATCGAGTGGTTCCCGGGGACCAGCACCTTGACCTGGACCTGTGTTGGTTGCCGCACGCTTGCCGTTTGCCCCTCCGTCCGGGGACGCCGTCCTGAACCGGCCATCGGTGGCCGGCAGGTTCCCGAGTATAGCGACCCCCGGGGCGCCCGGTCGGCAGGCGCCCGCGGGGTTGTGGCGGCGGCCGCATACGATCCCCACCGTCGGCGGGGATGGGCGGAGAGGAGCGTGCGGTGGGCGTGGACTGGGGTCGGCTGCTGGTCGGGCAGCTGGAGTTCTACTGGGAGGTCCATCTGCGGCCACGCCTGGAGGGCCTCACCGACGAGGAGTACTTCTGGGAGCCGGTCGAGGGCTGCTGGAGCCTGCGCCGGGGCGCCGACGGCCGCTGGCGGCTCGACCAGCAGGTCCCGGAGCCGGCGCCCCCGCCGCTGACGACGATCGCCTGGCGACTGGTCCACCTCGGCGCCACCTGCTTCGCCAACCGGGCCAGCACCTTCTTCGGCGACGGCAGCGTGCCCGAGGACGCGACCATGTTCGACCCCCGCCACGTCCCGGCCGACCTGCCGGGCGACGCCACCCAGGCGGTCGCGTTCCTGGAGCGGTCCTACCGGCACTGGCACGACGGGATCGCCGGCCTGGACGACGAGGGCCTGCGCCGGCCGCTCGGGCCAAGGGGCGGCCCCTACGCCGGGGACCCGATGGCCGAGCTGATCGCCCACCTCAACCGCGAGGTCATGCACCACGGCGGCGAGATCGGCCTGCTCCGCGACCTGTACCGGGCCACCGGGGCCACGACCCGGGACAGCCGGCTGGTCCCCCGGCCTACAGGTGGGTGATGGGGACCGGGTCCACCGGGTCGGCGAGGTCGAAGGCGAAGACGCGGCTGTAGAAGTAGAGCTCGGCCTCCAGGGCGCGGCGGATGTGGGCGGCCTGGCGGAAGCCGTGCTGCTCGCCGGGGAAGGGGAGGTAGGCGTGGGGGATGGCCTTGGCGTCGAGGGCGGCGGCCATCATCTCGGCCTGGGCGGGTGGGACGACCTCGTCCTCCAGGCCCTGGAGGAGGATCACCGGGCAGGACAGGCGGTCGGTGAAGTGGATCGGCGACCGCTCCCGGTACCGCGCCTCGGCCTCCGGCCAGGGGCCGATCAGGCGGTCCAGGTAGCGCGACTCGAACTTGTGGGTGTCCTTGGCCAGGGCGGCCGCGTCGGCCACGCCGTAGTAGCTGGCCCCGGCGGCGAAGACGTCGCGGAAGGTGAGGGCGCACAGGGTGGTGTAGCCGCCGGCGCTGCCGCCGCGGATGGCCAGGCGGTCCGGGTCGACGTCGCCCCGGCCGGCCAGGAACTGGGCGGCGGCCACGCAGTCGTCGACGTCGACGATCCCCCAGCGGCCCTCCAGGCGCTTGCGGTAGGCGCGGCCGTAGCCGGTCGACCCGCCGTAGTCGACGTCGACCACGGCGATCCCCCGGCTGGTGAAGAACTGGTAGCTGACGTGCAGGTCGCTGGCCACCGCGGAGGTGGGGCCGCCGTGGCTGGCCACGACCAGCGGCGGCCGCTCCCCCGCCGGGCCCCGGAACCCGCCGTTGGCCGGCGGGTAGTAGAGGGCGTGGGCGGTGCGGCCGCCCTCGGTGGGGAACTCGATCGGCTCGGGCACGGTGAGGTACCCGGGGTCCAGCTCGGCGTCCTCGCTGGACCGCAGCACCTGGACGCCGCCGTCGGCCGGGTCGATCACGACCACCGCCGGGGCGCGGGTCGGGCTGCCGGCGATGCAGGCCAGCCGCTCCCCGGCCGCCCGCAGGTGCGGCGGGTTGAAGGAGGTGAAGGGCAGCTCCAGGTCCCGGAGCGAGCCGTCCGGCTCCAGGATGCCCAGGCGCTGCATGGGGCCCTTGCCGTGGACGCAGGCGATGCGGCCGCCGGGCAGGAACGCGTAGGTCGACATGCCGAAGACCCACTGGGGGTGGCCGAACTCCTCCTCGGCCGGGGCCAGCGCCTCCAGCGCCCCGCCGGCGCCGACCCGGTACAGGTTCCACCAGCCGGTCCGGTCGCTGGTCAGGTGCAGCACCCCGTCGGGGCTCCACTCGGGCTGGAACACCGACTCCTCCGGCCCCCCGGCCACGGTGACCGGGTCGCCGGCCAGGCCGTCGCCGGCCAGCTCGGCCAGCCGCAGCTCGGTCGCGTCCCAGGGCATGTCCGGGTGGTCCCACTCCAGCCAGGCCAGCCGGCGGCCGTCCGGGCTGATCCGGGGGCTGGCGTAGAAGTCGCGGCCCGTGGCCAGCACGACCGGTTGGCCACCCACCCCGCCGCCGTCGGCCGGCAGGGCGACCAGCTCGTTGTCGACCCGGCCGTCCTGGTGCCGCTCGCGCACGCAGATCAGCCGGCGGCCGTCGGGCGACGGGCAGGCGTCGGCGTAGCGGTGGGCCGCCGGGGCCGGCGGCTCCGGGGTGATCGGCACCGGGGCGGCGCCCGGGTCCTGGCGGTACAGGCGCTGGTCGGCGTAGTCGGAGAAGAACACGGTGCCGCCGTGGACGGCGTAGCTGCCGCCGCCGTACTCGTGCACCCGGGTGCGGGCGTTGCGCCCCTCCCCGGTGAGGTCCTCGGGCGCCCGACCCCCCGGCCCGGGCTCGGCCCGGCAGACGACCTGGCGGCCTCCTTCCACCGGCCGGCCCTCGACCCAGTAGACGGCCTGGCCCTCGACCCGGACCTCGTCCAGCGACACCCCGCCGGCGGCGACCAGCTCGGCGCTGATCGGCGAGCTCCAGGAGCCGTAGGGGGCGGTGGTGGCCACGGCCGGCTAGCCGGGGGGCCAGGTCATGCCGCGGCCGCCCAGCACGTGCAGGTGCAGGTGGTCGACGGACTGGCCCGCGCCCCGGCCGATGTTGGTGACCAGCCGGTAGGCCCCGGCCACGCCGTCCTCGCGGGCGACCTCGTTGCAGGCCGCGACCAGGCTGGCCAGCAGCTGCCCGCCGTCGTCGGGCACCGCCTCGAGGCTGGCCACGTGCTGCTTGGGGATGACCAGGACGTGGGTCGGCGCCTGGGGGTTGACGTCGCGGAAGGCGAGCACGTCGTCGCGGTCCAGCACCAGCTGGGCCGGCACGTCCTTGGACACGATCTTGCAGAACAGGCAGTCGGGGTCGGTCATTGCAGTTCGGCCTCCATGCCCTCGGTGTCGGCGCGCAAGCCTCGCACGGTCACCACCTGGTCGACCAGCTCGGGACCGCCCGGGAAGCGGACCTTGATGTAGTTGTCGCTGGTCCCCTCGGCCAGGCCGTCGGCGGCCGCCTCGACCAGCACCGAGATCGGCCGCCCGACGTGGTCCTCGTGGAAGCGGCGGCGCAGCTCGTTGCCGAGGGCGATCAGCTCGCGGGCCCTCGCCTTCTTCTCGGCGTCGTCGATCTGGCCGTCCATGGTCGCGGCCGGGGTGTCGGGCCGCTGGGAGTAGCGGAACACGTGCAGCTTGGAGAAGCCGACCCGCTCGACCACGGCCAGGGTGGCGTCGAACTGCTCGCGGGTCTCGCCCGGGAACCCGACGATCACGTCGGTGGACAGCCCAAGGCCGGGGATCTCGGCCTGGGCGTGCCCGACCCGGTCGAGGAACTCGGCGATCCGGTAGGGGCGGTGCATGGCCGCCAGCACCTCGTCGTGGCCGGCCTGGAGGGGGATGTGCAGGTGGCGGCAGACCTTGGGGTCGTCGCGGACCCTGGCCACCAGCGCCGGGGTCACCTGGACCGGCAGCACGCTGGACAGGCGCAGGCGCAGCAGCCCCTCCACCGCCGTCAGCCGGTCGACCAGCCGGGCCAGGGCGTCCTGCTCGCCCCGGTCGTCGCCGTACTTGCCCAGGTGGACGCCGGTGAGCACGACCTCGCGGACGCCCCGGCCGACCTGGCGGCGGACGTCGTCGACGATCTGCTCCTCGGGGTAGGAGCGCAGCGGGCCGCGGGTCATGGGGATGATGCAGAAGGTGCACCACTCGTCGCAGCCGGTCTGGGCCTTGATGGCCACCCGGGTGCGCAGCCGCTCGACCGGGGCCGGCCGCGTCACCAGCGGCAGCCGGCGGACCCCGGGCACGGCCGTGACCAGCTCGGCCAGGCGGTCCTTGCCGTCGTTGTCGACCACCAGGTCGACCCCGGGGATGGCCCGGACGGCCTCGGGGTCGGCGACCGCGTAGCAGCCGGTGACGACCACGGTGGCCTGCGGGTTGGCCTCGGCCGTCTTGCGGATCAGGCGGCGCGAGGAGGCGGTCGACTCCCGGGTCACGGTGCAGGTGTTGATCACCACCACGTCGGGGGCCTCGCCGGCGTGGGCCAGGTCGAACCCCCGCGCCCCCAGCGCCTCAAGGGCCTGCTCGCTCTCGGCCTGGTTGAGCCGGCAGCCGAGGGTCTTGAAGGCCACCTTGGGCGCCGCGGGTGCGGTTGGCTCAGCCATTGCCGAACGCCTCCACCAGGGAGGTCTCGGGCGGGTCGCCGGGACGGGGGGCCGGGTGGACGCGGATGTACTGGGAGCGGCTGAACACCGTCCGCCAGTTCTCCTGGTGGCCGAGCAGCCGGTACCAGACGTCGCCGGCCTGGGTGCGGTGCTGGCACAGGGCCCGCCAGGCCTGCTCGGCCACCGCGGAGGTGTCGACCGTGCAGGTGAACTGCTCGTCGGGGGTGCCCTTGGTCCCGTACGGGTCGTCCGCGCCGGGCAGCTCGAAGCCGCTGGCCTGGCCCAGCGTCCGCCAGCCGGTCATGTCGGAGACGGGGGCGCCCCAGTAGTAGAAGCGGGGCTCGCGCTCCCGCGGCCCGGCCGCGTACGCGCCGAAGGCGGCCTGGGTGGCGGCCGAGACGGCCATGTGGTCGGGGTGGGCGGTGACCCCGGCCGGCTCCATGGTCACGACCACGTCGGGCTGCTCGCGCTCCAGGAACCCGTGGATCTCCCTGGCCAGGGCGTCCCGGTCGGCCTGCTCGACCTCGCCGTCGACCAGGTCGCCGAAGAAGACCCGCTCGACCCCGACCACGGCCATGGCCGCCCGCTCCTCGCCCTCGCGGACCTCGGCCAGGGTCTCGCGGGTGGCCCCGGACTCCTCGGCGATCTGGCCGGCCTGGCCCCGGGTGGCGGTCCAGACCGCCCCTCGGACGCCCTTGGGCACCAGCAGCGCGAACGACCCGGCGAGCGACCACGTCTCGTCGTCGGGGTGGGCGAAGATCCCGGCCACGGTCAGGGGTCGGGCCACGGTCACCTCCGGTGCAGCGCCGTTCAGCCGAACGACGGTCGGCGGAGGCCGAGGTCGTCCAGCCGCTCGATCAGGCCTCCTGGGGACTGGTCGAGGATAGCGGCTAGCACCCGCACGTCGTCACGCCGGATGGTGAGCACCTTGCCGTTGAAGTCGCCCCGCTGGGTCTGGATCAGGGCCAGGTAGCGGTTGAGGGTCTGGGCCTCGGGCTCGCTCCTGGACTCCAGCGCCTCCAGGTCGATGCAGACCGCCTCGTCGTTGCCGCCGCCACCACCGCCGGTGGCCGCCTCACTGACCTCCGGGCCGAGCTTGGGCAGCAGGTGGTCGACCGGGACCCCGTAGAAGATGGCCAGCCGCTGCAGCCGGGGCACCGAGATGCTGCGCTCGCCGCGCTCGTAGGCGCCCAGGACGCTGGCCTTGAACTCCTTGTCGGAACGCTCCTCGACGTCGTGGAGGGAGAGGCCCTTCTGCAGGCGGATGTTGCGGAGCCGTTCGCCGACCTGCTCCGCGTAGCTGGCCATTCCGACCTCCTTCGCCGCAAACCCGCGAGCGTGCGCGGACTCTAACATCGGCCCAAGTGCCCAGCAACGATCGTCCGGGCAAAGTTCCCGCAGGTGCCCATTGGTCTAGCCGAGGCTGCGGACCAGGGCGTGCTCGACCAGGGCCACGAGCGCGTCCATGCACGAGCGGGGCTCGCGGGCGTCCATGCGCACCAGCGGGCAGCCCTCGGGCAGGGCCAGGGCGTCGCGCACCGCCTGGTCGGGAAAGACCTCGGTTCCGGGGAAGGCGTTGGCCGCGATCACAAACGGCAGCTCCCGGTCCTCGAAGTAGTCGATCGCCGGGAAGCAGTCGTCGATCCGGCGCAGGTCGACCAGGATCACCGCCCCGACCGCGCCTTTGGCCAGCTCGTCCCACATGAACCAGAAGCGGGACTGGCCGGGGGTGCCGAACAGGTACAGGATCAGCTGCTCGTCGACGGTGATGCGGCCGAAGTCCATCGCCACTGTGGTCGTCGTCTTGTCGGGCACCATGGCGGTGTCGTCGACCCCGACCGACAGCGAGGTCATGTGCTGTTCGGTGGTCAGCGGCGGGATCTCCGACACCGCCCCGACAAAGGTCGTCTTGCCGGCACCGAACCCGCCGGCGACCAGGACCTTGAGCGGGATCAGCTCCCGGCCGGCGGGCGGCGGTGGCCGCCGGGAATCAACGCGAACGGAGTCCATCGAGCAGCCTTCCCAAGATTTCATGACCGGGGCCGCCGTCGCCGTCGGCGGTTCTTGGCAGGTGGACCTCCAGGTAGCCGCCGTTGGCGAGGTCGCCGACGAGCACCCTGGCCACCCCGACCGGCACCCGCAGGGCGGCGCCGACCTCGGCCAGGGACTTGGGCCGGGCGCACATCTCGACGATGGCCCGCGACTCCATCTGGAGGGAGGCGCCGGAGTTGAGGGACAGTCCGGTGGTCGTGACCACCGCCTCCAGCGGGAGCTCCTGGCCGGCGGCGCGGGTCCGGCCACGGGTGAACGCGTAGACCGGCACCACCCGGCCGACGTGCCCTCGCTCGTCCGGGGTCATGGTCTGGCCCGATCGGGTGGCCCCGCGACCGGGCGCCGGTCCGGGGTCAGCATGTGCCCGACCCGGGCCGCCAGCAGGGTCATCTCGTAGCCGATCATGCCCATGTCGCAGCTCCGCTCGGCCAGCACGGCCAGCATCGAGCCCGCGCTGATCGAGGTCACGAACAGGTAGCCGCCGGCCATCTCGACGATGGTCTGGCGGACCGGCCCGGCCTGGAACGAGCTGGCCACCCCCTGGGCCAGGCTGAGCAGCCCGGAGGTGACCGCGGCCAGCTGGTCGCCGAGGGCCTCGTCGATGCCCTGGGAGGCGGCCAGGCGGAGGCCGTCGGCGGACACGACCAGGGCGTGGCGGGCCCCGGCGGTGCTGCGGATGAAGTCGTCCAGCAGCCAGTCGAGCTGACGCCCGTCGATGGTGCCGGCAGCGGTCACGACCACCCCCCGTCGCTCGCCGGGTGCTCGGGACCGCCCTCGTCGGCCCGGCCGGCCGGGGCCCCGCTCTCGTCGACCACGGCCCTGGCCGCCTGGCGGCTGGCCTGGTAGCGCGACAGCGCGGCCCTTGCCTCGGTGGCGTCGGGCAGCGACCCGTCGGCCCTGGCCGCCGCCGCCTCCTGCCCCTGTCCGCGGCGGCGCAGCTCAGGAGCCAGGTGGGCCTGGGGCACCCGCCGCGACAGCAACAACCCGTCGGCCGCCGGCGCCGCCTCGTCGGCCTCGGCCGCCCGCCCAGCGCCGTGGGCCGGGGAGCCGTGGGTCGGAGGGCCGTGGTGGGTCGGGGGGCTGTGGACAATCCGCGCCGCCCGCTCCGGCATCGGGCTACCCTCCCAATCCGGGGGCCCGGGCATCCGCGGGGGAGGCTCCGGCGTGCCCGAGGAGGGGGTCTGGACCCGCTCGGACGGGGCCTGGAACCGTTCGGACAGCGGGGGGACCCGCTCGGGGGCCTGGACCCGCTCGGACAGCGGGGGGCGGGCTGCGATCGGGGAGATCGGCTCACCGTCCAGGTCGCTGGGGGACGGTTCCCACCAGCCCGACCAGTCGGGCTGCTCGCCGGCCGCCGAGCCGGAGCCGGGGCCGGGCGGCTGCTGGTCGGCGTAGGCCGCCGGCCGCTGCGGGTCGGCGTACCCGGGCGGGCCATGCTCGCCGTTGCCGCCGTGGCCGTTGCCGGCCGGGGCGGGCCCGGAGTCGTCGGTGAGGTCGATCCAGCGCTCGGCCGGCGGCCAGCTCGGCGGGGCCGCCGGGGCCGGGAGGTCGGCCGCGGGGGTGGCCGTGGAGGCGGCCATGACGGCCGGGACGACGCTGGCCGGGACCTCGTCCTCGTCGGCGTAGATCTCGTCGGGGACGGCGTCGGGGACGGCGTCGGGGTCGGAGAACAGCGCCGGCGGGAGGACCACGGCCGCGGTCACGCCGCAGCCGGGGGTCGGGGTCAGGGCCACCTCGATGCCGTGGCGCTGGGCGAGCCGGGCGACCACGTGCAGCCCCAGCCGCTGGGACACCGACAGGTCGACGTCGCGGGGGGCGGCCAGCAGGTCGTTGGCCGCCTCGATGTCCTCGGCCCGCATGCCGACGCCCCAGTCCTCGACCGTGAGCACGTGCGCGCCCTGGGTCTGGAGATAGGGGCGGGTCCGGATGATCACGCTGGCCTCGGGGGGCGAGAAGTGGACGGCGTTCTCGACCAGCTCGGCCACCAGGTGGGTGAGGTCGGCCACGGCGTTGCCGAACACGGCCAGCCGCTCGTCGACCGCGAACACCACCCGGTCCAGGTCCTCGGTCTCGGCGATGGCCGCCCGGACCACGTCGACCAGCGGCACCGGCCGGCCCCAGGTCCGGGGCGGCTCCTCGCCCGACAGCACCAGCAGGCTCTCGGCGTTGCGCCGGATGCGGGTGGCCAGGTGGTCGAGCCGGAACAGGTCGGCCAGCGCGTCCGGGTCCTCCTCCTGGTCCTCGAGCTGGTTGATCAGCCCGAGCTGCCGGTAGAGCAGGCTCTGGTTGCGCCGGGCCAGGTTGACCAGCAGGTCGGAGGTGAAGCGGCGCCGGGTGATCTCGGCGTCGGCCAGCTGCCTGGTCAGGTCCAGGGTCTTGCGCTGCTCGCGCTCGGTCGTCTCCCAGAAGATGACCACGCCGCAGCAGGCGGCCAGCACGGCGATCCCGTGGATGGCCGACCAGACCCAGGGGCTGGTCTGCCCGGCCGGGTGGGTGAAGATCAGGTCGGTCCGCAGCGCCGACCCGATTCCGTGGCTGAGCACGGTGAAGACCACGTTCCACAGGAACGGCACCCAGTCCTGGTAGAGGGCGATGAAGCCGATCATGATGAAGAAGTGGAAGTGGGCCTCGATCGAGCCGCCGGAGAAGCTCACCAGCACCGCCGAGCAGTAGGTGAGCCCGGCGGTGATGAACACCGAGGCGACCCGGCGCTGGGTGACCAGCCGGCCCATGACCAGGCAGGCGGCCGGGACGCTGAGCACGACCAGCGTGTCCCAGACGGTCCGGCCTCTCCACACCCCGAACGCGAACAGCAGCGGCAGGTGCAACAGCAGTAGTGCCTGCAGGAACACGTGCCGTTTGTGCCACGCCCTGTCGTCAAGGGTGTTGCCCCGCGGCAGGTACGCGAGCAGCCTTGTCAATCCGAGCCCCTCCCCCGGCTAGCGCTGGTGATCTGGCGGATCATGTAACGATCGACGCCGAAGCCGCAAATCCTCTTTCACCAGGCGGGTCTCGCGAATCCTCTACAATATTCTGAGACGGCGCGAACCGCCCTTATCGCTTGAGTTGCTCGCGCTCCCGCTCGGCCATCCGGGCCCGCTGCGGCTCGACGATGTAGCGGGGGTCGCGGGCCGACTGGAACCCGGCCTTGTAGACCGCCCAGCGCTCGCAGGCCGACCCGGCCAGGACCAGGGCGGCCCCGGCGGCGGTGACGGCGCGGCGGCGCCGGCCCCCGAGGGCGACCAGCCCGGCCCCGCCGGCCGTGCACGCCTTGGCCAGGCGGGCCAGGCGGCCGGCCGGGCCCTGGTGGTAGGGCTCGCCCAGGTCGCCCAGGCGCCGCTCCATGGCCTGGGCGGCTCCCAGCTCGAGCAGGGCCCCGGTCACGACCAGGCGCCGGGCCGGGCCGGCGTCGGCCGGCGGGGTCAGCAGCAGGGCGGCCGCCCCGGCGCTGGCCGCGGCGCTGCCGGCGAACACGAACGGCAGCTCCCGGCCGGCCTCGTGCCACACGGGCACGGCCGTGTCGGCCACCAGGGTGCCGGTGTAGGTGGCCAGGGCCGGGCCGAGCAGGCCGGCCACCGCCTCGGCGGCCCGTCCCAGCCGCGGGAAGATCCCCAGCCGGTCGGCAACGGCCGCGCCGGCCGCGGCCGGGCCCATGGCGGCCAGGATCCAGCTGCCGACGCTGAGCGGCGAGGTCACCTTGAACATCCGCAGCATGTAGGGGAAGCGCTCGGGCCGGCCCAGGTCGGAGACGAGCAGCGGCACCCCGGCGGTCACCCCGGCCCCCGAGACGGTGAAGGCGCTCCGGGCCAGCCGGTCGTTGCCGGCCAGCCGGGCTACCAGCCCCAGCGAGGCCGAGGCCCCGGCCAGCCCGCCGGCGAAGAAGTACCAGGGGACCTCCCAGGTCCAGACCGGCTCCTTGATGATCGGCCGGCCGTAGTAGGAGCGGAACTCGGCCTCGGGCACCACCGACCCCCGCACCCGGGTCCCCGGCCGGCGATCCCCGTCGGGCCCGCTCACCGGCGGCCCTCGACGAACGAGACGGCCACCGCGGCCAGCAGGGTCCCGGCGGCGAGGGCGGCCGCCCGCCACAGGGTGGGCAGGTCGCGGGTGGTGGAGACCGGGTCGGGCGGCAGGCCGTACACCTCCGGCTCGTCCAGCAGCAGGAAGAACGCCCCGGCGCCGCCGATGCCGTCGTCCTCGTCGTCCAGGTACAGCCGGGCCTCGGCGACCCCGGCGTCGTGCAGGGCGGCCACCCGCTCCCGGGCCCGCTCGCGCAGCTCGCCCAGCTCGCCGAACTGGATCGAGTCGGTCGGACAGGCGGTGGCGCAGGCCGGCTGGAGGTCGTCGCGCAGCCGGTCGTAGCAGAGGGTGCACTTGAAGGCCCGGCCGTCGTCCTCGCGCCGGTCGATGACCCCGAACGGGCAGGCGGGCACGCAGTAGCCGCAGCCGTTGCAGATGTCGGCCTGCACGACCACGGTGGAGAACTCGGTCCGGAACAGCGCCCCGGTCGGGCAGACCTCCAGGCACGCGGCCGAGCTGCAGTGCTTGCACACGTCCGAGCTCATCAGCCAGCGCAGCCCCTGGTCGTCGCGCTGTTGCTCGACGAAGGCGACATGGCGCCAGGTGCTGGCCCCCAGCGCCCCGGTGTTGTCGTAGGAGTCGCCGGTGAGCCGCAGCGGCCCGTCCTCGGGGACCAGGTTCCATTCCTTGCAGGCCACCTCGCAGGCCTTGCAGCCGATGCAGACCGAGGTGTCGGTGAAGAACCCCATGCGCGGCCCGGCGGTCATCGGCTCCCCTCTCGCTCCTGCTCGGCCAGGGCCCTGGCCCGGTGGCCCTCGACCAGCTCGACCAGGGCCGGGCCGCGGGGGCGGCGGCCGGGGAGGACGTCGCAGGTGTTGGCCTTGGACTCCATGATGTGGACGTTGGGGTCGCCGACGATCGGCAGCAGGTCGTTGGCCCCGTCCCCGGTGGCCAGCCCGTTGCGGCCCCAGTGGTACGGCAGGCCGACCTGGTGGACGACCTGGCCCCCGACCCGCAGGGGCCGCAGCCGCCCGGTGACCAGCACCCTGGCCTCGATGGCCGCCCTGGAGGTGACGATCGTCGCCCAGCCGCCGTTGACCAGGCCCCGCAGCCGGGCCAGCTCCGGGCTGACCTCGCAGAACATCTCCGGCTGGAGCTCGGAGAGGTAGCCGAGGGTGCGGCTCATCCCCCCGGCGGTATGGTGCTCGGTGAGCCGGTAGGTGGTGAACACGAACGGGTAGACCGGCGACAGGGCCGGGTTCATGCGGTTGCCGGGCCGGTCGTAGGTCTCCATCAGCGGGTTGGTCTGGCGGCCGTAGAGCGGGTTGGCGACCGGGGACTCGGGCGGCTCGTAGTGGGTGGGCAGCGGCCCGTCGTCGAGGCCGTTGGGCACGAACAGCCAGCCCTTGCCGTCGGCCTGCATCACGAACGGGCTCGTGCCGTCCAGGGCCCGCTCGGCCTCGGCGTCGTCGGGCGGGTCGTAGCCGGGGGCGGTGGCCGCCCCGAAATCGGGGTTGTCGTGCCCGGTCCAGCGGCCCTGCTCCTGGTCCCACCAGACGTAGCGCTTGCGCTCCGACCAGGGCCGGCCCTCGGGGTCGGCCGAGGCCCGGTTGTAGAGGATGCGCCGGTTGTAGGGCCAGGCCCAGCCCCACTCGGGCGCGACCCAGCTCTGCTCGGACCCGGGCTTGCGGCGGTCGGCCTGGTTGACCTCGTCGGCGTAGACCCCCGAGTAGATCCAGCAGCCGCAGGCGGTCGAGCCGTCGGCCTTCAGCTCCAGGTAGCCGGGCAGGGCGCGGCCGTCCGGGCCGACCCCGCCGATCTCGCGCAGCACGGCGGCCGCGCTCGGCTCGGCGTGCGGGCCCTCGGTCGGGTAGTCCCAGGCCAGGTCGAGCAGCGGCCGGTCCCTGGCCTCGGCCGAGGTGGCCAGCTTCTCCCGGATCCGCCGGCCCAGGTGGTAGTAGAACCACAGCTCCGAGCGCTGGTCGCCGACCGGCTCGACCGCCTTGTGGTGCCACTGGAGCAGCCGCTGGGTGTTGGTGAAGGTGCCGTCCTTCTCGGTGTGGGCGGCCGCCGGGAGCAGGAACACCTCGGTGCCGATGTCCTCGGTGCGCAGCTCGCCGGTCTCGATCTCGGGCGCGTTGTACCAGAACGAGGCCGTCTCGGTCTCGACCAGCTCCCGCACCACCAGCCAGTCCAGCTTGGCCATGGCCTTGCGGTGCAGGCCGGCGTTGGGCGAGCCGACGGCCGGGTTCTCGCCCGGGACGAAGAACCCCTTGCAGGTGCCGTCGAGCATCGCCATCACGGTCGGGAAGATCGAGTGGTCGCCGGTCAGCTTGGGCAGGTGGTCGAAGCAGAAGTCGTTGCCCGCGGTGGCCCGGTCGCCGAACCAGGCCTTGAGCAGGCTGACCATGTAGCTGTCGGAGCGGCCCCAGAACCCGGCCGGCAGGCGCACGTCGTCCAGGTACTCCTGCAGGCTCCCGTGGGTCCCGGCGATCGGCATGGGCAGGTAGCCGGGCAGCAGGTTGTAGAGGGTGGGGATGTCGGTGGAGCCCTGGATGGAGGCGTGGCCGCGCAGGGCCATGATGCCGCCGCCGGGCCGGCCCATGTTGCCCAGCAGCAGCTGGACGATGGCCGCGGTGCGGATGAACTGCACCCCGTTGGCGTGGTGGGTCCAGCCGACGGCGTAGGCGAAGGCGCTGGTCCGCTCCCGCCCCGAGTTCTGGCAGAGCGCCTCGGCGACCTCGAGGAACTGCTCGCGGGGCACGCCGCAGACCTGCTCCACCAGCTCGGGGGTGTAGCGGGCGAAGTGCCGCTTGAGCAGCTGGAACACGCAGCGGGGATGCTCGAGGGTCGGGTCGGTGCGGGGCGGGCTGCCGTGGGACAGCTTGGCCCCGCCCGAGCCGTGGGCCTCCCCGCCGGCGATCCGGCGCTGCCGGGAGCCGGCGTTGCTGGCCATCCCCATGCCGTCGTACTGCCAGCTGCGCGGGTCGTAGCTGCCCGTCTCGGGGTCGAACCCGGAGAACAGCCCGTCCAGGTCCTCGGTGTCCTGGAAGGCCTCGTCGACGATCACCGGGGCGTTGGTGTAGCTGACCACGTACTCCCGGAACTCACGCCCGTTGGCCAGGATGTGGTTGACGATCCCGCCCAGGAAGGCGATGTCGCTGCCGGCCCGGATGGGCACGTGCAGGTCGGCCAGGGCGCTGGTCCTGGTGAAGCGGGGGTCGACGTGGATGACCTTGGCCCCGCGGGCCTTGGCCTCGACCACCCACTGGAACCCGACCGGGTGGCACTCGGCCATGTTGGAGCCCTGGATGACGATGCAGTCGCTGTTGGCCAGGTCCTGCTGGAAGTTGGTGGCGCCACCCCGCCCGAACGAGGTCCCCAGACTGGGGACGGTCGAGGAGTGTCATATGCGGGCCTGGTTCTCGATCTGGATCGCCCCGAGGGCGGTGAACAGCTTCTTGATCAGGTAGTTCTCTTCGTTGTCGAGGGTCGCCCCGCCGAGGCTGGCCATGCCGAGGGTGCGGTTGACCCGGCGGCCCTCGGCGTCGTGCTCCTGCCAGGTGGCGGCCCGGGTGGCCAGCACCCGGTCGGCGATCATGTCCATCGCCTGCTCCAGCGGCAGGTCCTCCCACGCCGTGCCGTAGGGGCGGCGGTAGCGGACCGTGGTCAGGCGGCCGGGGGAGGTGACCAGCTGCTTGGAGGCCGACCCCTTGGGGCAGAGCCGGCCCCGGGAGATGGGGCTGTCCGGGTCGCCCTCGATCTGGATGACCCGCTCGTCTTTGACGAACACCTGCTGGCCGCAGCCGACGGCGCAGAAGGGGCAGATCGACCTGACCACCCGGTCGGCCTCGGCCGTCCGCGGGGCCAGGGTGTCCGAGCGGGCGGACCGGGCGGCCTCGCCCAGCCCGAGGCGGTCGTTCCCGCGCAGCTGGCGCAGCACCGGCCAGACCGGGAGCCGCCTGCCCACCGCACCGCCTCCTCCGTCGCCGACGCCGCCCGCAACGGTACCGGTCTACCACGCCAGCCGGGATCCGACACGGCGAAGCTCAGGCGCGCCGGCCGGCCGGGGCGGGGGCGCTCAGCGGGCAGCTCAGGTGGTGCTCCGGCTCTGGCTCGGGCTCGGGGTTGCGGATGGTCAGCCAGGACAGCACGCCCCCGGCCGCGCAGAGGACGGCGGCGATGGTCATGGCCGTGCGGAACCCGTCGGCGAAGCGGGCCGGCTCCAGGGCGTCGGCGCCCGAGATGCCGGCCGCCACCGGCAGGACGGCCACGGCCAGCAGCCCGGCCGTGCGGGCGACGTCGTTGTTGACCGCCGAGGCGATCCCGGCGTGCTCGGCCGGGGCGGCGGCGAGCACGGTCGAGGTCAGCGGGGCCACCGTCAGGACCAGCCCGAGCCCGTAGACCAGCGACGCCGGCAGGATGTCGACCAGGTAGCTGGCCCCGGGGCCGATGCGGGTGAACAGCGCGAACCCGGCGGCCACGAGCAGCGGCCCCACGGTCATGGGCAGCCGCGGCCCGATCCGGGAGGCCAGGCGGCCGGCCCTGGCCGACAGCAGCAGCATGATCGCGGTCACCGGGACCAGGGCGACCCCGGAGGCCAGGGGCGAGTAGCCGACCACCCGCTGGAGCTGGATGGGCAGGAGGAACAGCGACCCGCCGAGCGCCCCGTAGACCACGAAGGTGACCAGGTTGGCCGACGTGAACTGGCGCGAGGCGAAGATGTCCAGGGGGAGCATCGGGGCCGCGACGCGCCGCTCCCAGACCACGAACCCGGCCAGGGCGGCCACCCCGCCCAGCCCGGTGGCCAGGATCAGCGGCGACGTCCAGCCCTGGGCCGGGCCGTCGGTGAGGGCGTAGACGACCCCGGCCAGGCCGGCCGCGGCCAGGGCGGCCCCGCCCCAGTCGAGGCGCCCGGTGGCCCCGGGGTCGCGCGACTCGGGCACGTGGCGCACCGACACCCACACCACCAGCACGGCCAGGGGCAGGTTGATCAGGAAGATGAGCCGCCAGGAGGCGGCCTGGACCAGCCAGCCGCCCAGGAACGGGCCGATCGCGGCCGTGACCCCGCCCAGCCCGGACCAGGCGCCGATGGCCGGGCCGCGGTCCTCGCGCCGGAAGCTGGCCTCGATGATGGCCAGGCTGCCCGGGGTGAGCAGGGCGCCGCCGATGCCCTGGAGGGCCCGGGCGGCGATCAGGGCCTCGTCGGTCGGGGCGAGGCCGCACAGCAGCGAGGCCACCGCGAACCAGATCACCCCGATCACGAACACCTTGCGGCGGCCGTAGTGGTCGCCCAGCGACCCGCCCAGCAGCAGGAACCCCGACAGGGTGAGGGTGTAGGCGTTGACCACCCACTGGAGGCTGGCGATGCCGGCGTCCAGGTCCTCGCCGATGGTGGGCAGGGCGACGTTGACGACGGTGGTGTCCAGGAAGGCGATGCCCGACCCGAGCACCGTGGCCAGCAGGACCCAGCGGCCGGTGGGGCTGCGGTAGGCCAGCCCCCCGCGCTCGGCCGCGGCGGTCAGCGGCCGCTGCCCTTGAGCCGCGCGAACAGGCCGCCGCCCTGGGGCTCGACCTCCTCGCCGCGGAGCTGGGCCAGCTGGCGGATCAGGGCCCGTTGCTGCTCGCCGAGGTGGGTCGGGGTGACGACGGCCACCTGGACCAGCAGGTCGCCGCGGCCGCGGCCGTCGGGGTGGGGCACGCCGCGCTTGCGGAAGCGCTTGACCTCGCCCGACTGGGTGCCCGGCTCGACCTCGACCGTCTCCTTGCCGTCAAGGGTCTCCAGGGGGACGCTGCCGCCCAGGGCGGCCACCGTCATCGGCACCTCGACGCTGCAGACCAGGTCGTCGCCGCGCCGGTCGAAGACCGGGTGGGCGTCGACGGCCAGCTCGACGATCAGGTCGCCCGGGGGGCCGCCGTACTGGCCGGCGTGGCCGCGGCCCTGGTAGCGGATCTGGCTGCCGTCCTCCAGGCCCGGGGGGATGTCGATGGTGAGGGTCGAGTCCTCCATCATCAGCCCCTGGCCGTGGCAGTCAGGGCAGGGCGAGCGGATCTCCTGGCCGGTGCCCGAGCAGACCGGGCAGGTGGTGGCCGTGACCAGCTGGCCGAGCAGCGACTGGCGGACGGTGCGCTGCTGGCCCGAGCCGTTGCAGCGCGAGCAGACGGTCGGCTCGGTGCCCGACTTGGCCCCGGAGCCGGCGCAGCGGGCGCAGATGGCCGCGGCCCGGACCCGGACGTCCTTGGAGGTGCCGAAGACGGCCTCGGTGAACGGCAGGCGCAGGCGCATGCCGATGGTCTCGCCCCGCCGGGCCCGCGAGCGGGTCCGGGAGCGGCCGCCGCCGAACGGGTCGCCGCCGCCAAAGAACTGGCCAAGCAGGTCGTCGAAGGAGGCCCCGAAGGTCGAGAAGGGGTCGGCGCCCTGGCCGGCCATGCCCTCGACCCCGGCCTCGCCGTAGGTGTCGTAGCGCTGGCGCTTGTCCGGGTCGGACAGGACGCTGTAGGCCTTGTTGATCTCCTTGAAGCGCTCGGCCGAGGCCGGGTCGTTGCCGTTGACGTCGGGGTGGTACTGGCGGGCCAGCCGCCGGTAGGCGCGCTTGATGTCCTCGGGCCCGGCGCCCCGGTCGACCTCCAGCAGCTGGTAGTAGTCACTCACCAGGTATCCGTTCTCTTATCCGTTGGCGTCGAAGGCGTCGCCCAGGTAGCGGGCCACCGCCTGGACGGCGGCCATGGCCCGCAGGTAGTCCATCCGGGTCGGGCCGAGGACGCCGATGGAGCCGCTGGCGTCGCCGGCCAGGTAGGCCGAGGTGACCAGCGAGCAGGCCTCCATGCCCTCGACCGTGTTCTCCGAGCCGATCACCACCGACACCGCGTCGTCGCGGCCCAGGGTGGCCTGGAGCATCCGCAGCACCAGCACCTGCTGCTCCAGGGCCTCGTAGACCCGCCGGACGGTCTCGATGCCGTCGAAGGCCCCCGGCCCGGCGATGTTGGCCTGCCCGCCCAGCCACACCCGCTCGCTGGTCTGGTCGCCGACGAACTGGCCGATGGCCGCGGCCAGAGTCTGGAACAGGGCCCGGCGCCCGGGCGGGACCTCGTCGCTCATGGCGTCAAGGATCAGCTCGGCCCGGGACAGGCGCTCGTTGGCCAGCCGCTCGTTGAGCTGGCGGCGCAGCACCTCCAGGTCCTCCATGGCGATCTCGTCGGCCGTCTCGACCAGCCGCTTCTCGACCCGCCCGGAGTCGACGATCAGCACCAGCATGATCACGTGGCGCCCGAGGCCGACCACCTCGATGTGCCGCAGCCGCGACCGGTCGAGCGCCGGCGGGGCCACCATGGCCGTGTAGTGGGTCAGGCTGGACAGCAGCAGCGAGGTCCGCTGGAGGGTCTCCTCCAGGTCGGCCGCCCCCTCGAAGAACCTGGCGATGGTCTCCTCCTGGGCCCTGGCCAGCTCGCCGACCCCCGAGAGGGCGTCGACGTAGAACCGGTAGCCCGCGTCGGTGGGGATGCGCCCGGCGCTGGTGTGGGGATGGGAGAGGTAGCCCTGCTCCTCGAGCACGGCGAGCTCGTTGCGGATGGTGGCCGGCGAGACCCCGAGCGAGTAGCGCTCGGTCAGGCTCTTGGACCCGACGGGCTTCTCGGTGTAGATGAACTCGTGCACCACCGCGCGCAGCAGCCGCGCTTTTCGCTCATCGAGGTCCATGGCCGCCCCTCCCTGCACAAGACGATCCATGTTCGGCAGCGTAGCAGTCAAGATATGCGAGTGCTAAGCCAGCCGGGCGACCACCTCACCGTGCAGGAACATGCCCTTCCCGGTCAGCCGCAGCCCTGGTCCGGGGCCGATCAGCCCCGCCAGCCGCAGCTCTGTGGCCTGGGATCCCCCGGGGTCGACCCCGAGGCTCCGGGCCTCCCCCGGGTCGAGCCCGTCCACCGTCCGGAGCCGCAGCGCCAGCGCCTCGAACCGGGCCTGCTCGCCGTCGAGCCGCTCCTCCCCGGCGGTCGGCCGCCGCCCCTCCCCGACCGCCGCCAGGTAGGCGGGCACCCCGTCGACGTTCCACCGCCGGGTCGCCCCGTCGAACTCGTGCGCCCCCGCTCCCAGGCCGAGGTACCGCCCCCGCCGCCAGTAGGTCAGGTTGTGGAGGCTGGCATGGGTGGCCCGGGCCCAGTTGGAGACCTCGTAGTGGTGGTAGCCGGCGGCGGCCAGGGCCGAGCAGGCGGCCTCGTAGCGGTCGGCCAGGTCGTCCTCGCCCGGCTCGGCCATCCGGCCGGTGGCGACCAGGCGGCCGAACTTGGTCGCGGGCTCGATGGTGAGGGCGTAGGCGGACAGGTGCTCGGGTCCGAGGGCCAGGGCCGTCTCCAGGGTGGCCGACCACGACCCGGCGTCCTCGCCGGGCCCGCCGTAGATGAGGTCGAGGTTCAGCGCCGGCACCCCGGCCGCCCGCAGGGTGGCCACCGCGGCCGCCACCCTGGCGGCGTCGTGGGCCCGGCCGAGCCCGGCCAGGACCCGGTCGTCGAAGCTCTGGGCGCCCATCGAGACCCGGGTCACCCCGGCCCCGGCCAGCCCCTCGGCCATGGCCGGCTCGACCGTCTCCGGGTTGGCCTCGACCGTCACCTCGGCCCCGTCCGCGAACGGGAGCAGCTCCCGCAGCCGGGCCAGCAGCCGGGCGAGGTCCTCCGGCGACAGCACGGTCGGGGTCCCGCCGCCCACGAACACGCTGGTCACCAGGGGCGGCTCCGGGCCGAGGGCGGCCGCCGCCGTGGCCGCCTCCTCCAGCAGCGCGGCCGCGTACGGCCGCCGCAGCCCCTCCATCCCGGTGTAGGTGACGAAGTCGCAGTAGTGGCAGCGGGTCCGGCAGAACGGCACGTGCACATAGACCCCGAACAGCCCCGGGTCGACCAACGGCGCCTCCGGCGCAGCCTTCAGGACAGCCGTCACCGCGGTCAGCTCTCGTCAGTCCTCAGGGCGGCCACAAATGCCTCCTGGGGCACCTCGACCCGGCCGATCTGCTTCATCCGCCGCTTGCCTTCCTTCTGGCGCTCCAGCAGCTTGCGCTTGCGGGTGACGTCGCCGCCGTAGCACTTGGCGAGCACGTCCTTGCGCCGGGCGGTGATCGTCTCGCGGGCGATCACCTTGGCCCCGATGGTGGCCTGGATCGGCACCTCGTAGAGCTGGCGCGGGATCAGCCGCTTGAGCTTGGCCGTCATCGCCCGCCCGTAGGCGTACGCCTTGTCCTTGTGGACGATGGCCGAGAAGGCGTCGACCGGCTCGCCCTGGAGCAGCACGTCGACCTTGACCAGGTCGGCCTCCCGGTACCCGCTGGGCTCGTAGTCCAGCGACGCGTACCCGCGGGTCCGCGACTTCAGCTGGTCGAAGAAGTCGAAGATGATCTCGCCGAGGGGGAGCTGGTAGCGCAGCTCGACCCGCTCCTCCGACAGGTACTCCATGGTCCCCAGCTCGCCCCGCCGCCCCTGGCACAGCTCCATCACCGGGCCGATGTAGTCGGCCGGGCACAGCACCATGGCGGCGACGTACGGCTCCTCGATCCGCTGGATCGACCCGGCCGGGGGCAGCTCGCTGGGGTTGGAGACCATGATCGTCTCCCCCGTCTCCAGGGTGACCCGGTAGGCGACGTTGGGGGCGGTGGTGATCAGGGCCAGGTCGAACTCCCGCTCCAGCCGCTCGCGCACGATGTCCATGTGGAGCAGCCCGAGGAAGCCGCAGCGGAACCCGAACCCGAGCGCGGTCGACGACTCGGGCTCGTAGACCAGGGCGGCGTCGTTGAGCCGCAGCCGGTCCAGGGCGTCGCGCAGGTCGGGGAAGTCGGCGCCCTCGATCGGGTACAGGCCCGAGAAGACCATCGGCCGCGGCTCCCGGTAGCCGGGCAGCGGCTCGGTCGCGGCCCGGGCCGCCGTGGTCGCGGTGTCCCCCACCCGGACCTGGCGCACGTCCTTGACGCCCGGGATGAGGTAGCCGACCTCGCCGGCCTGGAGCTCGGCGGTCGGGACGGCCTCGGGGGCGAACACCCCGACCTCCTCGGCCTCCGAGACGTGCCCGGCGGCCATCATCCGCACCCGTTCGTTCTTGGCCACCCGCCCGTCGACCATCCGCACGTACGCGATCACGCCCCGGTAGGAGTCGTACAGCGAGTCGAACACCAGCGCCCGGGCCGGGGCCTCGGGGTCGCCGGTGGGCGGCGGGACCCGCCGGACGATGGCCTCCAGCAGCTCGGGCACGCCCTCGCCGGTCTTGGCCGAGACCCGCAGCATCTCCTCGGCCGGCGCGCCCAGCACCTGCTCGATCTCGCGGGCCACCCGGTCGGGCTGGGCGGCCGGCAGGTCGATCTTGTTGATCACCGGGATGATGGCCAGGTCGGCCTCGACGGCCAGGTAGAGGTTGGCCAGGGTCTGGGCCTCGATCCCCTGGGCGGCGTCGACCAGCAGCACGGCGCCCTCACAGGCGGCCAGGGCGCGCGACACCTCATAGGTGAAGTCGACGTGGCCGGGGGTGTCGATCAGGTTGAGGACGTACTCGCCGCCGTCGCCGGCGGCGGCGTAGGCGAGCCGGACCGCCTGGGCCTTGATGGTGATGCCGCGCTCGCGCTCCAGGTCCATCTTGTCGAGGTACTGGGCGCGCATGTTGCGCTCGCTCACCGCATGGGTGAGGTCGAGCAGTCGGTCGGCCAGGGTGGACTTCCCATGGTCGATGTGGGCGATGATGCAGAAGTTCCGCAGCCGCGAAAGGTCGGTTGGCATAGCCAGCCCATCCTAGCCGCCCCGCCGTCCCGACCCGCCGCGTTCCCACCGCGTTCCCACCGCCCCGGCCCGCCCATCCACCCGGCCCTGGCCGCCGTTGAGCCTCGGCAACACGCTGTGCTAGCCTCGCCCGGTTCCCCGTGAATTCGTGAATTCAGTGCAGGAGTGCCCTTTCTTGGCGAACATCAAGTCGCAGATCAAGCGGAACCGGCAGAACGAGCAGGCCCGCGTCCGCAACAAGTCGGTCCGCTCGGCCCTCAAGACCTACGCCCGCCGCGTCCGCGAGAGCGTCGCCGCCGGCGACCAGGAAGCCGCCGAGACCGCCCTCCGCAAGGCGACTCGCGCCTACGACCGCGCCGCCAGCAAGGGCGTCATCCACAAGAACAACGCCGCCAACCACAAGGCCCGCCTGGCCCGCTCGGTCAACCAGCAGGGCCAGTAGGCGCCCCCCTTCCGGAGGCCCGGCGACAGCCTCGGGCAGCCGTTCAGGCCTGGTCCGGTGGCGTGGGGAACCGGGGCGTCGTCCGGCGCAGCGGGTCCAGGGCGCGGCGTTGCAGCGAGAACAGCACCGCCCAGACGACCAGGAACGCCACCGCCCCGGCGGCCACGGCGACCGTCGTGGCCCCCTCGGCCGCCCGCACCACGAGCACGACGATCGCAGCCGCGAGCGCGGCGTCCACCGTCGCGACGATCGTCGGCGTGTTGACCAGGAACTGGCCCCATCGCCGCAGACGTGGACCGCCGGCCAGATAGCTGGCCGCGAGGCCCTGCTCGTCGTCGTGGTGGCCGGTGGTGAAGTAGGGCTCAAGGGCGGGCGCGATCTGCAGGTAGGCGTGCCGCAGCCGGTTCATGGCCAGCGAGAGCTCGACCTCCTCCCGGTTGATCTCCACCAGGCGGCCGTGGGCCGCGATGCCGAGGAAGAGCACGACCGGCAGCAGCACCAGCGCGAGGGTGGTGGTCTGGGCGCCGAA
>OCZS010000131.1_pt1 | contig 23286 bp, 33 predicted proteins | sample 1539071 | NCBI WGS metagenome assembly OCZS01 (sample SAMEA3113584, study PRJEB22503) | soil metagenome
CCTCGGATTCGCCTTCCTCTTCGTGCCTGTGTGGGGGACGTGGATGGGCTACACCTACTATGCGGATCTGTTCGACGTCGATGGCCCTGCCTATCGTGTGGCGATGCTCGCGGCGATGCTGCTCTCGATCGCGCTAGCGGTGAGCATACCTGGAGCTCTGGACGGCGGATCGAGTGGCTTCGCCGCCGCCTATGTGGCGCTGCGGATGCTGCTGGTCGGCCTGTACGCCTGGGCTTGGCGTCACGCGAGGGAGATCCGTCCTCTGTGTGCCAGGTACGTCGTCGGCTTCTCCGCGGGCGCTCTCGTCTGGGGCGTCTCGTTGCTCGTGCCGGAGCCGGCCCGGTACGGTGTGTGGATCCTCGGAATCGCCGTGATAGAGATTGCCACCCCGTTCTTCACGCAACTCACCGTGCTCGAAGAACTGCCTTTTCAGATCTCGCACCTGCCGGAGCGTCTCGGGCTGTTCACGATCATCGTGCTCGGGGAGTCTATAGTCGTGACCGGCTTGGGTGTGGCCGACACAAAGTGGGCTGTTGGTTCCGTGATAGTGGCGGCGCTGGGGTTCGCCGCCGTGGGATGCTTGTGGTGGCTGTACTTCGACCGCGTCGACGAGTCGGCAGTCGAGCGCGCGTACGCGGGCGGCGTGAGGGAGTTGCTGATCGGCTTCGCGTGGGCCTACGGGCACCTGCTCGTTTACGTCGGGCTCGCAGCCACCGCGGTGGGTATCGAGCTCGCGATCGAGGAGGCGACGCACGCGGCCCTGGAGGGCGGCCCAAGGGTAGCGCTCTGCGGAGGAGTTGCCCTCTACCTGCTAGCCATAACGATCGTGCACCCGCTCTCCCCACAACAGCTTCCGAAGAGCGCGTTGGTCGCTCGCCTTGCGGTCGCCACCTTTGCGCTGGTGCTCGCCTTGGCCGGGAGTGCGCTCTCGCCACCCCTACTCGTGGGCTTGCTGGCGGTCGCGTTGGCCGGGCTGACCGCTTTCGAGGTCGCATGGGTCGGGCAACGCGGCAAAGAACCCAGGTTACTGCCACCCGAGAACAAGCGAAAGGAATCGTGATGGACGAGACGCACTTCGAGGCGATCGTCGTCGGCAGCGGGTTCGGTGATGGCCTACCGTCTAGCCGAAGCGGGCCTACGAGTCTGCGTCCTGGAGAGAGGAAAGGCGTACCCGCCCGGCTCGTTCCCCCGCAGCCCTTACAGGATGCGGGAGAATTTCTGGGACCCCGGCGAGGGGCTCTACGGCCTCTACGACTTCTGGTCGTTCCACAGAATCCACGCGCTCGTGGCGAGCGGCCTCGGCGGCGGCTCCCTTATCTACGCCAACGTCCTGCTGCGCAAGGACGAGGAGTGGTTCGTCAAAGAAGACCTGGCGCGAGGCGGCTACGAGCACTGGCCCCTGACGCGGGCCGATCTCGACCCCCACTACGACGCGGTCGAGGAGATGATGCGCCCTCAGAGATACCCCTTCGATCAGGCGCCTTACAGCGATACGTCCAAGACTAGGGCCTTTGGGGAGGCGGCCAGGCGTCTCGGGCTCGAGCCTTTCCTGCCAAACCTCGCCGTCACCTTCGCCAACGAGGGCCAGGCGCCGATACCCGGAGAGCCTATCCGCGAGGAGCACGGCAACCTTCACGGTCGGGCACGCCAGACGTGTCGGCTGGTCGGCGAGTGCAACGTCGGCTGCAATTACGGAAGCAAGAATACCCTCGACTACAACTACCTCTCCGCTGCCAAACGCTACGGCGCGGACCTCAGGACGGGCTGCGAGGTTGAGGCCCTAGCGCCGCGCGATGGCGGTGGCTACACCGTCCGTTACCTGGAGCACCGGCTCTCTGACGGCCTCGACGAACGGAGAACGACGGTGCGCACCGTCACGGCGGACCGCCTGATCCTCTCTGCGGGCGCTATCGGCTCCACGTACCTGTTGCTCAGGAACCGGAGCGTCTTCCCACGCATGAGCAAACTCCTCGGCACGCGCTTCTGTGGCAATGGCGACCTGCTCACGTTCGCGCTCAAGGCCTCCGAGGAGAGCGGAGGCAAGAGGATTCCGCGGGTTATCGACCCGGGGCACGGGCCTGTGATCACAAGCGCCGTCAGGGTCGGGGGCGAGCCGGGCTTCTACCTGGAGGATGCCGGGTTCCCCGAGTACGTCGCGTGGATGCTGCAGATGTTCGGTATTCCGAGACCGTTGTGGCGTCTCGTCAAGCGACGCTTCATGTGGGACTGGGTTGGGGAAGGTCCCGACCCCCGCTTGACCGAGGAACTCTCCAACTTGTTCGGCAATACGGCTCTCTCTGCCGGTGTGCTTCCCCTGCTGGCGATGGGCCGCGATGTCCCGGACGGGCGGATGAGGCTGTACAGGGGGAGACTGCACGTCGACTGGACAAAGCGCAGGTCAGGCCCGTACTTCGATCGAGTGCGCGAGACGTCGAAGAGGATCGCGCACGAGCTGGGAGCGCGCTTCTTGGACGACCCGATCTCGTACATCGGTCGGCTCATCACCGTTCATCCTCTGGGCGGCTGCCCTATGGGGCGCCACGAGAATGAGGGCGTTGTGGATCCCTACGGCGGGGTCTTCGGATACCCTGGCCTCTACATCGCCGACGGCTCGGTGATGCCTGGTCCGGTCGGCGCCAACCCCAGCCTGACCATCGCCGCCGTCGCGGACCGCTTCGCCGAGCGGTTGCTCGAAACGAAGGGGAAAGGGAACGGATGAACGCCAGCGCCGTCCGCTTCACGGAGGAGATGAAGGGACACGTCTCTTTTGGGGAGACCGACTACGAGCGTGGCGCCAGGGAGGGACGCGAGAATCATACGCGGCTGATGGTCCATCTCACCATCGAGGTGCACGACCTCGACCGGCTCGCGGCCGACGCGGGCCGCGCGGAGGAGGCCACAGGGTGGGTGGAATGCGACGCGCTCGGCGGCAGGCTCCCGGTGGAGAGGGGTGTCTTCAATCTCCTCGTCGAGGAGGAAGACCCCGAGATCAAGCATATGCTCTACCGGTTGTTCTTCCGGGACGGTGTCGGCCATCCGGTCACGCTCGCGGGCTTCAAGACCCTGACGAACCGCCGGGGCATCCGCGTCTGGAGCGATACGTCCACCCTATACACCCGGTTGTCAAGAGGGCACGTGGTGGCCGGGGAGGACCCCGATGCAGAGCTCGTCGCTTCGGGCATCTTGCGCATTCGTCTGCTCGGCTTTCTCCGGCAGCTCGCTACTTTTCGAGCCGGAGGCCGCCGTTCGCTGGTAGCCCAGGTCGCGGCCATCGTCCGCTTCGACGCCCTCTTCCTCGGGCATCTCTGGGAAGTCTACGGCCTGCACCGGGTGCGTGGCAGATTCGCGGCCTGGAAGCGAGCGGGTCGGACGGAGCCACAGGACGGGGATTCCGGCGGTAGCGGACGTGGCGGCGGAGGATGATGAGAACGCTTCCTGACGACACGCTCGTAGTCTTCCTCTCGGATACTCGCATCGGCGGGGACGAGGGCCACGACATCTTCGAGTCGCCGGAGGAGCTCACGGCATTGCTGGTGGAGCATTCGGCCCACGGCGGTCCGGTCGAGCTGATCCTGGCCGGAGATTTTTTTCGACTTCCTTGAGATAGGAGATGTACCCGACGGAGCGAACCGGGCTTCCTTGACAATATCCCGCCCCGAGTACCGGACGCTGTTCTCTGCCCAACGGGACTTCGCCGCTGGCGAAGGCGACCGGGTCATCTACTTGCCGGGCAACCACGACGCCGAGACTTGGGATGGATCGCGATCTACCAGGACGGGGAGATCGACGTCTTCATCGCGGGGCACACCCACGCCCCTTCGCTCTTGGAACTCCGGAGCGAGAACGGGCACGCCGCGATCATCGTGAACTCCGGCTGCTGGCTTAGGCAACTGCAACCGATCCGGGCACACTTCAGGGGACCGCCCGTTTTCGTGCCGAAGTTCGTGCAGACGCACGTACGGATCTTCCTTAGCGGCGCCAGTGTCCGCGTGGAGCTCTGGGAACATCCGAAGCCTGTACGCGTGCATTTGCGTGCTACGGAGCGAATCTCGATCTTCGGCCGCCTGCCCGCGCAACCCGCCGACGACGCCGAGCCGCGGGTGCAAGCCTCGGACGAACTGCAAGGAGCCAGGTAGAACAGCACCACGTTCAAGACCCAGGCGCAGCTGCGATAGGGACAGAAGGTGGATGATGCACATCTCTGATCTTGGAGGTCTGCCGCGAGCGCGCGATGGGGGAGAGCTGCCGGCCAAGCCCCTGGAGCTGTTCTTCGACCTGGTCTAAGTCTTCGCCGTGACCCAGCTCTCCCACCGGCTGCTGGAGCACCTTGGTGTCAGAGGCGCGCTTCACTAAGCGGAAAACTTCGTCCGTATCGCATTCTCAAAATATGGGGCTGGAAGCACAGATGAAGGTGTGCTTTAGGACTTCTACCACGTTCGCTCTGCTCTTGGTCGTTCCTAACGCGCCTCTAGCTGATCCTTTAGGGTCTGCCGGTCCTTTCTAAGTTGGCGCTGGACTGTCCGCTTCTGAAGCGGTTCTAACAACTTCAGGAAGCCACCCGGCTCGGCCTCCATGCGCGTGCGCCAACCTGCGCAAGGCCGCCCGCGTGGTGACCCAGATCTTCGACGCCGCGCTGGCGCCGAGCGGCCTCAGATGCACGCAGTTCACGTTGCTCGTGACCGCACGTCTGGCGGGTGAAGAGACGGTGAACGGGTTGGCAGAGAAGATGGTGATGGACCGCACCACCCTGAGCCGGAACCTCAGGCCGTTGGTCCGGGCGGGCCTGTTGGAGACCATCCACGGCGAAGACAACCGGACCCGCCTGATCCGCATCAGCGAAGAGGGGAAGCGGGCGTTAGGCCAGGCTTACCCGATGTGGGAAGCTGCCCAGGAAGAGGTGGTCGGCGCGCTGGGCAGCGAACGCTTTGAAGCCCTCTTAGGGGACGTAAGCCGTACCACCGCTCTGGCCGTTGGCGGAGCCTCGGACTCAGCCGACGGCGCAAGAAACGAGACGAGCTAGAAGGCACCTGAGGTTACGGAGGAATGTTTGCACATGCGGACCGTATACGTGTATATACACTTACAGGAGGTGTCGAGGAACGAAGCGGACTGAGGCAGCCCTGCAAGGCTCATAGGAGATTGGGGCTGAGGACGGAGCGCTGCTCGTGTGGCAAGAAGGCCACGAAAGGAACGGAGATGGAGTACAGAGAACATTGGGTGACGAGGGGCGAGTACCGCATCTACGTCAGGGAGTACAACGGCGAGGAGCCGGCGATCGTGCTGATGCACGGTTTCCCGGACAATCTGCACCTTTATGACAGGTTGGTGCCGCACCTCGTTGCGGAAGGACGCCGGGTCGTGGTCTTCGACTTCCTGGGTTGGGGAAGGTCGGACAAGCCCAAGGGATACCCTTACACAGCCGACAACCAGGCCCACGACCTCGCTGCCGTCGTCGATCACCTAGCCCTCGATGAGATCGTGCCTGTGGCCCACGACGCATCGGGACCGCCCGCGATCGACTGGGCGCTGTGGAACCCGGAGCGCACCGCGGCGCTGGTGCTGCTAAACACCTACTACGGGCGCTTGGCCGGTGCCCGCCCGCCCGAGGCTATCTTCTTGTTCTCCACGCCCGTTTTGAGGAACCTGGCGCGTTTTGTCTCCGGGAGGTTCGACCTGTTTCGCAGGGTGTACCGGTGGCAGGTCGGCAGGAGGTTCATCCGAGACGAAGAGGTAAGGGAAGAGTTCGTGCCGCTCCTCTACGAGCAGTTCGCCGCGACGCCGAGCACCAAGCCGGCATTCTTCTCGCTCAACGCCGACCTGCGGGGGACCATGAGATCCCGCTCCGGCGCGGAACCCGAGATGCGAGCTTTCGAGCGTCCCGTGAGGATAGTTTTCGGCGAGGCGGACTCCTACCTGAACGCTAACGTAGCCCGCCGCTTCCAAGACCTGTTCCCCAGATCCGAGCTGTTCCTCTTGCCCACGGCGAGGCACTTCCCGCAGTTGGACGAGCCTGAAGAGGTGGCGCGCCTGATACTCTCGACGCCCTTGGCCAGAAGGTTGGGCTCAGCCACCGGAATCTCGATGGCCAGCGAGGGAAGGAGGACGGGATGGGCGAGCACGCGAGGGAAGTGATGATGACGACCCACACCAGGTGTGAAGATAGGAATAATCTTCCGGATCGGCTCCGTAGCGGGCATCCTTGGCTCGCTCCTGGCCATGGTCGCAAGCCTCCTGCACCCTGCCACCCCTAGTGGAGACCCGGAGGGCGTAGCCCGGACAATCGCCCAGAGTGAGAACTGGGTGCTCGTTCATCTCGTGATCGTGGTTGGGTTGATCCTCATGCTCGGCGGCCTGGTGGCCATCTCCCGCTCGATCGAGGGCGGACTGCCTGGCGCCCTGGCCTGGTTGGGGTCCATCGCCGCCGTGGCCGGCGTTACCGTGGGGGTGGTTCTCGTGATCGTGGACGGCGTCGCCGCCAAGCACCTCGCCAACGCGTGGGAGGCGGCGCCCCCCGAGGAAGCAGCAGCCGCCCTGCGGGTGGTCCTGGCCGAGGAGGCCATCAACTTCGCCCTGGCTGCGCTGTTCAGCATCCTCTTCGCCGGCGTCACCTTCATCCTCCTCGGGCTCGCGGTGGCCTCAAGCGGTGAGTACCCTAGATGGCTGGGGTGGGTGGTTGTGGTCGCCGGCGTCGGCTCGGTACCGGTGGGCTTGGTACAGGCCTATACGGGGGAATCCATCGGGTTTACCAGGATCGCCACCATCATCTTTCCCACGATAATCACGCTGTGGGTGGCCGGGATGAGCGTGCTGATGTGGCGGAAGGTGGCTTCCAGGAGTGTAGGAATCTCATGAGTCGTTAATCACAGCGTACGGTGGGCGCATTGCTGATCCTGATGCCGACGGTCGCCTTCGGAGGTTAGAGATGGCACGTACGGTGTGGAAGAATCCCGCGCCTCTACGGCGGGTCGACTCTAAGTCGTGTGAGCATGATGCCAGCCGGAGAAGCCCAGCGCACCTACCAGCCGTCTATTCACCAAACGGCGCAGAAGGCCCTTCTCATAGAAGATAGCGTGTTGCGAACTAACGGAAAGCTGAACGGTTATGGTACCCCGTTGAGCCTCCACAACGCGTAGGTCCAGGCGAGGTCGTACAAGACCCACACATAGTACGGGACGAGCAGCCCCGCAGAGAACCTCTCGTACCTACGAAGCACGACGATCAGCAGCGTCAGTGGCACCAAGAACACCGCTATGCCCACGAACCCGGCGAGCGTGCTACGGAGGCCGAAGAACCCATAGTTCCACAGCTCGTTCTTGCGAGACAGGTACGCCTTATCTGCCGACACGTCCCTAAGCTGGAAGTGCTCAGCTGTGGCTTCAACGAGCGGAACGAAGTAGTTAGTGTCGTGGGCGGTCCAACCGGAAATCTCGACGCTGGTGACAGTCTTGGTATTCACGCCGCACATGAGATGAACCTTCACCCACATGCGGTTATCCACTTCCCGCCCGTCCTTCTTGTTGTACCAGCGAACGAACCGCGACGTACTGAACCCCGAAGAGTCTACGGCGAAGTCGCTCTCCGCCGCTTTCAGCGGAAGGCTGCTCATGGTGGCGAGATTCTTCAGCGCCTCGGTCAGTTCGGGGTTAGCCATGTAGCGGTTGACGCTGTTGAAGTGTGCGGCCTTGCCAATGAGTCCCCGCATCTGGGCGTCTTTGAGGTCGCTAGTGAATCTGCGGGCGCTGAACCCGACGTAGACCTTGTAGGCGGCGGCAAACAGCATATCCGCTAGCGGCAGTCGTGGCCGTCCCATAGCCTGTTCGGGTTGAGGAATGGTGTTACAAAGGTCGGACAATAGTTCTACAAAGCGGTGCTTCTCTTCGCTCCGTGCGGCGTTGTAGCTGGTCCATGTGCGGTCCTCTATCACCCATAAGTGTACTCGACCGGTCACGTATCACAACGGGTATTTGGCTTATCTATGCAGAATTCTCCGACAAAGACGGGGCATCTTAACAGGACTTCCATGCACCTGCAACTTACGATACGTGACCGCTTACGTTACAATCACCACATGACCGAGAACCAAGACCCCACAGACGAGGAACTGCGCGAACTAGCCCGAAGGCTAGGACGGCGTGGCGGTCTAAAGGGCGGCCCCGCCCGCGCTGCGAAAATGACTCCCGAAGAGAGGTCAGAGGCGGCCCGCAGAGCCGTCAACGCTAGGTGGGCTAAGAAGCGCCAGCAAGAGTCCTCATAGCCTTTTCGTAGACTAGGGTAGTTTCACACCGACTCGGTCACGACGTTAAGATCAGGGATACCCTCATAGTCGCTCGGGTTATTCGTAACCAACGGAATTCCGTAAAGCAAGGCCGTAGCTGCAATCCAACTATCTGCCACCGGAACCGTGTATCCGTTTTGGCTTGCTTGGTAAGTTGCCTCAGCCCATATCTTGCACAACGCGGGGCTAAAAGGATACAGAACGCAACGACGATAGATGAACGTTTCTAGATTCTTGCGGCGGGTGTCTCCCCATCCACGTACAAGCAGCCACCTGTAGAGTTCCCCCAGCGTAATGAAGGAGATTACTAGGCGTTTGCCCGCTATGTGTGGGCCATAAGACGCCGCAAGAGGGCTACCCTTGAAAAGAGCAGATAGCACGCACGTGTCTACCACCACGTAAGGCATTAGTCGTGTTGACGGCTCCCTTCGTCGCGCCATCTACGGACAGCAGCCATCAAATCTTCAGCACTCTCATCTTCGGGCCAAAAGTCGGCAACAAGTTCGTCTATGTCTCCGATAGGTTCGACGCCCTGTGCTTCCGCAAGAGCGTCCAAGTCCGGGATATCAAGGTCATGTATCGCATTATCCTCCGCTGCAACCATATAGGCCCATACTGACGTTCCTGGCTGAAGTGTCGTAAGGGGGAATACGGTCGCGTCTACGCTTTCCACTTTCCCCGTGTTTCGTGTCACCCTAAGATGGATTTGCTCAAGCATCAGGCACCTCCTTTATTGGTTCGTTGATGTGCAGCGACACCGTTTCTCTCGTTTCTCCGCCAACCAAGATGGCGAAGGCGTAATCCCCCGAGCGCTCAAAAGTAACGCCATTCAAGCCAATGACTTGATTTATGTACGCCCGGCTTCCCGGTCGTGGCGGGTGGGGTACTGTCACTTGCCCTTCAAGGGTCAGCATTTCACTGCCGTCGTTGTCCAGTAAAGCAATCTTGATCTCCTTTACGGTGTCGAACTCTGCCGGTCCAGCCGCGAAGGAAACGACGAGATACATCTGCGGCAACGCAAAGGATAGTATCGGCGGGTTTACCTCCTCAAAAATGCCCATGATGTTTAACTTGCCGTCCTGGGAGACGTTTGCGTAGTCTGCCAAGACCGCCAGCCTTACATCCACGGCGACACCCCTTTCCCCGCTAGGGTATCGTTACGGACGAACTACCTCACGAACGCGGCCATCTTCCAGTTCCACGATTACGCGCCCGCCTTCTTGCTTGGTACTCTCATACCAGCGCTCTAAGGCTATAGCGTCTCTGAGGACTTCCGAGATGGTCTTGTCTCTGCTGCTCGCGATCTCCTTGAGCGTCTTGTACGCATCATCAGAGAAGTTAACGTTGACCCTGTGGGTCTTACGTCTCTCTTCCTTGAGCATCCTTGACTCCCATTCTAGCCAGTCCGTTCTCCGGGCTGTAATTATCGCACATCTTATTTACTCACTTTTTGAGTAAAAGATGAGGGTATCTGTTATCCTCCCGTCTATGAGGCGGCGGCTTCGCAAAGGTGTCGGTGCTGGTAGGTGCCGTCATGATGGTGCTCTTGATGCTTGCGGCTTCGGCTCCGGCTTCCGCGCAGGGTGAGGGAGGTTGTGACTCCCAACCAGGGCTCACAGAAAAGTTCCGTAGCCCCATTAGCACCCCACCGCAGGGGAGACCCACCGGAACCCCAGCGGCGACGTGCGCGACACGACCGACGGCATAACTGGGTTCGGTGACCGCGTAGATGAATGTGCGTAGCCCCTACCACCGCTGAGAGAAGGAGATGAAGGCATGAAGAGACGCATAGCGGCGCTGCTGATGGTGATGGGGTTCATGCTGGCTACGGCGGGTCCGGTATTCGCCGTGCCGGAGGAATGCCCCGGTGGCGAGATGCAGCCGGGTCAATCGGGGGAAAGGGCACGTTCACCGTTTACGGTTCCGTCGGAGAGTAAGCCTGGCTCAGCACTCCGGTCCAACACTGGAGATGAACACGACACAACCGACGACTCGACGGGGCGCGGTCGGTTGTGCGCTGAAATCTAGGCAACCGGGCCGGGGTCTGTAGCAGCCTCGGCCCTCTCTCTTGCCCTTATTCACCAACGGACTTTTGGTGCAAAGCCCTGGTGATGCACAATTGGAGTGGAGGAGTGAGCGACGTCAGGAGGACCCCGTGACCGACAACATCCCCGATGCGGTCGCACCCGACACCATTGTCCTGGTCCACGGCTTCTGGGTGACCCCCCGCAGCTGGGAGAAGTGGATCGAGCGCTACGAGGGCAAGGGCTACCGAGTGCTCGCCCCTGCATACCCTGGCTTTGAGGTCGAGGTCGAGACGCTGCGCGAGGACCCCTCGCCCATTGAGGCGCTGACCGTCCCGGCCATCATCGAGCACATTGGGGGCATCATCGAAGGACTGCAGAACCCCCCGATCATCATGGGCCACTCTGCAGGTGGCCTGTTGACGCAGATCCTGCTCGATCACGGTTACGGGGCCGCTGGCATAGCCATAGACTCCGTGCCCGCCGAGGGCATCAGGGTGGTTCCTGTCTCGCAGATAAGATCCCTCTTCCCTTTCCTCAAAAACCCTGCCAACCGCCACAAGGCCGTAGGCTTTACCCCAGAGCAGTTCCACTACGGCTTCGCTAACACCCTCTCGCGGGAGGAGTCAGACGAAGTCTACGAACGCTACCATATCCCCGCCTCGGGCAGGCTGGTGTGGGCCGCTGGCTAACTTCACCCCAGGCCACCAGGAGACCTACGTAAACTTCAGGAATGAAGATCGCGCGCCGTTGCTGTTTATAGCTGGGAGTGAGGACAACATCATGCCCCCGGCGGTCAACCAGTCCAACGTCAAGCACTACCGTCACGCCAAGAGCGTCACGGACTACAAGGAGTTTGAGGGGCGCTCTCACTACACGGTGGGGCAGGAGGGCTGGGAGGAGGTCGCAGACTACGCCCTGACGTGGGCCCAAGAGCACGCCACGACCCGCCCTGCGACCTGAGCACTCGCCCTTCGGTGCGGCGCAGGTAGAGACGGAGGGCGGAGACTCCTAAGAGCAGCGTGTTACTCCTCTGGAGCTGTTCTTCGATCTTGTCTTCGCCCTCACCCAGGTAACCGGCTTCCTCTCAGAGCACCTCACATGGGTCGGGATGCTTCCTCGACGGATTTGCCCAGGGTGCGCTCTGGGCTGTGGCACTCGTGGTCGGCTACAGCGTGGCGTTCGTCCGTGGTGTGGCGGGCTTTAGGGTCCACGCTGGGCACTTCGCCGAGCGCCGCGGCCTCGTGGTCATCATAGCGTTGGGCGAGTCGATCGTGGCGGCTGGCGCTGGGGTCTCGGGGGCTAGAGCTCGGGACGGTCCCTGCCTTAGCGCTGTGCGAGGTCGGCAGCGTGAGCGTTGCCAGGCTGGTACATGGAGGGCAAACTGGACCGAAAAGCCCCTCTCCGGCGTCTCGCGGGGCTACGTTGCAGGCGCGTCCGAGCCTTTCGGACAGTTTCAGAAGGTGAATTTTCTGAAGCTCGCTAGGAAAGTTTCAAAGACTACACATTTGGTGATGCACCGCTCCTTGGGGTGTTGTTAGATTGGGCGCAATCGCGCCAGGGGGAGCGTAGGGTAAGGAGGAGAACTAGATGAAGGCAATAGTCCAATACAAGTACGGCTCACCTGATGTCCTAGAACTCAAGGACGTCGATAAGCCGATAGTCAAGGACGATGAGGTGCTGGTCCGAGTTCACGCGGCTTCCGTCCATCCAGATGTCTGGCACGTCGTGAGAGGTCTGCCTTACGTCCTCCGCATCATGGGGGCAGGGCTGCTCAAACCAAAGAACAGTGTTCCGGGAGCGGATGTGGCAGGGCACGTCGAGTCGGTTGGCAAGAATGTGACGCTGTTTCAACCAGGAGATGAGGTATTCGGCGAGAGCGTCCGTGGCCATCAGTGGCACAACGGCGGCGCCTATGCCGAGTATACGTCTGTTCCCGAAGACCAGCTGGCGCTTAAGCCGGCCAACATCACGTTTGAACAAGCCGCGGCAGTGCCCACCTCCGGGCTCATCGCACTGCAGGGTCTTCACGAGTATGGACAGATACAGTCAGGGCAAAAGGTCTTGATCAACGGTGCTGGCGGTGGTGTGGGTACCATCGCCGTGCAGATCGCCAAGTCCCACGGAGCGAACGTGACCGGTGTGGACGGTACGAGCAAATTGGACCTGGTCCGATCGATCGGCGCAGACCAGGTCATTGATTACACTCAAGAGGACTTCACCCAAAGCGGGCAGCACTACGATCTCATCCTCGATATTCCGGGCAACCATTCGTTGTCAGAGTGCAGACGTGCGCTCACCCCCAAGGGGACTTACGTGCTGATTGGACACGATCATTTCGGGAAACTGGGGGATCGCTTTCTGGGAGGCCTGACGCGCGGTTTGAAACTGATTGTGTTGTCGCCCTTCGTGAGTCAGCTGCCGGACCTGAGCTTTTCGATGCCGACCAAGAAAGACTCAATGACCGTCTTGAAGGAGTTGCTCGAAGCCCGAAAGATCACGCCGGTCATCGACAGAACGTATCCGCTGAGCGGAGTCCCCGAGGCCATACGTTATCTGGAAGAGGGAGACGCTCGAGGAAAAGTCGTCATCACCGTGTGAGGCGAACCCGAAGGGAAGGGTCTTGTAGCCACCCAGGCGGCGAGGATAACGGCGCACTGTGATCGGAGGCTTATTCCTCAGATGTCGAAGAGGGGACTTTGGCTTTAGCAGCGGAGGCGTTTGAGCTTTGGACACACGCTATCCTGGAGAGGACACATAGCACAAGCCGCAAGAGGAGGTAGACAGCCTATGGTTACGATCGCGAAGGAGAACGATGTCGTGACCCTGATCAATGTATTTTCTCATCGATATGTGAAGGATCTCTAGTTCAAAGCCGAACTAGCTTTAGAGGCAACAGGTGACGCGGATATTCACGTACTCCTGACACCACCTGGAAGGCAATACGGTGCAACACAGGGAAAGAGAGGAGATACCGGCTTGTCTATGCAGGAATTGCAACCTTGTGCAAACCTGTGCAACACATGGATTATCACTCGAAATGAGCTTAGATCAGCGGTTCGAGTCCGCTCGTCGGCTCTTTGTTTTTCCTGCAAATACCGTAAAAGTGAAAAGTCCCCGACACGAACATCGAGGGCTTTGTCAGCAGTACGTCAGCAGTAGACTCTATCCCAAAGCCTCGTCCATGCTGTCAGCGGCATGTCTTGATGAGCGTGGCCCCGCGGAGTCTGTGGCATAGAATAACCTTATGGAAAGCAATGCATCAGTCAAGGAGCCATTGGCCGTCTTTGATGTGGACGGCACGCTCTTTCGACGGGGACTTTTGCCTGCGTTAACCCGACGGTTGGTTAACGAGGAGGTCTTCCCCGAGAGGGTGCGAGAAGAGCTTAGCGAAGACTACTACGCTTGGGTAGAACGCCGGGGTTCCTACGAGATCTATGACGAGTTGGTGGTGCAGTTATTCTTGCGGGAGCTTAAAGGCGCGTCGGTGGCGGAGCTTAGGCGGTGTGCCAAGGTGGAGGTAGAAGCCCACGGCAGGAGGCTGCACATCTACACCCGCGACCTTGCCCAGAGGCTCAAGCAGGCCGGTTACTACCTGATAGCCATCTCTGGGTCCCCCACGGATATACTAGAAACCTTTCTCAACCCTTTAGGCTTTGACCGTGCCTGGGGCACGGTTCTGGGTCAGGAGGAAGGCCGCTACACCGGGCAGTTGCTCCACCACCCCTTCTCCGATAAGCGAGGGGTGCTCAAAGGATTTCTGGAGGAGGCGAGTCTTAACCTCGACAGGTCGGTTGGCGTGGGGGACACTCTTTCTGACGTAGGATTCTTAGAGTTGGTCCAGACTCCCATAGTCTTCAACCCCAACCGTAGACTTTTTGACGTAGCCCGTCAACAAGACTGGCCCATAGTGGTGGAGAGGAAAGATGTGATCTACAACCTGCAAATGCGTCTAAAGGATTCCCTCCTCGGCGAGGGCACCGTGTGGGTGGGGTGATGTTCAGCGAGATCGTCGAAGATGGCGTCCGCTGGTCCGACGGTACCGTGCTTCGTGCCGATGTCATCCTCTGGTGCACCGGATTTCGCAGCTCACTCGATCATCTGGCCTCTCATGCTGCGCGAACCCGGCGGCGGCATAACCATGATCGGCAGATTGGCCACACAGGCTGCCAAGGACCCGAGGGTTCATCTGGTTGGCTCCGGCCCCTCAGCATCGACCATCGGCGCGAATCGCGCCGGCGCAGCCGCAGCAAAGGAGCTAATGGCGTTTCTTGGAGAGGAGAAGAGGTAGCGTGGTGGCGAACATCGGTCGCGACGACCTGCGGACGAGGATGGATAGGGGAGACCCCGTCATCCTCCTCGAAGTGCTGGCCCCTCAGTACTACCGGCACTCTCACTTGCCAGGAGCGTTGAACCTTCCGCCCGGCAAGGTCGCCGAGATGGCGCCCGACTTGCTCCCCGACAAGGAGGCCGAGATAGTGCTCTACTGCTGGGACGCGGCGTGACCCACTTCCCTGCAGGCCGCCCGTGAGCTGGTGGCCATGGGCTACGCAAACGTGTGGGAGTACGGCGAGGGCAAGAAAGCATGGATCGCGGCCGGGCTACCTGTGGAGGGCAGAAGCCGACGGCCCCGACAACGAGGTTGATAACAGGATACAGTTTGAGGATCAATGCTCACTACGCCACTCGGTCCGCGCTCCATGGGGGAGAGGACCGAGATGCTCGGCGGGGACCTGCGCGTCGACGCGGGGTCCGGGACCGGCACCAGGGCGGTCGGGGCTGCCGAGACCAACGCTGTCGCTGGAAACAATGTCGCTGCTAACTTTGACGCAGCACGGCATTGCACGACGGTACAATGGTAGTTGCGGCGGACGACTACTGCTGAGGAAAAGTGAGGTGCTTGCACAGGTCAGATGGACCGGCTGCCAGAAATGGAGACGCCGCGCTACGAGGTGCTTTCGTCACTGAAACAGGTGCGTGAGATGCTAAAGGCAACCGAGCGCGCACAACTAGTAGCCCTTGACGTCCAGGCTGAAGGGACGGGGGCGGTTGGGGCCACCCTCACAGGTGTTTCGCTCTGCTTCGAGCCCGGCCACGTCTACCACGCGCCTCTAGGCCCCGAAGGGACGGACAGGGATGCCATTCTTCGGGAGCTTCGCCCGCTACTAGGCGTGTCATCCGCGCCTAAGGTGATGCACGACTCCAAACCTGGGCTGGTGGTACTCGCCCAGTGTGGTGTGGAGCCTGGCACGCCCAGCTTCGACACTCTGCTCGCGGCTTTCCTTCTCGACGGAAAGTCATACGGTCTCGGGGACCTGATCACCGAGAGGCTCGGCCTGACGGCGGGAGAATGTACGGCAAGAGAAGGTCAGGAGAGGACTCGAAACCTCTGTGCTCGGGTCGATGCGGTGCTGCGCCTCGGCGGGCTCCTGGAGGCAGAACTGGGGGAGCGGGGTCAGCTCGCGTACCTGCGGGAGCTCGAGATGCAGCTCGTCCCCGTACTTGCCGACATGGAACTCGCGGGCGTCGCCGTCGATACCGCCGCGCTCGAGGATCTGTCACTCCGCCTGGCGGGGAAGCTGCGCGATCTCGAGAGGGAGATTGCTGAGGTGGCCGGGCACGACGTCGACCCGAGATCGCCGCGGCAACTCGGGGAGCTTCTGTACGAGAAGCTGGGCCTGGAAGGAAGCAGGAGGACGTCTTCGGGGCGCTACTCCACTGACGCGCTCGCGCTCGCGGCGCTAGCCGGCCAGCACCCGGTTGTAGAGAAGATAGTGGAGCACCGGCGCCTCAGCAGGCTCAAGGACGCCTACGCCGACTCGCTTCCCGGTCTCGTAAACCCGCAGACGGGACGCGTGCACACGAGCTTCAGCCAGGTCTCGGCGAGCAGCGGCCGTCTCGTCTCCAGGGAACCTAACCTCCAGAACATCCCCGTGCGCACCCAGCTGGGGCGCGAGATCCGCAGCGCGTTTATGGCCGACGCCTCGGGCCTCGGGATAAAAGGTCCGACCGTGCTACTTAGCGTGGACTACTCCCAGATAGAACTTCGGGTGCTGGCACACTTGACCAGGGAGCCGGCGCTGCGTGAGGCCTTCCAGAAGGGCGAGGACGTCCATGCCCTCGCCGCCGCCCGCCTCTACGGTGTGCCGCCAGAAGAAGTCACCGCCGAGATGCGTCGGATCGGCAAGATGCTCAACTACGGCGTCGTCTACGGGATGACTGGCTACAGGCTCGCGCTCGAGGCAGGCATCGACCGGAAGGAGGCCACGCGGTTCGTCAAGCGCCACCGGGAGCAGTACCCCGCGGTGCGGGCCTACGTCGAGAGGACACTGCGCGAAGCAGAGGAGAAGGGCTACGTAGAGACCCCCTTGGGGAGGCGCCGGTATCTGCCCGACCTCGGAGCCAAAAACAGGCAGCGCCGGGAGGCAGCACGGCGCGCCGCAGAGAACATGCCGAACCAGGGCATGGTCGCGGAGATCATCAAGCTGGCGATGATCAGGGTGCACGCGCGTCTACGCGAGGAGGGCATGGCGTCGCGCATGCTGCTTCAGGTTCACGACGAGCTCGTCCTAGAGGTCCCCGAAGTGGAACTGGTCGAGGCGGCCGGGCTGGTAGTACGCGAGATGAAGCACGCTGTGGAGCTCTCCGTGCCGCTAGAGGTCGAGGTCAAGATAGGACGATCGTGGGGAGAACTGCGAAAGCTAGAGGATGCCCGGATGAACCAGTAGGCGGGCTACGCCACACCTACGGCGTCGTCCGCGCCCGCCCTCGAGGATCGGCGCCCCGGCCTCGACCCGCCGTGCTCCGGGAGCCCTGTACTCGCCCAGATGAATCGAGGTGTTGCTCTCGTGGCCGACCCCCAGCAACAGCCGTGTCCCAAGCCGTGACTTATACTGTTCGTATGCGGCCCATATGCTTTATATCGGACTACGGCCTCACCGACGTCCTCGAGGGGACCTGTCATGGCGTGATGAAGGGCATCGCGCCGAAAGCTACCATAATAGACGTGACCCACACCATCCCAGGATTTGACGTCATCCGGGGCGCGGAGGCGCTGCGGCACGCCACCCGGTACATGCCCGAAGACAGCGTCTACCTGGCGGTCGTAGACCCGGGGGACAAGACTAAGAGGCGGGCGCTCGCCGCCGAGGTTCGCAGCGGCGCCTACCTGGTCGGCCCGGACAATGGGATCCTCCTGCCCGCGGCCGATGCTCTGGGCGGCATCGTGCGAGCGGTGCAACTAACAAACCCCCGATACCACGTGCATCCCGTCTCCAACGCCTTTCACGGTCGTGACGTGTTCTCCCCAGTGGCGGCCCACCTGGCCGCGGGGGCGAATCTCGACGATCTGGGAGAAGGGGTGACGCCGGCCTCGATGGTTTCCCTTGACTTCCCCGGGTTCAGGCGGGAACCAGGCGGGGGTGTCGCGGCGGAGATAATCAATATCGATCGTTTCGGTAACGCCCGGCTCTCCGTTATGCAGGAAGATCTGGACCTCCCGTACGACACCCCCCTGGAGATCGGAATTCGAAATGAGGTCATCGAGGCGAGGTACGTGGAGACCTTCGGAACCGCGGAGGACGGTGACCTGGTCGCGGTGCCCGACTCCCACTGGCGCTTGAGCCTCGCCGTGAACAGGGGCAACGCCGCCCGAGCTCTTCTGCTATCCGTCGGCGAAGAGGTGCGCTTCAAGCCTTCGGCGGAGATGGCCTAACGATAGATCTTCAGCATCCCCGTTCGTAAGAGTCCGCTGAAATCTGGCTCAATGCTGCGGGTGACCGCTATATTCAGCGCCGATCTTCTCCTCGGAGCGGGAGTACTCCCTGGTCTTTCGGTCGAAGCGCACCGCGAGCTCGCGCTGCTTGAACGGGTACTTGCGATAAATCTGCACCCGCCCTTCCTCTGCCTCGATCACGTTGTAGCAGGGGCGGGTGTTGCCCCTGAGGCGGAGGGTCGAGGCGGTCCCAGCGTTCACGATCAGCATGTCCTCCAACCTCCAGGAGTAAGGCACGTGCTTGTGCCCCGAGAGCACGAGATCCACCCTCGCCTCCACAAGCCTCTCCAGGACGTCACCGGCGTCGAAGATGATGTTGCGCTCGCGACCGGTTCCCGGAAGTGGGATGAGATGATGGTGGACGACGAATACCTTGAGCTTGTCCCCGGCATCGGAGAAGGTCTCTTCGATGAACCCGTAGTGCTCCCGGCCCACTTGCCCATCGTTGAGGTCCGGCTCTGAGGAGTCTACTCCCACCAAAACCACGTCGTCGAGATCCATGAGCGACTGACGCTCCCCGAAGAGCCGCTCGAAGTGGATGTAGCCGACGTTGCGCGAGTCGTGGTTGCCGGGAATGACCATGATGTTCTCGCACTCGATCCGAGCGATGTATTCCGCGGCTTGTGCGAACTCCTCCCGATAGCCCGCGTCAGTGAGGTCTCCGGCGACCACGACCACCGTCGGATTTGCACGGTTGATCTCGATGATCGTCCGGTCCAGAAGGTCGGGGATGAAGTAAGCGTTGCCGCAATGGATGTCGCTTATCTGGCATATGGTCAACCGGTCTTTACCCATGTTCTGCTCCGAATTCGGCCCCGGCCTGGATCATCCGCCATCCCTATCGGACGACCAGAGCCCAGCATCCTCTAACACCACCGAGAAGCATTATAGCGGGCTTGTCATCAAGACTCTTCCAGCGAGCTATCATCGTCCAGAACTGGGCCTCACCAAGGAGATCGTCGCCTTCAAAGCTTCTGACACGGACCAAGCCACGTGCTGCTCCTTAGCCGATCCCGCGATCGCTTCCAAGGAGGGCCAGGTAGCCATTGGGAAGCCCCGGTCCTGGTCACTCAAGCTAGCCTTGCCTTCCTTCGACGACCGGGTAGATCGGGCGTCCTTCCTTGGCCCAGGAGACTACGTTCTGGGCGGCCTTGGTGCGCGCTTCCTTCTCCGCCTCGAGGGAGTAGTACGCGGCGTGAGGGGTCAGGATGACGTTCGGGGTGTCTAACAATGGGTGGTCCGCGGGCGGGGGCTCCTGGGGAAAGACGTCGAGCGCCGCCCCGGCCAAAGGTCCCTCCTCGAGAGCCCACAGCAGGTCGTCCATCGCCACCAAGCCGCCGCGCGCGGTGTTGACCAGGTAGCCGCCCTCGGGCATCCGTTCGAGCAGTCTGCGGTCTATGAACCCCCGGGTCTCCTCCGTAAGCGGCGCGTTGAGCGAGACTAACAGGCTCTCGGAAAAGACCTCCTGCAGGCTAGCCTGTTTCACACCTTCTGGCCAGGCGTCCTCCTCGAGGTACGGGTCGCAGCCCAGCGTCCTGCCGAACCAGGGGCCGGCACGCCGTGCGAAGGTGCCGCCGATGCGCCCGATACCCACCACGCCGAGGGTCAGGTTCTTGAGCCTGTAGAGCGGGCCCGTGGAGGCGGGATGCCAGCGACCATCCCTCACGGCCCGGTCGTAGAGGGGCAGATGGCGAAGGAGAGCCATTGCCATGCTCAGGGCGTGCGCCGCCACTTCCTCGGTGCCGTAATCGGGGACGTTGGCGACCCACACCCCGCGCTCGCGGGCGGCTCCGACGTCGACGACGTCGTATCCGACCCCGTAGCGGCCGACCATGCGTAACTCGGGCAGCTCGGCCAACACCTTGGCCGTGATAGGAGTGTACTGGGTCAGCAGCGCCGAGACCCCTCGTCCGGCCTCGACGACATCCTCCTCCGTGCGACACTGAGCTTCCACCACCTCGAGCCCGGCGCCCTCCAGGATATGATGCTCTATGTCCAGGTCCCCATAGTCGAAATCCGTTATGAGCACTTTCAAGATCCGATCACCACCCTCTCTTGGCCGATCCACGCCTGGGGGATCGTTTCTTCCGAGGCGCTTGGTCTCTCACTGTCCATTACGGCTCCCTGCTCCTGATTTTCTCCCGCAAGTGTAGAATACCTTTACCGAGAAATTCCTCTTCCGATGAACGTCGCTCACGGATCGCTACGCATTTCACTTTGAGGATTCTCCGATGTTCACTTCTTGGGGTATGCTGATCGTGGTATGCGTCACGAAGCACGAAAGCGAACCCTGACAGATTCGTGTCCCTGATCGAAGTCTGCGAGCCCCTTTCGAAAAAGGAACTGGAGGAACTGTCTGGCCACTGCTCAGGTATTCACTCGAAAAGGGCGAAGACTACGAACAGTGCGAGACCATTAGCGGCCGAACGGCGATACTAAGGAGGATCGCAAGTGCAAACCAATGAGGGCGGTACGGTGGAAGTAGTCCCCCAAGACTACAGTTACGTCTTCAATCCATATCGGGAGTCTATAGCCCGGGTGAAGCCCAAAGAACGGGTAACCATCCAGACAGACGATGCTTTCGAAAGCCGGATAACAAATAAAGAAGATCTCCCGAGCCGTGCCCTTGCCACGGCAAAGTTTCTCAATCCTCAGACCGGACCTATCTATGTGGAGGGAGCGGAGCCAGGCGACACCCTCGCCATTCACATAGAGAGCATCGAGCCCACAAGGGACTTCGCCGTGAGCGTTCTGATACCCTACTTTGGCGGCCTTACCTCGACAAATTTCACCCGTACGCTACAGGACCCACTGCCTGAAAGAGTCTGGATCTGGAATCTCGTAGACGGTGGCAGCAACCTGTTCAACGAAGAACTCGGTCTGAAACTGCCCTGGGAGCCTTTCCTGGGGACCCTGGCTGTAGCTCCCGACTTGGAGGCAATAACTGCCCTTTCTCCCGGTCCCTTCGGGGGTAACATGGACGTGCCTGACGTGAAGCCAGGAAACACCGTCTACATGCCTGTATGGAACTCCGGTGCGCTCGTCTACACTGGTGACTGCCATGCCAGGCAGGGACAGGGAGAACTCTGTGGGGTTGCCATGGAGATCACCTCTAAAGTAACTGTCGTTTTTGACGTGATCAAGGATAAAGCAATAGAGTGGCCGCGCATCGAGTCGGATGAGGCCATCATGGTAGTGGGCAGCGCCCGACCTATGGAAGACGCAGCCCGCATCGCGAATACCGAGCTAATCTTGTGGCTGGAGCACGAATATGGCTACGATCGATGGGACGCTTACCAGTTGCTCACCCAGGCAGGTGGGTTGTACGTGGGTAACATGGTTGACACTACGTATTCTTTAGTGGCATCCGTTGACAAGAAGCACTTAGGTCGTCCACGATAGAGAGGCCAGCTGACGTTAGTCTCACTCGAGGCCCATAGGATTTGCGCATCCAGGAACCTAGCCCTCCTCATGGATCGTGGCTCCGCTCAGGATACCGCTGAGAACCAGGAGGGCGTGAGGCGTATGTTGGCTTGGGCGACCACCAAGGTTCGACCTCGACCCAAACAGGAGTAAGCATGAGCACAGGAGGATTGTCCAGGGCCCGGCTCGAGCGCATGCAAGACGTCATGGCCGGCCACGTAGACCGCGGCGTCATGCCCGGCGTGGTCACGCTGGTCAGCCGGCGTGGCGAGGTTCGAGTCGACGCGATCGGCACCAAGGCCTTCGGCGACAGCGATCCTATGCGGCGCGACACGATCTTCCGTGTCGCCTCGGTGACCAAACCGATCGTAGCCGCGGCGGCGATGATCTTGGTGGAAGAATGCGCGCTGCGTCTCGACGAGCCGGTCGATCAGTGGCTGCCGGAACTGGCGGACCGCCGGGTTCTGCGCGCCATCGACAGTCCTCTCGATGATACCGTGCCCGCGAACCGGCCGATCACCCTGCGCGACCTGCTGACCTTTCGCCTTGGGATCGGGTCGGTGATGGTCTTCCCGCCTCGATACCCCATCCAGCAGGCGATGGCAGAGGCGGGGGTCGGCCCAGGACCGGCCCTGCCCGCGCACACGCCGGACGAACTGATGAAGCGCTTCGGCAGCCTGCCGCTGGTGCACCAACCGGGTGAGGGGTGGTTGTACGACAGCGGCTCCGACATCCTTGGCGTCCTGATCTCGCGTGCCACAGGCACGAGCCTGGAAGCGTTCCTGCGGGAGCGGATCTTCGCGCCGCTGGGCATGAACGACACCTCGTTTAGCGTGCCGGAGAGCAAGCTCGACCGGCTCGCAACCTGCTACTGGACCGACCCCGAAACCGAAACGCTCGAAGTCTTCGACGGTGTCGACGACAGCCGGTGGGCTAGCCCGCCTGTTTTCGAGTCGGGGGCCGGTGGGCTGGTCTCGACGGTCGACGATCTGCTCGCCTTCGGTGAGATGATGCTGAAAGGGGGGAAGTACGGCAGCGAGCGCATCCTATCCCGGCGGTCGGTCGAGGTCATGACGACCGACCAGATCACCCCCGAGCAGAAAGTGGTGTCCAGCTTCTTCCCCGGCTTCTGGGACAGCCACGGCTGGGGATTCGGCGTCTCCATCGTGACCCGGCGCGACGACCTGGCGGCAACCCCAGGACGCTACGGCTGGGATGGTGGCTACGGCACGTCGTGGTACGTGGACCCCGAGGAGGAGTTGATCGGGATCCTGATGACCCAGCGCCTCTGGGATGCCTCCGGTGCTCCGGTCGTCCTACTCGATTTCTGGACCTCGGCCTACGGGGCGATCGACGACTGAGACACCTCATAGCGCAAGCCACGGTTTGCGCCTCTTTCCCACTCCCATGGAAATTCCTCTAAGATCTCAACAGGTGGTTACGGTTCGGAGAGGAGTTAGATGAGCGGGCCCAACCTGACGCCGGGTTCCTCACAGAGAATCATAGCATCCGCCGATGCGGTGATGAAAAGGCACGGTTTCTACACAGCAAACGCAATGGAAGCTCGAATTTAGGTCGTCCGCTACCGGCTCAGCTCGTTCTCCGTGCGGCTTTGCTCGTGGGCAGTGGCCCGCAGCTCCTCGAGGAGCCCGGCATCGATAAAGGTTCGCTGCTTCTCGGCCATCTTTGCGCCTCCCGACCCCCATACGTACTTAGCTGGATAGCTTCGCCATTGCCATGATCTTGCATACAGTCCGCCAGTTTCGAGCGGTTGCCGAAACGCCCAGTAA
>OCZS010000132.1_pt1 | contig 23257 bp, 23 predicted proteins | sample 1539071 | NCBI WGS metagenome assembly OCZS01 (sample SAMEA3113584, study PRJEB22503) | soil metagenome
CCGCCGATACCGGCGGCCACATCTGATGATCCACCTGCCGACGGATGGGCGCGGGAAGATGCCGAGTCTCCGACACGACCAGGGAGGCAACGTACTCGCTGACCTGTCCCTCGCTCAATAGCCGGAAGGTCGCCGGCAGGTCGAACCACAACGCCCGGGCGATATTGAGCCGCCGGGAGCCTTCGGTCGGTGACACCTTGCAGGCCAGCGCAATCTGATCCGCAATCCCACGCCCGACCGCCCTGGGATGCACCCCGGCCGCCAGCTGCAGCTCCACCTGCGACTGGGCGAACCGCACCGACTCGGCCGCCTGCAACGCGCCCGCGGCCGCCTTCAGCTTCTCCAACCGGGCAATCCGCTCAATCCGCTCCCCATCAGAGACCACACCGACATCCCGCAGATCGGCACACGCCGCGACAGCCGCGGCCAACTCAGACAGCATCCCGTCCAGCCGCGCGCACAACGGATCGGCTAAACGATCCTGCTGATCCACCGAAGCCAACGCGGCTGACATACCTCAGACGCTATCGGCAGCCACTGACACTATTCGCCCACCTGTCGATAGAAATCGAACAGGGTCACCGAAGCGTCCTGGTGCGCTGCTCGGTGAAGCGATCAGGACGGTTGACGCCGCCGAAGCCTACTTCTTCTTGTCTTTGTCGATGACCCGGTCGGCCTTCCGCTCAACACGTTCGGCGTCTGACTTGCTGAGGTTGCCAGCCTTCCGTTGCTGCGAAGCGCGGGCCTTGGCGTTCTTGGCGTGCTTCGCATCGGGCATCGGGTAGTTGCCAGACTCCTTCTTAGCCTCCGGCGTCTTGGCGCGCTCCGGTAAGCCGAAGTCTTTGGCCGGCAGCTTCTCGCGCTTCTTCGGACTCAGATCTCCCATTCTGATCAACCTCCTTGAGTTTGATCTCCTGCTTGGTGCCGGGTCGTCAGTCCAGCCCTGCCTTGTCGACGCGGCGATGGAACCGCATGCCGGCGAGCCCGCCGAGCATGGCGCCGCCCAGACTGGCCGCCGCGATTCCTACCGCGGTGATCAGTCCGGCAGTGGTCAGAGTGCCCTCGTTGATCGGGATTCGCGGCAGGTTCAGATTCGCCAGCACGTTGTACCTCGATCCTGCTCCTGCTACGACCACTGCAGCAACGATGGCGGCCACCACGGCCCACAGCCACACGGCGATGCCTTGCCGAAGGCCGTTGAACCGGGCCATCCGCCCGGCGACATAGCCCCCGCAGAAGTAGGCGACGAAGATGATGGCCAATAGTGCAATGCCACCGGCGATCCCGACGCTCTGTACCTCGCCCGCGGTCGGATTGGTCGTATTGACATTGGTGGTGTAACCGAGGGCAGTGCCCGCCGCCGCGACTATAGCGGTGAGCAGCACGGCCATTCCGGTGGCCGCCAGCCACCCGAAGAAGGCTGCGCCGAACTTCATCCCGCCGAACTCTTCCTTCTGGCGGGCGACAACTTCGCGCCGGTCGGGGGTCACCGGGATGTACTCGGTCTGCCCCATATCAGAATCCCGTCCTGTCGTGGAAACGTTGTTCGGATCAGGCGGAGGATTGACGGCCGTACTCATGGCAACTCCTGTCGGCTAGCGAATGATCGAACTACCCACGGACTCTACGATCTAACGCGGCTCTCCACGGCAGAATCGTCAGTCGCGACGCGAATTCCCCCGAAAGGCCACGAGCGCCGGTCTATGCTCGCGATAGGCCACAACAAGGAGTCGACCCGCATGCTGGTTGGAGTACCTGCCGAGGTCAAGAACCACGAATATCGGGTCGCCATCACTCCGCCCGGCGTGCATGAGTTCACTCGGCACGGACATTCCGTGGTCGTGGAGTCCGGTGCCGGTCTCGGCTCGTCGATCACCGATCGCGAGTTCTCCGCCGCTGGGGCGACCATTGTGTCGGACCCGGAGGACGTTTGGGGCAAGGCTGAGCTGGTCTTAAAGGTCAAGGAGCCGATTGCCGTCGAATACGACCGGATGCGCGAAGGCCAGATCCTGTTCACCTACCTCCATCTCGCCGCGAATCGTGATTGCACACGCGCGCTGCTGGACGCTCACGTGATCGGAATCGCATACGAGACAGTCCAGCTGCCCAACGGCTCCCTTCCCTTGCTGGCACCGATGAGTGAGGTAGCCGGTCGGCTTGCGCCGCAGGTCGGCGCCTATCACCTGATGCGGCAGGGCGGTGGCCGAGGGACGTTGATGGGCGGAGTTTCGGGCGTCTACGCGGCCAAGGTTGTGGTCATCGGGGCCGGCGTCTCGGGTATGAATGCCGCCGCCATTGCGCTCGGCATGCAGGCAGAGGTGTTGCTTCTGGACAAGAACATCGACAAGTTGCGCGAGGCCGACCGGATCTATCAAGGTCACCTGCAGACCGTCGCTTCCAGTGCGTTCGAGATCGAACGTGCTGTGCTCGATGCCGACCTGATCATCGGTGCGGTGCTGGTGCCGGGCGCCAAGGCGCCCACGTTGATCAGCAACGACCTGGTCTCGCGGATGCGCCCCGGCAGCGTCCTGGTCGACATCGCCATCGACCAAGGTGGCTGCTTCGAGGACAGCCGACCCACGACGCACGCGGAGCCGACATTTCGCGTGCACGACTCGGTCTTTTACTGCGTCGCCAACATGCCCGGAGCCGTGCCCAATACCTCCACCTACGCACTCACCAACGTCACGCTCCCTTATGCGCTGAGCCTTGCCGATCGCGGGTGGCACGACGCCCTCGAGGCCGACCCGGCCCTCGCTCTGGGACTGAACACCTACGACGGGTCACTGACCAACGCACCCGTCGCCGGAGCCCATGGCCTACCCGCCCGCGACCTGGCCGACGTCTTGAGCTGAGCGCCGTGCCGACGCCGGAGTCCGCGATCCGCGCGTTCCTCGATCACCTCGCCGTAGAACGCGGCGTGTCCAAGCACACCGCCAGCGCGTACCGGCGCGACCTCGCTCGCTACGCCGACTACCTCGCCGAACGCCGTCTGTCCGACCTGAAGGCGATCACATCAGGCACGATCTCTGACTACGCGGCGAGCTTGCGGGAGGGCGTACGAGAAGGCGACGGCTGGCGACGGCCGCCGCTGGCCGCGGCGAGTGTGGCCCGAGCGGTTGTCTCGGTGCGGAGCCTCCATCGCTTCGCCCACAGCGAAGGTATGACGGAGGAGGATCCCGCCCGGGCCGTCGCGCCGCCCAGGCCGCCTCGCCGGCTGCCCAAGGCGCTCAGCATCGCTCAGGTTGAGGCCTTGTTGGCAGCGCCGGGGGAAGCGAACGAACTGGCTTTGCGCGACACCGCCTTGCTCGAACTGCTCTATTCCACCGGCGTCCGCATATCCGAGGCGGTTCAGCTCGACGTGGACGACGTCTGGCACGCGCTGCGCGCGCCCGACGGTCACACTCCCACCCTGCGCGTCCTCGGCAAGGGCAGCAAGCAGCGTATGGTGCCGGTCGGTTCCTACGCCCGGGCAGCCTTGGACCGTTACCTGGTGCGGGCCCGTCCGGTGCTGGCGGCTCGGGGCTCAGGCACCCCGGCCCTGCTGCTGAATGCCCGGGGCGGCCGGCTCAGCAGGCAGAGCGCCTGGACCGTGCTCGCCACGACTGCCGAGAAGGCGGGCATCGAGGCGGACATCTCACCGCATACGATGCGACATTCCTTTGCCACCCACCTTCTGGACGGCGGCGCCGACATCCGGGTTGTGCAGGAGTTGCTCGGCCATGCGTCGGTGGCAACGACCCAGATCTACACGCTGGTAACCGTCGACCATCTACGGCAGGTCTACCTCACATCGCACCCTCGCGCGTACTAGGCTTCGGCGGGATGGAAGGGGAGCGAGCAGCCACGACCGACGCCTCGGAAGCGGCCCTGGCCGCCGAAGAGCTCGAGGCGCTGCTCGAGACCGACGACGTACCCGCCGAATTCGTGGTGCCCGAACCAGTGGCGGGCGAGCAGCCGTCGCCGAAGGGACAGAAGATCGGTCTCACCGGGCGGCCGTGGCCAGACTTGCCCGAACCGCCGCCGTTGTACTCTCACGGTCCGGCGATGATCATCGCCTTGTGTAACCAGAAGGGTGGTGTCGGCAAGACCACGACCGCGATCAATCTGGGAGCCAGCCTTGCCGAACTGGGCCGGAAGGTCCTTCTTGTCGATTTCGATCCTCAAGGTTCGCTCTCGGTGGGTCTCGGAGTTAACCCGCACATCCTTGACCACAGCATCTACGACCTCCTGCTCGGCCGGGAGGCAGACGTCGACGAGGTGATCAACCCGACTAACGTCGAGAACCTCGATATCCTGCCCAGCAACATCGACCTTTCCGCGGCCGAAGTGCAGCTGGTCTCCGAGGTAGCGCGGGAACAGACGCTGCTGCGAGTACTGGAGAAGATTCGCGACCGGTACGACGTGATCTTGATCGACTGCGCGCCGTCGCTCGGCCTGCTCACCATCAACGCGTTGACCGCCGCCGACAAGGTGATCATGCCCTTGGAGTGTGAGTTCTTTGCCTTGCGGGGCATCGCCTTGCTCACCGACACCATCGCCAAAGTCCAGGATCGTCTCAATGCGAAGCTCGAGATTCTCGGCATCCTCGGCACTATGTACGACCCAAGGACTCTGCACTGCCGTGAGGTGCTGGAACGAGTGGTCCAGGCGTTCGGCGACACGGTGTTCCACTCGGTGATCCGTCGTACGGTGAAGTTCCCCGAAACCAACGTTGCCGGCGAGCCCATCACCACGTACGCCTCCACGTCACCCGGGGCGGCGGCCTATCGAAGCCTGTCTCGTGAGGTGCTGGCCCGGTGCCGCGTCGAGTAGGCCTGCCCGGGGCGCCGGGACTGTTCCGCTCGACCGATCGAAGCGGCGGCCTGGAGTCGAACCCCGAGCGACCGCCGCGTGGCAGCGGACGCATCCGGCACGAGGAGAAGATCACCGTCTACGTGAGCAGCGATGAGCTACTCGCTCTCGAGCAAGCTCGGCTCACTCTGCGAGCACGACATGCAACGGCGGTGGATCGCGGCCGGATCGTCCGCGAAGCGATGTCGGCGATCTTGGCCGACTTCTCCGAGCATGGCCGCGATTCAGAGCTGGTCCGACGGCTGTCGGGCACTCAGGATCGCCCCCAGCCGTGAGCCGGCCAAAGCTGGAGGCGGAGATCCAGTCCGGTACCGACCCGCCGGACCGCGCCTTTCGAGTTCGCCTGGAAAACTTCGAGGGTCCGTTCGACCTCCTGCTGCAACTCATCTCCAGGCACAAGATGGACGTCACCGAGGTGGCCCTGTCCCGGGTCACCGATGAGTTTCTCGATCATCTCAAGGCTCACGGCAAGGACTGGGACCTTGACCAGACCAGCCAATTCATCGTGGTGGCGGCCACACTGCTCGATCTCAAGGCGGCCCGGTTGATCCCTTCCGGTGAGGTGGACGACCCAGAGGATCTCGCGCTGCTCGAGGCCCGTGATCTGCTTTTCGCCCGTCTGCTGCAGTATCGCGCGTTCAAGCAGGTGGCGGCCTTTCTGGCCAGCACCTTGGACCGGCAAGGTCGACAGTATCCTCGCCAGGTCGGGTTGGAGCCGCGGTTCGCCCGCTTGCTGCCCGAGGTCACGCTGTCGATTTCCCCGGCGGGGTTCGCGGCGCTCGCGGCGAAGGCATTGGCCCCGAAACAAGCCAACGTGATCTCGCTGGCCCACTTGCACGCGCCGGCGGTCAGCGTCCGGGAGCAGGCCGGCTTGCTGGTGGCTCGGCTGCGCCGGGCGCGGGCGTCGACGTTTCGAGCGCTCACCGGCGACTCGCCGAACATGCACACGACCGTGGCCCGATTCCTGGCGCTGCTCGAACTCTTCCGCGAAGGCGCGGTCGGATTCGAGCAGCTGACCCCGCTCGGCGAGCTCACCGTGCGTTGGATCGGCACTGATGATGGAGAGCTGGCCATCTCCGACGAATTCGACGAGGCTGCCTCGAGCGAACAGAACACCGGCGCTGGAAGCCTGCGATGATCAATCCAGGCGCCTCCACCGAAGACGGGAAGGCCGAGATCGTGGCCGTCCGCACGGCCCAGGACGTCTCGGGCGAGGTCGAGGCCCTGTTGCTCCTGGCCGAAGACCCGATCAGCGAAGATGCCCTTGCTGAGGCGATCGACGTGCCTCGGTCAGTGATCGAGGAGTGCCTGGCCGAGCTGGTCGCCTTCTACGAGGAGACCGGTCGTGGCTTCGAACTGCGCGAGGTCGGTGGCGGCTGGCGCTACTACACCCGCGAGGAGCACGCGGATCTGATCGCTCGCTATGTGTTGGCGCCTCAGCAGTCGAAACTTTCACAAGCTGCGTTGGAAACGCTGGCCGTCGTCGCTTACTCCCAGCCCATCTCCCGGGGTCGGATATCGGCCGTTCGAGGGGTCAACGTCGACGGGGTGATCCGCACGTTGCTGGCTCGCGGCTTGATCACCGAGGCGGGACACGACGCCGAGTCCGGCGCCGTAGTCTTCGCGACGACCCCGTACTTCCTGGAGCGGATGGGATTACGCAGTCTCGACGAACTGCCCGACCTCGCGCCGCATCTGCCCGAGGTCAGTGAGCTGGAGGACGAGCTTCGGCAATTTGCGACTCCTGGACCTGAGCCTCTGGACACCAGCCTTGAGCCGGTCGATGGGCTGACCGAGCGGGATTCGACAAGCTCATCCGGGCAATCCAGCGATGTCTGAGGAAGGCGTACGGCTGCAGAAGGTGCTGGCTGCGGCTGGGGTGGCTTCACGGCGGGCGTGCGAAGTCATGATCAGCGAGGGGCGGGTGGAGGTCAACGGCAGCCTGGTCACCGAGCAGGGTTTGCGGGTCAACCCGTACCGCGACGTGATCCGTGTCGACGGATCTCGGATCCCGCCGCCACGCCGCCACCTGTATCTGGTGCTGAACAAGCCGCGCGGCGTCGTGTCGACGCTCGCTGATCCGGAGGGTCGGGCGACCCTGGCGGACTTCGTCGCCGATCGCCGCGAGCGGCTCTTCCACGTCGGCCGGCTCGATACCGACACCGAAGGTTTGCTGATTCTGACCAACGACGGAGATTTCGCCCACCGCTTGGCACATCCGTCGTACGAGGTTCCGAAGACCTACTTGGCCGAGGTGGCCGGTGGGGTGAGCTCGGCGACGATCCAGCAACTTCGCGCGGGTCTCGTCCTCGACGACGGACCGGTTAAGCCGACGACCGTCAAGCTCGTGTCCGCCGGGACCGACCGAACTCTGATCAAGATCACATTGCACGAGGGTCGCCAGCACATTGTCCGCCGTACGATGGAGGCGGTCGGCCACCCAGTGCGGCGCCTTTCGCGGATTGGCATCGGGCCGGTCCGGCTCGGACGCTTGAAGGTGGGCGAAGTGCGGGATCTCACGCGGGAGGAGTTGGGAGGGCTACTGGACTTGACCAGTGAACCGACCTGACGGGCAGCTCGGGGGAGTGAGGAGAGTGGTGGACCGCCGGATCTACGGGCTAGAGACCGAGTACGGCGTCGCCTGCACGTCAGGCGGGACGCGGCGACTTACTCCGGACGAGGTTGCCCGCTATCTGTTCCGGAGGGTCGTCACCTGGGGGCGAAGCAGCAACGTCTTTCTGCGCAACGGCTCACGGATCTACCTCGACGTGGGGTCGCATCCCGAATACGCGACGGCCGAGTGCGACAGCCTGGTCCAGCTGATCAATCATGATCGAGCAGGCGAGCGGATCCTCGAAGACCTGATCGTCGACGCCGAACAGCGGCTGCTCAGCGAGGGGATCAGCGGCGACATCTACCTGTTCAAGAACAACACCGACAGTCACGGCAACTCCTACGGCTGCCACGAGAATTACCTGATCTCCCGGGTCGGGGACTTCTCCAAGATCACTGACGTCCTGGTGCCGTTCCTCGTGTCCAGACAGCTGATCTGTGGCGCCGGCAAGGTGCTCCATACCGCGCGCGGCGCCGAATTCAGCGTCAGCCAACGAGCTGAGCACATCTGGGAATCCGTGTCCTCCGCCACGACCCGCAGCCGGCCTATCATCAACACCCGCGACGAGCCGCACGCCGATCCCGAGCGTTACCGGCGGCTGCACGTCATCGTGGGCGACTCCAACATGAGCGAGACGACCACGTTGCTCAAGGTTGGGACTGCTGAGCTCGTGCTGCGGCTGATCGAGGCCGGCGTCCCGATGCGGGACTTCACGCTCGAGAACCCGATTCGAGCCATCCGTGACATGAGCCGGGACCGTACTGGCCAGACCCGGGTCGCCCTCTCCAACGGACGCCGCATCTCCGCGCTCGAGCTGCAGACGGAGTACTACGAGAAGGTGTCCGAATTCGTCCGGCGCGACGGCTCGGCGAACCCGATGACCGAACGGGTGCTCGACCTGTGGGAGCGGACGCTGCGGGCCGTCGCCGAAGACAAGCTCGCGCTGATCGAAAGCGAGATCGATTGGGCGATCAAGCTACGGCTGCTGGACCGCTACGCCACCAAGCATCGGCTCAGTTTCGCCGATCCCCGAGTCGCGCAGCTGGACTTGGCCTACCACGATATTCGCCGGTCCCGCGGGCTCTTCTCGCTGCTGGAGTCGAGGGGGCTGGCCAGCCGGGTGACCAGCGACCCGGCGATCTTCCGAGCGAAATCCGTACCCCCGCAAACCACGCGCGCCAAGCTGCGCGGTGACTTCATCCGCGCCGCCCAGGAGGGTCGACACGATTACACGGTCGACTGGGTGCATCTCAAGTTGAACGATCAGGCGCAACGTACGGTGTTGTGCAAGGACCCCTTCCTGGCTGTCGACGAGCGGGTAGACCGGCTGATCGCGTCCATGAGAAGGGTCTGAGCGGTTCACTGCCCCGCTCAGCCGCTGCGGGTAAGGTTCTCCGGTGCATCTTTCTCCGGCCCGCGCGTTGATCGGTTCTGGACTGGGCCTGTCACTGCTGTTTGTCGCGGCCTGCGGTGCCGACGATCCAGCTCCCGCCGCGTCGACCAGCGCGACCCCGTCGGCCAGCGCGTCGGCCAGCGGATCGGGTACGCCGAGCCCGAGCGCATCGCCAGCCAAGGTCAAGGCGTCGACCAACTTGGACAAGGTGACGGCGACAGGGGACTACGGCAAAGAGCCGAAGCTCGAGCTGGATGCTCCCTGGGCCATTGACAAGACCCGAACCAAGGTCTTGAAGGCGAACAACAGTGGCTCAATCATCGCCAAAGGCAGCACGGTCGAGGTCAACTACGCCGGGTTCAACGCGCGGACGGGAAAGAAATTCGACGACTCGTTCAGCCGCGGTTCTTCCATCGCCTTCAACTTGGGCCAAGTGGTACCAGGATTTCAGAAGGGCCTGGTGGGGCAGCATCAGGGCAGCCGGGTGCTGATCGCCATGCCGGGTTCCGACGGCTACGACGCCTCCGGCGGGAACCCGCAGATCGACGTGCAGATCGGCGACACGTTGATCTTCGTGGTCGACGTCGTCGCCGTGCCGCTGAGCGGCCCTGAAGGCAGTGAGGTCGACCCCAAAGCCGGGCTCCCCACCGTCGCGGACAAGGACGGTACCCCGGTGGTGAGCATCCCGAAGTCGGATCCGCCGGATGCGTTGCAGGTTCAGCCTCTGATCAAGGGGAACGGCCAGAAGGTGAGCGCCGAGGACAGGATCACCTTCGACTACGTCTGGCAGCGGTGGAGCGACGGCAAGATTGTCGAACAGACCTATGACTCCAAGCCGGCCGAGGTCCCGCTGTCGGAGCTGTTGCCCGGCATGGTGAAGGGGCTGACGGATCAGACCGTGGGCAGCAGGGTGCTGCTGGTCATCCCGCCCTCGGAGGGCTATCCCGAGGGCAACGAGAAGCCCAAGATCGACAAGGGCGAGACCTTGGTGATGGTGGTCGATCTCTTGTTCACTCAGTCCGGCTGACGCGGCTCTCCGTCCTCGGCCAGGTCGAGCCACGACGCAGCCAGGCCCGCCGCGAGAGTTGGCGGCGGCTCACTTCCAGGGCTCTAGTGGTGAGCCTCGAGAAGTGAGGCCGCATGGCGGCCGGCGGCGGCGGAAGCGAGGAAGTAGGCGGGATCGCCGTCGAAGTTCCGGCCCATGGTAGACAGCGGCACCGGTGAGCGCCGTAGCGCCTGGTCCAGTCCGTTGAGATCCACCAGGATCTGTCGGTGCAAGGTGAGCGACGCGGCGCCGCTCACCACCGACTCCGCGAGCTCGGCCACGTCCGCAGATTGTGAGATCTCCAGCCGAGCGGCCTGGGCGAAATCGGGCACGGCCAGATCGGCTGGCAGCAACGCGACACGTCCGTACGCCGTCACGCTGTGATGAGAAAGCCCGCGGTGGCGTGCGCGCTCGTCCGCCCCGGAGATGCGCAGTGCACCTACCGGCCTCCCGCCGAGCGTTCCAGCCGCGTTCACCACCTCGCCAGCTTCGACTCCGGAAAACCCCCAGCGCGTTCCGGTACCGAGATTGCCCGGCCCTTGGGTGACGACGGCGATGTCGGCGCCCAGCGCCAACCGGGCCGCCAACAGTCCCGAATGCACGCTGACCGCCTCGAGGTCGCCACCGAAGGCCTGCCCGACGGTGACGGTCCCGGTGAGCAGGCCTGCCGACCGAAGTTCGGCGACCGAACGCGAGAAGGCGAGCGGCAGCGCTCCCTGATCGGTCATCACGTAGACGACTCGGGTGGCGGGGCGGTCGTGGTGAATCGCGAGCAGAATCGGGGGAAGGGCCGAATGCAGGTCGGCGACGACCACGGGCATTCCGTCGATCGAGTCCGCTTCGCGCAGCAGGTCATGGTGCTCCGAACCCTGCTCGTCGGCACCGGCAACCATGGCTTGCAACGGCAGATATCGGGCCTTGACGAGATGTCCGGCCGGCTGCGGCGGCTGGGCGGTGACCCGTCCGTTCGGGTCCAGGACGGCAATGACCAGGGCATAACCACCGGTTCCCAGACCGCGATCGAGGGCGGCCACATTCAACAACACCCGATCGCCTACTTCCGGCGTGGCCATCAGAGCCGTATACGCGAGGGCTCGGGTCTCGGCTGGTGCCTCGGCGGCTTGATCGTTCCGCCGCACCGAGAGCTCGACAGCACCAGGCCACGAGGCTCGCACGGCGGTCACCTCGCCGTCGGCCCAGATGATCACCCGTGTGACCCTAGCGGGACTGCGGTAGCTCCGGACCGACCACCCACGGCTGAGAAGGCAGCCGCACCGGATCAAAGCGGTCCAGCAGCTGGCCCAAGTCAGCCGACTCGGCAGACCCGATGAGGCCGAGCGATCGTGCCAGGAGGTTGAGAACGTCGGCCGGCTCCCAACCACGGCGAGCCAGGTCGGACAGTGTCACCGCCCCATCGCGTTTCGCGAGCCGGCGGCCTGCTCTATTCACCGCTAGCGGCACATGGGCATAGGTAGCCGAGTCGTGTCCCAGCAGCGCTGCCAGGAACGCCTGGTTGATCGCAGCTGGCAGCAGGTCATCCCCTCGGACGATCTGGTCGATGCCAGATTCGGCGTCGTCGACGACGACGGCGAGGTTGTACGCCGGGACACCGTCATTGCGCCGAAGCACGAAGTCGTCGACGGTTCCCGTTACTTCTCCGTGGAGGAGGTCGAACACAGTCATTGAGGCACTGTCGGCTCGCAGCCGCCAGGCAGGGTCGCGCCTAGCGCGCCGGACGGCCCGTTCTGTGGGACTCAGATCTCGGCAGGTTCCGGGGTAATGACCGATCGCACCGTGTGGCGCCGACGCGGCCTCAGCGATCTCGCGGCGGCTGCAGAAGCATTCATACGATCGGTCGGCCAGCGCGTCGAGCGCCTGCTGATGCGCCGCCAATCGGGTCGACTGGACGACGGGCGCCTGATCGAAAGTCAGTCCAAGCGCCGCCAGGTCGGCACACTGCTGCTCGGCGAGGCCCGGACGTACCCGGGAGCTATCCAGATCCTCGATCCGCAACAGGAACCGGCGTCCCGTCGACCGCGCGAACAACCAGGCGAGAACGGCGGTGCGGAGGTTGCCAACATGGAGCTCGCCCGTCGGGCTCGGTGCGTACCGCCCGGCGCCGTGCACAGAACTACCTTGGCATTGCCGGGAACACCTGGTCCGGGCTGGTAGCGTTCCTCAGGCAGCTCAGAAGTACGACGAAGGCAGCGGCCCGCATGACAACCCGCAAAACCGAGCGAATTCTCAACCTCACCATCTGTTTGCTGGTTTCTGGCCGCTACCTGCCCAAGAGCCGGATCCGTGAAGCGGTCGAGGGCTATCACGACCTGAGCGACGCGGCGTTCGAGCGCACCTTCGAGCGGGACAAGGACGAGCTGCGCTCGCTTGGCGTGCCGATCGAAGTCGGCAGCTTCGATCCGCTCTTCGATGACGAGCCGGGCTACCGGATCCTGCCGAGTGAGTTCGAGCTACCGCCGATCGACCTGGACGCCGAGGAGGCGGCCGTGGTCGGGGTCGGCTCGCGAGTATGGCAGCACGCCAGCATGGCGGAGTCCACGACGAGTGCGATCGCCAAGCTGCGGGCGGCGGGCGTCGAGCCGGACGCGTCTCAGCTAGGAGCCCTGGAGCCGTCAGTGCAAGCCACCGAATCGGCCTTCGAACCGCTGTGGCACGCGGTGCTGCACCGGATTCGAGTGTCGTTCACCTATCGCGACGGTGCCCGCCGCACTCTCGAGCCGTGGGGGATGACGTCAGCGAGGGGCCGTTGGTACGTCATCGGTCGCGATGTCGGGCGGGATGCCCCGCGAATGTTCAAGCTGTCGCGCATCCAGGACCGGCCGAAGAACGTTTCCCGCCCCGGCGCCTATACCGTGCCCGAGCACCTCGACGTGCGCTCGCTGGCCCGGTCGCTCAGTCCACGAGAGCCGACCGCTACAGCCAAGCTGGGCATCCGCGCCGGCAAAGCGCCGGCGCTTCGGCGGCGAGGAACACCGACAGTTGCCGACTCGTCGTTGCCCGGTGGCTTCGAGATCTACTCGGTCGGCTACAGCGAGCTGCACTTTCTCGCGAACGAGGTCGTCCGGTACGCCGCCGACGTCATCGTCCTCGAGCCGGTCGAGCTGCGGAACGAGGTTCGACAAGGCCTGCAACGCGTGGCCTCGACACGATCGAACCAGGCAGGTGCGGCATTACATCGCAGGCCCAGGTTCGCCGGCTGCTCAGCCTGGTGCCCTACCTTCGCGACCACGACGGAGCCCGGATGGCCGAGGTGGCCGAAGCGTTTGGCATTTCAGAAGCTACCTTGCGAGACGACCTCAACGTCTTGTGGATGTGTGGCATGCCGGGACTGACCCCAGGCGATCTGATCGACATCGACATGGACGCGGTCGACGGCGAGGGCGTGATCCACCTCAGCAACGCCGACTACCTGACCCGGCCCCTGCGGCTGTCCGCAGAAGAAGCCATGGCGCTCGTCCTGGGCCTGCAGGCTCTGCACGAGATCGCCGGACCAGGCGAACAGGACGCGATCGAACGGGCCCTGAAGAAATTGGAGGAGGCGTCCGGCGGTGTCGTCGTCCCTGACCAGGCGTCGGTCAGCGTGACTGCGGCCCGGGGCGAGATACAGGCCCGGCTCACCGACGGTCTGGCGCGCGGGAAGCGGCTCGATCTGACCTACGACGTTGCTTCCCGAGCAGAGACCACTCGCCGGATGGTGGATCCGCTGCGGGTCTTCGTCTTGGAGGGATACGGGTATCTCGAGGCGTGGTGCTACTCCGCTTCCGCCCTGCGGACGTTTCGGCTGGACCGGATCGCCGCGGTCGAAGTCACCGACATCGACGTCGTTCGGCACGACGACGTGGTGCTCAAGGATTTGTCGACGGGCTGGTTCGAGACCCTGAAAGATGCGCCACTCGTGGTTCTGGAGCTGGCTCCGGAGGCGGCCTGGGTGGCCGAGTACTACCCGACCGAAACCGTGGACCGCGACGAGAGGGGCCACGTCACGGTGGCGGTTCGGGTCACCGATCCGGCATGGTTGCGGGGGCTTCTGCTGCGTCTGGCGGGCGGCGCCCGAGTGATCTCACCCATTGGCGCCGGAGATTCGGCCGCCGAGGCGGCCCAGGAAGCCCTCGATCAATACGCCGCCCTATTCGGTGGCTGACCACAGCTCGCCTGCGTCGGTAAGGTAACTGGCGTGATGTGGGTCTTCGTCTTCGCCGGCATTGCGCTTGCCGGGCTCGTGATGGTGGTCAGCTACGCGGTATGGCTGATCCACAGGGCCGCAGACGTCATGGGTGAAGTGCGCGTGCTGCTCGACCGGGGTGGTCAGCTGACCGACCTCATCGGCCAGATCCAGATACCGCAGTTCGCCGAGTTCGCCGATGACGTCAACAGCGAACACCCAGTTCGCGGGAACTACGTCACAGGTCTTGCGAAGTAGGATATCGACGAGCTGACGATCGTCAGCGGAAAATGAGGTCGACATGACGCCGCTGGTTTTCGGGCTCGGCGTGTGGGAGCTGCTCATCATCCTGGCCGTGATCTTGCTGATCTTCGGTGGCACCCGGCTCGCCGGTTTGGGCAAGAGCACGGGACGGGCGCTGCGGGAGTTCAAGGAAGAGACGAAGGGTCTGAGCGACAACAAGGAGGCACAGGCGTCGGATCCTGCGTCGGCCCCGGTCGTCGGTCCGGAGTCACGCCCGAGCGCTGGCAGCACCTACTCACAGCCCCCTCAGGCAAACCTGCCGAACTCGGGTCCACAGGACCCTTCCGCGGGCGAGCCGCGGAGAGACACCTGATCCGACCCCTCTAACGTGGCTGTCTCTTTCTCGATCAAGGGCCGGCCGATCCGCTTCAGCCTGAAGTGGCTCAAGCCGCCGCCCTCGCCGCCGGACGGCTCGATGACGCTCTTCGAGCATCTGCGGGAGCTGCGCTACCGGCTGGTCATCGCGTCGCTGGCGATCATCCTTGGCATGATCGTGTGCGGTTTCTTCTATCCTTGGCTATTCGATCTGCTCACGAAGCCGTACTACGCGGGCATCACCGATCTGAAGGCAAATAGGCCCGAGGCCATCACCGCGCTGGTCAGCAACGGTCTGTCGTCGCCGTTCACTGTCGCTCTCAAGATCTGCATGGTGGCCGGCATGGTGCTGACCTCGCCGATCTGGCTGTATCAGCTGTGGGCGTTCGTGGTGCCGGGATTGCTGGCCAAGGAGAAGAAGTGGGCGCTGATCTTCATCGCTCTCGCCGCTCCCTTGTTCGCCGGAGGAGTGCTGGTGGCCTATGTCGTGCTGCCCAAGGCCATTGCGGTGCTGCTGAACTTCACGCAGAGCGGCGTGACCAACCTGCAGGACATCAATCTCTATCTCTCGTTTCTGCTCCGTTTGATGGTGGTCTTCGGCATTGCCTTTTTGATCCCCCTCCTGGTGGTGATGTTGAACTTCCTCGGCGTGGTCAAGGCGGCCCAGCTTCGCAAGTACCGCACCTACGTGATCTTCGGCACCTTCGTCTTCGGAGCGGTGGCCACCCCGTCGACCGACCCGTTCTCGATGCTGGCTCTGGCCGTACCGATGACCCTGCTGTTCTTGGCCGCTGAAGTGGTCACTCATATCCACGACCGGCGCGCGGCTCGGCGGCTGGCTTTGGCCGGTCCGGGAGCGGTTCCGCACAGCATCCAAGGCGATCAAGCCCTGCGTGAGCTGTCCGAGTCCGACGAGCCGGACGCTCGTACGTGAGCCGCAGTGTCACCCTGGTTGTGAATCCGTCGTCGGGCAAGGGCCGGGCGCAAGAAATGCTGCCACACGTCGCCGGCCGCTTCCGCGACGCGGGACTGGAGGTACAGATCCAGCTCAGCCGGGACTTCGCCGAAGCCCGGCAGATGACTCGTGACGCGGTCGCGGACGGTGTCGACGTGCTCGCCGTGATGGGCGGCGACGGCATGATGCACCTCGGGGTCAACACCTGCGCGCCCGAGCACCTGCTCGGTGGCCATCCCACCGCGCTCGGTCTCATCCCGGCCGGTACGGGCAACGACCTGTGCCGCGGCGTTGGCCTGGATCCGACGGATCCAGTGGCCGCTGCCGGAGTGATCGCCGCCGGCCGGACGGAACCGATCGACGTGATGCGGGTCAATGCCCACTTCGTCGGCGCGGTCTTGGCGACCGGCTTCGATGCTCTGGTCAACGGTCGGGCCAACGCGCTGCCCTGGCCGAAGGGATCCATGCGCTATCCGCTGGCTACCTTGGCGGAGCTTCGCGTGTTCTCACCGCTGAGCTACCGGCTGACCATCGACGGTCAGAGCAGGGAGCTGGAAGCGATGTTCGTCGCGGTCGGCAACACGTGCTCCTACGGCGGTGGAATGCGGGTGTGCCCCCGGGCCGATCCCACCGATGGGCTGCTGGACATCACCATCATTCATCCGGTCAGCCGGCTCAAGCTGCTCCGGCTTATGCCGCTCATGTACTCGGGCAAGTTCGCCAAAGATCGTTGTGTCGAGCAGCTGCGGGCCCGAGAGATCATCGTCGAAGGCCCCGGTTTGGTGGGCTATGGCGATGGGGAGCTGATCAGCGCCGCGCCGCTGCGGGTGAACACCGTAGTTCGCGCCGTGCCGCTCTGCGTGCCGTGAGCGCGCACAGCGGTCGGGTCGGCGCGACGCGGGAAGTAGCTTAGGGGCTGCTATGACTGCCTCCGACTCGCCGGCCGAGGCGTACGCACGGTTCCGGACTGGCCAACAGAGCCCGTTCCTTCGGACCTTCGCGGACGGCTATGGTTTCGCCTTCGACGATTACCAAGTCGACGCCTGCCGCCAGGTGGAAGCCGGCTCCGGCGTGTTGGTGGCGGCGCCAACCGGAGCGGGCAAGACGATCGTGGGGGAGTTCGCCGTCTTCCTAGCGCTGGCTTCGGGCCGCAAGTGCTTCTATACGACGCCCATCAAGGCGCTCTCGAATCAGAAGTACGCCGATCTGGTGCGCCGGCACGGTGCGGCTCAGGTCGGCTTGCTGACCGGCGATACGTCGATCAACTCGGAGGCGCCAGTCGTGGTCATGACGACCGAGGTGCTGCGCAACATGATCTACGCGGGGTCCCGCACACTCGCCAACCTCGGGTTCGTGGTGATGGACGAGGTGCACTACCTGGCGGACCGGTTCCGGGGCGCGGTCTGGGAAGAAGTGATCATCGGCCTTGCGGACTCCATCCAGGTTGTCGCACTGTCGGCCACGGTAAGCAACGCCGAGGAGTTCGGGGACTGGCTGTCGCAGGTGCGCGGCGAGATGGCCGTGGTCGTGTCCGAACGCCGACCGGTGCCGCTCTTTCAGCACGTGCTGGTCGGCCACAGGTTGTACGACCTGTTCGCCGACGTCGCACCGACGGCGCGACAAGACCCCGGCGGGCGTAGCGACGTGAATGCCGCCCTGATCAAGATTTCTCGAGAGGAGTCCAGATTCGTCCGTGATGACTCCCGCCAGCCGCGGGGTCGAGGGGGCAGAGGGCGGCGGACGGTCAGCTACGGCAGCGGCGCCTACGGTGGAGCAGCACATCGATCACGCTACGAATCCCCAAGGAGACCCAGCTCGCTGTCCACGCCAAGCCGGCCTGAGATCGTCGAACTTCTGGACTCCGAAGCACTGTTGCCGGCTATCGTCTTCATCTTTTCGCGGCTCGGCTGCGATGCCGCCGTACGGCAGCTCCTCTCCTCCGGGATCGAGCTCACCGATTCAGACGAGCAACGGGAAATCTCCTCGCTGCTGACCCGGCATGTCAGCGGGCTCGGCGACGCGGACTTGCGGGCGCTCGATTACCAGCGGTTCAGCGAGGCGCTGATCCGTGGCATTTCAGCTCACCATGCCGGCATGCTGCCGGCCTTCAAAGAGTGCGTGGAAGAGGCGTTTGTCCGGGGGCTGGTCAAGGTGGTCTTCGCCACCGAGACGCTCGCGCTCGGGATCAACATGCCCGCCCGCAGTGTGGTGCTGGAAAAGTTGGTCAAGTACAACGGCGAGACGCACGCGGACATTACGCCGGGGGAGTACACCCAGCTGACGGGCCGGGCGGGGCGTAGGGGCATCGACGTGGAAGGCCACGCCGTCGTGCTGTGGCAGCCCGGTCTCGACCCGCGCGCGGTGGCTGGCCTTGCCTCTCGCCGTACCTATCCGCTCACGTCGTCGTTCGCGCCGACCTACAACATGGCGGTCAACCTCGTCGCCAGCGTTGGCCGGGAACGCGCACGTGTGCTGCTGGAGCAGTCGTTCGCACAATTCCAGTCGGACAGATCGATCGTTGGCATTGCCCGCTCGGAGGCGAAAAACGCCAAGGCGATCGAGGAGGCGTGGCACGAGGCGGCCTGCGACCGTGGCGATTTCGTGGCGTATGCCCGCTTGCGGGCCCGTATCGCCGAGCGGGAGGCAACGGCGGCTCGTGACCGGCGCTCCGATCGACGGGCCGAGTCGCTGCAGACACTGCTGCAGTTAAAACCTGGCGACATCCTGCGTGTGCCGAGTGGCAGGCGATCCGGCTGGGCGGTGGTCATCGATCCCGGCACCCGGAGTGACACCGAGACGCCGCGGCCGCTGGTCATGAGCGAAGATCGCCATGTGCGCCGGCTGTCGATCACGGACTTCCCGACCCCTCCGGCGGTGGCCGGCCGGATGAAGATCGGCAAGCACTTCAATCCGAAGGAAGCGGCGTCCCGGCGCAACCTCGGTGCAGCCTTCCGCTCCAAACTGGCGGAGCTCGATCAAGAGGTCGGTGGCGCCGGTGCGCCTGGTATCGACTCGGCGACCGCGGCAGAGCTCGATGCGCTCCGCACTGAGCTGCGTCACCATCCGTGCCATCGCTGCCCGGATCGCGAGATCCACGCCCGCGCGGCCGAACGAGCCATCCGGCTCGAGCGGGAGACCGAGCGCTTGCAGGCCAGAATGGCGACGCGCACCAACACGATCGCCAACCACTTCGACAAGATCTGCCTGGTGTTGGAGTCACTGGGCTATCTGACCGGCGAGGGTGGCAGTCAGGTCAGTGATTACGGGCGCATGCTGGGGCGGATCTACGCCGAACTGGATCTCGTGGCGGCCGAATGCATCCGCGCCGGCGTGCTCAACGATCTGAGCCCACCCCAGCTGGCCGCCGTACTGGCCGCCCTGGTTTTCGAGGCGCGGCGAGGCGAGGAAGGCTCGCGCAAGCAGCGGCTCCCGGATGCGCGTACGAACGAGGCCATGAGCGATGTTCGGCGGCTCTGGCGTGAGGTGTCGCTGGTGGAGCGCGACGCCCGGTTGAACCGCGGGCCGGAGCCAGACATCGGCTTCAGTGACGTGGCCTACGGCTGGGCCTCGGGACGATCGCTGGCCGCTGTGCTGGAGGGGAGCGATCTCACCGCCGGCGACTTCGTTCGCTGGGTACGCCAGGTGACCGACTTTGCGGGCCAGATTGCCGATGCGGCCGGTCCCGGACCGCTGCGCGACACCGCGCACGCGGTGGTGACCTCGATGCGTCGCGGGGTAGTGACATACGCTCCCGAGATCGACTCTGACGAGGGCGACGACATCGACGGCTCCGATTACGCCTAGCAGCGGGTGCCGCTGGACGAGGACATCAGCTTGCTTGGCTCACTGTCGACATGTTGAAGTCCGGTACCCGGACGGGCGGCATGACGGTCCGGTTGATGAAGTCGCTCCATTCCCGGCACTGAGTTTGTTCCGCGGCGCCCACCTCGGTGAGCCGACCAAGCAGCTCGATCGGCGACTCGTTGAATCGGAAGTTGTTCACCGCGCCGGTGATCTCGCCGTGCTCGATCAGGTAGACGCCGTCCCGGGTGAGGCCGGTGAGCAGCAGCCGTTCCGGATCCACTTCCCGGATGTACCACAGGCAGGTCAGCAGCAACCCGCGTTCAGTGCGGGCGATCATATCGGCCAGGGATGCCGTGCCGCCGCCCTCCATGATCAAGTTGTCCGCCGGCGGCGTGGGCTCCAGGCCGGTGCGGGCCGCCTGGCCACGATTGCGTACCAGATCCCTCAGCACCCCGTCTGATATCCAGTCGACGCCGACGATGTCCAGGCCTCCGTCGAAGGCCAGTGACACACCCTGGCCGGTCGAGAGAGATTCGACGAAGGGCAGGCATTCCACCCGCGGAAAGTACGGGTCGGACCTCAACGTGATCGGCAGCTCGCTGAACCGCTGGCCGATCTTGGTCTTGCCCTCCCCGGCCGAGAAGGCGTTCTGCCCTTCCTCGGCGTCTCGCGCGCCGGCTGTCCATTGGAGGTAGATCATCAAATCCGCGACGGCTTCCGGAGGCAGCAGAGTCTCGTAGTGCCCGGGAGGCAGGTTGATCTTGTTCTTCGCCCAGCCCAACCGGGTGCTGAGTTCGGTGTGCAGCGCCGTGACGTCGACGTCGGAGAAGTCCCGGGTCGCGGCGCCGACCCACGCCGAAGCGGCTCGGTCAGTGGTCTTGGCGTTGAACTCCAGGCGTCCATTGGGTTGGACGCCTCGTCGCCGCAGGCCGGTGGAGACTCCCAGATAGGTCGTCGTCACGCTGTGCTCGGCGTACCCGAAGAGCAGCTCCTGCTGTGCGCGAGCCAGGCTGAAGGCGTCCCCCAGCTCCTCCGCAAGGCCGGCGAGGACGTCGATGGACGTTGTCTGCGGTTCGTCCTGCCAGCCGACCGCCGGGTCGCCGCTGACCAGCGGCATGGCGTCCTCGGCCGCCGGACCGGACCGGGCGCTCTGCTCGGCGGCGGCCACGACTGACGGCACAACATCAGCGCCGGCCACCTGACGCGTGACGGTTCCGGCCGACGTGCCACCTTCGACTGATGCTGTTGCGGTCACCGTGATGGTCCGGCTACGCACCTCGCCATTGGTCGTCAGTGCGTTGTTCGCCCATCGCAGGTTTGCCTCCATACGTTCCCGGACGATGACCACGCACGGCAGGGTGGCGATCGATAGCGCCTGCTCCACCAGACTCGCGGCGGTCACGAGTGGCTCCCCTCGGCTTGGGTGTTCAACACACTGATCCCCCGGAACAGTGCGGCCGGGGACCCGTGAGACACAGGAGCGACTTGGCCCGGTTGGCCCTTCCCGCAGTTGAAGGCTCCGCCGAGCACGTAGGTCGAGGGATTGCCGACGGCCTCCATGGATCGCCAGAAGTCGGTGGTGGTCGCCTGATAGGCGACGTCCCTGACCTGACCGGCAAGCTTCCCGTTCTCGATCCGGAAGAACCGCTGTCCGGTGAACTGAAAGTTGTAGCGCTGCATGTCGATGGACCACGACTTGTCGCCGACGATGTAGATGCCCCGATCGACGGCGGAGATCAGTTCCTCGGTCGAGGGGCCGGCCGGGTCTGGCTGCAGAGACACATTAGGCATCCGCTGCATGGGAATGCTGCCAGGCGAGTCGGCGAATGCGCAGCCGTTCGAGCGTCCTAGGCCATTCGCGGCAGCCATCTGCCGGTTCAGCTGGTAGCCGACCAGCGTGCCGCGTCGAACAATGTCGAATTGCTGTGCAGCCACGCCCTCGTCGTCGTAGCCGATGGTCGACAGGCCATGATCCACCACGCGGTCGCCGGTGACGTTCATCACTGGGCTGCCGTAGTGCAGCGTGCCGAGCTGGTCGAAGGTGGCGAAGGATGTTCCGGCGTAGGCGGACTCATAGCCAAGGGCGCGGTCGAGCTCGGTGGCGTGACCGATCGATTCATGGATGGTGAGGAAAAGGTTGCTCGGGTCGATGACCAGGTCGTAGCGGCCAGGCTCGACCGAGGGCGCGGCGACGTGCTCCGCGAGATGCTCGGGGAGCTGGGCGATCTCGGCGTCGAAGTCGTAGCCGGCGCCGGTGAGGTATTCCCAGCCGCGCCCGACCGGAGGAGCGAGCGTTCGCATTGTCGCAAAGCCGAAGTCACCGACGCTCACCGCTGTGATTTGCGGCTGCAGCCGAACTCGTTGTTGCGTGGTGCGGGTGCCCGCCAGGTTCGCGAAGTATTTGTTCTCCTGCACACTCCAGAGGACCGCCGAAGTGTGGTTCACGCCCGAAGCCGAGAGCAGCCGGTCGCACAGATCCAAGATCCGTCCCTGTTTCTCGGACTCCTCCACATCGAACGGATTGACGTCGTAGGACGACACCCAGGTCGCATCCGGATAAGTCGGCTCCGGTGAAAGCACAACGGTGTCTGGTGTCAATGGCCGCGAGACCTTGGCGGTGGCGACGGCGCGGTCAGCCAGGTCCGCGGCAGCGTTCGGCGTCAGCTCGATGCCGGCCGCGAACCCCCAGACGCCGGCGTGCACGACCCGCACACAGATCCCGAGGGTTTCGTTGTCCGTACTCGACTCGAGATTGACGTCGTGGAACGTCCGGTATGAGTTGAGCAACCGCTCGACCCTGACGTCCGCTTGGTCGCAGCCGAGTTCCATCGCGCGGGTCAGCGCCGCGTCGGTGAGGACCGACAGTGGCAGGTTGAGGAAGGCAGGGTCCAGCTCGGGCACGGGAGCAGCCTAGCGACGAGCTGTTCGGCGGAGCCTCGGCCCGCTTCGCTCTAGGCTTTGGTCATGCCAGTTGCCGTCCGGGTCATCCCGTGCCTGGATGTCCATGACGGGCGGGTCGTCAAGGGGGTCAACTTCGTCGGCCTGCGCGACGCGGGTGACCCCGTGGAGTTGGCAGCTCGATACGACGCCGAGGGCGCCGACGAGCTGACGTTCCTTGATATCTCCGCCTCGGCGGAGGGCCGCGAGACGACGCTCGAGGTCGTTCGGCGAACGGCAGAGACCGTCTTCATTCCGCTCACGGTCGGTGGCGGGGTGGCTACGGTGGCCGACGTCGACGTGTTGCTGAGGGCGGGAGCCGACAAGGTGGCCATCAATACCGGAGCGATCCGCCGGCCGCAGGTGATCGCCGACATCACCCGGCACTTCGGCAACCAGGTGCTGGTCCTGTCGGTCGATGCGCGGCGGGCGGCGAGCATGCCCTCGGGCTACGAACTGACCACGCATGGAGGCCGGACGGCGGCCGGCATCGACGCCGTGGAGTGGGCGCGACGGGGAGTGGATCTTGGCGTGGGTGAGATTCTGCTCAACTCGATGGACGCGGACGGAACCACCGCCGGCTTCGATCTGGAGATGATCGCGGCCGTACGGGCTGCGGTCGCTGTTCCGCTGATCGCCTCGGGCGGAGCCGGACAGGCGGCGGACTTTCCGGCCGCCGTCGCCGCTGGCGCCGACGCAGTGTTGGCGGCCAGTGTGTTTCACTTCGGCAGGGTGACGATCGCTGACGTGAAGGCCGCGATCGAAGCGGCCGGTTACCCGGTTCGCTTCCCCCTCGGCGCCAGGATCCCCCTCAGCCATGGCGGTCCAGTCCGATGACCCCGACGCAAAACGGCGGG
>OCZS010000133.1_pt1 | contig 23250 bp, 20 predicted proteins | sample 1539071 | NCBI WGS metagenome assembly OCZS01 (sample SAMEA3113584, study PRJEB22503) | soil metagenome
CCTCGATGCGGTGCTTCTTCTCCTTGAGCTCCACCTCGGTGGCGGCGCCGACCTTGATCACGCAGACACCGCCGGCCAGCTTGGCCACCCGCTCCTGCAGCTTCTCGCGATCCCAGTCGGAGTCGGTCCGCTCGATCTCAGCTTGCAGCTGGGCGACGCGGGCCTTGACCTCGGAGCTCTCGCCGGCGCCGTCGACGATCGTGGTGTTGTCCTTGGTCACCACAACCCGCCGGGCCCGACCGAGCACGTCCAGGCCGACCTGGTCGAGCTTCAGCCCGACCTCGGGGGCGATGACCTTGCCACCGGTGAGGATCGCGATGTCCTCGAGCATGGCCTTACGCCGGTCGCCGAAGGCCGGAGCCTTGACCGCGACCGAGGTGAAGGTGCCCCGGATCTTGTTGACCACCAGGGTGGACAGCGCCTCCCCGTCGACGTCCTCGGCCACCACGAACAGGGTGCCGGAGGCGCCGATGACCTTCTCCAGCAGCGGGAGCAGGTCGGTCATCGAGGAGATCTTGCCGGAGTTGATCAGGATGTAGGGGTCCTCCAGGATCGCCTCCATCCGCTCCGCGTCGGTGACGAAGTAGGGCGACAGGTAGCCCTTGTCGAACTGCATGCCCTCGGTGAACTCGAGCTCGGTGCCGAAGGTCTGCGACTCGTCGACGGTGATCACGCCGTCCTTGCCGACCTTGTCGAACGCCTCGGCGATCAGGCGACCGATCTCCTCGTCGCGCGCGGAGATGGTGGCCACGTGAGCCATGTCGTCGGTCGTCTCGACCTCGCGGGAGTTCTCCCGCAGCCGCTCGACCACCGCAGCCACGGCCGCGTCGATGCCGCGCTTGAGGCCGACCGGACTGGCGCCGGAGGCCACCGCGCGCAGGCCTTCGTGGACCAGAGCCTGGGCCAGCACCGTTGCGGTGGTGGTGCCGTCACCGGCCACGTCATTGGTCTTGGTGGCGACCTCCTTGGCCAGCTGGGCGCCAAGGTTCTCGTACGGGTCGTCGAGCTCGACCTCGCGGGCCACGGTGACGCCATCGTTGGTGATGGTCGGCGCACCCCACTTCTTGTCCAGGACGACGTAGCGCCCCTTCGGGCCGAGGGTGACCTTCACCGTGTTGGCGAGGATGTCCACGCCGCGCTCGAGCGAGCGCCGCGCCTCCTCGTCGAACTGAAGGATCTTTGCCATTTGGTGTGAACCCCTTACTTGGTGATTGAGTTCATATAGAGCGTCACTTCGTGACGACGGCGAGGATGTCGCGCGCGTTGAGCAGCAGGAGTTCCTTGCCGTCGTACTTGACCTCGGTGCCGCCGTACTTGCTGAAGATCACGACGTCGCCCTCGGCGACGTCGAGCGGGACGCGGTTGCCGTTGTCGTCGACGCGACCCGGGCCGGTGGCCAGCACCTTGCCCTCCTGCGGCTTCTCCTTGGCGGTATCGGGAATGACCAGGCCGGAGGCCGTGGTCTGCTCGGCTTCGAGCGGCTCGACGAGGATGCGATCCTCGAGCGGCTTGATCGTGACTGACACGTCAAACCCCTTTCACAGGTGTATGTGCGGATGTCTGGGTGGTCGGAATGTCGTCGCGGTGCCACTCCGGCCGACCAGCCCGTTTGTGAGCTGGCACACTCCGGGTGAGAGTGCTAACCCGACATTAGCACTCGACCCGGATGAGTGCCAGCACAGACTCTTGGCCGGTCAGCCGAGCCGGTCGGCGACCAACGCCACCGTCCCGGCGGGGGTCCGGGACACGATCAGGGTCGCGGCATTCGGGCCCGCCGGCCGCAGCTCGCGACGGAGCCGGGCGGGGTCCACGGTGGTGCCGCGCTGCTTGATCTCCAGCCGGCCGACCTGCTGTTCGGCCAGCCAGCGCCGCAGCGACCTCACCGCGTACGGCAGCCGGGCGCGCACGGCGTACGCGGTGGCGAAGGGAGTGGGAACCGCCGCGTCGCCGGTCAGGTACGCCAGGTGGGGGTCGAGCAGGCCGGCGTCCAGGTCCCGGCCGAGCTGGGCCAGACCGCCCGAGCGGATCACCGCGCCGGCCGGCTCGAAGACGTACGCGCCGACCTCGCGCACCGGCAGCGCCGTAGCGTCCGGGTCGGTGACCAGCCGGTGCCACCCGTCGTCGGCCCGGACCAGGGCCGACCGGCGCCCCGGCACCGACCCGTCCCCCGCCCACAGGGCGACCTCCACGGTGTCGCCGCGGTCGGTCAGCCACTCGGCGTCGGCCTCGGCCGGAACCAGGTCGTGGGGCAGCGCCGGACCGAGCTTGACCCCGGCCGTACGCCGACCGTCCAGCAGGCCGGTGACCAGTGACCAGCTCGGGCTGAAGTCGGTGACCTGCCACAGCCGGCCGCGCTCGTTCCGTCGGGCCGGGTCGCAGAACGCCCCGACGCCCGGGGTAAGCAGGTCGGCCGCGACATCCTCCGCCTCGGCGCAGAGAACCTCGGCCCGGCCGGCCAGGTTGGCGACGGCCACCGCCGCGGTGTCCGGGTCGCGCTCCACCGCGACGACCTCCAGCCCGGCCTGGGCGAAAGCCAGGGCGTCAGCCCCGATGCCGCAGCCCAGGTCGACCACCCGGTGTACGCCAGCGGCGACGAACCGCTGGGCGTGCTGCTCCGCGACGACCGGCCGGGTGGCCTGCTCCAGCCCGTCCCGGGTGAAGAGCATCGTCGCCGCCGCAGCCCCGAACTTGGCAGCGGCCTGCTGCCGGAGCGCGGCCTGCTGCAGCGCGGCGGCGGCCTGGTCGGGTGGGGCAAGGCGGCGCAGCCGGGTCGCGGCGGCCAGCGCCCCGGGGTCGGACTCGGCCATGGCCGCGGCCAGCACCTCCTCGGTCAGGCCGAAGGGCAGCGAGACGCGCGCTCCCGTGTGCTCCTGCGCGCGCGGCGGGGGTTCAAGGGGGGCGTCCCCCTTGCCGGACTCGCGCGCTCCCGTGTGCTCCTGCGCGCGCGGCGGGGGTTCAAGGGGGTCGTCCCCCTTGCTGAACTTCGTCACACCAGTACGGTCTCGACCGGCAACGACGAGTCGGCCCCGAGGTCCAGGGGTGACGGCCGGCGGCCGGCGGTGACGATCTCCGCGCCGAGGACCGCGATCATGGCGCCGTTGTCGGTGCACAGGCCGGGCCGCGGCGTGCGCAGCGCGATGCCCTGCTCCCCCGCCCGCTCGGCCAACAGGGCCCGAAGCCGGCGGTTCGCGGCCACGCCCCCGCCGATCAGCAGGGAATCGGCCCCGGTCGCCGCGCAGGCGTCCAGAGCCTTGTCGCTCAGCACGTCGCAGACCGCCTCCTGGAAGCTGGCGGCCACGTGGGGCACCGGCACCGTCCGGCCCGCCCGCTGCTCTGTCTCGACGTGCCGGGCCACCGCGGTCTTCAGCCCGGAGAAGGAGAAGTCGAACCGGTGCCGCTCCAGGTCCTTGCGGGCGGTCAGGCCGCGCGGGAACTCCACATATCGGGGGTCGCCCGTCGCTGCCCGGTCGATCTCCGGCCCGCCCGGGTAGGGCAGCCCCAGCAGCCGGGCCACCTTGTCGTAAGCCTCGCCGGCCGCGTCGTCGGTGGTCGAGCCCAGCTCGCTGACACGAAAGGGGATCCCCTTCACCTCGAGCAGCGACGTGTGTCCGCCGGAGACCAGCAAGGCGATGCACCGCTCCGGCAGCGGCCCGTGCTCCAGCAGGTCGACGGCGACGTGGCCGGCCAGGTGGTTGACCCCGTAGAGCGGCTTGTCCAGCGCGTACGCCAGCGCCTTGGCCGCGGCCAGGCCGACGACCAGTGCCCCCATCAGGCCGGGCCCGGCGGTGACGGCGATGCCGTCCAGCTCGGTCAGGTCCACGTCGGCGGTCGCGCAGGCCCGCTGCAGGGTGGGCACCATGGCCTCCAGGTGCGCCCGGCTGGCCACCTCGGGCACCACCCCGCCGAACCGGGCGTGCAGGGCCACGCTGGACGCGACCTCGTTGGCCAGCAGCTCGTGGCCGCGGACGATGCCCACGCCGGTCTCGTCGCAGGAGGACTCGATGCCCAGGATCAGCGGCCCGCTCACAACGCGTACCGCTTCAGGATCAGGGCGTGCTTGCCCGGGCCGTAGTAGTCCTCGCGCACCCTCAGCTGCTCGAAGCCCAGCCGCTGGTAGAGCGCGATCGCCGGCTCGTTGTTGTAGCCGACCTCGAGCATCGCCGCCCGGGCCCCGGACAGCCTGACCGCCTCGACGCCGGCCTCGACCAGCACGGTGCCGATTCCGGTGCGGCGGTGCGCCGGGGCGACCACCAGCCGGAGCAGCTCCGCCAGCTCGCCGAGAACGCTCCAGGTGATCACGCCCAGGGTCTGGTGAGACCGGGCGATCAGCACCCGGCGGTTGTCGGCAACCAGCTCGACCAGCCAGCTGCGCTCGCTCCACCGCTCGGGCTCGGGGAAGCCGGCGCGTTCCAGGGCCATGATCGCGTCCAGGTCGACTCGCCGGGCGGGCAGCACGTTGACCTCAGCGGCCATGCAGCACCGACTTCGGCCGGCTCGGCTCGGTGGCGTCCGGCCGGCGGAGGTAGAGCGGCTCCCGCCCGGCGTCGGCCAGGTCCGGTCCGCGGACGGCCATCACGCCGGGATCGAGGCGGCGCGGCCCGGGCACGGCGGTCAGCTGGTCGGGATAGAGGTCCACGGCCGGCCCGATCGTAGGTCGGCGGGGCACCGCGTCCGGTCGGACGACCGCCGGACCCGTGAGCCTCGTGCCGTCCGCGGCGTAGCCGGCCCAGTAGACCTCGCGTCGCCGGGCGTCCGTGGCGACCACGAACTCCCCGGCCGGGTCGGCTGCAGCGTACGCGGCGGCCAGCACGTCCAGGCTGCAGACGCCGTGCAGCGCGACCCCACTCACGGTGGCCAGGACCTGTGCGGTGACCACCCCGACCCGCAGTCCGGTGAACGGTCCCGGTCCCAGGCCGACCACAACCTGGTCCAGGTCGGCGACCCGGACGCCGGCCTCCCTCAGGACGGCAGCGACCAGCGGCATCAGCTGCTCGGCATGGGCCATCCGGTCGGCGACCGTCGCCACCGCCAGTACGTGCGGCCCACGCGCCAGCCCGACATTGACCACCGTGGCGGTGTCCAGGGCCAGGACCAGACCGTCAGCCATGGTCGGGCTCGGCCAGGGCGGCCAGGCGGGCGGTGACCCAGCGGGCCCCCACGGCGCGGAGAGTGACGACCCGCTCGCTGTCCGGCTCACTGTTGCCGTTGCGGCTGGGCGAGCGCCAGATGTCGATCTCCAGCCGGTCCGCGGCCAGACCCTCGGCCACGCCGCGACCCCACTCCACGACGGTCACCGAGTCGGCGACCGTGGCGTCCAGGTCCAGTTCCTCCAGCTCGGCCGGACCGCCCAGCCGGTAGGCATCGACGTGCACCAGCCGCGGTCGACCGGTGGTCGAGGGGTGGATCCGGGAAAGGACGAAGGTGGGCGAGATGACCCGGCCCGCCGTGCCCAGGCCGCGGCCGATCCCCTGGGTCAGGGTGGTCTTGCCGGCCCCCAGGTCCCCGGTGGCGATGACTACGTCGCCCGGCTGCAGCAGATCGGCCAGCCGCTCCCCCAGCCGGCGCATCCCGGCGGCCGTCGGCACCCGGACCACTACCGGCAGCTCGCGCGCCAGGATCATTCCGTGCGGCACCGTCCGGTCCACGCGAAAGCCCCGGTGTCGCCAGAACTCGACCAGCTCGGCCAGCTCCTCGCGAGCCAGCAGCTCGACGGTGCGGTAGCCGGACCGGGCGGCCAGGGCCTCCGCCTCGGCCACCATCGCCGAGGCGATCCCATGCCGCTGGAAGTCAGGATGGACTGAGACCCGGGTGAAGGTGGCCACGCCGGCCACCACAGTCGGTTGGACCAGGATCGCGCCGGCCGGCCGACCGTCGACCATGGCGTAGACGCCACCGCCCCGGCGCAGGCTCTCGGTCACCGAGGCGACCGTCTCCGCGTTGGCCGTGGAGGGCGGGTCAAGCGGCGGCCGGGCGCCGAAGGCGGCGTGGATGACCTCGACCATCCCGGCGGCGTTCTCCTCCGAGGCCACCGAGACGACAAGATCAAGTACTGAGACGCTCACCGCCGCTTATCGTAATGTCGCGGCCGCTTGGCGGCCGGGCGGCGACGGGCGACGGGCGGCGCGACCAGCCGCTGGTAGTCCGCGTCGCTGACCGGGTCGGCCTTGGGCCGGGTTCCGTTGTGCAGCCGGGAGTCGTCCGGCTCCGCCGAGTCCACCCCGCGTACGCCGGCGCGGTCGAGCAGCCGCCGTACCTCACGCCGCTGGTGCGGCAGCACCAATGTGACGACCTGGCCCGTCCCACCGGCGCGAGCGGTCCGGCCGGCGCGGTGCAGGTACTCCTTGCTGCCGTGCGGCGGGTCGACCTGCAGCACCAGGCCGACGTCGTCGACATGGATGCCGCGGGCTGCGACGTCGGTGGCCACCAGGGTCGGCAGCGACCCCTCGCGGAACGCGGCCAGGATCCGAGTCCGCGCGCCCTGAGCAAGACCACCGTGCAGGGCGCCGGCCAGCACGCCGGCGGCACGCAGCTGCTCGGCGACCCGGTCCGCACCCAGCTGGGTGCGGACGAAGAGGAGCGTTCGGCCCGGCCGGGCGGCGAGCTCGGCAGTGACCCGAGTCTTGTCGGCCGGGGCGACCGGGACCACCAGGTGGGCCATCGTGGCCACGCTGGCCGTCGCCGCGTCGACGGAGACGGTGACCGGGTCGCTGAGGTACCGGCGGACGAGCTGGTCGACCGCCTCGTCCAGGGTGGCGGAGAACAGCAGCCGCTGGCCGGTGGCCGGGACGGTGTCGAGGAGCTGGGTGACGGCGGGCATGAAAACCAGGTCGGCCATGTGGTCGGCCTCGTCCAGCACGGTCACCTCGACCCGGCCGAGGTCCACCACACCCTGGTCCAGCAGGTCGATCAGGCGGCCCGGAGTGGCCACCACCACGTCGACGCCGCGCTCGAACGCCCGCTGCTGCGGGGTGTAGGACATGCCACCGGCGACCAGGACGACGGCAAGACCGGCACTGCGGGCCAGCGGGTCGAGTACGTCGGTGACCTGCATCGCCAGCTCGCGGGTGGGTGCGAGTACGAGGCCGCGGGGGGTGCGGCCGCGGGCCGAGTCGCCGCCGGCCAGGCGGGCCAGCATCGGCAGCCCGAAGGCGAGCGTCTTGCCGGATCCGGTCTGCGCCCGACCGAGGACGTCCTGGCCGCCCAGGGCGGCCGGGACGGTGGCGGCCTGGATCGGGAACGGCGAAGCGATGCCCGACTCGGCGAGCGACGCGACCAGGGTGGCCGGCAGCCCGAGGGCGGCGAAGTCGCCCGCCCCGGTCATCGCGGGCGTGGGGGCCGACGGCGTGGCCACGGGCACCGGTGCCGAGCGACGATCCGACCGATCCGGCCGCTCCGGCCGCTCGGACCGCGTTGGGCGCCCCGACCGCTCGGGGCGCTCAGACCGCGCCGGACGCTCCCATTGCGAGGGGCGCTGCGGCTGTGCCGGAGGCTCGCTTCGCCCGGGACGCTCACGGCGCTCCGGGCGTACCTGGCGGGGCTTGCGCACCGGCGGCTGCTCCGAGATGGCCCTGGGCTTGCGCATCGGCGGCTGCTCGGCGGTCGTCTGCACCTTGCCGGCCGTACGAACCGCGGTAGGCCGCTCGGGACGGCGGCTGGTCTCCAGGCTGACGGCGGGATGCCGCGTATGAGACTGTCGGCCACGGCGGCGCGGGGCGTGACCACGAGCGGCGCGGTCGGCGGCGGACCAGCGGACCTTGGGCGTGCCGTCAGCCTTGCGCGACTTGGCGGGCATGGTTGTTCTACTCACTTCTGTGGCTGGGGGCCGGGGCTGGTGATCAAGCGCGCCGGCAAAGAGACAAGACTACCAGCGCAGCGGCCGCCCGGAGACTGGTCCGGTGACCCTGCTGTTGCTCAAGGTGCTCCTGGCGCCCGCGTTGGTGGTGAGCACCAGCCTGGCCGGACGCCGCTGGGGACCGCAGGTGGCCGGGGTGCTGGTCACCCTGCCGATCGTGGCCGGGCCGATCCTGGTCATCCTCTACGCGGAGCGCGGGCCGATGTTCGCCGGCCGGGCCGCCGACGCGTCGCTGCTCGGTCTGGTCTCGCTCGGCGTCTTCGGGGTCACGTTCGCCGCCGTCGCCCGCCGGTTGCCCTGGCCCGTCACCCTGGCGCTCAGCTGGCTGGCGGTCCTCGCCGTCGACCTGGCGCTCTACCGCGTGCACCTGCCCGCGGCGGTCGGCCTGGTACTGGCGATCGCGGCGGTCCAAGGGGCCGCGGCCCTCCTCCGGCGCCGCATCCCCGCTGCCGCTCCGGCGGTCGAGCACTGGCCGTGGTGGGACCTACCGGCCCGCGCCGGGGCGACCGCCGCGCTGGTCCTGGCCGTCACCGGCGCCGCCGGGCTGCTCGGACCCGGGCTGGCCGGCATCCTGACCACGTTCCCGGTTGCCATCAGCGTGGTCTGCGCGTTCGTCCTCGCCGAGGAGGGTCCGGCTGCGGCGGTCGTCCTGCTCGAGGGCATCCTGCGCGGCCTGACCGGCTTTGCGGTCTTCTGCTTCGGGGTCGCCCTGTTCCTCCCCCGGCAGCCGGCCGGGGCCGCCTTTGGTCTGGCCACGGCCGCCGCGGTGGCGGTCCCGCTGTTGGCCGGTGCCGTCAGTCGGCGGCGCGGACCCGGTCCAGCAGCTCCTCGATCACCTCGTTGACCGCGTCCGGGTGCTCGATCATGCCCAGGTGCCCGCAGTGCGGCAGGCGCAGGGCCACCGCGTCCGGCAGCAGCTCGGTGATCCGCTCGGTGTGCTCGACCGGAGTGAACAGGTCGTCCTCTCCGCCGACGACCACGACGGGCAGCTTGCTGAGCCCGGGCAGCGCCTGGTACTCGTTCAGCTCGGCGAAGGCCGGGTAGAAGTCGGCGACCACCTCCAGCGGGGTCTGGGCCAACATCTCGCTGACGAACTCGACGTAGCTGGCCGGCACCTCGGAGGCGAAGGCCATCCGCCGGGTGGCGACGAACGCCAGATCGCTGCCGGCCTGCCGGGTCCGGTCGACCAGCTCCGGGATCCGGTTCAGCGAGGCCATCAGCGGTTCGGCCACCCGGGAGAACGTCCGCCCCGGCAGGCCGCGGATCGGTGAGTGGTTGGCCATCTCCCCCGCCGATGTGTGCAGCAACCCGACGCCGACGATCCGGGTGCCGAACAGCTCCGGCCGGGCCTGGGCCAGCCGCATGATCGTCATCCCACCCATCGAGTGGCCGACCAGGACCACCGGGCCGGGGCCGACGACCTCGTCCAGCACCTGCTCCAGGTCGACGACCAGCTGGTCCAGCCGGCACCGCTCCGGCGACGACCGGCTGGAGCGGCCGTGGGACCGTAGGTCGTAGAAGACCTGCCGGACCCGGCCCCGGAAGTGCTGGCGCTGGAAGTGCCAGTTGTCGAGGCTCAGGGCGTACCCGTGCACCCAGACCAAGGTGAAGTCGTCGGCCGGCCCCTCGTCCACCTCGGTGTGCAGGACCACGCCGTCGGCCGTGGTCACCGCCGGCCCGGCCGACCGGAGCGCGAAGAACTGCGCGAGGTCCGCCTGGCTGCTGCGGGAGATCCGCTTGCTGACCAGCCGCCGCTCCAGCTCCAGTCCTGCGGCGATACCTCCCATGGCCAGCGCGGCCGCGCCGGCGATCAGCCCGACACCCTCGGCCAGTCGGTTCCGAGGCATCAACCGCCCTCGCCGGCGGCCCCGCGGTACACCCGCGGCACCCGGGCGCCGATCCGGGTGACGATCTCGTAACCGATGGTGCCGCACCACTCCGCCCACTCCGCGGCGGTGGGCTCGCCGTCGGCCCCCGAGCCGAACAGGACCACCTCGGCGCCGGGGTCGGCGGATGCGCCGGGACCGAGCTCGACCACGAACTGGTCCATGCAGACCCGGCCACGGACCGGCGCCCGTCCACCGGCCCAGCCGACCTCGGCGCGGTTGCCGGCGTGCCGCGGGATCCCGTCGCCGTAGCCGAGCGGCACCAGCCCCACAACGGTGCTACGGGGCGCGGTCCAGGTCCAGCCGTACGACACTCCGGCCCCGGCCGCGATCGACTTGACGTTGACCAGCTGCGAGCGCAGTGACATCACCGGGCGCAGGCGTACGCCGGCCGCTTCGGCGATGCCGGGCGCCGGATCGATCCCGTACGCGGCGATGCCTACCCTGACCAGGTCCAGCCGGGCCTCCGGCACGACCATCGCCCCGGCCGAGTTGGCCAGATGGCGCAGGGCCGGCTCCAGGCCGACGGACCGGGCGACCTCGTAGCCGCGCTGGTATGCGGCCATCTGGGCGACGACCGACGGATGGCCGAGCTCGTCGGCGGCGGCGAGATGCGACCAGACGCCGACGACCTCGAGAGCCCCGGCGTCCTCCGCCTCGGCGGCGACGGCGCAGACCTCCGGCCAGTCCGCCACGGCGGCCCCGTTGCGGGACAGTCCGGTGTCCAGCTTGAGGTGGACCCGGGCCCGCCGCTCGGTGGTGGCCGCCGCCGCCACCAGGCGGGAGACCTGGTCGACGGACTGGGCGGAGACGTCGACCGAGGCGGCGACCAGCGGGCTCAGGTCATCCTCGACGCCGTACAGCCAGGCCAGCACCGGACCCGAATCGCCGGCCTCGCGGAGCGCCAGCGCCTCGGCCGGCGTGGCCACCCCCAGCCAGCCGGCGCCCGCGGCCCGGGCCTCGCGGGCGCAGGCAACCATGCCGTGGCCGTAGCCCTCGGCCTTGACCACCACCATGAGCTCCACCGAGCCGATGTGGGCCTGCAGGGCGGCCAGGTTGGCCCGGAAGGCGGCCAGGTCGATCTCCGCCCGGGCGGTGCTCGGGTCGATAGCCGGCATGGTGTTCACAGCGTGCCGGGTGGCCGTGGCGTCCATCGGTTCTCCTGAGTCCGTGGGCGGTCCAGCTGCTGCAGCCGACCCAGCTCCTCTGCGGCCAGCTCGACCAACCGAGTCGGCGGGATCGGCCCCGGATGCCGGGACGCGGTGTAGGCCTGCAGGGAGGTCGCCAGCACGGCCGCCTCGGCCGCGGACCGCCCCGCAGCCATCACCGCCGCACACATACCGCCCAGGGTGTCGCCCGATCCGGCCTGCCCGGTCCAGCCGGGGCCGGGCAGCGCGACCCAGACGTAGTCGCTGTGCGGCTGGGCCACCAGCTGCGTGGCGCCCTTGAGCAGCACGGTCGCCCCGGTCCTCGCCACGCCGGCGCGGACAGCACGGACCGGGTCGTCGGTCACCCAGGAGCGTTGCTCGCCCAGGAGCGCCGCCAGCTCCCCGGCGTGCGGAGTGAGCAGCCAGTGGTCCGGCAGCTGTTCGGGCAGGTACTTCAAGCCGTCGGCGTCCACCACGGTCGGCAGTCCGGACTCCAAGGCCTCCTGCAGGACCTCAGCGCCGTCGGCCCGCTCCCCCCAGCCGGACCCGAGAAGGTGCGCCTGGACGCGCCCGGGCGCGAACACCACGTTCGGCAGCTGGGCCCCGATCACCTGCGCCGGTCGCTCAGACCCGAGGAAGCGGACCATCCCTGCACCCGCATGCACGGCCCCGTGGACGTTCATGATCGCCGCGCCGGGGTAGGTATCCGAGCCCGAGTCGATGCCGACCACGCCGCGGGAGTACTTGTCGCTCCGCGCGTCCGGGTAGGGCCAGCGCATCGCCAGGTCCTCGACCTCCATCTGCCACAGCCAGAGATCGCTGGTGCCGGGCGGGACCTGACCCAGCCCGATGTCAACCACGTCGACCACGCCGCAGCGCTGCCGGGCCGGCTCGATCAGATGGCACGGCTTGAGCTCCCCGAAGGTGACGGTCTGGGTGGCCCAGAACGCGGCCCCCGGGACTGCGCCGGTGTCGGCGCCGACGCCTGAGGGCAGGTCGACCGCGACGGTGGGGATCGAGAACAGGGCCAGGTCGTGGGCCAGTTGGGCGACGTCGTCGGGCAGCCCAGGCCGGCCGCCGATTCCCAGTACTCCGTCCACGACCAGGTCAGTCTCCGGTCGCTCGTCGGCCGGAACTCGCAGGTCCTTGACCAGGTCCAGATCGCCGAGATCGATCAGCCGGCCTCCGGCCGCCCGCAGTGCGGCCAGCCCACGTTCGTGCGGCGTACCGAGGCAGCGGACGGCGGTCACCGCGGCGCCGCGCCCGGCCAGCCGGGCCCCGGCGAACAGGGCATCGCCGCCGTTGTTGCCCGGGCCGACCAAGATCATGATCCGGGCGCCGTAGACGCGGCCGAGGAGGCGGACGGCGGCCCGGGTGACCGCGGCGGCCAGGCCGCCGGCCGCCCGCTGCATCAGGGTGTCGTCGCCGACCTGCGCGATCGCCGTCGCCTCGTGGGCGCGGATCGTGTCGACCCCGTACGCCTCCAGCACCGGATCTCCTAGGCCTCGCAGATCACCACGGCCGAGGCGATGCCGGCGTCGTGGGACAGGCTGACGTGGATGGTGGCGATGCCGAGCTCGGCGGCCTTGGCGGCCACCGTCCCGGTCACCTTGAACTCGGGACGGCCCCGCTCGTCGGTGACGATCTCCGCGTCGTGCCAGGACAGTCCGGCGGGCGCTCCGAGCGCCTTGGCCAGCGCCTCCTTGGCCGCGAACCGGGCAGCCTGGGACGCGACTGGCCGCTCGGCCTCGGCGGCGGTGAACAACCGGTCGACCATCCGCGGTGTGCGGCGTACGGACTCGGCGAACCGCTCGACGTCGCAGACGTCGATCCCGATGCCGATGATCATCACGCAGCTCGCCGCTGGGGCCGGTGGTCGCTACGCTCCCGCGCAGTCACTATTCGACGGTGACGGACTTGGCCAGGTTGCGCGGCTGGTCCACGTCGTGGCCCTTCCGGGTGGCAAGCTCGCAGGCGAACACCTGCAGCGGCACGGTAGCGACCAACGGCTGCAGCAGGGTGGACACCTTGGGCAGCCGGATCAGCACGTCGGCGTACGGGGCGACCCCGTCGTCGTCCTCCTCGGCCAGCACCACGGTCTTGGCGCCGCGGGCGCGGACCTCCTGGAGGTTGGACAGCACCTTGTCGTGCAGCATGTCCCGGCCCCGCGGCGGGATGACCACGAAGACCGGCAGCTGGTCGGCGATCAGGGCGATCGGGCCGTGCTTGAGCTCACCGGCGGCGAACCCCTCGGCATGGATGTAGGCCAGCTCCTTGAGCTTGAGCGCGCCCTCCAGGGCGACCGGGTAGCCGACGTGCCGGCCCAGGAACAGCACCGAGGGCTCCTCGGCGAAGTCGGCGGCCAGCTGCAGCACGGGGTCGATTCCCTCCAGCACCGACGTGATGGCCGCCGGCATGGTCTGCAGCTCGCGTAGCGCGGTGCTGACCTCGTCGCCGTACTTGGTGTCGCGCACCTGCGCCAGGTAGAGCCCGAGCAGGTAGCACGCCACCAGCTGGGTGAGGAAGCCCTTGGTCGAGGCCACTCCGATCTCCGGGCCGGCGTGGGTGTAGATCACGGCATCGGACTCGCGCGGGATGGTCGAGCCGTTGGTGTTGCAGATAGCCAGCACCCGGGCCCGCTGCTCGCGGGCGTGCCGGATGGCCATCAGGGTGTCGGCGGTCTCGCCGGACTGGCTGATCGCCACGACCAGGGTGGTCGGGCCGACGATCGGGTCCCGGTAGCGGAACTCGCTGGCCAGCTCGACCTCGCAGGGGATCCGGGTCCAGTGCTCGATCGCGTACTTGGCCACCAGGCCGGCGTAGAAGGCTGTGCCACAGGCGACGACGACGATCTTGTCCACGCTGCGCAGCTCGGCCTCGGAGATCCGGATCTCGTCCAGGGTGAGCCTGCCGGACGCGTCGTGCCGGCCGAGCAGCGTGTCGGCCACGGCCTTGGGCTGCTCGTAGATCTCCTTGCGCATGAACCAGTCGTAACCGCCCTTCTCGGCGGCCGACAGGTCCCAGTCGACGTGGTAGGGCCGGACCTCGGCCGGCGCACCGTCGAAGGTGGTCACCTCGACGGCGCCGGCGGTGATCTGGACCACCTGGTCCTGGCCGAGCTCGATCGCCTCGCGGGTGTGCTCGATGAAGGCGGCCACGTCGGAGGCGACGAAGTTCTCGCCCTCACCCACCCCGACCACCAGCGGGGAGTTGCGGCGGGCGGCGACCACGATGTCCGGCCGCTCGCGGTCTACCGCGACCAGGGTGAACGCACCCTGCAGCCGCCGGCACACCGTACGCATGGCCTCGTCCAGCGGAACCCCGGCGAGCACCTGCTGCCCGAGCAGCTGGGCGACGATCTCGGTGTCGGTCTCCGACTCCGGCGTGATGCCGGCCGCGGCCAGCTCGGCGCGCAGGGCGACGTAGTTCTCCACGATGCCGTTGTGCACCAGGGCGATCCGGCCGTCGGCGGAGGTGTGCGGGTGGGCGTTGACGTCGTTGGGGGCACCGTGGGTGGCCCAGCGGGTGTGCCCGATGCCGAGGCCGTCCCGCGGCAGCGGCTCCTCGGCCAGCAGCTTCTCCAGGTTGCCGAGCTTGCCGGCCTTCTTGGCCACGTACAGCTGCTTTGTCGGGGGGTCTGACGGCCCCTCAGTGGCAACGTGCTCGTTGTCGGCCACCAGCGCGACGCCGGCGGAGTCGTAGCCGCGGTACTCCAGCCGTCGCAGGCCCTCGACCACCACCTCGAGGGCGACCTGCGGGCCGACGTACCCGACGATTCCACACATGGCCGCGAGCCTACCGGTCAGGCTTGCCGCAAACCGGACTTTCGGCCCGGCTCCCGCCGGCTCCGTAGTTTCCCGGGTGCACCCGGGAAACTGTCACCTCACCTATGAAGTTTCGCGGGTCCAGTGTCAAGTTCCCGGGTATACCCGGGAAACTGCAGACGCGCGCAGCGCGAACCGATGCCGTACTGCGGCCAACTAGATTGCTCCGCATGACGCCGGACACCCAGCTCCTCGGGCCCTACGTCGAGCTCAGCCGGGCGGACTGGGCCGAGCTGGCCGAGCAGGCCCAGACCAGCCTGGACGCGACGGCCCTGGAACGGGTCCGGGGTCTCGGCGACCCGACCAGCATGCTCGACGTCCGCGAGGTCTACCTGCCGCTGACCCGCCTGCTCAGCCGCTACTTCTGGCACACGTCGGAGCTGCACCGCTCGACCAACGACTTCCTGCAGCTCGACGTCGGGCGGACACCGTTCGTCATCGGCATCGCCGGCTCGGTGGCGGTCGGCAAGTCGACCACCGCCCGGCTGCTGCGCGAGCTGCTGGCCGGCTGGCCCGAGCACCCGCGGGTCTCCCTGGTCACCACCGACGGGTTCCTGCTGCCCAACGCCGAGCTGGAGGCGCGCGGCCTGATGGAGCGCAAGGGCTTCCCGGAGTCCTACGACCGCCGGGCCCTGCTGCGCTTCGTGATGGCGGTGAAGTCGGGGGCGGACGAGGTCGCCGCACCGGTCTACGACCACCTCGGCTACGACATCGTGCCGGGCGCCGAGGTGACCGTGCAGCGGCCTGACATCTTGATCGTGGAGGGGCTCAACGTGCTCCAACCGGCCCGGGTCCGTTCCGACGGCACCACCGGCCTGGCGGTCAGCGACTTCTTCGACTTCTCGGTCTACGTCGACGCCGACTCCGAGGTGGTGCGGGACTGGTACGTCCACCGGTTCCTCCGGCTTCGGGAGACCGCCTTCCGCGACCCGCGCTCGTACTTCACCCGTTACGCGGTGCTGACCCCCGGGCAGGCGGTCCGCCAGGCCCGGCACCTGTGGGACACCATCAACGGCCCCAACCTGACCCAGAACATCCTGCCCACGCGCGGCCGGGCCACGGCGATCCTGCGCAAGGACGCCGACCACCGCGTCCAGTGGGTCCGTATCCGCAAGCTCTGACCCATCTCCCTGAGTAACTGCCCCGCGTTTCACCCACCCCCGGCGCGTCGGAGGGTCAGCGGCCGACGGGCGTCACTATCCCAGGGCTCGACCAGGTTGAAGGCGATGTATCTGCCGGTCGCTGTGCCGTCTCCTTGTTACCGACTCCGCAAGCCAAGCCAGGGGCCAGGGGACGGGCACACCGGGGATCGCCTCAAGCAGGCGCAGAGTGCGGGCCGACTACTAGACCAGTGGTCGGCCCGTGCTGCGTATAGCGTCTGGGCCATGAGCAACTCGTACCCGATCGAGCCGCTGGCCGCGCCGTCGAAGGTCCGGATCACCGCGGGCACCGCGTTCAAGCTGGGGTTCTTCGGCGCCCTCGGGATCTTCGTGTTCTACCTGATCATCTCGATCATCTTCGGCATCGTTGCGGCGATCGCCCTGGCCGCCGGACTGCTGCCCACGCTGCCCCAGCTGCTGCAGGGTTTCTGAGTCGGTGCGTACGCCCGACGCCCCGCCTAGCGCAGGGCCAGTGAGGACTTGACCACATCGGCCAGCCGGTGGGCGACCTCGTTGGCCCGCTCGTGCGTCGCGGCCTCGACCATCACCCGGACCAGCGACTCGGTGCCCGAGGGCCGCAGCAGCACCCGGCCGGACTGACCGAGATCGCTCTCCGCCGCCGCCACCGCGGCCAGCAACGCGGCGTCGGTGCCGGCCCGGCCCTTGTCCACGCCGGGAACGTTGATCAGCACCTGAGGCAGCCGCCGCATCACCGAGGCGAGCTCGGCCAGGCTGGTCCCGGTCGCGGCCATCCGGCTCATCAGGTGCAGCGCGGTGAGCACCCCGTCGCCGGTGGTCGCGTGCTCGGTCATCACCACGTGGCCGGACTGCTCGCCGCCGAGGGAGAACCCGCCGGCCTTCATCGCCTCCAGCACGTAACGGTCGCCGACCCGCGTCTGCTCCACGGTGATCTCGGCGGCCCGCATGGCCTGGACGAACCCGAGGTTGCTCATCACCGTGGCCACCACGGTGTCGTTCTTCAGCCGGCCGGCATCCCGCATGGCCAGGGCCAGGATGGCGAGGATCTGGTCCCCGTCGACAGTGTTGCCGTCGCGGTCCACGGCGAGGCAGCGGTCGGCGTCACCGTCCAGCGCGATGCCCAGGTCGGCCTGCTCGGCGACGACCCGGCTGCGCAGCGAGTCCATGTGCGTCGAGCCGCAGTTCTCGTTGATGTTGATGCCGTCGGGGGTGGCGTGGATGCGGACCACCTCGGCCCCCTGGGCCTCGAGCGCCGCCGGAGCCGCGACGTACGCCGCCCCGTTCGCGCAGTCGACCACGACCTTGAGGCCCTCCAGGCTGACCGGGCGGCCCAGGCTGTTGACCAGGTGGGAGATGTAGTCCTCGACCCGGGACCCGTCCTCGGTCACCCGCCCCACCCCGGCACCGGTGGGTCGCGCCCACTTCTCCCCCATCCGGGACTCGATCGCGTCCTCGAGGGTGTCGTCCAGCTTGGTGCCGCCGCGGGCGAAGAACTTGATCCCGTTGTCCGGCATCGGGTTGTGGCTGGCCGACAGCATCACGCCCAGGTCGGCGTCGCTGTCGGCGGTGAGGAACGCGACGCCCGGCGTGGGGACGATGCCCAGCCGGACCACGTCCACGCCCGCGCTGGCCAGCCCGGCGACCACGGCCGCCTCCAGGAACTCCCCGGACGCCCGCGGGTCGCGGCCGACCACCGCGAACGGGCGGTCGCCCGTGAACTCACCGGTCTCGGCCAGCACGTGGGCCGCGGCCACGGAAAGGTCGAGCGCCAGCTCCGCGGTCAGGGCCTCGTTGGCCTTGCCGCGTACGCCATCGGTGCCGAAGAGACGACCCATTCGCGCAGGTTTCCGGGCGCGGTAATTCAGCGCTTGCTGTACTGCGGAGCCTTCCGGGCCTTCTTCAGGCCGGCCTTCCTTGCGCTCCTTGATGCGCGCGTCGCGGGTCAGCATCCCGGCCTTCTTCAGGGCGGGTCGGCTGGCCTCACTGTCCACCGCGTTGAGCGAGCGGGCCACGCCGAGGCGCAGCGCGCCGGCCTGGCCGGTGGTGCCGCCGCCGTGTACCCGGGCGATGACGTCGTAGGAGCCGGCCACCGCGGCCGCGGAGAACGGTTCGGAGACGATCTGCTGGTGCACCTTGTTGGGGAAGTAGTCCTCCAGGCTGCGGCCGTTGATGGTCCACTTGCCGCTGCCCGGCATCAGCCGGACCCGGGCCACGGCCTCCTTACGCCGACCGGTCGCCCCCGACGGCGCGACCACGGCCGGACGGCCGGACGGGCCCTGCGGGGCGGTCGAGCTCGCCTCCGAGCGGTAGGTGATCTCCCGGTCGCCCTCGGTGAAGGGAGTGACCTCGTCGGGCGCGGTCTCGGTCGCAGGGTTTGACACGGTGGCTTTGTCCTTGGTTCTTCGGAGGTGGTTACTGAGCGATCTGGGTGATCTCGTACGCCTGCGGCTGCTGCGCGGTGTGCGGATGATCCGGGCCGGCGTACACCTTGAGCTTGGTGATCAGCTTCCGGCTCAGCCGGTTCTTGGGCAGCATGCCCCACACCGCCCGCTCGACCACCTGCCGGGGGTCACGGGCCAACATCTCGCCGGCGGGCACCGACTTGAGGCTGCCCGGCCGGCCGGAATGCCGGTGGTAGAACTTGTCGGTCCGCTTGCTGCCGCCAAGCGCGATCTTGGACGCGTTGACCACGATGACGAAGTCACCGCCGTCCACGTGCGGGGCGAAGGTCGGCTTGTGCTTGCCGCGCAGCAGGGTTGCTGCGGTCACCGCCAGCCGGCCCAGCACGACGTCGTTGGCGTCGATGACATGCCAGGACCGGGTGATGTCGCCCGGCTTGGGACTGTAGGTAGACACGGTTGTCGGCCAGCTTTCACTTCGATGTCGGGAGTTCGGTGCGTCGCGCTCGGGCTGCGTGCCCTCGTCCGGGCGGACCCGTACCGACGCAACAGCCCTCTAGGCTACCCGGGAACTCGAGAGTCGGTCAAAGCCGCCGCCCGCTTAGCAAGGGGAGCAGACCCCCTTGCTCCCCGCGGCGGGCCGAGGACCATACGGGCGCCGCCCACGGCCTGCTCACCGAACGTGGTGTGGATCATAACCCTGCTCGCCGCAGTGGCTGGTGGTCGCTTCGCTCCCGCCTCATTATTCAGGATGCCCGCTATTCACGTCAGACGGGCCCGCGTAGGTTGTCGCCATGACGGATTCGCTCACAGTGCGCGACAACCGTACGGGGCGCGAGTACGAGCTCGCGATCACCGACGGGACCATCCGCGCCGCTGACCTGAAGCAGATCGCCGTCGACGGCGAGCCCGGGCTGGCGACGTACGACCCGGGGTTCGTCAACACGGCCTCCTGTCGTAGCGCGGTCACCTTCATCGACGGCGACGTGGGCATCCTGGAGTACCGGGGCTATCCCATCGAGCAGCTGGCCGAGCACTCCACCTTCCTGGAGGTCTCCTACCTGCTGCTGAACGGCGAGCTGCCTACCCAGGACCAGCTGGACGAGTGGGTGCACGACATCACCTACCACACCTTCATCCACGAGAACCTGAAGCAGTTCATCGAGGGCTTCCGTTACGACGCGCACCCGATGGGCATGCTGATGGCCTCGGTCAGCGCGCTGTCCACCTTCTATCCGACGGCGAACCAGATCAGCGATCCGGAGAACCGGCAGCTGCAGATCACCCGGATGATCGCCAAGATGCCGACCTTGGGCGCCTTCGCCTACCGGCACCAGCAGGGCAAGCCGTACGTCTACCCCGACAACGCGCTGTCCTACACCGCCAACTTCCTCGCCATGCTGTTCAAGATGAGCGAGCCGGTGTACGCCGCGGACGAGCGGCTGGTCAAGGCGCTCGAGGTGCTGTTCATCCTGCACGCCGATCACGAGCAGAACTGCTCGACCAATGCGGTCCGCTCGGTCGGCTCGTCCCAGGTCGACCCGTACTCCGCGGTCGCCGCCGGGGTCGGCGCGCTCTACGGGCCACTGCACGGCGGGGCCAACGAGGCGGTGCTGGCCATGCTCAGGCGGATCGGCTCGACCGACAACGTCGCGGACTTCATCACCGGGGTGAAGGACGGCAAAGAGCGGCTGATGGGCTTCGGACACCGGGTCTACAAGAACTACGACCCGAGAGCAACGATCATCAAGAAGGCCTGCGACGACGTCTTCGAGGTGACAGGGGTCAACCCGCTGCTCAAGATCGCCCAGGAGCTGGAGAAGATCGCGCTGGAGGACGAGTACTTCGTCAAGCGCAAGCTCTACCCCAACGTCGACTTCTACTCCGGGCTGATCTACGAGGCGCTGCAGTTCCCGCCGGAGATGTTCACCGTGCTGTTCGCGATCGGGCGGACCCCCGGCTGGCTGGCCCAGTGGTCGGAGCTGGTGCAGGACAAGGAGCAGAAGATCGCCCGGCCGAAGCAGATCTACACCGGCATCCGGACCCGCGACTTCGTGCCGATGGCCGACCGGTAGAACGGCTTGGGGTGGCGGTCCAGCCACCACTGCACGACCAGCAGGTTGACCACCCAGCTGATCCAGGTCGAGACCCCGATCGCCTGTTCCAGGGCGGCGGGATCGACGTCACCGCCGAGATACAGCTCCGGGACGAATACCGCGAACAGGACCATCAGCCAGATCCGGTTGGCGACGATGGAGAAGCTGAGGGCGACGCTGCGCAGCATCCAGCGCCGGTGGTCGGCAAAGCGGCGCTGCCGCACGGCCCGGAACCCGGCCAGGGTGGTGCCGAACCACAACACGGCCAGGATCGTGTTGGCCACCTGCGCGTTGGCCCCGTGCATGGTCAGCGGCGCGATGATCATCACGCAGACCGCGGCGGGCAGGGCCGCGGCAACGTAGATGCGGCCGGAGATCCGGTGGACCCGCGGGTGGGTCTGGCGCAGCCATGGCCAGACCTGCAGGCAGCTCGTCAGCAGCACCACCGACCCGAGGAAGATGTGGGCCACCAGCAACGGGTAGAACGCGGGGAACTCGGGCATCGGCTGCAGCCGGGCCTGCGCGGGGTCCAGGGACAGGTAGGGCGGTAGCGCGAAGGCCACGAAGCCCACCGCAACGATGGCCAGTGGCACCACCCAGGGCCGGCGCCCCGGCGACGTCCGCGCGCGGGGACGGGGCTCGGTCGGTCGGTAGGTGGGCGGGCTCAGCTCGTCGGTCGACATGGCATTCAGCCTGGTCAGCGCGGCCGGTCAGCACACTGACGCTGTCCGGCGAATCCGCAGTGGGGTTAACCCCCGCCCGCGCGTCGCGAGTCAGAGGTCCGCGAGCGGAACGCGAATGTCGCGGCCGGTCAGGTGACCACCGTCGACGGCGCCGGCGTCGGAGCCGCCGGCGTACATGCGGCGATCAGCAGCGCCATCCCGGCCACGGTGGCCGTCCCGGTCCTGCTCACACCCGACCGACACCGCCCCTGTGGACCGACGAGCTTGCTCGACCTCGTCGATGAGTTCCTGGTCCGGCAACTTGCCGCCGCGTAGTAGGCGTCAGGGCACGATGGCCGAGCGGAGCACGGACTCGGCCGCCTCCCGCGACCCGGTGACGGTGAGCCGCTTCTCGTTAAGGGCCAGCCGGCCCCAGAGCAGCAGGACCAGCGCGTCGGCTGGGCCGCTCACCGTCGCCTCCGCCGCGCCGGCGGGATCCCCGGTGCCGTCGCCGTGCAGCACCCAGGTCGGGCCGTCGTCGACCGTTACAGCAAGCGACCGGCTCAGCGGCGGCATCCGCCCCAGCCGCACCTGCCGCGGGAAGAACATGGTGGCCACCTCGTCCACCCCGTCGACAGCCAGCTCCGCCGGGTAGCCCAGGTCGCGGCCGACGGCCACCCCGAGGTCCCAGCGGTGCACGGCGACCTCGTGGGCCTGCCGGCGGTACCAGAACTGCGCCTCCCGCGGCCGAGGTCCGAAGGTCCAGCAGGGGGCATCCGGGCTGGTCGACCGCAGGGTCTCCAGCAGGGTGTCGGCGCAGCCGCGGTACCAGACCGCCAGTTCAGCTCGGTCCGTCGTCGGTGCCTCGATCTCGGGCGGCTGCGGATCCCCGAGACGGACGCAACGCTCGGCCCACAGGTGCGTCTCCCCCAGATGCGCCACCAGCTGCGCCACCGTCCACTCCGGACAGGACGGCACCGGCGCGGCGAGATCCGCCTCGGCCAGCAGCACCGGCACCTCGGCGGCAGCGCGCTCCAGCGCCAGGAGCGCCCGTTGCGGGTCGATCATCACCCTGCACGCCGCAGTGGCTGGAGGTCGCTGCGCTCGCACGATTTCATCGGGTTCGCTGCACCCGGCGCTCGTCCCACACCGGCTCGTCGGCCGCGTAGACCTCCCCGTCGGATCCGAAGACCAGGAACCGGTCGAAGCTGCGGGCGAACCAGCGGTCGTGGGTCACGGCCACCACCGTGCCGGCGAAGGCCCCGAGGCCGTGCTCCAGGGCCTCGGCCGACTCCAGGTCCAGGTTGTCGGTCGGCTCGTCGAGCAGCAGCAGCGTGGCCCCCGACAGCTCGAGCAGCAGGATCTGGAACCGGGCCTGCTGGCCGCCGGACAGCGAGTCGAACCGCTGCTCGGCCGACTTGGCCAGCTCGTAGCGGTCGAGCTTGCGGGAGGCCTCCTCCCGGCCCATCCCGGCCCGGTGGGCATCGCCGCGGTGCAGGATCTCCAGCAGCGTGCGGCCGAGCAGCTCGGGATGGGCGTGGGTCTGGGCGAACCAGCCCGGCCGTACGCGGGCCCCGAGTCGGGCGGTCCCGGTATGGGCCACCGGGGCGATGTCGAGGTCCTCGACCGGTTGGTGCTCGACGTCGGGGTGGGAGCCGCCAGCCGCCAGCAGCCGGAGGAAGTGCGACTTGCCCGAGCCGTTGGAGCCCAGCACGGCGACCCGGTCGCCGAACCAGATCTCGGCGCTGAACGGCTTCATCAGCCCGGTCAGCTCGAGGTCGGTGACGATCACCGCCCGCTTGGCCGTTCGGCCCCCGCTCAGCCGCATGGACACCCGCTGCTCCAGCGGCACGGCCTCCGGCGGCCCGGCCTCCTCGAACTTCGCCAGCCGGGTCTTGGCCGCCTGGTAGCGCGAGGCCAGGCCGTCGTTGTACGCGGCCTTGATCTTGTACATCTGGACCAGGTCCTTGAGCTTCTGGTGCTCCTCGTCCCAGCGCCGGCGCAGCTCCTCGAAGCGGGCCAGCCGCTCGCGGCGGGCCGCGGCCAGCGTTCCGAACCGTCCACCGTGGACCCACACCGAGTTGCCGGCCGCCCCCAGCTCGAGCACCGCGACGGTCCGGGCCGCCTGGTCCAGCAGCTCCCGGTCGTGGCTGACCAGGAGCACCGACTTCTGGGTCGCGGCCAGCTGGCCCTCCAGCCACCGCTTGCCCGGCACGTCGAGATAGTTGTCCGGCTCGTCCAGCA
>OCZS010000134.1_pt1 | contig 23210 bp, 19 predicted proteins | sample 1539071 | NCBI WGS metagenome assembly OCZS01 (sample SAMEA3113584, study PRJEB22503) | soil metagenome
GTCGACGACGGGTCGCTCTGGCTGTCCGGTCCGGGGACCACCGCCGTCGGGGTTGGCTTCCGACCGGGCGTCGGCCCGCCGATGCTCGGCCTGGCCGCGTCGGCGGTCCGGGACGCTCGGGTCCGACTGGATGAGCTGTGGGGGATCGCCGGGCCCGCGAGCTGGCCGAGCGCCTCGCCGCCCACCCCGATGACCGTGGGCGGGCACGGGAGCTGGAGCGCGCCGTGCGCCGGCTGGCGGCGACGGCCCGGCCGGTCGACGCGGTCGCCCTCGAGGTCGCGGCCAGGCTGAACCAGCCCCAGCACCTCGCCCACAAGGTCCGGGCCATCATGGGGACCACCCCGACCAGGCTCCTGCGCTCCGCTGACATCTGATCCGTACAAGACACGGCGACCCGGGACGGGGATGATCCGGCAGGTGGTCCCGGACACCCCGCCTAGGGCTTCCGGCAGCCGAAGGAGCATGCGCATGCTGAGGGACGCGAAGGTGTTTTCGAGCTTTACCGTGGACGACGTGGCAGCGGCCAGGAAGTTCTACGGCACCACCCTGGGCCTCGAGGTGGCCGACGCCGCCCTGGGGGTGGAGGGGGCCGACGTGCCCGCCGGTCTGGACATCCACCTCGGAGCCGGCGTGAGGATCGGGATCTACCCGAAGCCCGACCACGTCCCGGCGACCTTCACCATCCTGAACTTCGTCGTCCCGGACATCGACCGGGCGGTCGACGAGCTCACCGCCCGTGGGATCCGGTTCGAGCAGTACGAGACACCCAAGACGGATGCCAGGGGCATTCACCGCATCCCTGAGGTGCACCCGGTCGCCTGGTTCCGGGATCCGGCCGGCAACATCCTGTCCGTCGTCCAGGAGCCATCGACCTAGTCCGGCTGGCGGCGCAGGACCAGGACGGCGGCGTCGTCGTCGAGGTGGCCGTCGGAGTGGCTCAGGAGCTGCTTGAGGACGACCTCGGCCACGGCGGCGGCGCTGGCCGCGACCGCGGGGGCGGCCGCCTCAAGGCCCTCGGTGCCGAACTCCTGGCGGTCGGGGTTGCGGGCCTCGACCACGCCGTCGGTGTAGAGGACCACGCAGCGGCCCTGCGGCAGGGTGAACCGGGCCGTGTGGTAGGTGGCGTCGCCGAACAGCCCCACCGGCAGCGACCCGTCGAAGGCCAGGGTCCTGGGGGTGGGCCCGGTGAGCAGCGGCGGCGGGTGGCCGGCGCTGGACCAGCTCACCGCCCCGGTCCTCGGGTCGAGGACAAGCAGCAGCAGGGTGGCGTACTCGTCTTCGACGAACTCCTCCTGGACCCGGTGGTTGAACGCGGTCAGGGCCCGGCCCGGCGGCCGCCCGTCCTCGACCAGGGTGCGCAGCTCGTAGCGGAGCCGGACGGTGTGCCTGGCCGCCGCCACCCCCTTGCCGCAGACGTCCCCGATGACGGCCGCGACCCGCCCGTCCTCGAGCGCGAACAGGTCGTAGAAGTCGCCCCCGACCTGCGCCACCTCGCTGGCCGACCGGTACAGGGCGGCGGCGTCCAGGCCGGGCACGGTCGGGAAGCTGGCCGGCAGCACCGCCGCCTGGAGGGAGGTGACCGCCTCGCGGAGCACGCTGACCAGCCGGGCCCGCTCGATGGTGACGCTCAGGTAGCTGGTCAGCGTCTCGACGAAGGCCAGCTCGGGCCGGGCGAAGCGGTGGGGGCGGGTATGGTTGACGAACAGGACCCCGAGCGGCCGGCCGGGGCTGCCCAGCCGCACGGCGACATAGGAGCGGATGCCGAACCGCTCGATGTAGGGCTGCTCCGGGCCGTCCACCTGATCGGCCCGGACGTGCACGGCCGGCCGGCCGGTGCGCACCAGCTCGGCCAGCTCCGGCCACTCGGCCAGGGCGATGCGCATGCCCGGCACGACCTCGTCGTCCATGCCGACGTGGGCCCGGCCGACCAGCACGTCGCCCCGCTCGTCGAGCAGGAACAGGCTGGCCATGTCCGAGCCCAGCAGCCGGGCCGCCTCCCCGGTGACCAGGTACAGCAGGGTGTCCAGGTCCTCGACCGAGGCGATGGCGGCGGCCAGGTCGACCAGGCTGCGCAGCCGCGCCGAGGTGACCCGGGCCCTGGCCAGGTCGCGGCTGCGCTCGGCCGCGATGTCCTCGGCCCGGGCCCGGGCCGTCACCTCGGTGGTGGTCTCCCTGGCGATGATCAGCACCCGGGTCGGGCGGCCGCTCGGCTGGGCCAGGCGGGAGAAGGTCATCGAGAACGACCGGGGCTGGCCCGGCTCCCACCAGTCGAGCGACGCCTCCTCGACCGACACGGTCCGCCCGGTCTCGGCCACCTGGACCAGCAGGTCGAGGACGCCGGCCGGGCCGGCCTCGGGGAACACCTCGGCCAGCGGCATCCCGACCATCGGGAGGTCCGGCCGCAGCGCCTTGGCCACGTCGTTGGCCAGCTCGAGGACCAGCTCGGGGGCGCGGGCCACGGCCACGGCCAGCGGGCTCAGGTCGACCAGGGCGGTGACCAGGTCCCGCTCCTCGCGCAGCTCGCGCAGGATCGTCTCCTCCCGCCCGACGTCGCGGAAGCTGACCCAGGCCCCGGCCTGGCCGTCCTCCAGCTCCAGCGGCCCGCCGGCGCAGCGGACCGTCCTGGCCACCCCGTCGTCGCCGGCGACCTGCAGGTCGACGTCGTCGAAGCGCTCCCCGGCCAGGAGGAGGCCCCGCCACCCCTTGGGCAGCCGGCCGGAGCCCCCGAAGAGGCGGAGGGCCTCAGGGTTGGCGTAGCGGATGCGGCCCGCCGGGTCCACCACGGCCACCCCTTCGGCCAGCTGGGAGAGGACCTGGCCGAGGTCGACGCCGGGCGCCCCGGTCATGCCGGCCGGGCCGGGCGGGGGCAGGTTGGCGCGTGGCTCCACGGCCGCAGTCTGCCCGACCGCCCGGCGGCCGGCAATGCTCGGTTCGCTGAGGGATCAGCGCTCGATCGGCACCCCGACCAGGCTGCCCCACTCGGTCCAGGAGCCGTCGTAGTTGCGGACCTGGGGGTAGCCGAGCAGCTCGTGGAGCACGAACCAGGTGTGGGCGCTGCGCTCGCCGATGCGGCAGTAGGCGACCACGTCCTTGCCGGCCTCCACGCCCTGGGCGCCGTACAGCTCGGCCAGCTGGTCGTCGGTGAGGAACTTGCCGGTGGAGCCGTCGACCGACTTGGCCCAGGGGATGTTGACCGCGCCCGGGATGTGGCCCGGCCGCTGGGCGGCCTCCTGGGGCAGGTGGTCGGGGGCCAGCTTCTCGCCGCGGAACTCCTCGGGGGAGCGGACGTCGACCAGGGACGCGCCCTCGCCGGTCCGGACGGTGTCGAGTACCTGGTCGCGGAAGGCCCGGATCGAGGTGTCGGGCTCGCGCACCGGGTAGCCGCTGGCCGACTGCACGTCGGCCGGGTCGCCGGTGAGCTCGCGGCCCTCCAGCTCCCAGGCCTTGCGGCCGCCGTCCAGCAGCTTGACCGGCCCGTGCCCGTACACCTTGTAGTACCAGTAGGCGTAGGCGGCGAACCAGTTGTTGTTGCCCCCGTACAGGATCACGGTGGTGTCCGGGGTGATGCCGAGGGTGTCCTGGAGCTTGGCGAACTGCTCCGGGGCGATGAAGTCGCGGCGCAGCGGGTCCTGCAGGTCGGTGTTCCAGTTGACGGCGACGGCCCCGCGGATGTGCCCGCGGGCATACGCGTCGGTGTCCTCGTCGACCTCGACGACGCGCAGGTTGGGGTCGTCCAGGTTGGCGGCCAGCCAGTCGGTGGAGACCAGCAGCTGATCACGATTGGCCATGATGTACGGATGCCTCCTCGGGCAGCTCGTCCGAAGGTGAGGAAGCGGCCGCGGCTCGGCTCGGGCCCGCTAGCGCGGGGCGACCTGTGCCGCGACCCGCCGACACGGCGGGCGCCCGGCGGCCGAGTTCCCCGTGCCCAGGCCCATGGGCGCGCAGGCGCGGGTGGTCAGCGCGGCGGGACCCCGGCGAACGGTCACGGGATCCACACCTGGCTGGGCCATTAGTACGATCATGGGGATACAGGCTGCCAGCGGAACAGGCACCTCGTCAACGAACCGTCCTCCACGAGCTTCACCAAGGAGTTCCCGATGGCCTTCTCGCCAGACGCCCACGACGCCCTGGTCGTGGTCGACGTGCAGCGCGACTTCTGCCCCGGGGGCAGCCTGGCCGTCCCCGACGGTGACCAGGTGGTCCCGGTCATCAACCGGCTCGCCCCCCGGTTCCAGACCGTGGTCACCACCCACGACAGCCACCCGCCCGACCACTCCTCGTTCGCCAGGCACGGCGGCCCCTGGCCGGACCACTGCGTCGAGGGCACGCCCGGCTGGGAGACCCACCCCGACCTGAAGATCGACGCCCACCACCAGGTGTTCAAGGGACGCGACCGGGAGCTGGACGGCTACACCGGCTGGAGCCCCGAGCTGGCCGACTTCCTGGCCCACCGGGGCGTCACCCGGGTGGTGGTGGTCGGCCTCGCCCTCGACTACTGCGTGCAGGCCACCGCCCTGGACGCCAGGGCGGCCGGCCACGAGGTGCTGGTCCTCACCGACGCCACCAGGGCGGTCAACGTCAAGCCGGACGACGGCGAGCGGGCCCTGGACGCCCTGCGCGCGGCCGGCGTGCGCGAGGACCGCGCCGAGGGCGAGAACGGCTAGATTTCGGTTTGCGGGCAGCGGGGTACCAGTCCAACACTGAAGCTGGCAAAGGAGGGATGGTTGGCGTCGAAGGCGCGGCAGTTCCGCGAGCACTGGGCCGATGAGCTGGACGGCGCGGCCATGTACCGCGCCCTCGCCGAGCGCGCCGACGGTGAGCAGCGCGAGATCTTCCTCGAGCTGTCCCGGGCCGAGGAGCGCCACGCCGCCCACTGGGCGGCCAAGCTGGTCTCCCTGGGCGAGCCCGAGCCGCGGCCCGAGCAGCACCGCCGCGGGCCACGGGCCCGGCTGGTGGCCTGGCTGGTCAGGTGGTTCGGGACCAGGGCGGTGCTGCCGATCGTGGAGCGGGCCGAGGTCGCCGACGCCGGCCACTACGACGCCGTGCCCGACGCCACCCTGGCCATGGCCACCGACGAGCGCATCCACGCCCGGGTCCTGGCCGGGCTGACCCCCTCCACGGTCCGGGGCGGCGGGATCATGCGCGGCGAGCGCTGGCACCGCGGCGACGCCTCGGGCGCCCTGCGGGCGGCCATCTTCGGGGTCAACGACGGCCTGGTCTCGAACCTGGCCCTGGTCATGGGCGTGACCGGCGGGACCGGCGACCGCCGGCTGATCCTGCTCGCCGGGGTGGCCGGGCTGCTGGCGGGGGCGTTCTCGATGGGCGCCGGCGAGTACATCTCGGTGACCTCCCAGCGGGAGCTGTTCGAGCGCGAGCTCGCCCTCGAGGCCGAGGAGATCGAGGCCATGCCCGACGAGGAGGCCAACGAGCTCGCCCTGATCTACCGGGCCAAGGGCGTCGGCCGCGAGGAGGCCGAGGCGATGGCGGCCCGGATCATGCGCGACCGCACCACCGCCCTCGACACCATGGCCCGCGAGGAGCTGGGCCTCAACCCCGACGAGCTGGGCTCGCCCTGGGGCGTGGCCGCCTCCAGCTTCGCGTCGTTCGCGGCCGGGGCGGTGGTGCCGGTGCTGCCGTGGCTGGTGGCCTCGGGCGCGGCCGCCTTCGTCGCCTCCGTCGCCCTCTCCGTGCTCGCCCTGTTCCTGGTCGGCGCCGGCATCAGCCTGCTCACCGGCCGTCCTCTCCTCCAGTCCGGGGCCAGGCAGCTGCTGGTCGGTGGGCTGGCCGCTTCGGCCACCTTCGGGATCGGCCGCCTCATCGGTGTGAGCGTCAGTTGACCGAGACCCCCATGACCAACGGCGAGCTGCGGCGGGTGCTGCTGCTCGGCCCCCCCGGTGCCGGCAAGGGCACCCTCGCCCCCCACCTGTCCGAGCTGCTGGGCGTGCCCCACGTGTCCGCCGGCCAGCTGCTGCGGGCCTCGGCCTCCGAGGGCGACCCGCACCGCATCGCCGAGCAGGTGGCTCGTGGGCATCCCGTGCCCGACCGGGTCGCCCTCCAGGTGGTCGGCGCCCAGCTCGGCCCCGGGTTCATCCTCGACGGCTTCCCCCGCAACGTCCGCCAGGCGGCCGACCTCGACCGGCTGCTGGAGGACGACGGCCGCGACGTCCAGCTGGTGCTGGAGCTGGTCGTCCCCGACGAGGTCGCCTCGGCCCGGCTGTCGCGGCTGGCCCGGATGGAGAGCCGCAGCGACGACAGCCCGGACACGGTGGCGGCCCGGCTGGTCACCTACCGGCGCGAGGCCGGGCCGCTGCTGGCCCACTACGTCGGCCGGGTCCGGCGGGTCAGCGCCTCCGGCGACGTGGACGAGGTCTTCCTCCGGGCCGAGCGGGCCCTGGCCTCGCGGCCCCGGACCACCTCCAGCTGAGCCCGGCTCAGGCCACCAGCGGGCTGCGCCGTTCCAGCAGGACGACGTCGCGCCAGCGGCCGTCCAGCTTGCCCAGGCGCTCGCGCACCCCGACGGTGCGGAACCCGCAGCGCCGGTGCAGGGCCAGGCTGGCCGTGTTCTCGGGGAAGATGCCGGCCTGGACGGTCCAGATCCCGGCCGCCTCGGCCCCGGCGACCAGCCGCTCCAGCAGGGCCCGGCCGACCCCCCGGCCGCCGGCCGCCGTGGCCACGTACACGCTGGCCTCGGCCACCCCGGCGTAGGCACAGCGCTCGGAGACGGGGGCGAGGGCCGCCCAGCCGACGACCTGGCCGCCCAGGATGGCCACCAGGCGGTGGCCGGCCAGGTGGCCGGCGTCCCAGGCGTCCCAGCCGGGCGCGGCCGTCTCGAAGGTGGCGTCGCCGGTGGCGATGCCCTGCTCGTAGATGGCCCGGACCGCCGGCCAGTGGCCGGCGGTCATGGGCTCGATCGTCGGCGCCTCCATCTGGCCATGGTGCCAGCCGGCGCCGGCTACCGGCGGGGCGGGCGCGGCCGGGCCGACTCGAAGGCGGTCACCCGGGCCAGGATGCGGTCGCGCCGGGCCGCCGTGGCCACCAGGACCAGCCCGAGGCCGAGGGCGGCGGTGCCGGCCAGCAGCAGGGAGGTGCTCCGGGAGGGGCCGGTGAAGGGCAGGTTGCACATGGCCGCGCCCTTGGCCATCACGTGGTCGGCGAAGGCGACCTTGCCGCCGTCGGGCCCGGTCACGGTCAGGCGGATGCTCAGGACCTTGTTCAGGCGGGCCGGCAGCTTGGCCATGAACTCGCCCTTGGCCGAGGTGCGCACCGTCTGGCCGGCCAGGGTGGCGCCGGTGTCGCGGTTGCTCAGGGTGAGCTGCATGGAGCTGCTCTTGGGCAGGCCCTTGCCCATGGCCGTGATGCTGGTGCAGGTCATGTCGTGCAGCCCGACGTGGTGCTTGGACTCGGCGGCGGAGGCGGCGGCGGGCAGCGACAGCGCCGCCGCCAGCGCGAGGACCGCCAGGAGCCTGCACAGGCGCATGCTGGTCGTCCTTTCTCTGGGTTGGCTGACCCGGGGGGGGTCGATCAGTGGATCGACATCGACGAGGAGGTGGCGCGGACCGCCAGGTCGTCGACCAGCAGGTTGGTCCCGCTGGCCAGGGTGGGGGCGAGGAGCTCGACGGCCAGGGTCGCGCCCGGCCGGTGGGTGTCGTGGGAGACGTCGAGGCGCTGCCACTGGCCGGCTCTGGCGGCCGCGCCGACCGAGTCGACCGCGAACCGCTTGCCGCCGCGAAGCTCGAACAGGTTGACCTGGACCTCGACCCCGGGCCGGCTGGCCCGGAACCAGACGCTGGCCTCGTAGCGCCGGTCCGGCTTCAGGCTGGCCACCTCGGCGTGCAGGGCGCCCGGCCAGCGCGAGGACCCACGGGTCATGCGCAGGCTCCAGTCGCCGCTGCGGCCCTCCTCGACGCGTTCCAGGCCGGCCTTGCCAACGGCCGACCAGCCGGTCAGGCCGGCCTCGAACCCGGCGTCGGCGAGCAGGTTGCCGTCCTCGGGCGCCGGGGCCGGGCGGCTGCTGGCCGGGCTCGGGGTGGTGGCCACGGCCCTGGTCGTGGTCGGGGCCGGGGGCAGCAGGTTGGGGAGGCGGGCCGCGCTCGACTCGGGCCGGTCGATCAGCGAGCTGACCAGGATGACGGTGGTGAGCCCGATGGCCATCAGGGCCAGGATCGACTCCACCAGCAGGTGGTCGCGGGTCCGTGACCGGGTCCGCTGGGGCGGGGCGAGGTGGCGTGGCGGGGTCCGCTGCATGCCCGAAACCTCCCAGCCGACGCTAATGTCCCGGTAACGCCACCGAAGTTGGCGGGAATCAGCCGGCGGCCGAGGCGTAGAAGGCGCGGGCGGCCGCCCGCTGCTCCCCGGCCTCGGCGGTGGCGCCGCGCTGCTCGAGCAGGCGGGCCGCGGCCAGGCGGGCGTCGGCCTCGTCGGGCTTGGAGCCGATGGCGGCGTAGGTGGCGGCGGCGGCCAGGGGGTCACCGGCGGCCAGCGCCCTGGCCGCCGTGAGCCAGGGCGACGGCGGGATGTCGAGGCGGTCGAGGGCGGCGGCCGGGATGCCCAGCTCGGCCAGGACCACGCCCAGGTCGGCACCCAGGTCGGGGACGAGCGCGCCGCCGCCGTCGAGCCCGGCCAGCAGCCGCTCGGCCACGGCCGCCGCCTCGTCCCGGCGGCCGCCGGCCAGCAGGGCCCTGGCCAGGAAGGCCCTGGTCGGGTGGAGGTCCTGGGGGTCGCGGGCCTGCACGGCCAGGGCGTGGGCCGCCTCGGCGTCCTCCAGGGCCTCGGCCAGCCGGCCGGTGGCCAGCCGGATCCGGCCCCGCCACAGCCGGCACTCCCGCTCCAGATGGTGGCGCTCCTCGCCGGCCAGCAGGTCGTCGACCACGGCCACCACCTTCGGCCAGCGCCCGGTCCAGTAGTGCTCGGCGACCCGCTGGAGCTCGATCGAGCGCCGCCAGCGCCACGACCCGAACCGCTCGACGTGCCGGGCCCCGGCGTCCACGGCGGCGAAGCACCGCGCCAGGTCGCCCATGGTGGCCGCCGCCCACCCCAGGTTGAGGTACCAGACCGTGCCGCTGGGGGTGCCCAGCGCCTCGAAGCGGGCGAGGGCCGCCTCCAGGTCGGCCAGCCCGCCCGGGTCGCCGGACTCGACCCTGGCCGAGCCGATCGCCCCCAGCGCGTCCGCCTCCAGCTCGGGCAGCCCCAAGGTCCTGGCCATGGCCAGGACCTGGCGGCTCACGCCCAGCCCCTCGGCGTGCCGGCTGGCCACGAGCAGATGCATCATCGCGCCCCGGAGGACGGCCGCCTTGGTCGCCGACGGCGGGGCCCCGGCGACCAGGGCCATGGCCCGGTCGGTGTGGACCTCCCGGTCGTCGCCCCGCCCCTGCAGGAAGGCCAGCTCGCCCAGCAGCATCTCGGCTTCGGCGGCGGCCACCGGCGCCCCGGCCGCCAGCAGGGCCTCGCGGGCCGCGGTCAGCTCCTCGGTGCCGGTCATCTCGCCCCGGCAGCGGGCCCGGCCGAGCCGGAGCAGCAGCTGCCCGCGGGCCGGGTCGCCCTCCGGGCTCAGCTCCAGCGCCCCGGCCAGGAACCGGGCCGCCGTCTCCCAGCCACCGAGGGCGGCGGCCCGGTCGCCGGCGTCGACCAGGGCGGCCAGGGCCCGGGCGGCCAGCCCCGGCGGCTCGGTCCCGGCCGCCCGGGCGAAGGACAGGGCGGCCCGGTAGTGGTAGGCGAGCAGCTCGGCCCGGCCCTCGGCCCGGTCGGGGGCCAGCCCCTCGATCCAGGTGGCGGCCCGCCGGTGCTTGTCGGCCCGCTCGGCCCGCAGCACCTGGCCGTAGGCGACGTCGCGGACCAGGGCGTGCCGGAAGGCGTACTCGACCTCGCCGGCCACCCGCGAGGCGGGGGCGCGCTGCAGGAACTCGCGGGCCTCCAGGCGGGCCAGGCACGCCTCCAGCTCCGGCCGGGCGCGGCCGGTGATCGCGGCCAGCGCCCCCAGCCAGCCGGCCTGGCCGAGCACGGCCGCGTCGTGGAGCACCGCCTTGTCTGCGGCGCCGAGCGCGTCCAGGCGGGCCGCGACGATGGCGTGCACCCCGGTGGGCAGATGGGCGGCCGGGTCGCCGCGGTCGCGCAGCATGCGCACGTACTCCTCGGCGAACAGCGGGTTGCCGCCGACCCGGCCGAGCAGGGCCGGGTCGACCTCGGTGGGCAGGCCGTGGTGGGCCAGCAGGGTGGCCAGCAGGCCGGTGGTGTCGGGGTCGCCCAGGGGGTCGAGGCGGATGGTGGTCCCGCCGGCGCCCCAGCCGGGCCGGCGCTCCAGCAGCTCCGGCCGGGCGGTGGCCAGGACCAGGACGGCCGCCGGGCCGGCGTCCCGGTCGCCGAGGCTCTCGACGAAGTCGAGCAGGGCGTCGTCGGCCCGGTGCAGGTCCTCGAGGGCCAGGACCAGCGGCCGGGTCACGGCCAGGCCGTGCAGGAAGCGCCGCCAGGCGGTGAACTCCTCCTCGCGGTCGGCGGCGGTGGTCGGCCCGGCGCTCCCCGGGCGGCCGCCGCCGACGCCGACCAGGCGGCGCAGGTGACCGGCCACCCAGGCGGCGGTGACCGGCTCGGCCACCGCGCCCGCGGCCGCGACCAGCCGCCGCCCGGCGAGCTCGGCGCCGTCGCTCTCCAGGATGCCGGCCTCGGCCTTGACCGCCTCGGCCAGCGCCCCGAAGGTCGGCCCGTCGCCATAGGGGAGAGCCCGCCCCTGCCGCCAGGCGAACTCCCGGGGGTCCGGGGGGCTCATGCCTAGCCCCCCGGAGGATGGGGGCCCTGGCTGCTCCCCGGCGGTCAGGCGGTCGGCCAGCTCGGCCAGCAGGCGGCTCTTGCCGATGCCGGCGTCGCCGAGGACGGTGACCAGCACCGGCCCGGCGCCGTGGCCGGCCCGGCGGGCGGCGGCCAGCAGCGCCGCCAGCTCGCGGTCGCGGGCCACCAGGGGCGGGAAGCGCCGGCTGGGGGAGGCCGGGCCGGCCCGGGGCGCGAGCGCCGGCCACGCCGGCACCGGGTCGCGGCCCCCGGGCGGGGCCGGTTGGGCCGGGCCGTAGGCGATCGCCCGCTCGGTGGCCCGGCGGGTCGCCTCCGACACCAGCACCGACCCGGCCGGGGCCAGCTCCTGGAGCCGGGCCGCCGTCCCCATGGGCTCGCCGGCGACCCGCCACCCGGCGGCCGGGTCGCCTGCTGGCCGGACGAGGACCTCCCCGGTGGCCACGGCCGCCTGGACCCGCACCGGCCCCCCGTGCCCGGACGTCACGGCGGCCAGGGCGGCCCGCACGGCCCGCTCGGGGTCGTCGTCGCGGGTGCGGGGGATGCCGAACAGGGCGACGGTGCGGCCGCCGAGGGTCTCGATGACGATCCCGCCGTGGGCCTCGACCTCGGCCCGGACCCGGCCCAGCGGGCCCGCCAGCAGCCGCCCGGCGTCCTCCGGGTCGAGGTCGGCGAAGCCCTCGCGGGACTCGTCGACGTCGATCAGCAGGACGGTGACGAGCTTGCGTTCGGCACCGCCAGGGGCGCCCGGTGGCCGGGAGGGGCGGGCCACTCGCCGCTCCTTCCGCGTGATTCGTACGGTTCGTGCGTGCGACCCAGCCTAGCCCCTCCCGGGACCCGGGACTAACCCCAACGGACGCGCAGCTCGGATACCCCCTTCGGGCCGCATGCGATCGGGTGCCCGGCCATCACCACAGCCAGGCGTCGGGGCGGACGACCCACAGCCAGGCGTAGGCGGCCGTCGCCGTGGCCAGTGGGGCGAACCAGTGCTTGGATCGGAGGACGCCGTGCTGGACCCGGGCCGACAGGGTCACGAAGGCGACCAGCATGACGTGGAGTACGGCGGATACCGCACGGTGGACGGAAACGGGCATGAGATGCTCCCTTCTCGGTCGATCCTGTCAAGTGCCCGGCGCCTTCCTCCCCGGGCGAATCAGATGGAACAGTACAAATGATAGTGACTGTTATCTCTCTTTCATAGAGGGCGGGTGCGGAGGGATGGGTCAGCAGGGGACGGATCAGGACGGGGTCGCCGATGGGACGTCGAGGCGCAGGGGCACGGAGATGCCGCCGCCGGGGCGCTGGATGGTGGTGGTGAGGTCCCAGCGGCCGGCCAGCGACAGCATCCGGCCCTGGCCGAGCCAGCGGCCGTCGGCCGCCTCGGTCAGCTCCAGGCGGGCGGTGCCAAGGCCGGGGTTGGAGGCCGGCGTGCCGCTCAGCTCGACCCGGTCGGCCGGGAGGGCGGTGCCGCTGTCGAAGTCGGCCACGATGGCCGTGAACCGGTTGGGCCCGGCCGCGCCCGGGGTCACGGTCAGGGTCACCTTCACGGTCGTGGCCCAGTCGGCGCCGCTGGCCGCCAGGACCGGCGTGGCCGCCGGCCGGGGCCGGGCCGCCCCGTCCGGCGCCCCAGGGGCCAGCTGGCTGAGCAGCGCGGCCGCGGCCAGCACCCCCGCGGCCAGCCCCAGCTCGCCCCCGACGCTGCGCCGCAGCCGGGCCACGGCCCGCCGCCGGACCTCAGCCTCGAACAGCGGCACCAGCCGGTAGCGGTTGAACGCCCCCAGCGCCACCAGCCCGGCGAACAGCACCAGCTTGAGGTCGAGGGCCCGCCCGAACCCGCTGTCGGCCAGCCGCGCCCACCCGCCCAGCTCGTCGACCGTCCTGGCCACCCCGGTGGCCACCACCACGGCCAGGCTGATCCCGGCCAGCTTGGAGAACCGCAGCACCACCGCCCGGGCCGACCCGCCCGGGGCCTGCTCCCGGAGCCCGGCCAGCAGCCAGGCCAGCCCCCCGATCCAGACCCCGACCGCCAGCAGGTGGGCCCACTGGGCACCCAGGTTGAGGGCCCGCAGCGACGACGGCCCGGCCGCATGCCCGGACAGGGCATGGACCAGCATCCCGCCTCCGCCCGCGACCCCCAGCGCGAGCAGGGCCGGGGTCGCGCCGGCGGGGCGGGTCAGGAGCCACCAGGTGACGGCGACGGCGGCGGCCAGCAGGGCCCCGCGCCAGAGCAGCCAGCGGCCGGTGGTCGAGGCGAGCATCTCGGCCAGGGGCACGCCCGCCTCGGCGCGGGCGGCGGCGGTCATCGCCACCAGCCCGGCCGCCGAGGCCGCCAGGGCGAGGGCGAGGAGCAGGGCCGGGCGGCCGGGCAGTCGGCCGCCGAACACCAGCAGGCCGGTGGCGGCCGCCCCGACCAGCAGGGTCAGGCCCCAGTACCAGGCCCAGCGGCCGGCAAGGGCCGTCGGGGACAGGGCCGGCCCGGTGCGGACCTCGGCCACCGCCTGGGACGCCGGGAGCTGGGGGGCGCCGGCCGTGCCGACCCCGAAGGCGAACACCCCGTCGGTGCGGTGGCCGTCCACCGCCGAGACGATCCGCCAGCTCACCGTGTAGCCGCCGGCCGCGAGCCCGGCCACCGGGACCCGCAGCTCCTCGGGCCGGCCGGCGACCGGCTGCGCGGGGCCGCCGGCGACGACCCGTCCGCGACTGTCGAGCACCCGGACCGAGGACAGGCCCGGGTCGGGACGCTCGGTGAAGCGGAGGGTCACCGCCGCCGGCGCCCGCTCCAGCGAGCTCCCGCCGGCTGGCTCGCTGGACGCGAGGGCACCGTGGGCGGCCGCCGCGGGGCCGGAGGCGAGGAGCCAGACCCCGGCCAGTGCAGCGAGCGCGGCGAGCCGCCCACGGAGGCGCATCGGAGTGCCCTAGACCTTCCCGGCCCCGCTGAGGGCGACGTCGGGACGGGCCGCGGGTGCGGCCGGCCGCCTGGACCTGGCCAGGGCCAGCCCGCCCAGGACCAGCCCGACGGCGCCGACCAGCAGTCCGCCGATGGCCAGCATCCGGGCCTGCCCGGCCGCGTCCTCGGCGTCCCGCTGCGCGGCCGTGGCCGCGGCCACGGTGGCGTTCACCCGGGTCGCCTCACGGTCCAGCCGCTGGGCGAGCTGGGCGGTGGACGGGTCCTTGACCGCCGGCAGGGCGGTCTTGGCCGGGTCGTTGACGTCGCCGAAGGTCTCGGGCCCGCTCGGGATGACCAGGTTGACCTTCTGGGCGCCGACCTTGCCCTTCAGGCTGAAGGTGTAGGCGCCGGCCTGGCTCGGGACGAAGAACGACCGGTAGTCGCCCGGGGTGCCCCAGCCGTCGCCGAAGTGCGCCTCCAGCGGCATCATCGCGTTCTCGGCCTTGGGGTCGGCCTTGCCGCCGTAGTAGGCGTGGCCCATCAGCCCGTCGAGCTGGCCGCCCAGGTCGGTGGCGGGCTTGCCGTCCCGGCTGATGATCACCTGCATGCTGTTGGGCTGGCCGGCGTAGGCGGGCTCGGTGCCGAAGCCGACCACGAAGCTGTACCTGCCGGCCTTCTTCTCGGTGTGGGCGGAGGCGGGTGCGGCGGCGAGCGCGGCCAGCAGCACGGCCGCGCCGAGGACGAACACCACCCGTACCAGCCGGCTTGACGGAGTAGGGCGGTTTGCCAGTCGACGCATGTTTGCCTCCTTTTCGCCGACATGACCGGGTGTTGCTAATAGTGATAACGTTCTCTCTCACACTAGTCAAGAAGAACTAGTTACTTTCCACGAAGAACCGTTCGCCCGGCTCTAGTGGATGGAGGCGAGCGTACGATTAGCCCGATAGCGCGGAGCAGGTCGATGGGGATGACAAGGCAGGAGTCCGCGGCGGCGGACCTGGAGCGGGCGAGCGAGCGCTGGCGCGCCTGGCTGGCCGGCGAGACGAGCAGGCGGCAGGGCCCGCCGGGGTCGGCCCTGCACGCGCTCTGGGACACCCTCGAGGCCTGGTTCGCCTCAGAGGAGTTCGCCCGCTCCCCGGTCGCGGCCGCGATGGCCGCCCCGCCGGACGGCCGCGGGCCGGCCGCCCACGCCGTCCTCACCCGCCACCGTCAGGCGACCCGTCAGCTGCTGGAGGACCTGGCCCGCTCGGCCGGGGCCCGCGACCCCGAGGCCCTCGGCGGGCAGCTGCTGACCCTGGTCGAGGGGGCCATCGCCGGGGCCATGGTCGACCGCCACGGCGGCGCCGCCCGGCACGCCCGCGAGCTCACCCGGATCGCCCTGGCCGCGTCAAGGGACGCCGGCTGACCGGCTAGCCGGCGGCGGCGGTCACGGCGGCCCTGGCCAGGGCGCGGGCGCCGGCGACCGAGGCGGGGGGGCGGTCGACGGAGGCGGCGGTGATGGCCCCGTCCACCAGGACCTGGAGCTGGGCGGCCAGGATGGTCGGGTCGTCGGCCCCGGACGCCTTGGCCAGGTCCTCCAGCAGCTGACGGAGGGCCTGGCGGTGCTGGGCGATCTTGACCTGGGCGGGGTGGTCGGGCTCGCTGCGCAGCTCGGTGGCGGCGTTGGCCACCAGCGAGCCGCGGAACGGCTCCTCGTCGAACCAGGCCTGGAGCTCGTCCCAGAGGCCGTCGAAGCGATCGGCGGGGTCGTCGCCGCGGCGGTCCATGGCGTCGGCCAGCCGGTGCAGCCACGAGGTGCTCCACTGCTCGATGGTGGCCGCGACCAGGGTGTCCTTGTTGCCGAACTGGCGGTAGAGGGTCATCGGGGCCACGTCGGCCTGGCCGATGATGCGGTTGACCCCGACCGCACCGATGCCCTCCTGCTCGAAGAGCTCGGTGGCCGTGGTCAGGATCCGGTCCCGGGGCCTGGCAGACACCATGGCGGCTAGGCTACTCCTTGCCGAGTCGGGGGACGAGAGAAAACTCTCTCTATTCCTCGGGGGTTGGTCAAGTCAGGGCGAACAGCAGCTCCTTGGCCTGCTCCAGGGAGGCGCTGGCGCCGGCCTCGCGGAAGAAGGTGATCGCCCGCTCCAGCTCGACCCGGCCCTCGGCCGGGCGGGTCGGGAGCAGGCGGCGGGCCGCGGCCAGGCGGGCGGTGGCCTCGTCGGGGCGGCTGCCGATCTCGGCGTAGAGCTTGGCCGCCCGGCCCGGGTCGCCGCCCGCGAACGCCCGGGCCGCGTCCAGCCAGCGCGACGGCAGGGCCCCGTCGAGGGCCTCGACCGGGCGGCCGAGCGCGATCAGGCCGAGGGGCAGGTCGGCCCCCAGCTCGGGCTTGAGCAGGCAGCCGCCCAGGGTGGCCAGCAGCTCGTCGAGCAGCTTGCCGGCCTCGGCCGCCTGGTCGGTGGTCAGCAGCACCCGGGCCTTGAAGGCCAGCGCCGGGTCCAGGTGCAGGCGGTCGCCCGACTCCCGGGCCAGGGCCAGGGCCCGGCCGGCGTCCTCGCGGGCCCCGGCCAGCTGGCCCCTGGCCAGCCGGATGCGGCCGCGCCAGAGCCGGCACAGGCACTCCATGAAGTGCTGGGCGCCCTCCTCGCCGTCGGGCGCGACCGAGTCGGCCACCCGGACCGCCTGGTCCCAGCGGCCACTCCAGAAGTGCTCGGCCACCCGCTCCAGCTCCAGCCAGCGCAGCGACCTGGCCGACCCGAAGTGCTCGGCCGCCGCCCAGCCGGCCTCCCGGACCGTGAAGCAGCGTCGCAGGTCACCCAGCAGGGCGTACGAGAAGGCGAGGTTGTTCTGCCAGGCGATCTCCCTCGAGGAGCCGTCGGCCTCGCACAGGGCGATGCAGCGCTCCAGGTCCTGGACGCCGCCGGGGTCGCCGAGGCAGACCCGGGTGGCCCCGATGGTGCCGAGGGCGTCCACCTCGACCTCCCGGTCGCCCAGGCTCCTGGCCATGGCCAGCCCCTCGCGGGCCACCTGCATCGCGTCGGCGTTCCGGTCGGCCACCAGCAGGTGCATCATGCAGCGGCTGAGCACCACCGCCTTGGAGTGGGACGGGGGCAGGTCGGCGACCAGGGCCAGCGCCCGGTCGAGGTGGGCGGAGCGGTCCCGGCCCTGGGTGTAGGCGAGCAGGCCGAGGTGGGACTCGGCCTCGGCGGCCCGCTCGCGGTCGCCCATGGCCAGCAGCCCGTCCCGGGCCCTGCTGAGGAGCTCCTCGCCGGCGCCCTCGCCCATGCAGTAGGCCGAGCCGGTCCGCAGCTCGAGATCCGGACGCTCGGGGTCGTCATCGGGCCAGATGGCCAGGGCCTCAGAGTAGTAGCGGGCGGCGGTCAGGTGGGCGCCCAGCCCGGCGACCCGGTCGCCGGCGTCGCGCAGGGCCAGGCGGGCCCGGTCGGCCAGGTCGCCGGTGTCCTGGCCGGCGGCGCTGGCCAGCTCCAGGGCCCGGCCGTAGTGGTGGGCCAGCAGCTCCGAGCGCTCCGCGGCCAGCGACTCCAGCCAGTCGGCGGCCCGGCGGTGCTTGCCGGCCCGCTCCAGGCGCGGGATCTGGCCGTAGGCGACCTCGCAGACGAGCACGTGGCGGAAGCCGTACTCGCGCTCCCCGGCCATCGAGGACCGCCCGGCCCGGTACAGGAACTCCTTGGCCCGCAGGCGCTCCAGGCAGGCCTCGACCTCGGCCCGGGTGCGGCCGCTGACCGCGGCCAGGGCGCCGACCCAGCCCACCCGGCCCAGCACCGAGAGGTCCTGCAGGGCCGCCTTCTCCTCGGCGGGCAGGGCGTCCAGGCGGGCGGCGATGATCGCGTGGACCGTCTCGGGCAGGGGCAGCCGCTCGACCGGCGGGCCGGGCAGGGGGTGGTGGTCGCGCACCATGCGCACGTACTCCTCGGCGAACAGGGGGTTGCCGCCGGCCGCGGCCAGCAGGGCCGGGCCGACCCCGGTGGGGAGCCGGTTGGCGGCCAGCAGCGTCTCCAGCAGGTGGCCGGTGTCGGACTCCGACAGCGGCTCCAGCTCGATGGCCAGGGCCGCCTCCCCGCTCCCGTCCCAGGCCGGCCGGCGGGTCAGCAGCTCCTTGCGGGCGGTGGCAACGATCAGCAGGGGGGCCGCCGGCGGGGTCCGGGGGCGCAGGGGCCGCCCGTCCCGGCCAACGGTCGCCTGCCCGGTCGGCTCCAGCAGCTCCTCGAGGAAGTCGAGCAGGGCGTCGTCGGCCCAGTGCAGGTCCTCCAGCACCAGGACCAGCGGTCGCCGGCCGGCCAGCCCGTACAGGAAGCGCCGCCAGGCGGTGAACGCCTCGTCGCGGCGGCCCGACTGGACCGGGGCGCCGTCGCCCTCGCCGACCAGCCCCTGCAGGTGCCAGGTGACCCGGTCGATCGCGTCCGGCTCGTCGGCCATGGCGTGGGCCACGACCCGGGACAGACGGCGCCCGACCCGGTCGGCCGAGTCGGTCTCGAGGATGCCGGCCTCGGCCTTGACGATCTCGGCCAGGGCCCAGTAGGTGACGCCGCCGGTGGGGGAGGAGCGGCCCCCGTCCCAGGGCGAGGAGCGGCCCTGACGCCAGCTGACCAGGTCGTCGTCGGCGTCCAGGGCCCGGCCGAGCTCGGCCACCAGCCGGCTCTTGCCGATGCCGGGCGGGCCGAGCAGGGTCACCAGCTGGGGCCGGCGGCCGTCCCGGGCCCGCCGGAACGCCTCCAGCAGCAGGCCCAGCTCACGGTCGCGGCCGATCAGCGGCACCGGCCCGGCGGCCAGGCCGTCCATGCCGGTGCGGTTGCGGGGCTCGAGCGCGCTCCACACCGTCATCGGCCGGGCCCGCCCGGCCAGGGCGAGCAGGCTGGCCGGGCCGTAGCTGATCGAGCGCTCGGTGGCCCGGCCGGTCGCCTCCGACACCAGCACGGTCCCGCTGGGTGCGGCCTGCTGGAGCCGGGCGCAGGTGGCCACCGGGTCGCCCGCCACCCGCGTCCCGTCGGTGACCAGCGCCTCCCCGGTGGTCACGGCGACCCGCAATTCCACCCGGTCGGAATCGGCCAGGGCGTCGCGGATGGCCAGGGCGGCCCTGACGGCCCGCTCGGGGTCGTCCTCGCGGGTCTGGGGGACCCCGAAGGTGGCCATGGTGATGCCGCCGATGGCGTGCTCGACGGTGCCGCCGAAGCTCTCGATCTCGGCCCGGACCCGGTCCAGGTGCCGGTCGAGCATGCTGGAGACGTCCTCGGGGTCGCGCTCCCCGGCCTCGCCAAGGGGCTCGTCGACCTCGGCGAACAGCACCGACACGAGCTTGCGCTCCACGCTGCCGCCGCCCTCGGCGGTGGTCCCGTCGCCCCTGTCGGGGGGGCCGTGGTCGTCGTGGGCCTCGGGGTCGCCGGAACGGGCCGGGACCAGCAGGTCCAGCGCCGGGTCCTGGGCCAGGATGGCCTGCTCGAGGCGCTGCAGGCCGACGCTGGGCTCGATCCCGAGCTCGTCGACCAGCACCTTGCGGGCCGCCCGGTAGGCGGCCAGGGCGTCGGCCTGGCGGCCCGAGCGGTAGAGGGCCAGCATCAGCTGGCCGTGGAGGTGCTCGCGCAGCGGGTACAGCCGGACCAGCGCCTCCAGCTCGGCCACCAGCTCGTGGTGGCGGCCCAGGGCCAGCTCGGCCTCGATCCGGGCCTCGGTGGAGGCGACCTGGAGCTCCTCGACCCCGACCAGCTCCGGCCAGGCGAGGTCGGCCGAGGCGGCCACGTCGGCCAGGGCCGGCCCGCGCCACAGGGCCAGGGCCTGGCGCAGCAGGTCGGCCGCCCGGGCCGGGTCGCCGCTGGACAGGGCCTGGCGGCCCTCGCGGTCGAGGCGCTGGAAGCGGTGCAGGTCGAGGCGCTCGGGGTCGACCCGGAGCAGGTAGCCGGGGTCGCGGGTGACCAGGGTGCGGGGCGGGCCGGCGCCGTTGCCGGCCTCGATCGACTTGCGCAGGGCGGCCACGTGGTTCTGGAGCGACTGCTTGACCGTCGGCGGGGGCTCCTCGCCCCAGACGGCCACGATCAGCTCCTCGGTCGAGACGACCTGGTTGGGATGGAGCAGCAGTTTGGCCAGCAGCATCCGGTGCTTGATGCTGCCGAGCCGCAGCGGCCGCTCACGCTGGCGTGCTTCCAGCGGGCCGAGGAGGAAGAAGTCGATCGTGCCTACCACCACGCCGACCTACGATCGTTTGCCTTGGTTGCCTGGATCCTCTGGCTGAGGCTGTATGAACCGAATACGCGGGAGTGTATATGGCCGGCCATGGAATACCTAGTCGCGAGCTTGGGCGTAGATGAGCTGGGTGAGGGGCTCGGCGGGGCCGACCTGCTCAAGCCGCTGGCCGATGGCCGGTGGCAGCTCGGGCAGGCGGGTGCCCAGGTCGCGCACCCAGGCGGCCACGGCGCCGCCGGGGTGGTGGCTGGGCGGGGCCACCACCCAGCCACCCCAGCCCCGCCACTCGGCCCTGGCCAGCCCCCACGGGCGCTGGCTGGCCAGGCCCGTCGGGGCGAAGAGGAAGTGCCAGGTGTCGCCGCCGGTCCGCACCAGCGGGCCGGCCGAGCGGAGGGCCTCGCCGATGACCGCCCAGCGGGCGGTGTCACCGGTCGAGCCGTGCACGATCAGGGCGTCGAAGCTGGTCCCGGTGGCCAGGCCGACGTTGGCGTCGGGGAAGCGCCGCCACCACCAGGTGAGCCGGATGGGGTCGGTGGTGGCGTCGGCGGCCCCGTGGGAGGGCAGCGGGTGGGCGCCGACCCTGGCGCAGGCCGGCTCCCCGCACGAGCAGGCCACGGTGGTGGTGCGCCGGCTGCGGACCACGTAGTGGAGGGGGACCACGGGCAGGCCGCGCCGCGCGTAGTCGAGGGCGGCCAGGTAGCGCGCTCCAGCCTGGGGGACCTGGGGCATCGGCATCTGTCTCCTGCGAGCTGCTCTCTTCGCGACAAGCCTGCCGGGCCCCGCCAACGAGTCGCTCACGGCGCTCCGGCCCTTTACCTGCCCTCCCCGGCTACCTATGCTCGCCAGCGAGCAGCCTCTCCGAGCCGAGGGTGGGTCGCCATGAGCCAGGACCGGGTCGAGATCGAGCGCCAGGAGATCGAGCGGGAGGTCAGCGGCCGTACCCTGTGCGACCTGCTCGCCGAGCACGCGGCCAGCCACGGGGACGCGCCGGCCATGTCCTGGAAGCGGGACGGCGCCTGGCAGACCCTGTCCTGGCGCGACTACCGCGAGCGGGTCGCCGAGGTCGCCATGGGCCTGGCCGGCCTGGGGGTCGGCCAGGGCGACTTCGTGGCCATCATGGCCACCAACCGGCCCGAGCACGTCCTCGCCGACCAGGCCGCCATCCACGCCGGGGCCACCCCGACCAGCTTCTACTTCACCCTCGCCCCCGAGCAGATCCGGTACGTGGCCGGCCACTGCGAGGCCAAGGTGGCCGTGCTCGAGGACCGGGACATGCTCAAGCGCTGGCAGGACATCCGCGACGACCTGCCCGCCCTGCGGCAGGTGGTGCTGCTGGACGGCGCCCAGGACGGCGACGGCCCGGGGGTGCTGAGCTGGGACGAGCTGGTCGACCGGGGCCGCCAGGCCCTGGCCGCCGACCGCTCCGGCTTCGATGCCCTGCGGGGCCGGGTCGGGCCCGAGGACAACGCCGCCCTGCTCTACACCTCCGGGACCACCGGCCCGCCCAAGGGCGTGCTCCTGACCCACCACAACCTGCTCTTCGAGTCGGCCGCCCTGCTGCGGCTGACCGAGCTGAGCCCCGGGGGCAGCTCGGTCTCGTACCTGCCCCTGGCCCACATCGCCGAGCGGGTGCTGTCGATCTACGTGCCCCTGGCCCTGCGGACCCACGTCTGGTTCTGCCCCGATCCCGGCCAGGCGGTCGAGTACGTCCGCGAGGCCCGGCCGACGATCTTCTTCGGCGTGCCAAGGGTCTGGGAGAAGGTGCGGGCCGGCATCGAGGCCAAGCTGGCCGCCGAGGAGAACGAGCGCAAGCGCAAGATCGCCCAGCGGGCGGTGGCCACCGGCCTCGAGGTCGTCCGGCGCCAGCAGCGGGGCGAGGCCGTGCCGTTCGGCCTCCGGGCCCGCCACGCCCTGCTCGAGCGGCTGGTCCTGGCCAAGGTCAGGCACGCCATCGGGCTGGACCGCTGCACCTTCGCCTCCAGCGCGGCCTCGCCCCTGGCCGTCGACGTTGCCGAGTTCTTCGCCGCCCTGGGGCTGCCCCTGGTCGAGGTCTACGGCATGACCGAGACCACCGGGGTGGCCACCGGCAACCGGCCCGGCAAGGTCAAGATCGGCAGCGTCGGCCCGGCCCTGGCCGGGGTCGAGGTGCGCCTCGCCGGCGACGGCGAGGTGCTGGTCCGGGGGCCGGTCAACACCCCCGGCTACTTCCGGCAGCCGGAGGCCACGGCCGAGCTGATCGACGCCGAGGGCTGGCTCCACACCGGCGACGTCGGCGAGCTGGACGGCGACGGGTACCTCAAGATCGTCGACCGCAAGAAAGAGCTGATCATCACCTCCAGCGGCAAGAACCTCTCCCCGGCCAACATCGAGGGCCTGCTCAAGGAGCACCCGCTGATCGGCCAGGCCCTGGTCTACGGCGACGACCGGCCGTACGTGGTCGCCCTGATCGTGCTCGACCACGAGCTCGCCCCCGCCTGGGCGGCCCGCAACGGCCTGGAGGGCGGCGACCTGGCCGGGCTGGCCGCCTCCGACCGGGTGCTGGCCGAGGTCCAGCTGGCCGTCGACGCCGTCAACCAGCGCCTGGCCCGCATCGAGCAGGTCAAGCGGTTCGAGGTCCTGCCGGTCGAGTGGACCGCCGAGAGCGAGGAGCTCACCCCCACCCTCAAGCTCCGCCGCCGCATCATCCACGCCAAGTACGCCGAGCGCATCGACGGCCTCTACGCGGGCTGAGCGGGTCAGCGGCGCAGCAGCCTGACCCGGCGCCGGGCCTGGACGGCGTTGGCCACGGCCATCAGGTCGTCGCCGTCGTCGCCGGGCGCCCCGGCCCGGTCGCCGGGCCGCCGGCCGCTGTCGGCCAGGTCGGCCCAGAGCACCGCCCAGGCCGCCTCGGGGCGCGCCGGCTCCTCCCGCCGGGGCGGCGGGGGCGGCGCCGGGTCGGGCGGACGGGCCGGGGCCGCCGGGGCGGAGGGAGGGCGCTCGGCCGCCCGGGGCGGACCGGCGGCGTCGGGCCGGCGGTCGGCCGGGCGGCTGGACCTGGGGGCGCCGAGCAGGCGCTCGGCGGCGGCCTGGAGCATCGGCTCGACCAGCGCCGACCGGACGGCCGCCTCGCCGGAGGGGCCGCGGCCGTTGGCGGTGAAGGAGCGGATGGCCGAGCGCACGGTCGTCTCGTCGTAGCCACGGCCGGCCAGGGCCCTGGCCATGGCCTCGACCAGCGGGTCCCCGAACCCGGCGTGCTGCCGCCGCCCGTCGCGGCCCCGGCCAGCCGGGCCGCCCGCCGGCCTGGCCGGCGGCGGGGGATCGCGCCGGGGCCGGGGCTCGGCCTGGGGGCGCTGCTCCGGCGCGGCCGGCGGCTCCGGGGGTGGGCCGGGCT
>OCZS010000135.1_pt1 | contig 23147 bp, 22 predicted proteins | sample 1539071 | NCBI WGS metagenome assembly OCZS01 (sample SAMEA3113584, study PRJEB22503) | soil metagenome
CTGTTCGTTGATTGTCTCGCCCATGTCCAAAGGTCACGTAATCTTTCATCACCGGCGAGTAGGCTGATCCAACAGTATACATCAGCATGGGAAGATTGGATGTAGCCAGACAGGCAGAACCTTATTTAGTGTAACAGTTATGCTATGCCCCGGTTGGCAGGGAGATTTACTGAAGAGAAGGCGGACTTTCATCCTAGATCGTGGTTGTCCAAGTACAGGCGCACTTCAGTAGGCTACCTCACAAAGATGTTGTTGTTTTACCACGGGGTTGGCATTCTTCTGCTTCTTGCAGTCACACCTCTGATTGAGCAGGTTCTTCCAGACTATGAGCAGCCAAGCATCCCAAGGTCACTAGTGTCAGTACTTGCCGCAGGACCATTAGAAGAGACGATATTCTTTGGCATCCCGTTCTACATATTTGGAAATGCCTACTCTGTCCTTGTCACTGGGACCGTGTGGGTCGGGATACATCTTTTGAACACGGATACGCTTTCCGTCAACAGCCTTGCGTTTGGCAACTTGCTCTTTGTGCTTCCATCCCTATTCTTTAGCCTAAGGACATGGGTCAGTGGCAAGGGTTGGTTTTCAGTGATTACACATTCTGCTTGGAATAGTATCTTCTTTACCGCTGGCTGCTCTGTCGGTGAATTTACGTGCACAGCAATTGAGAGAGACATTAGCGCCACAGTGATAAGCATTGCACTGTCGGGTGTATTGCTTGGAGTAACCTATCTACTCTATAAGAGAAGGGAGAACAAGGAGCGCCAGTGGTCGCAGTCTAACGAATTCAATATATAGCCCGCCATTTGTGTTACAAGCGAAAACAATAATGAGCCAAGCTGAAAATGATGTTAACGTCACCGTAACAATAGGTGACGTAAAGGTTGAGTTCAGCGGCTCTGCGGAGACTATCACAGCTTCTGTGATGAACTTTCTGCTTAAGGAGGTGCCTTCAATGGATCTTGCAAGAAAGATCCTACTCAACTATGCAGCGCAGGAGCTCATAGAAACGTATTCCCATCTCATCAAGATCACACCAGAGGGTCCGCGTGTAATTCTAGATACCGATGTCAAGTTGTCTGATAAAGATATAGTAGCTCTGCAGCTTGTAGCTGTCAGAATTGCAAAGGATCTTGGCAGGCTGCAGGACAGCTCTATGCAGGTATCAGATATTCATACTGCTACGGCGCTCAACCCAAAGTCCATAAGCTCAAGAATATCTGAAATGGTTAAGGCTGGCCACGTCGCACGTGACGAAAAAGAGCCGAGCAAATACAGGATAACGACAGCAGGCATCCACTGGCTCAATTCAACGATACCCAAAAAGATCAGGCCTGGGCAGTAGTGCTGTTTGGTGGCCTTTTCTGGATGTAGCGGTAATTCCGCATGGCTCCGGTTCTTGTCAAGATGTTTTCTCGCACCATATCTGTAAGCGAATGTGAGACTGCAGTCCTGTCATAATTGTAGCCTCTTCTTGAGAGCTCTTCATGTACTTCACCAAGCGACCTTTCACTAACAAAATGCCCCTCAAACCAGAGATTTTCCAAAAGGCCTCTACAGGTCATACCACTCTTGGTTGTCACCTTCTGTTGTTGCTGGCCCTCCGGTACTAGCTCAGTAATAGGCCTAGTCTTTAAGGAGTCTATTTCTCGCCTCAGTGCATCGAGCTGGCTCTGAACTTCTGGCCCTATCATCTTGGTAGCGTCAAGGCTTGAGAGCACACTTTCAACTACCTGCTTGACTCTGCTCTCAATGCAGACTACCTCTACCTCCCATTCACCGTGCTTAAGCCTTATTTTGACTTCCTCAGCAGCATGGCCGCTCATATTTGCTTAAATATACCTTTCAGGCTGCTATTGATAAATCTGTTGCTGGCCATATTGATCATGTTGAGCAATATTAATATACTTGTGCCCGCAGATATTGTTGATCAACATGAACAACCAAGAAATCCTTTTCTCAGACAGCATCTTGACTCTAGGGGGTCTTGACATAGGGGAGTCGGTGAGCAAATGTCTTGCTCCAAAGCTTGACGTACTGAAAGGGAAGAAAATTGTGTTTTGCTATGATGAGAAGAAAATGATGCCAGTTGATGGATGGGGCATGAGATCTGACCCCTACAATACAACAGCAGTAACTACCATTCGCCCGATCAAAGAGAATGCGCTTGTGGCGGCTATAGACTCTAGCAGTGTAAAGCTAGCCGAAACAGAAGATGGGAGCCTTTACGCTATTAAGTGTGGCGTCGCTACGGCCTATGCTAGCCACACTCTCATGCATTTCAAGATAGGCCCGGTGTTGTTCTACTTAAGCGAAAAGACAGTTCATGAATCAGAGCTGGAAGAGCGGCTCTCAAGGCTTGTTCTATTAGATGATGACTTGGCGAAGCGTCTGATAAGAGTACGCGTAGAGAGAGCCGTTCAGAAAGAGATTGCAAGCCACTTTACAAATTCAATAATTCTAATTGATGGCTCGCTCAAAGCATCTCTCTTTGAAGAGAGGGAGCGCAGCATAAGCAAGATTTCAGAGAGCAGTGTACTTCGCAAGAACATGCTTGTAGGGATTAGCAAGAGCACCAAGCTCAAGGCGCTAGACAGGGCGGCCGCACCATTAACAAAGGTGCCAGGGCCGGCTTACATCGAAGTTGATGATATCATCAAGAGCTTGATCAGGAACACTATTGGCAGCAACCTCATGATCAAGTTGGAAAAGGGCAGCAGTCCTATTTTGCGAGCAGACATTGTAGGTGATGTTAGCAAGTCACTTGGCATGCTGCTTGGAAATGATATGGTAGCAGGTGGCTATCCTGAAACCCTCAGGCTCGCACACCACATTTCCACGTTCACAAGTACAGAGGTTACATGCCTCCGAAGCCACATACTGAACAACTATGACGTGACGGAGCTAGCTGCGGAGGATATACGCAGAACTCTTTTGGGGTCGATACCAGTATGAAGATACTATCAAAGAATGGCAATGAACTGCTCTTACTTGCCATGAAGGAAGATTCAGCTGCCAAGGGAGACTACTTACTCATAGAGGACAGGAGCAGGAGCATGGTTGTACAGGTCTATGATGAAGAGTACCTTTCATCCCAGGCTTTGATTGAAGACATTGTAAAAGAAGAGGTGGTCAACGCATCAAGCACGGAGAACCTGCACGACCCACTTAACATCGGCAGCCTATCCCGGTTAGTAAGAGATGCCAGAGTATTTCGTGCCAAAATAAGGGCATCAGTCAATGACGGGAAACTATCAAGCGACGTAACTTGGCTTCCTTCAAGAGTCGAGTCCAAGATAAGGCGGATTGCGATGAAAGAACTTGACTCTTTGCTTGGAAGATGTGGTGTATTTCCGATCCCGCTGGGCAGAGCTGGTCACGAAGAAGAGTTTGAAATTTACGCAGAAGATCTGGATGGCAAGCTGACTGTCATTACAGGCAAGAAAGAATCTGGCAAGTCACATCTATCCAAGATGCTTATCAAAACATTGGTGCAGTACGGCGCCTTTGTGATCGTATTTGACCTGAACAATGAATATGGAGGACTCGGATGGAGCCGCGCTGGCATCCCTTCTTCAATCCATCATCAAGTCAAGGTGCTTGAGCCGGGCAAGACACTGAGGTTTACTCTTGACTACTGCGGTAAGACAGCGATATCTGGAATGCTTAAAAACGCTCTTGACATGCCTGCCGCGTCTTTGCGCGAATTTTTGCGGATCTGGGACTGGTGTGAAAGCAAACAGTCGCTTTCAATAGATGCGATAGGTAATGCTGTCAACACTTGGAACATAAATGAGCTTGTGCGAGACGCACTAGTGTCCCGCTACCATGTCATCCAATCCTCACGACTATTCATCAACGGTGAAGGAGGCGGCCTGCAATTTGAGGACATGATTTCAGGCAAGAACGGTGCAGCCATGATAATCAACATGGGCGAAGTTTCGCCTACTGTACGCAGGATGGTCGTTGAGTTGGTATTGAGCAAGATTGTCGACCTGCTAGAGCACAAACAAATCCCACCCATTTTCCTCTTTGCAGAAGAGGCACACATCTACATCCGCGATACATATTGGGAGGACATCATTACTCGAATGAGACACTTTGGTATTTATACCACGTTTATCACAAACCAGCCCGATGCAATAAGTGATGGTATTTATCGACAGGTGGACAACATTTTCCTGTTTAACTTTACAAACGATAACGATCTAGACAAAATATCTAAAGTATCGCTGGCAGATAATGACACCATACGATCGATAGTGAGGACGCTTCCACAACGTCATTGTCTGGCTATAGGCAAGGCAGTGTGTGACCTACCTGTCGTGATCAAAGTAGCAGCAGCTGAGGTAATGATGCTTGGAGAAACTAAAAAATTCTTTACTAAAAAATAGGCTATACTATGGCAGTCTGACCACGTTTTCTTGTCCCAATGTCAATTGCTTCAGTGATGGTGGAGACAAATATCTTGCCGTCCCCTGCAGAACCAGTGCTTGTCGTGTCGAGGATGGCTGTGATTACTTTCTCAACTTCAGGGTCATCAACCACAGCCACAACATTAGCTCTAGATGAAAATTCAGCGGAGACCCCCCTTGTCCCCCTGCCAGACTGGACCTGCGGTTTTTCACCCTTGCCTCTTCCTTTTGCGTCAAGGATAGTTGCACCGCCTACACCAGCGTTCCTTAGAGCTTCGTTAACAGCACTGACCTTCTCAGCAGATATGATTGCCTCTACACGCTTCATGGCACGATGTAAATAAAGTTACAATATAAGGTTTTCAAATAATTAAGTTACCACAATTCAATATATCCATGAATAGCGATTTCAATGTAATTATCATAAAATTTGGAAAATTAATATCAAACTGTAACCTCAATACTGAATATTTTACCGCAGCGTTCATAAACGTTTGCCTAAAGTACAGGTTACTTGCATTGCAGGAACAAGATAAGATTAAGAACCGAAGCAAACTTGACATAATATATGATATACTAATATCTGCAACAGGTGGAGTCAAAAAGACGCATATAATGTCGCATGCAAACTTAAGCTCGGAGCAGATGAACTATTACTTCAATACATTACTATCACATAGCCTGTTGAATGCAGAAAAAGACTCAGACGACAACCTCGTTTACAAGACAACACACAAAGGTGTCAGGTTCCTTCACTGCTGCGCGCAAATAAAGTCACTTATCGCACCAGTAGCGAAGGTAAGAATGCGGAGCGATCTACTCTTCCTTTAGAAGCAATAGAATTATCTTCGTATACCGTTAAACGCAATACTAGCCTACCTTTGAGCGATGTCCTATTATCCGACGCAGGAAGATGAGCTTCGGACAAAGGAAGCACAGGCAGAGAGTATCAAACAAGCAGAAGAAGGCAAGTTCCTTTCCACGTTTCAAACAATCCCAGCAAGAAATGTCGGAAGGTTATCTGAGCTGGCAAATGCCATAGTGAGTAACTTTAACCGGATAGTTGAAGAGGCACGCCAAGAGCCATATCAACGGCAGGAAGACATCATGGCAGGTATGAAAAAGCTATTGGAGGAGCAGATCAACGTGATCGAAGCGCGACGCGCTTATACGATAAAGATAAACCCGTCGACTGCCTTAAAAGAAGAAAAAAAGGCCTAGCAGCCGTGGTCTTTTACCCAAGGCTCATTAGCGAACTCGCTTGTTGCGCACTGGTCTGTTTCAAGCTCGGCGTAACCGTTATTCAAAAGCTCGCTATTGAGGTTGCTGGATGAGCAGTACACCACGGCTATAACCCCAGAGTTGGATGTAAACAACATGTCGTCCTGATCTACTAGCACCGTGCTCCCAAGGCAGAGATCGCGAGTAAACGCCGTCGACTCTGTGAACATTTCTTCAGTCCTTGAAGGAGCCTCGGTAAGGGCAAGGTCAACCTTGTATGTTGTGCTGTTTACTCTCACATAAAGTGTATCTCCGTCCACTATTCTAGTTGCAATACCTTCGAGGCAGTCTGCAGACCCAATGCATTGTACGTCTGATCCAGAATACACGCTATCAAGTATTGTACTGAGGGGGGTGTCAGGATCATTGAGGTTACCTTGAGTATTTTCTACGCTATCAAGTATTGTACTGAGGGGGGTATCAGGATCATTGAGGTTACCTTGAGTATTTTCTACAAATTGCCACTCGTTATTACCATCAGGGATCCTCTGCCAAGTACGGTCATCGTCGCTCCTATCGACAAGTGAAGGGGTTCTGTCCTGGATATCGCCTGTTGCGTTTGCAAGGACAAGGCTTTCGCCAGTGTTTGACAGCATCGGCCTGTCAAGCTCAATCACATATGTCTCCCCAGCCTCAATTACAGCATCTGGTGGCAGCTCAATTGTTGGAGATTGGAACAAAGGGCTTATCTGAAAGTCACTGATGTTGACGTCCACTGAGGTTGGGTTGTACAGCTCGATCCATTCCTCCTCCAGGTCATTGCCTCTAGGGTTGAGCTCAACTTCGTTTACCAAGGTGCTGTCACCTGTTGTAACAGATGACGTGTCATCGGCGTCATTGACAAATGGAGAGTTGCTTAGATCTTCTATTGCTTCTAAAGGAAGAGGAGATTCTATTTCTTCTTCTTCTTCTCCTCCTCCTCCTTCTTCTCCTTCACTTTCTGTCGCATTATCGACAAGATCAACAATGTCACTAGCAGTAGTATTGGACAATGCAATTTGGCCGGCCGCAGCTGGAATGCCGCCTACTACGGATAGCAGCAATAAGGCCAAAATAGTCTCCAGGTTTATTGACATTATATACTCTCTTAGTAGCAAGAAACGCTTTGGGGAATATTAACAGTTATGAAGGCTATCTCTAGAGCAGTATATTTTACTATAGAAGCTTCTTGTGCAGATAAATCCTCTTTAATATGTTTAACCCGAGAACAAGCACAATTACCGCTAATATAGCAATTGCTGCTTGTACTGCAGATATAGTTAATCTCTCGCCGTGGCCACTAGACAAGTATATCTCTATTGGTGCGACAAAGATGACTAAGAACGCAGCTACAGTAAGTATCATTGCCCACATTCCAGTCATGAAAAGCGCCAGAATCGTAAGTGCCATCTCAATTACTCTACCTGAGGATGACGAGGTACTGGATCATAATTGAGGCAAATGCCAAAAGTGCGGTAAAGATTGCTAGCTTGAATATCTGATAGCCAATCTCTCTTTCGCCAAGAGGCCTATCCACAACAATAAGCCTTACAAGTGTCGCCGGCGCCGTATTGTCAGTTGATGCTGCTAGTTTGAAGTCGTCTGTCAAGATCGTAGGTCTTGCTTTTACTTCCCTGTGCTCTACTATGCGCTTGACGCTTGCAAGGAACAGGAATGAGTTCATGACGGCCGGCAAAAGTGCGATTACGCCAATTATTTCAGAACTGCCGGCGATGGCCACCGCACCATACATTGCTCCAAGCACAAGCGTGCCTGAGTCGCCGGGAAATATCCGGCTTGGGAACTTGTGGTACCGGTAAAATGCAATCGTGGCGAATAACATTGGAAGCGCAGCAAGGAACACTTCACGGCTGCCAAAAATTGCAATGCTCGCCAAGAGGGGAATCGCTGCAATTATCAAAAAGCCGCTTGCTACTCCATTTAGCACATCGATTGAATTGATAGTGTTACCAGCAATAGGAATAATGACGAATATGAGTGGTATGTATAGTAGGGGTATATACGCACGGCCAAATATTAAATTGAGAGACTCTCCATAGACTTCTCCTACATAAATGTCAAGAACAACCAATGGAATTGCAGCTGCAAGCAGTGCCACTGGTTTAAACCATCCGGGCATCACTCTGCTGTCATCAATGTAGCCTATGAGAAACGCGATCGCTGTTGTAAGGAGTATTGCAATGACTGCAATGTCCATTGTTAGTATAAAGAGCACAATTTCCGCTGCAGCAATGCTGATCATGATGACTGGACCTGCTGGCCGCGGAACTGGAGGCTTTTCCGGCTTGTGAGCGTCGGGAACTACCTTGCCCTTTGCAGTCAGCAACCTTATTGCTGCCGGCGTCATTAACAAGACACCAAAGAATGATATGGCGGACACGGCTGTCCCATATGTTATCAGGTTAACGCCGTCCAGCATTTGATATTATTGTCCCAGCCTCTTCTTTAACTGATGCTTTAACTTATCTGCTACAGTTGGCCCGATCTTGGGCACACTTGCAAGTTTAGCCTGTGAAGCCTTGGCTATCTTAGCCACATCGGTAAAGCCTGCGTTATACAGTGCCCTAGCTTTCACCCTTCCAATGCCCTCAAGTACGACAAGTGGCAGCAGCTCCTCCTTCACTCCATACCTTATCCTAGTACGTAGGTTATAAAGTTCTGGCATAAGATCCCCTCTACGCAACAGTTTGGCCACTTCATAAAGCGAATAGGCAAGCCAATTAGCCATCTCGACTATCCTGTGCATGTCACCGGGCTCAACTCCTATCTTGTCGCTCAGCACCTTCTCTGTGGTCTCCTCTATCCACCAACATAATGCCCAAAAACTACGAGAGCAGTCATACTCGCTTATCGGGTATAACAGTTCATTGCCACGACGTTGTATCAGAATGCTCAGATGATCGTAGTCTGTTTTGCGTAATGACAATTTTGGGTAAAAGTCAGGGCTGTCTGTTATCACGTGCAGAAAGCCAAGCGCATGTTTGGTGGCAGCTGTGTGCTCTAGACCCTGGAGTGCCTCTCTAAATTTGACGGCAGTAACTGGATTGATGTAGAGTAGCGACGTCCGTCGGCCAAAATCTGTGGCAATATAGCGGTCGTTCCTCGACTTGACCAGCTCCTCTTGCTCTAGATATTCAAGAGCGGACTCGACCTTGAACTCGACAGTTGCACTCCTATACTGGCGTGCAAAGAGCGTCCTTGAAAAGAGGTCATGGATCTCTGGTTTTTTCATCCCCGGTACAGTTGCGATGTTTGAGAGCAAATGAAACCTGATGGCATTATCGCTTGATAACTGCGACCGAAGTGGCTCCGGGCTCCCAAGGACGTAATGGTCATAAAGCTCTTCAGCATTTGCACCAAACTCACTTACGATTATGGCCTCACCGGAGGTATCGTACTGAGGTCTGCCAGCCCTGCCGCATAGTTGCTTATATTCCAGCACGCTTATAGGCAAATTTCTACCATACTCGGAATCGTATCTCAGTATGCTTGCTATCACGACCCGTCTTGCGGGCAGGTTAACGCCAGCAGCAAGAGTCGGTGTCGCAGTTAGCAATTTGATCACACCTTTCCTGAATGAGCTTTCCACTATCTCCCTGCTGGATGGTGCAAGGCCGGCGTGATGAAATGCTACCCCTTTTGATACAAGCCTAGCTAAGGTCTTTGTGAGCTCGCTGTCATCTCCTCTAGCTAGTATTTCAGATGATGTCTTAACTGCCAGTTCTCTTGCTGCTTTGTCTAGCCGCTTATGGACACCTTCTGCGGCTTTGGCTGCAAGCGAAGCAGCACGCTTTCTTGTTTCTGCAAATATCAGTGCCTGTCCACCTTCATCGAGAGAATCAATAGCAATGTCTACCGCAGATGAAATGCCGGAGCTGTTGACTCTGAAAGTAGTGCCGCCTCTCATTCTGATCATGCCGTGTTCGTAGACCCCCTCTACTAGCTTTGTTGGTCGCCAGTCGCTTTCTACAAGCTCGCAGCCAAGCCAGTCGGCTATCTCGTCGGAGTTGGCTACTGTAGCAGAAAGTGTTACTATCTGCGATTGCGGATAGTGCTTGCGGATTTTCGTAAGCATCATCTCAAGCGTTGCCCCTCTTTCCCTATCGCCTATAAGATGCACTTCATCAGACACGAAGAGCCCTATGTCATCAAGCCACTCTGCGTTATGGCGGAAAAGCGTATCCATCTTTTCATTTGTAAGAACGATGACGTCTGCTGCCGCCAGTTCTTTTCCCGGCGAGTCATAGTCGCCAGTTGCGGCCATCACCTTGATCTTTCTGCCAAAATCGAGATTCTCAAGCACCTTCATGTCATCATACTTTTCGCTTGCGAGTGCGCGAAGGGGTGTCAGATATACCGCTTTTCTATTCTTTTTCAGAGTCTTGTGAATGGCCATCATTGCGATAAGTGTCTTGCCACTGGCAGTTGGAGTAGTCATGAGCACACTCTTTCCTTCCAATATGCCGTGCTTGAGTGCCATCTCCTGAGGCGGATAGAGAGAAGAATAGCCAAGATGCGAAAGTAGCATTCTGATTGAACTGTCGGTTAAAGCCGCTGGCATTTAGAACTATAAACTAGCAGGCTATTTTAAAAATGCATTTACGCCTTAGCCCAAAATCCAGGGCGTCTTTCAAATATCTGGCCTTCCCGATTAAACTTTTGAATATATTTTCTTGCTTCTTCGTCAGAGAACTTACCTGTCTTCACTAGCTCGTCTACAAGAACCTTATCTTCCACGTCATTGTTCTCAGTGCCAGTGAGTCCTCTGAATAGTTCCATAAAGGTCTTCTCCTTTGAAACTACGCTTTGAGGTTTCCCATATAGTACGCCGAAGTCTGTCTTTCCTGTGTTGACGTCGACGCCAGCAGTCCTCATCATCTGGTCTACAAGGTAGATTGCACGCTGAGCATCCTCTGCGTTCACCATGTCCTTTAATAGCAATCTTGCACGGGCAGACGCAAGTCTAATCAGCCCTTCAAGCTGCCTTGGAGTGACTGTTATCATCCCTTCTGACTCGATCCTTCTCATGTCCATATAATAACTTCGAACGATGTCAATTGCTTCCGGTGTTAGTGCTGGCTCGATCTGCTTTGCATATGCCAAATACTTGCTGAAGAGGTCGATGTCAATCGCAGGCCTAGCCGCTTGTTCAGTATCGCGGTGTATTTCCAAAATATGGCTTGCGACAAGGTTGTCCTTTTCCTTGTCTGGACTATCTCGAACTATGAATATCAGGTCAAACCTTGTCAGCAGCGGCACTGGCAGGTTGACATTTTCTGTTATGTTCTTGTAAGGGTCATATTTGCCATATATGGGATTTGATGCAGACAGGATCGACGTTCTTGCGTTCAGTGTAGCGACAATGCCTCCCTTTGCCACCGAGCAAGTCTGCTGTTCCATCACTTCATGAAGCGCCGAGCGGTCTTCCGGCTTTATCTTGTCAAATTCGTCAATGCATACGATTCCCTGATCGCCCAATACTACGGCACCTGCTTCTAGCATCATGATCCCTGATTTGTCACGAATGACTGCAGCTGTCAGACCTGCAGCTGTAGAACCCCTACCGGAAGTGTACAGCCCTCTTGGAGCAATTTTGGCGGTGAATTTTAGCATCTCGGATTTGGCCGTACCTGGGTCACCTACCAAGAGCACATTGATATCACCTCTTCTGGTCGAACCATCCTCAAGCCTCTTTGTCACGGATCCTACAATAAGCAGCAGTATTGCTTCCTTGATCGGCTCATGGCCATAAATGTGGGGAGCAAATGAGGCGATCAGCTTTTCGTAAGCATCAGGCTTACTTGCTATCGTTCTTATTTGTCGCTCGTCATCCGTGCTTATCAGTATTCTTTCAACAGACCTTGTGTCTTTGCTCCCTGCCCTGCCACCAAGAAACTCGATGTTGTTTCCTTCCATACGGAGCCGGAAAAGGCTGGTCTTGGCCTGTGGAGCCAACTGCTCCTGCTCTATTCTAATTACGCCTGTAAGTATGATTCTATCGCCAGGGCGGCACTGGTCTACAAGGTCGCTCATGACGGTAACTTCAATGTAATGTGGCAGTTGTCCTGCAGGTAGATCTTCTGGCAGCTCCTGCAACCGCACCAACTGGAAGTCAATAAATAGGCTGCTCTCCGGATCCATTTCGAGTTCCTTTTCAGAGCACGCAGGGCATTTAACCGGCCTTTTCATCACAAGACCTTTAAGCTGCGCCTCTGTGACCGTATTGCAGTTCGTGCATTTGTATGCAACCTTCTTGGCAAGGGGCTTGACTTCTGACGAGCGCACGACCATGCCAGAGATGCTCACAAGTTTATTTATCAAATCAGCGTTGATTTCACGCAGGCCCTTTTGCACAGTGTAATTGCCTATCCTGACCCGGATCTTTTCATGGATCTCTTGCTCATAGTCAGGATGGATCTCGCGCAGGACTGATAGGACTGCATCGTTGAATGCGTCAAGATATTCATCGGGCTTGTGTGTTATCTCTTTGGCAAGGAGAGGGTTGTAAGAATCAAGATCGATATAGTCTACAATAAGCGACTGAGCACCTGATGCCATCATGTTATTTATCCTGTCAAAATACTTGTAATTACTGTCGCGGTCTTTGAATGCTTTAAGGAACTTTTCCAGATCGTTTGCAAGCGCTGCTGCGGTCTGCTGCTCAGACAAACTTCTTTAGCACTCCTTTTTTGAATTTAGTTGAAGCATTGTTTATCAAGATGTAAAGCTCCTTTTCTTCCGCAGATAGTTTGCCTTCAAGCTCGGGTGAGAGCGATGAGGCGGCAGCTAGCTTGACTATTTTTTCAAGTCGAGAGGCTACAAATGTATTTAGGGAAACAATTAGGTTTTCTCTTTCCCGCTCCTTGAGACCTTCAAGGTAATCGTTGACTCTGACGTAAAAGTCAACATCGACTCCAGAGAGGTCATGAGGCTTTGCAATGCGCTCGCGATTCATAGTCCGTGATATGTAGCCGGTAACGTCGTTTGAGTGGATTTCGACTGCACCCTGCTCGACAAGGAGCTTGGCAATCCAACGCGGGAGTGACGACATATCGCCTTCTTTTGCATCAATCACAAGGTTGCCGACACTCATTTTGGCATCCTCTTTATATGTCACCCTGACCTCCTCCAGCATGTAGCCTAGCTGGTAAGTACTTTGAATAGCTTCAATCTTTGGCTCTGAGCGGGTGATACTGGCCATCTAGAGAGCTGTTAACAAAAGGGTACTTATTATATATCCTACTGGCACAGCTTTTGTAAAGCTAGTAGCTAGCTTCTATAGTATTTATGTTCAGAAATTGGCAGCTTGTGAGGCAAAATAGCAACCTATTAATGGTTTAATAACTTCACTGAAAGGCGCTTCGTGATGGAGTCGGCCAAAAAAACAGATCTGGCGAACCTCATGTGGTCTGAGAAATACAGGCCAAAGAAACTAAGTGAGGTAGTTGATCAGAAGGAGATAATCAAGGGCATAAGCAACCTGATTAAGAGTCCTGACATACCCCATATGCTGTTCGCCGGGCCGGCAGGAGTTGGCAAGACCACCACCGCGCTCTGCATCGCAATGGAGGTCCTAGGAGAAGAGTGGAGGAAGAACACGCTCGAACTTAATGCATCAGATGAGCGTGGCATTAAGATGGTGCGGGAGCGTGTAAAAGAGTTTGCCGCTTCAATTAAGCTGGCAGGTGACAAAGAGTTTGGTAAGCCCAAGATAATCATACTTGACGAAGCTGACGAGATGACCTCTGAAGCCCAGACTGCGCTCAGGCGCATAATTGAAGACAGCGCAAGGACGACTCGATTTGTAATTATTTGTAATTATCTATCTCAGATAATTGAGCCTATACAGAGCAGGTGTGTAGTGTTTAGATTTACACGCATACCAAAGGAAGATGTTATCGATCATCTGAAAAAGATCTGCGAACAACAGAAGGTGAAATATGAAGAAAAGGCTCTTGCTCAGATATATGAGGCAACTGGTGGCGACTTGCGCCACTCCATAAATATTATGCAAGCTGCAGCCGGCATGGGCTTAGTATCTGTGGCAAGTGTTGCAGCAGCTATGGGGCTTTCTGGTAGGGCAAAGGTGGGCGAAGTGCTGCGCCTTGCAATGTCTGGCAAGTTCAATGACTCCAGAGCAAAGCTTCTCGAGCTGACGCAGGTCTATGGAATGTCAGAGGGCGACTTTATGAAGTATGCAAACCAAGAGGCATACGAAATGAAGATCGAAAAGCCAGATGAGTTTGCAGCTATAATGGCGGAGTTTGACTACAGGCTTGCTGCTGGCGCGCATCCGGAAATTCAGCTTTCGGCACTGCTGGCCCAGCTAGGCAGGCTGGCTAAGAAGTAGCTTGAGAAGTACATGGGATCCTGGTAGTTGCAATAGAGTTCTCACTTACTCTGTGTCATCGTCAGGCAAACTCGGTTTTTGGGTCTTTCTATTCGGCATAAATGTATCGTATGTGTGTGACTCTACGCATATCTGCAAGTATCTCTGCTATAGAGACGGACCAATAGGGTCACTCGTTCTGGTAGAGACAGGAACTATACTGTCGATATTAATGACATATGTGTCCTTAGAATAATGGCAGATGAGACTTGAGAGAGTTGGAGCTTACTCCATAGAGCTAGTTAGTATTCTTCGTCAAACTCTTCCCCGCCCTCTTCTTCTTCTACCTCTTCAAAGTCCTCCTCCAGCTCTTCGCGTTCTTCGGCGCTTTTGTATGGAAGATCTGCTTCGCCAGGCACGCCACACACTGGACACTTGAACTCTATCGTCTGACCCTCAAGGTCTAAAGGGAACTCTTTGGAAAAGACCTCGTCACATTTTGAGCACACAAGCGTAGTCTGGATGTTATCCTGGCTGAACTTGTGCGATTGTACTCTGAAGATAGTATTTGCCAAGTATTTTCGTCCTACCTATAGGAAATCTCCTTTTTTATAAGCGTTCTTAGCCCGCTCTAAATCAGGGCGACATAAGGAGTACAAGTAACCGAAAGCAACGAAAAGTGGTAACTCTTTTGTCAGAGATTCATCGACGGCACCAGCATTTTCGCATTTGTTACAAATTCTGGCATGCAGCGTGTGTTGTAGATACCAAGGGGCTAAACCATCCCATTGTCCCTTTGCACTACTTCAATATGGCTACCCCGCCATATACAATCAAAGGGCACAAGTGACATCTTGAGATTGGCGAAATATTGCCAATCATTAAGTCTTCGTATAAGATGTAGCCTTCCCATAAGATTGCGTTTTACTAAGCAACGAATTTCAAGACGAATAAAGCTTCTGCGATTGTCATATATGAGTCCTGTAACAAGAGTTGATTCATAGCCATTCAAATTGAACAGGGGTGTATAGCTTCTTTCGTGCATCATCTAAGCTGCTTCGTTCAATAATTAACCCTTGTAATTTGAGCTCTTCCACTGCGCTTTGCACCGTCCTCCTTGGAAGGTTAGTCATGTTCATAAGCTCAACCTGATCAATTGGATGCTTTGATTTCATTACAAAGTAAACAAACTTGGCTGCTGGACTTCCTCCAGGGTTCTTGCTGAGATTATATACGCTAAATGCTGCTTTTGTTGGAAATCCTCTCCTCTGCGACTCCACAGCAGACTCGGCTTCAATTCGTACTTCAGCTAAGTTGACCCGCTGACCAAATTCTGCAATCAATGCAGACTGCTGCGATTCCAAAGGAGCTTCGAAAATGAACGTGCTTGGAGGAAACTTTGCAGTCAACGCGCCAACGAAATTCCATCTTATGAAGCCTTTTTCGTCATAAATGCCAACATTTATGCCCTCATTTGCTTCAAGTACGACTTTATCGGAACCTAGTTTGACTGCTTCTTCGATTTTGGCTAGAGTAACATCTAGTGGAAGCTGATGTCTTGGATCTTTCTTGCCTACCTTCCATTGAACATCAAGTTCTTTGGCGAGTATGCTTTCAGTAATCTTTCTCTTCTGTTCAAAGTTCAGATTAGAACTATTTTCTCCTATCTCTATAATGTCAAAGCCCATATTTGCAGCTTCTCCAACGAATTTTTCAAACGCGTTTTCTGCTATCATATACTCAGAAATAGTGCTCCCACTGGAAACCTCAATATTGAGAGCATGATAGAATTTGATCTTCTTCTTCAGTGTCTCTTCTGAGACGAGAAGTGGCAGTATTCCGTATATCTTTACGACATCAATAAATGGTGCAAGCACTTCAAGATTTTCCTTATCCAAGCCTTCTAGCTTATCTATGGTATACGTTCTGCCCTCGTTTCTTGGTTTTTTTGCATCTACTCTATTCTTAGCGTATTCTTCTAGCAAATCTCAGTATGTATATGCAGAACCTTCATCTATTTTGAACCTTTCACTTACACCAAAAAACTGCGCGCTCAATATTAGGTTGGGATGTATATTCAACGATAAATAGCGCAATTTTTGCGCCGAAGAGTAAGACTGCTGCTAATACCTAATAGAGTGGATAACAATCAAATTCAGCACTCTTGCTACAATTGCCATTATAGCTAGCGGTATACCTCCTTCCATAGCTTTTCAGGGCTAGACATAATAACGCTCATGATATTGCCAGTAATAATAGCAGAGGAAGGAAGAGAACAGACTAAACAGAAGACCGTGCATATGACGATTTCACAAGTAGAGGCAAAAATGAGATATAGCATTACATAACAATAAGATAAGAAACCATAAACTATGCAGCCCTTTGACGGACTTTGGACAACACATTTCCCTACTAAAAAAAAATTAATGACTCCTCCTTAATGCTTTCCTACCAATCAATTCTAGAATAACGACGCTTAGGAAAGTCAGGGTGACAAGTATGACCTTTTACTTCCAATGTAAAGCTGATCTCTTTATTCAAAGCTACTAACAACGGGTTTGAGCCATCAAAACCAAAGAACAAGGGGTCAGAAATGACAAATTGCTCAATTGATTTGAGACTGTTAAGATAATAACCTAATGCATCGCATAACACAGCAACCCAGTTCTTATCAGGATCTCTGCCTTGATTTAATGCTTCCAAAGTTCGCTCTGCATCAGCTTTTTCTCCTATAGAAATTTTTGACGAAGTTGTAGTATATTGCTTAATAGCTCGCACATACAAAAGACATGCATCCTTTTCGTCATACATATTGCATTGAATTACGAAAGTGTTTATTTAGTTTAGCATATGCACATATTGTGCATGAGACCCTTGAGAAAGATGATTTAAAATCAAAAATCTCATCATAACTAGAATATCGTGAAAGGAGTAGGAGAGAGGAAGAGAGGGAGAGATTGAAGGGCACTAAATTAGCTCCCACCTTTCATTTGTCATCGGCTTTTTTAAGTTTTATAGTTTTTATTCACCTATCCTGTGTCACTGCTGACTAATGCATCAGTGGTATTACTTCCTGCGCCATCTAGTCCTGAAACTGGAGGTAGTCCTCTCTCTTGAAGCACTTGGTCTAGAATGGTTAAATCATAAATTTCAGACAAGTCAGGCTGCTGTGGAAGGAACCCCATATTGTATGCATCATTTGCGTCTTGAAATAGAGATAGTCTTATCGGATCATATGTAAATTCGATCCTTGAAAGAGATGCATTAAGTACATCTTCTGTTAACGTTTTTCCAGTTAGTTTTTGAAGCTCGAGGTTAAATGGCTCTATTGCAGCAGTTTTGTCACTATTTATCCAGTTTGTTACATCAATGTGTGCCTCAAGTAGTTTCTTTATTACGTCGGGATTATTCTGCAAATAATCTGGCCTGACGATGATGTTCGTTGTCACAAATTTTCCTTCAGGGGGCCATAAGTCTCTTTCATCTACGAATATCCTGCCACCTCCTTCTTTTACTAGTGTTTCTCCCCATGGTTCTGGAACCCATGCGCCATCAATTTGCTTTGTCACGAATAGAGTCACTATATCGGGATTCTTCACAGTTAATACCTCTACATTTCCGCCGTTCTCTATGGTATTGAGGCCATTATCGAGCAAGTAATTCCTGAGCGCTATATCCTGCGTGTTGCCAAGCTCAGGCGTTGCAAATTTCTTATTGGCAAGGTCTTGAGGAGAATTAATTGCTAAGTCATTTCTTACAACGAAGACTGCCCCACCAGATGTGCTTCCGGAGATAACTCTAAGTGCTTCTCCACCGGACCTCACATATCCATTTATGGTCGGTCCAGGTCCAATGTATGTAACATCAATCTGGTTTGCAAAAAGTGCCTCTATTGCTGATGGACCTGCATTGAATATCTGTGTTGTAACTTGTACGTTGTCGCCTAGAGCATTCTGAAAATCGCCTCTACCAAGCCCTATGACTGCCTGTGCGTGGTTGATGTTAGGAAAATAACCTATTCTTAGAGTCTTGCTCTGCTCATTCTCTAGTTGCGAGAATGCAGGTGTCGGAATTGAAGCTGTGATCAATGTCATTGCAATGACAGCAGCTAAAATGGAATAGATTGCTTTTTTGTACATTACGTGATAACGATTGAGCGACAAATAATATTCCTCTTTTATATGCAAAAAAAGATAGGCCTGTGCAATATGATGACGATTAATTTTGCATACGTCCACGGTATTTTAAGAAAGTCAACATTCAGCGTAGTCATGATGCAAGAATTGCGCAGGTAATACAATTTCTGCATCTTCAAAGAAGATTAAATTCTACTTCAAAAAGTGTAACACAACTGTGAGGATTTTTATTAGTAGAAAAACAATTGCAATAATAAAAGAATTAGCGCAAAAGGCGATTATCAGTGATTAAGATATGTTTCCCAATTGATTCATCGGCTTTAGATATTCTGAAACTTGGTCTAATGGAAAACTACAAAAGCAGCGTTCGACTAGAATATAAAAATTATTTTTTGGGTCAACCATATCTCGGGGCTAATCCCTATCCTGCATTCGATCTCTCATTCTTGCACTGGAATTTCTTATGGTATATGTATAATGCTAAAACTTTCGATTGGTAACCCAATCCTGTTGCCGTTTGAAATATTCATCAAGCCATCATAATCATCGCATATAGGAGAGAAATAATGCCATAATGACATATTGATTGAAAATATTGCATTTATGAACGCAATTATATTTGCAAGAAAGTAAATTGCATCTATGACATACCTAATAACAGAACAAACAATTACGCAATCCCTGCAATCTAAGGCAGATCTCTGCAAATGTGATCATCTTGAGTTTCATCATATAGATGAAGAAGGACATGGTGTCTGCAGATATTGTAGCTGTGATGAATTTGATCCTCAATGATCTTTTTTTATTTTACATTCATCACTACCACAGCGAATCTAAAAAATTAATACAATTCTTAACAAGTTTTTCCTTCTAGCTCGTCAAAGATGGATCATGTCCGACCCCTTATTCTCGACGCATTATTGAGCATTCTTTAACAGGTTTGAAGAATTTCCATGAAATTGCGTTTTAGACGTATGCCGATACTGCATTAACTATGCATATCTTGCCATTTTCCTGCATAGATTCTGCATTTTCTGCATCAAAGGATGCAGTATTATTTATGCGTGCCTTCCTATGCCATTATGAAGAATGCAATAAAATTTGGCATTGCTAGTGCAATTGCCGTTGCAGTTATCGCATCATCTACTCCTTTGCCAATCCTAGGTACAAATCTTTTCGGTAGTGGCAACGACAGTGGTGCCACCAATATACAAATAGGCGAACAAAACACTCTAAGAATAGGTTATTTTCCTAACATCAACCACGCACAGGCAGTCATAGGGCTTGGTAGAGGCGATTTTCAGAATGCTCTAGGCGACAACGTACAAGTTACAACACAGATATTCAATGCAGGTCCATCAGCAATAGAGGCACTTTTTGCAAACCAGATTGATGTTACATATATAGGTCCAAATCCTGCGATCAATGGATATGTACAATCAAACGGAGAAGCTCTAAGAATAATTTCGGGAGCTGCCAGTGGCGGCGCACTCTTCGTCGTAAGAAATGACTCAGGAATTAATTCTCCTCAAGACCTCGCAAATAAGAAATTCTCATCTCCACAACTTGGAAATACACAGGATGTAGCATTGCGGAAGTATTTGCTAGATAATGGTTACAAGACCACGGAGAATGGAGGCAATATCGAGATAATCCCTGCCAAAACTGCAGATATTGTATCAATGATGATTAAGAAGGATATTGATGGTGCATGGCTCCCAGAGCCTTGGGGAGCTAAGCTGATCAAAGAAGCTAACGCTAAAGTATTAGTTGATGAGCGTGACTTGTGGCCAAATGGGCAATTCGTCACCGCACACATCATTGCTAGAACAGACTATATCGAAAAGAATCCTGACATAATAAAGAAGCTTCTTGAGGCACACATTGACACGACCTCTTGGATAAACAATAACAGTGAGGAGGCACTTCAGATATTCAATGCAGAGCTTAACAAGCTGATGGGACAGACTATCCCAGAGGATGAATTTAGGGAAGGAATTTCAAGGATCGAGTTGACTCATGATCCTATAAAGGAATCGCTGTTCAAGGCTGCCAATGATGCATTTGATATAGGATTCCTTGGGAATACAAGACCCGAACTATCAGAAATATATGATGTCAGGATTTTGAATGAGGTTCTCAAAGGAAGAGGACTGCAAGAGATAACGTAGTAGTAAGACTCCTCTACTCCTTATGCAAGATAAATTCAATTTCATGAGGTCAATCATCATGACGACTATCATAACAACGTGTCTTAGAGTTTCCTTTTTAAGACTTTTTTCCTTGATTTATTCTTATTCGGTAAATCTGTAATATTAGCCCACTATGATTGACGAGTTCTTGGCAGATTCTGCATATCAACACGTTTAAACTGCATCAAAGGAGCAAATTTTGCACCTTTGAATTACATTATATCTTGTCACCTATGAACAGTGCTTCATATGGCATTAATTGAATCACCCTCTTCCAAGATCTCAGAAAATAGCAAAAATTTGTCAGAAATACAAGACCAACAAAAACAAGAGAACCTCGGTTTTATCCCAATTGTTCATGTCAAAGATGTGCACAAGTCATTTGATTTCAAAAATAACAGGAACAATAATAGTAATAGTAATACTACCACTTATGATCATCTTAGCGGAGAGCAACAACAACAACTAAAATCTAAAAGTAGTTTGAGGACTTCTTCTTCATACGAAGTTCTCAACGGAGTCGATCTAAAAATAAAGGAAGGGGAGTTTGTAACAATTGTGGGACCGTCTGGATGTGGGAAAAGCACGCTGCTCAATATAATTGCCGGACTTGATAGACCGGATTTAGGTAGCGTCTTCATTAGAGGAACTGTTGCCAGTAGCAATCCATCGTCAACAAAAAGGATAATGATATTTCAAGAAGGCGCTTTATTTCCATGGCTCAATGTACAAGACAATGTTGAATTTGGACTAAAGATTGCAAGAGTGCCAAAAGAGAAGATCCGTCAGATCGCTGACAGGTATATAGAAATGGTAGGATTATCCAAGTTTTCGAAATCTTTTGTCTACCAGCTATCCGGGGGAATGAAGCAGAGAGTGGCCATAGCTAGGGCGCTTGCCATAGAACCAGAAGTTCTGCTCATGGACGAGCCATTTGCTGCACTAGACGTCCAAACTCGAGACTCGCTTCATGAAGAGCTGGTTGGCATTCATAAGACAACGGGCAAGACCATCCTATTTGTTACTCACAACATCAATGAAGCAATACTTCTTGGAGATAGAGTAATAGTTTTATCGTCTGTGCTAAAAAATATCAAGAAAGAATTTCGAATTGACATACCACGACCTAGAGACCCAGAAACCCATGAGCTGTATGAAATAAAAAAACAAATTCTAAGAGAGTTTGAAGGTGATTTGCAGATTGCTAAAAGAGGACGATAAGACCCCATCTGTCGTTGCTACTACCGCTACTAGTGGAGCCGTAGAAAAAAGCAGGTTGGGAAATGGCAGCAGAAAGATATATCGAATTGATACAACAGATATAGCTAATGTTGCACTATTCTTGGCAGTATTTGTAGGCTTGTGGCAGCTCGTGATTGTTCTTGAGCTGTTGCCAAAGACATTATTTCCCTCTCCTGCACAAGTTGCAATCTCTATCAGCGAATTAATAGCAAATAACTCTCTTGCCATAGGAATTGGTACAACATTGTGGCGACTCGTAGCTGGATTTACAATATCTATAGCAATAGGAGGCACAGTTGGTCTTGCAATGGTAAGATTTCAGGGCTTTGGCAAGACTATGAGTTCGTTTGCAGTTGGGCTTTTGACCTTTCCAAGTATTGCGTGGGTTCCCTTTTCCATACTGCTCATTGGTTTTAATAACTTTGGCATATTATTTGTAGTTATAATGGCATCGGTGTTTTCAGTAATGATATCCACTTATAGTGCAGTCAGAAATGTACCTCCTATCTATATCCGTGCATCAAAGAACATGGGTGCTCATGGCTTTGCCCTTTTTAGACATGTAATGATCCCTGCAGCTACTCCTTCTCTCATAATGGGAATAAGACAAGCATGGTCATTTGCATGGCATGCACTAATCGGTGCTGAGATGTTGATAACGACTCTATATGGACTGGGACATATACTTGCCGTAGGAAGAGAATTCAATGACATGGCCCAGATAATTGCTGTCATGATTACAGTCTTTGTTATTGGCCTTTTATTTGATAAAATAATCTTCCTCCGCCTAGAAGAAAAAGTAAGGTCAAGGTGGGGATTGAATCAACATACGGAATAGTGAAAAAAATGCCTATGCGCTCCCCTACATCTACCACCTTGGTCTAATGTACAGGTATTATCCTAAAGTATCACATATTCTGAAGTTCTGCTTATTCTTTTAATGCCAAAGGTCATTTAATGAATACCATCTTCAGGCTTCCGAAATTCTTCCACTAGGCAAAGATGCTGATACTGTCCCAGCATGAACATGAATTGAAGTATCTCCCTCTTTGTTACAGGCAAAACACTTCCACTGTACAGTTTCTTTACACATGGCACATGACCTGACAGAATCTAACTCTTGACCGCATGACCTACACAACATATGGATTATTCTTGTCTACACGAAGAGCCTTTTTAATAGTCTCATACTTTTTTCTTTATCCTTGTAAATAAATTAATTCTCTATTTCTTAAATAGAAAAAAATGTCATAAAATAGTATGAAAAGCAAAAAGGTTCTAGAAGCCACCTTTATGACAAATAGACTTAACCACCAACAATTAGAAAAGAAAAATTTCTAAATTTGGTACAGACCTTCATCTACCCATCTCTAAGATATATTACAAGTTTATAGCGCATTTTATTATTTCCAGTTATTGACAGAAAGTAGGTCTTTCGTCTCATGAATCGAGACAACACCCTCTATTTGGGATATATCATATTAGCTATTTGTGCCGGAATGTGAAGATTCAATAGTTGCTTTCACCTTCTGAATGAAATGTTTCCTATCAA
>OCZS010000136.1_pt1 | contig 23027 bp, 21 predicted proteins | sample 1539071 | NCBI WGS metagenome assembly OCZS01 (sample SAMEA3113584, study PRJEB22503) | soil metagenome
TCTTAAAAGACTTATCGAAGAGTCAACCAACCACATCACATGAGCACTGGAGCACATAGGTGGAACGACACGACACGCAGGTCAGAATAATTCCTGATCGGAATTCTGCCAATCTAAAAGGTCCGAGGCGAGCAAAACGACCCATTACGTGGGCTCCATCGTGTTATCATGTGGGTTTAGACCAAACCTCTCAGTAGAGAGAGGAGGATTCGAGAGAACCCCTTATAACGTGCAGTGCTCTCTTACCTTAGGAATCTTACACTGCATAGTATTTTGTTGCTGTAAAGGTTAAGCTGTTGCTGTAGTCTTGGAATCATTCTTTTACTGCCAATATGATTTAACCAGACTCGGAAGGAGGCTGAGATGCCAAAAGGTCTTGCCGAATGGAAATATTTTGCTCCTCGTCCGTTCTTACCATATACCCTGGCAAATTAACTGTGCGATTTCCGATACTTACATGACAGTGAGAAACCACCTGCCGCGCGTGGATAGCCGACTTTGACCCAATCTTTCTCATAACTATTGTCTGAAGTCTTCTTTCAAGTATGTCTTCAATCTTTAGATTTAGTACGTCATCGAGAGTTGCAGAATCTTTGACCAGACCCATCCTGTTAAGAAAACCCAGCAACATGACCTCCTTATCGCGTCGAAGGTCTGTCGGGACAGCAAGTAATGCCCGTGCCTGATTTCTTATTCGTGCAATTTCTGATTCAGCCTTCCAGAGTTCTCGTTTGTTTCTTAATCCATATGCTCCCAACGTGTATAGCTCGGAGTTGAGTTGATCAGTGGTCCAGATCCTACGAGGTCGATGAAAAGTCTTTTTTGGTTTATGTGGATCTCCCAAACCTATTCACCCTTCATGTGCCAGAGGGGGCTGGCGCATTTTCAGCCGGCTTGGATGCCCCTGATGCCCCTGATGCCGTCTGTGCAGTGGGTTGAGCAGCCGGAGCGGTTGGAAGAGTTTTTCCCGTTTTCTTAACGCCGACTGCACCACCTCGTCTCCCAGTCGTCCTCGTGCACTGTCCTCTGACCCGAAGCCCAAACATGTGGCGGTATCCTCTCCAACTCATGACAGACTTTTCTCTCTCAATATCACTAGAAACAGCGAAGTCCAAGTCTGATGTTATAAGGTGATTGTTTCCTCCGCTGTCCATGTCCTTTTGCCTATTAAGGTACCAAGATGGGACCCCTAGGCGCGAAGGGTTTTTAATTACAGTCTCGATTTCTGCTATCTCTTTGTCGGTCAAGAACCCTATCCGTAGGCCCGCATTGACGTTCATGGATTGAAGTATAACCTGTGCAAGGTTATAGCCTATTCCCCTTATCTCACTAAGGGCAACAACAATTTTCTTGCCACCTTCTATGTCCTTCCCTGCGATCCTAATGATGTGCTTATACTCGGATACTGACAATTATATTTATGGCATCCAGCTTCCGCCATAAAAACCATACTTGGCAAGATATCTTTTTAATTTGATCCATCTCAGGGAAGGTTGACGCCATGTGGAAGTGTCAGTCCAACACTCTGATTTTCGAACCGCACCCAGACCAAATTCTAGACTCCTTAATAGTGCAATCCTTAAATTCTCGGTATCCTGCAAATTCTTATATCATATCATATGGCAACCCAAGCTTTTGAGCAGTTAGTCAATCGCTCTTACGATTCGTCACCTAGGTATCAAGAGGTGATGCCGGGCGTTCCCGAGAATTACAAAGAGATCAAAACGCTGGAGCAGTTGTTTGAGATTAATTACAAGCATGCTTCAGTGGAGGAACAATTACGAGGAAATCTTATAATTAAGATGAAATCAGGGATGGAAGCGTACAAGGGAATCATCGGATATAATGAGAGGGTCATTCCCTCTGTCAACAGGGCTATTCTCTCAGGACACGAAATTCTCTTCGTTGGACACATTGGGCAAGCTAAGACCAAGCTCGCCGAATCTATCGCTAATCATCTCCTTTCACCGATACCCGTTGTTCGCGGGTCTCTAACAAACGATATACCGACGTCATTACCTCGGCAGGAAATGATCAGTCTATTAAGTGATAGATATCCCGAACGCGCTTATCCTGAATTCGTCGTTTCTCCGGAATGTGAACAAACAATCAGAGATAACAAACTGGAAACGCGGATCCACTGGAAGGAAGGGAAAGAAAGATATCGTTACATACTTGCCACGCCAGATATATCTGTAAAGGACCTTATGGGACAAATTGATGCGATAAAGATCGCCAAAAAAGGGGTTGAACTTTACAGCATCGATTCGTATTCTCCTGGCCAATTATTGCAGGCAAGGTATGGCGTTTTATGCATCGACGAGCTCCCGGTTCTTGATCCTAGAAAACAGGTTGCATTATTGAGCGTGCTGCAGGAAGGCAAGTTTACGACGGGGTCATACCCAGTTATATTTAAGCCTAACATCAAACTATTGGCCACCGCTAACCCCGTAGACTATACACATTCGGGGAAGATTATAGAACCCCTGTTTGATAGACTCAGAAGCCACATAGATACCCATTATCCTACCAATATTGTTGACGAGATGCTTATCATACTTCAAGAGGCGCAAATTAGCAAGGATAGGGCTATTCTACTACCAATATTTATCATAAAGACTATCGCGAAGGTCACACAGTTGTCAAGACAACACCCCGAAATTGATCATACGAAGGGAGTAAGCGTAAGAATGGCAATCCATTCGACAGAAGTATTGGCTTCGGAGGTTGAGAGAATCAGATCTATACACAGCAATATGATTTCCGTTCCTCGGTTCTCGGATTTTTTTTGTATATATCAATCCTGCAAATTCGAACTGTCTGAGATAGATGACACACGCCAGAGTAGGAACAAGATTCTTGACTCAATCATCGAAAGCGCTATTAGAGAAGTATCAACAGGTTATACCCAGAATCTTCCTTCTGATCAACTTATGAGAATCAAAGAAGATTTCAAGAGCAATGAGCTGTACGTTGCATCACAACAGAACCTAGGCAGGGGGCAAAATAGTAGCATGGATTATATCTCCCAGCTAGAGAAATTTCCCAGCTTGAGCAAATTGGTTACCCAAACCACAGACAGGATTAAGCAGGAACATTTGGACTTTATTCAGCTCGCTGCGCCATTCGATATAGATGTAAAAAGTGTCCAATTAATTGATGATAAGGACGGCGAGTTCACCGCATCTGTGACTGAATTGATTCTCGAAGGCCTAAGATGGACAAATCCACCTTTGCTAGATAAGAAGGGAAGTCTATATTCTGCAAGACTTGAATAGCAGCGAAACAGGCGGTTATGTCTCGTCTCAGATCGAGTATTTCTTAGCTCGAGAGGGGGACGACAGTTCTCTTGCTAGGAACAGCAAACAGAGGAATGGAATAAAAAAGGAAGAGCTTGACAAGCTCCTGAAGATAATAGGAAGAGAGATTTTGCGCGAACGCACTCCTGATCTTCAAGAGCTTGCGCAAAATATTGCGGGCGAGTGGCTTAGAGAACGTTTCTCAACTAAAGACAGTGTGCAATCCTCTCGACCACAAGAGCTTAATTCCTCTTCGGAACCGAGCCTAACCACTATGTCTGCGGGCGAGTCAATAGTAACTGAGCTGATCGAGAGAGGATATCTAAAGGACTCTCACAAATGGCTTACCCGCAAGGGTTTCTCCTCTATTGGAGAGAAGATACTAATCGATATTATGAATCCTTTGACCTCTGGAGACGTCGGCTTGCATGAAACAATAGTTCAAGGGCAGGGCGACCTAGTACACGACTCCACTAGGAGATTTGAGTACGGGAACGACCTGAGGATGATGAACGTTCCAAAATCACTCCTGAATGCTCTTCAAAGGAACACGAAAGAAAATGGACAGGTTAGGCTACCCTTGCAACTTAGTATGGATGACATCGAGGAGTACGAAATGAGTCATGATGTTAGAGTTTCAATGGTGTACTGCATAGATCTCAGTTCTACCATGCGTTACTCGTCAATGTTTGGGGATCTAAGCAGAATCGAGGCAGCAAAAAAAGCCCTCTGGGGCCTCTTTGTTTTTAACAAAAAATTCTTCCCGTCTGACTCAATTTCTGTCATAGGATTCGGTGCATTAGCCACAAGGATCTCTCCGGTGGATATACCTTATCTTAAGACTTTTGAACCCGGCGGTGACTTCATGCATTATACTAACTACCAGGCCGCCTTTAGGCTGGCCTCCAAAATTTTGACCAGAGAGGGCTATTCAAACAGGCGTATCGTTCTAATTACTGACGGTCATCCGAGTGCGTGCTTCATTGATTATCAAAAGGATCAGGAAGACTTACTGTCTCAAAAACCGTACTCCCATTTTTATAAACCCGACCTTGATACCCTTCGCAGTGTTAAGGACTTTCAGAATTTAGATTTGGATCTTCATTCTGGAAAACTTGTGTACCTATGTTATCGTTACAGGCAAGTTGACGACTATATTGCCCAACGAACTATAGCAGAGGCCAGGAAATGTCTGCGAAAGGGGATACAAATCGATACCATAATGATAAGTGAAGAAGACTCATTGCTTTCATACGTAAATCAAATGGAAAAGGTCGTAAGGGGTAAGTCTTATTACATAAATCCATCCAATATCGACAAGGCGCTGCTGACTGATTACCTCAAAAACAGGCGCGAAATTATGAGATCATAGGTGTTAACGAAGCATGCTGCAATATGTATTGGTTTTTATTAATAAGCTCCTGATCTGTTAACACGCAACATGGCAGAAACATACTTAGATTGGAACGATTCTTTGGACATACTGTCAAAAGCGTATAGTGCAGGACTTTTCAGTATCATCATAGGACCAAAGGGAACAGGCAAGACCACGCTTGTTCGCCAATTTGCTTCGCTTATGAACAAAGACTTGCAGTCCGTAAACTTTAGTCTACGCACAAGGGAATCACATCTAATTGGAAGCAAAACACTTACCAAGGGAGAAATTAATTTTGTCGAAGGAATTTTGGTAAAATCTATGCGTGATGGGGGGCTTCTTTATCTTGACGAACTTAATGCTGCGGAGGCCGATGTCTTACTCAGATTGGATGAGGCGCTAGACGACAGAAGGCAAGTGGTACTCAAGGAGGCCGACGGTCAGACTATCACAGCCAGGGAAGATTGGTCTGTAATAGCAACTATAAACCCGCTGTCCCATATAGGGACCAAGGAGCTCCCACCGCAACTACTCAGCAGATTCCCAGTGCGAATCAGGCTGGAATACCCTCCCGAAGATGTCGAGCTTGAAATTATACGGAGGCATGTGTCAAATGTCCCAGGTTCAAAGATAGAGGACGTAAGGCAAGGCATCAAGCTGGCCAGGAGCCTAAGAGAAGCCGCAGCCGTCGAGGAGCTGTACTACGGTCCTAGTCTAAGGGAAACGATAGCCTTTACAAAGCTTCTGAACACCGATATCCAGGCGAAACGAGCTGCCGAAATAGTATTTGCAAATGCCTATGATCAATGGGGGGAAGTTGAATTCCGCAAGGTTATGGACATGATTATCTCAATTTTTGGTGATTGAAATCTATGTCTGCTGAGTCTTCTTTATTCCTTCGCAATGACATCTTGCTTGACATTGGTACCTTCTTGGCGAGAAGATGGACTGGGAATATGCACGTGCAAGTAAATCTTACGGACCAAAAAGTGCCAGTTACGAGACCCGACAAAAACCAGATCTCCCTGCCTAGTCCACGTTACTTTCCTGGAACTGAGTTGCAAAGATACAGGCAGTGGCGAGTCATGCTGTGGTATGAGTCGATGAGAATGATATATTGCTCCAAAGTGTTAAGTTACGACCACGTTTTTGGATTCTTATTGAACACCCTTGAAACTAAGAGGTCAGAAATCCTGGGTCTCGGCTTTTGGAAGGGCATGGAAAAAGAGATTGTATTTTACGAAGGGATTTCCTGGCTTTCTAGACCTCTCTTGAATTCACTTTACGGAAAGCATAAGGTTGCAGAGGCTTTTTCTCAGTACTTCTTAAGCGGTTCGTTAAAAGGCGAACTCTTTGGAAACGAGTTTACAAAAATACAGCACGCTGCGGATGTTGCACAGAATATCTTAAGGGATGCTATTGAGAATAACCAAGGAACAAATTCAATTGAAAAGCGGATACCTGAAATTCTCAAGATATTGGAGCTGAATGCCTTGGGTTCTTTTCCTATCATTACGCCGTCGAGCAAAGTAGGATTTGGTAGATCAGTCGACAAGAAAACCTTACTCGCTGAGATCGAAAAGTTCGTCAAATTAAGGAAATTAGAACAGCATCATGCGGTCAGAAATCCCAAAGAAATAATTGAAGGGCATGGGGTGATCGCCGAGTTCAAAGCCCTCGTCGATGAAAGCAAGCGAAGCGAAAACAAGGGTCAAGAGAGTGTGGAACGCCCTGGCCTGAGCATTCCAGAAGATGTGAATTATGATGAAAGTCAGATATACGACGTTGATTTGATTCAGAGGACAAAAGCAAAATTCAAGCGCTGGAAGACAGGATGGATTGAAAAGCACGAAGAAAATGGTGACGAATTCGACACCGAAACTTTCTTGGAGAAGCTGCCAAAGACCTTTATTGCTGATTTCAAGTTGTCGTTTAGGTCAAAGGTTGCTATTATCTTGGATCACTCAAGCAGTATTGAGGAATCTGAACAGGACTACAAGCGTGCCACTGTGGCCCTTTGTGAAGCCTTGCATTTTTTAAAAATAAAGTTTGGGGTTTATGCTTTTAGTACCGAGGCTAGACAAGTAAAATGCTGGATAATTAAACCCCCCAGCGCGCCCTGGACAAGAATCCATGCACGACGCTTGGCGCAAGTCAAGGCTATAGGAGGTACCCCTTTAGCCGAAATTTACGCCTTGTTGGAACCAATAATCAGATCATTTAGACCTGACGTCGTTGCTACTCTCACTGACGGCGAGCCCTCTGATTATGATGCTGTAAGACATATGGTACTACTCTACCGTAGGATGGGTATTCGAATGGTAGCTCTAGGCCTCGGAAGGACGTTAAATGAGGCCGTTAATATAAGTCAGAATTTGCAGTATCTAGAATACGAAAAGAGCGTAGCGGTGAGTGAGCTTAAGGCCATTCCAGAGAAGGTAATTACTCTGATGCAAATCTAAAAAACGAGATCCGGATTCAAATTTTTCACCTTGTTCCAATCCGAGAGAAAGCTGCTGAGGCCCTTGTCGGTGAGGGGGTGCATAAGCATCTTTTGTAATATTTCAGGTGGAAGAGTGACTATATCGGCCCCGCATTTTCCAGCTTCAATTACGTGGAGTGGATGCCGGATGCTGGCGACAAGGATTTGGGTTTCAAATTCGTAATTGCCAAATACCTGACTGATTTCTCTAACAATATTAATTCCGTCTTGGCCGTTGTCGTCGAGCCTGCCTATGAATGGACTGATATACGATGCTCCTGCTTTTGCTGCCAATATTGCCTGATTGCTCGAAAAAATAAGTGTCACGTTTGTTGATATGCCCTCTTCCTTTAACCTTTTGACTGCCTTTAATCCGGCTGGAATCATAGGAATCTTGACAACCACATTCTCGCCGTACTTCTTCAACCTGTGAGCTTCTTCAATCATTACTTCGTATTCTGTTCCAATAACCTCTAGGCTTACCGGACCTTTCACTGTTCTTACAATTTCGTTCATTATTATCCTTGGATCCGCTTTCTCTTTAGATAGTAGAGATGGATTTGTTGTCACCCCGTCGAGAATGCCCATATCATTGTATATCTTTATACTCTCCAAGTTAGCGCTATCCAGAAAGATCTTCATGCAAGACCTTTCCTCCTGGACTCTACGACTGCCTTTGCTATATCGGAAGAGGTCAAACCATATTTATCCAATAAATCTTCGATTTCGTCATCTCTTGCGGATTCTCCAAAGGTATCTTGTACTCCAACTCTTTTAACCAGCGCAGGGTACCTCTCGCAACAGGATTCTGTTACGGCACTTCCTAATCCTCCGATAACATTGTGCTCCTCAGCGGTGACTATGACACCTGTCTGTTTTGCGGCATCGTAGATCATATCCTGGTCTATTGGCTTTATGCAGAACATATCCACTACGCGGCATGAAATTCCTTCCTTAACCTTCAATAGCTCTGCAGCCTCAAGCGACCTTTTAACCATTAAACCACAGGCAATTATGGTAGCATCGTTGCCCTCGGATAAAACGTTCGCCTTACCCAGAGTAAACCCTGCACTTTGATCTGTGTATAGTACCTCGCTAGATGGCCGGGCTAGCCTCATGTAAAAAGGTCCCTTCGATCTGGCAACTATCTTAGTGAGACATTTCGCGGCTATGGCATCTCCAGGTGAAAGAACCCTCATGTTCGGGATAGCCCTCATGACCGAAAAGTCCTCGTTTTGTTGATGTGATGCGCCGTCAGCCCCAACGGTCAAACCAGCATGCGAGACAACTAGCTTGACGCTCAAATTAGGATAGCACACGGCATTACGAATCTGGTCCAGACACCTTCCCGGCAGGAAAGCAGCGTAAGTGCTCGCAAACACCACTTTGCCTGCAATAGCAAGACCAGCCGCAACTGAGACAAGGTTTGCTTCTGCAATTCCCAGATTAAATAGCCTGTCCGGATATTTGTCACCAAATTTCTTCGTTTTAAGTGATTCTGTGGTATCAGCTCCGACACACACCAAATTCGGATTTTCTTTGCCCAGTTCTACTAGGGCTTCTCCATATGCTCCCCTCATGTCAGCCGTTTTCCTTAGGTTACTCAGTTGCATGCAGTTCCTCCTCTATTCCTAACTCATTCGCAAGAGGAATTAATATATGTCTCCGTGCTCGAATCCAATCCTGCCTTATCTCCAAGGCTGTCGACCTCGCAAGCAACTTCCTCTCCAACGCCACGTTAACTTTGTGCTTTAATTGTATTATCGCGCTGTGTATATCGGAGCTACCATATACAGCATTGCCTGCCACCATAATCTTGGCACCAGCGTTGTAAACCTCCTGAAGCGTCTTGGAATCTATACCCCCGTCTGCTTCGATATATCCTTTGAAACCGTGCTTGCGTAATTTACTATTTAATGCAGCCATCTTTTCCAGCACTTCTGGCAGGAATTGCTGGCCCGAAAAGCCAGGATTTACAGACATTATTATAAGAACATCGATTTTATCCAGATGAGAAAAGACCCAAGGAGGCAAGTCCGTGGGTGGATTGATCGCGATGCCCGGGCTTATACCACTTTGTAATAGTTTTTCGGCTATCACTATGAACTCTTCCTCTGTACATGTCTCAGCATGTACCGTGATGATATCACACCGGGCAGCTATGAATCCATCGATGAGTTTTACCGGGTTTTTGATCATAAGATGTGCATCAAAGGGTAGGCTGGTGACATGTCTTAATTTTTTAATAGTCTCAGCGCTCATAGTAGTATTATTGACAAATTCTCCATCCATAATGTCTAGGTGTATCATATCCGCTCCTCCTCGTTCAGCTTTTCTTATTTTATCTTCATAGTTCTCTGGTTCACCGGCTATGATTGAGGGGGCTATCAGACATTCATTTTCAAGCTCCTCGAGCAATACCGGAGTGTGTTTCCTCGGCGGCGCCTTGCCATGCCATTGTGGACTATTAGTCATGTGTTTAATTCCATTCCCTTTGATCGTATTCGCTATAATGATGGTAGGTCTATCCTTAACTTGATTCGTCTTGTAAAGAGTGTCCATTATCTCTTCTACGTTATGCCCTTTAACCTCCTCAGTATTCCAGTTGAAAGCTGCCCATTTATCCCTCACAGGATCCATTGGCATTATTTCTTCCGTAAAACCATCCTGCTGTATACGGTTTCTATCCAGAATGGCTGTTATGTTATCCAGCTTGAATTTGGATGCTGCCATAGCCGCCTCCCAAATTTGCCCCTCATTGGACTCTCCATCCCCAATCAAAACGTACACGTGGTTCTTCTTTCTATCCATTTTGCTAGCTAACGCTATCCCAACGGCGACCGAAAGACCTATTCCTTCCGAACCTCCTGAATACTCAATCCCAGGCACGCTCTGGCCGCTTTGGTATGTGCTGTAGCGCACGGGATGTCCCTGAAGTCGTGATCCTAGTTTGCGCAATGTGCTCATCTCATCAGATGGGAAATATCCAGCTATAGACAGCGTAGCATAATATCCTGGAGCAGAGTGAGCCTTGGAGTTTACGAAGTAGTCTCTTTCCGACCACTCCGGATTGCCAGGGTCATGTTTCATTACCCTGAAATAGAGAGAACCCATTATTTCCGCAGCAGAAAATGATGCCCCTGGATGTCCTGAGCCAGCCTCTGCGATTCCCAGAATGGCGAGCATTCGTATATCCCTGATTTTGGTCTTCAGATCCAAATAGCGCATCCTGAGACTCATATTAAGAAGGTGCACCAAAGTAATGACATTCATGCATGACACAAATCATTACAACAGAAATTGCATACCACCCAACTTAAAAAGATATATCTTTTGGTAAATTGCGCTCCTCATATCGAGTTGCGAATAGATAAGAAAAAGACATGACGTTTCTCAGAATGTAAAATAACTGGTATCTCCCTATGACTCGCATGGTTGAAATTGTCATTGAAAAGCCGAAGATTGGGGAAAACCCTGCACCTCTTTTGGTCATAGGGATCTCTGAAAATAAGGAATACGAAAAATATTCCAGGCACATAGGTTCTGAAATTGAAGACAATCTTAAGGAAATACTTACCGGAAAAGCGTTCACAGGAAAAATTGGGACAAGCTTATTGTTACCACTTGTTAGTAATCCCAAAATTGGAAAGGTACTTTTGGTGGGACTCGGTAGACCTGATAAGTTTACAAAAGAGACAGCCCGAATAGCGGCTGGAAAGTCTGCCCTAAAGTCGAGAGATATCAACGAGCCGAACTTTTCTATCTTCCCACTCGTGGGAGATGAGGACGAGTACATCGAAGCAATGGCTGAAGGAATTTTTTTGTCGCTATACAAATTTGACAGGTACAAGACCAGGGCTTCCGAGACAGAAAATATCAATATTCAGAGGGTAAGTATTCTGGTTAGCACTGAAAACATCGAAGAGCTTAAAAAAAAGATTGAGAGAGTGAAAGTGATCAGCGACGCAGTAAACTTCGCGAGGGATCTAGGAAATCTTCCTCCCAACGATTGTTCGCCTGGTCAACTAATAGCCCAGTGTACGGCGATGGCAGATCGCTATCGGCTCCGAACAACAATTCTCGAGCGCTACCAGATGGAATCCATCGGTTTGAACGGGATACTCTCGGTGGGAAAGGGAAGCAATAATCCTCCAAAAATGCTTATCCTTGAATATGACGGCTCTTCCGCTGACGAAAAGCCTTATCTTCTAATAGGTAAAGCAGTGACGTTTGACACTGGTGGAATCTCATTAAAACCAAATGACAAGATGGATGAAATGAAATATGACAAATGCGGAGGATGCACGGTTGTGGGCATCATGAGAGCGGTTGCAGAACTCAAGTTACCAATAAGGGTGGTAGGCATCGCTCCTTGCGTAGAGAATATGCCATCGAGCACCTCCTACCGACCGGGGGATATAATAAGGATGTTCAATAACAAGACTGTTGAAGTTCTGAATACGGATGCTGAGGGCAGGATTATTCTCGCGGACGCTATGGCGTATGGGATAAGATTATTCAACCCTAGATTGGTAATTGATTTGGCTACACTGACTGGAGCCAGTATTATCGCATTAGGCGCAAATGTTGCGGCAATGATTGGAACGGATCAGAATCTCAAGAACCGCTTGAAGATTTTTTCTGAAGAGACGGGCGAAAAGATTTGGGAGCTACCACTTTGGGACGAATTTCACGACCAGATTAAGAGTCACTTTGCAGACATCAAAAATATAGGCGGAAGGCCAGCAGGAGCAATTACGGCCGCAGCTTTCCTGTCCAACTTTGCAGACGTAACTCCTTGGGTCCACCTCGACATTGCTGGGACAGCATGGACCCAGGAAGGAACCTGGGAAAAGAGCTACAATCCAAAAGGGGCCACAGGTTTTGGCATACGTACGTTAGCAAAGTTCTTCATAGAAGAATCGCGAGGAAAACATGGCTCATAGGTTGGTCAAATGGAACTACCAGAAGATGCCAGCACTGCCGTCTTCCAACCGCTCACGCAGGTCAGTACACAGCAGCGATAGCAGGTTTGACTTCCGGGTTCGGAATGGGTCCGGGTCGCGCCCTGCTTCTATGACCGGCTGTACTGTATTTTGCTGAACGGCCATTTTAATTTTTATCTTGTCGTCATAAATGAAATGGGTTCGCACTGATGTCGTTCGCCCCACGGTTAAAAGAGGCCATACCTGTGCTTCTCGAGTTAGCACACAAGCTATTTAACCTGTTACTGTTGAAATTAATTAAATTTGGTCCAGAGTTCAGAAAAAACTCACAGAGTTGCTGTGCTTGACGAAGATTTATGCCAGCCACGTAAGTGTGGCCTAGAATGCATAATTTACTGCCCGGTAAACAAGACCGGCGGCGAGTGTATCGTGCAGAGAGAGGGCGATGGGAAAGCAGTAATCTCTGAGGACTTATGTACGGGTTGCGGCATATGTGTAAAAAAATGTCCCTTCGATGCCATTGTGATTGTAAATCTTGCCAAAGAATTAGGTTCTGACAAAATGCACCAGTATGGTGTTAATTCCTTTAGATTATATCGACTTCCCACACCAAAAAAAGGCTATGTAGTGGGGTTGCTAGGCAAGAATGGCATGGGCAAATCAACAATAGTTAATATTCTGTCCGGAAATCTTAGGCCGAACTTTGGTAGTTATGATAACGAGCTTACCACCGAAGAAATTGTTAAAAGGTTTCAAGGCACCGAATTTAAATCTCACTTCGAGAAGGTGTTGAATGGCACGGTTCGTGCATCCATCAAACCACAAATGGTATCCATGATCCCTAAAGTGTTCAAGGGTACGGCTAAAAAGCTTCTCGAGAAATATGACGAGCGCAAGGATTCCGAGAGAGTCATTTCGCAGCTAGGCTTGGTCAATTCTCTGGATAGAAATCTTGATGAACTAAGCGGAGGAGAATTACAGCGACTTGCTGTCGCTGTGGCGGCCTTAAAAGACGCTGAGTATTATTTCTTTGATGAGCCTTCGTCTTATAATGACATCTATCAGAGACTCGCAGTTGCTAGAGTTATCCGCGATCTTGCAAAGGCTGGCCGTAGTGTGATGGTTGTAGAGCATGACATAGGCCTTCTAGATTATCTGTCCGATTATATCCATATTCTATACGGTGAGCCCGGAGCTTATGGAATAGTTTCTACTCTGCAAGGGACAAAGCTTGGGATCAACAGTTTTCTTGAGGGCTTTCTTCCCTCCGAGAACGTAAGATTTCGAGAAAAAAGCTATAGTTTTGACATTAAGAATTCCGGCGATGAGCTAATTCCGGATGAATCTATTGCACAATATTCTGAACTCAAAAAGTCTTTCCAATCTTTTTCCCTTAGTGTTTCAGCTGGTCACATAAGGAGAGGAGAAATCATCGGAGTTGTCGGTGCCAATGCTCTGGGAAAGACCACTTATATGAAAATGCTGGCCAGTGCAGAAAAACCGGACGAGGGTCACATTAAGGTGGGAGCGACTGTTTCTTTTAAGCCTCAATATCTCAGTAACGACTTTAACTCTAACGTGATTTCTCTCCTTTTGACAGCATATCAGAATGTAATTGAAGGTTCACTTGCCGAGCACGAGATAATCATACCCCTGGGGATCAAACGATTATATGAAAAAAACGTTAAGAATCTTAGCGGAGGCGAATTACAAAAAGTAGCAGTTGCCACCTGCTTGTTGCGAGAAGCCGATATTTATGCCCTAGACGAGCCTTCTGCTTTCCTCGATATTGAGGATAGAATAGCCCTCGCCAAATTTCTGCATCGCTTCGTCAGGGCGAGAGGAAAAACTGCCATCGTTATAGACCATGACATGCAATTAATAGATCTTTTGGCTGATTCCCTGATTTTCTTTCGAGGTGAGCCAGGGACGCACGGCATAGCCGGTCATCCAATGAAAAAGGAGGAAGGAATGAACAAATTCCTTGAATCCCTGTCTATCACATATAGGAGAGACGAAACCACCGGGAGACCTAGGCTTAACAAAGAAGGGGGGAGACTTGATAGACTACAGAAGGAGGCTGGGCAATTCTATTACTTGAGCAGACAAGGCGCCTAGTATGGGCAAACTAAAAACGCTTCTTGACGATATACTGTCTCCGGAAGAGAAATGCAACGTCTTTTCATCATACGACATAATCGGGGACGTAATCGTAATGAAGATTCCAGATTCGCTCCTCTACAAGAAGCACGCTATAGGTAAGCGACTACTCGAAAATACCAAATGGGCTAATAGTGTTTTCCTCCAGACTTCGTCGGTAGAAGGTGACTTTAGGCTACGAAAGTTAGAACTTCTTGCAGGGACTGACCGAAGGGTAACTGAGTATCGAGAGCACGGATGTCGATTTGCAGTCGATGTTAGTCAGGTTTACTTTTCGCCCCGATTGTCTACCGAGCGACATAGAATAGCCGAGAGTGTCAAAGACAATGAAACTGTAACTAATATGTTTGCAGGAGTAGGTACTTTTTCAATATTGATAGCAAAACGCAATTCCCGATCTCGGGTATTCAGTATTGATTCAAATCCAAGGGCTAGTTTATTCTGTAACATAAATGCCAAGCTTAACAAAGTGCAAGACCGAGTATTTCCGTTCTGCGGTGATGCAGGGTACATCGCCGGCAAGATCTTCTCAGGAATTTCACATCGCGTACTAATGCCTCTTCCCGAAAGGGCAAAAGAGTTCGTAGATTCTGCGATTGCATGCCTTCGATACCAGGGAGGGACAGTCCACTTCTTTGCGCACGTGCGAGGGGAGAACAAGAAGGACGCGATCGACAATGGAATATTGAATACCACGAATGCATTCAAACGCTATAACCACATAATTAGTAGCACGCGAGTGGTAAGGGAAGTTGGGCCAAGGTTGTACCAAACTGTGTCCGACGTTGATGTAGTTAAATAGTGGCATCTTACTTATGGTTTATCAGCCTGTGTTCTTGGCGCGATTGCCATTGTGTATCCGATCCATGCCATAACAGCGGCCAAGGCAGCCACACCGGCAAGGACCGTGACCTGAACAAGAAGTAGCCCCCATTGAGACGCTAGCAAAAAATATGAATAAATTATGAAGAGAGATATCGAAGTGAAGAGTATAGCTAATCCTGTTGACTTGTTGGCCTTGCTTGGGGGTTTCATCTCATCACTGTATGAATTCCAAGGCCATAAGATAAGCGTCTTCTCCGTCGCGGTAGTAGGAACGCAGCCGTGACTTAATGAGGAAGCCTAGGCTTTGATACATTCTGACGGCGAGGTCATTGCTAACCCTGACCTCCAAATATATTTCATCAGACTTTCTGAAGGCCAGGCCATTTATGGCTTCTAGCATGAGCGACCTGCCGATGCCCTTCCCGCGATGCTCAGGTAAGACAGCTACAGACACCACGTGGCCCTTCTTCACAAATCCTAGTTTACGAAAATTTGAAAAGCCAAATTCTATTTTACACATAATGTACCCCACAACCTTTTGGTTCGTTTCAGCAACGATGAATGACTCCGGCAATTCTTTTAGTATAGATTCGAAAAAATAGTCTGAATAGTGCTCGGGAAGAGAAGCTATATTTATCTCTACCACCGAAGGAAGATCAGAAGGACCACAATGCCGAATTGTGTAGTCTCCGATCTTTCGTAGGGCTGTTTGCAAGCTGTATTTAATGAACTAAACAAATTATTTAATCTTATCAAGCGATCTCATTACGCCTGTGAGATTTTTTCTCTCATCCAGCTTTGCAGAATAATAAAAATTGTTTTAGCATACATAATATATATCGCGTCTCATAATTTAACCTAAAATTGGTGAGCGTCCATTTCGATCTACTGATTGCTTGTTGTATTATGCTTTTCGATGATCGTCCCACGCTCACTTAGGTTTATTTAGGCAAATGATATTGCTCATTGATACTGCAATAATGAGTCCCAGAAGGAAGCCCCCTGCTATGTCGGTGAAGTAATATTGCAAAATGTAGAGTCTGGACATGGCCATAAAAAAAGGATAGAACCATATTGCTGAGGCTAGAATTTGAGACCCGAGAGCAAGTTTAGCCCGAGCAAGGTAAGCAAAACAACTAGCAATTGCGACATGGGTGGCCGGGTAAGATAGATTCTTTGCTGAAGGCGAAACGGTTTCTTGCTCTATAACTTGACTTTGTGTACCATTAAAGAATGCAGGAGGAACGAACGGCGGCATTTCTTGTCCCACAATAACTTTAATGTACATAGCCAGAACCACTATAATTAAAATAGAAGTAAGAAAAATTATGCCAACTCTTCTGGTTCGCCTGATGATAGTAAGAGCTATCGCGAGAAACAATAGCGATGAGATGTCTCCGAAAAATGAAAAGATAACCATTATCGTATTCAATATACTATTTGCGTGCAACCTCTTGACATTGTACGTAATCCCTTCGTCAAATGCAGAAGTCGCTCCTAGAGTTACCCATGCAGAAAGTACACAGAATGCAGAAACTGAGAAGAAGAAAAGTGGCGATCGGACCCAAATCCATCGGTTGAACCATTCAGAATTACTCGGCAATTGGAAATGTGGAAGCGATGAAATCTAAAAATTATTCTGCCTTCGATTTCGAACCCCAGAGCTTAACCCCGGGTACTTCATGATCAGAATGGATGTAACAATTATGCTTTAAAGTGATTTGAAATCATCTTCGAGGACTCTTGCCGATTCCGGGTCCTTTGACGCAAGATAATTCACCATACCTAACTTCATTACTTTTAGTGCCAATAAAGCACACTTCACTCTCGCTGGGCCGAGGTTAGTGAGGCCTATGTTTTCAAGAATATCCGTCTTTGCAATATCTTTTACGCTGGTAAGTGGCTTGTTGATCACCATTTCAGTAAGCATGGAAGCGCTAGCCTGGCTAATGGCGCAGCCTCTTCCTTCAAATTTAACATCCATTATCTTATCCCCGAGCACCTTCATGTGGATATCTATTTCGTCTCCACATAGAGGATTACTATCATGAGTACTAATATCGGCATCAGGGAGTTTGCCTTTGTTTCGAGGGTTTCTATAATGATCAAGAATAATTTCTCGGTATATATCATCGCTCAAATCCTAAACAGCCTCCTTGCTTCGTAAAGTGCCTGCACGAACGAGTCTATTTCCTCTTTTGTGTTGTAAATATAAAAACTTACCCTGGAGGTAGCAGAAACCTGAAGTTTTCGCATCAAGACTTGGGCACAATGATGGCCAGACCGAATCGCTATACCTCGATCATCCATAATCGTGGCGAGGTCGTGAGGATGAATATCGCCTAAATTAAAGGCTATAACTCCTCCCCGTGAAGAGGGCTGTAGCGGTCCGTAGATGGTTATTCCTCGAACATCTTGCATGGACTGTATCGCATACCGTATCATGTCCAGCTCGTGATTTCTAACTGCAGACATACCAATTCTATTTAAATAATCTATTGATGCTCCAAAGCCGACAACGTCGGCTATATTTGGGGTGCCAGCTTCAAACTTGTAAGGCAACTCATTGTAATTAGTGTAGTACTTGTCCACCTCCTTGATCATGTCTCCTCCTCCTAAGAATGGACGCATCCCCTTCAATATCTCCTTTTTTGCATATAAAACTCCTACCCCAGTTGGTCCTAACATCTTGTGAGCGGAAAAGGCCATAAATTCACAATCCATTTGCTGTACATCTACTTGCATATGGGGTACCGACTGTGCTCCATCTACAAGTACCGGGATGCCTCTCTCGTGTGCCATTCTAATAATCTTAATTATTGGGACTATGGTGCCTAGGACATTCGACATTTGGCTAACCGAAACAAGTTTAACTCTGTTTTGATTCAGTCGCTCCTGATAATCATCAAGGTCCAAATATCCGTTTTCGTCGACAGCTATGTACTCTAGCCTACAACCATTTTCTTGCGCCAGAATTTGCCAAGGGACAATGTTGCTGTGATGTTCTATCTCAGTTATTAATATACAATCATTTTTACTAATATTTCCAGCACCCCAAGAATGTGCTACAAGGTTGATTGCTTCCGTGGTATTCCGGGTGAAAATGATTTCGTCTGTAGACCTAGCGTTAATAAGTTTTCTGACTTTTTCTCTTGTCAATTCGTATTCTATTGTCGCCTCCTCAGCGAGCTGGTGTACGCCCCTATGGATATTAGAATTATAATTCATATAATAATTAGAGATTGCGTCAATGACCGAAATTGGTTTCTGGGTGGTCGCGGCGTTATCTAGGTAGACAAGACGCTTGTTCCCTCGCAGGACTCTTTTCAGAATCGGAAAGTCTTCTCTAATCCTCATCACATCAAGCACTTGGTTCCTTTGCCTACTCAAGCTTTCCACCTCGGTATCCTGTTCTATAGACATATCAACGAGCAATTATATAAAGTGACCACTGTTTTCACATTTCGTGGACATTTTATGATATCGCCCGAGGCCGGCTCTAGCCAATTGTCATTATCGAATTATTGATACAGCCAACAGAGCACGAAGCCACTGGGGGTTTTTACGCAAGGGGGTCCTTTTCTGCATTCATCCATTGCATAAGGACATCTGCTGAGAAATTTGCAGCCTTCTGGCAAATTCGCGAGGTCAGGTGGCTGACCTCTTAGATAAACAATACTTTTTCCAGAAGATAGTCGTGGGATAGATGAGATCAGCAGCTGCGTATATGGATGCCTAGGTTTCTTAAAAATTTCATCGCTGTTGCCCAGTTCGACCATTTCTCCAGAATACATGATGGCAACTTTGTCAGCGAGCTCATATATGACCCCAAGGTCGTGACTAATGACAATAATTGTGAGACCTTTCTTGATCTTAAGATAATTTAAGAGCTTTACAATTTGTGCTTGGACAAGAACGTCCAGTGCCGTAGTCGGCTCGTCGGCTATCAATATATCTGGATCAAGTAGCAGCGCCATTGCGATAACGACCCTCTGCTTCATTCCTCCGCTTAGCTCATGTGGATATTTCGTAGCAGTTGCACTGTCGAGTCCGACATCTTCTAGAGAGACCAAAATTCTGTTTTGGTGGTCACCTTTTATCCCATGGCTCCTGAGGATTTCTTCCATTTGATCCTGCACCGTAAAGACAGGATCAAGGGTATTCATCGCGCCTTGAAATACCATCGCAATTTTTTTCCATCTAATACGTCTGTCAAATTGAGCATCTTCAAGCCTAACGATATCCGTACCTTCCAATAGAACTGAACCGCTAACTATCCTTCCAGGAGGCTGGAGGTTTCGCATCAGTGCTGAACCCAGTGTGCTTTTTCCGCAGGCGGATTCGCCCGCAATCCCCATCGACTCAGTTTCTTCAATTTTAAAGCCAACTCTGTTGACCGCCCTTGTCACCCTTCCATTGGTCTCAAAATAATGTACGCTCAAATTTCTTACGGATAGTTTGGACTTGTCGGACGCCATGAAAGAGAATAGACATTATAGTAACGACCAGATACTTAACCATAACGAGTCGTGTAAGCATAATTTTTGAACCAATCCTTTTGGGGTAGGGTTTCTCCCAAAGGCTAACAAAAAGGTTTGAGAGATTATCAGTCTTCTCCTGCCCAAATTCACCAGACGGCTATCTGGATTAACGAGTTAAATAAGAGCTGTGTGTATTAGTTTGACCTATGGAAAAGTGATGGCATTGAAAACTCCTATTTGTTCGTTTGATGCAAAGACCGGTATCCTTTGTGCTAAATGCGAAGAAAGGCTGAGATCTAACGACCTAACCCAGGACGAAGTTCACGCGTCCATTGTACTGACGAGATTGGCCCAGCGTTATTCGCAAGTAGACAAGTTCAGCTTGGTAACAGCGTTTAAGGTCGAGACGGATTTTGTTCTGGTTATGAGAGGGTCAGATCTCCTGCTCATCAGATCACACGAAGAAATACGCGTTGAGATGGAGAAGCTGTTTGACGCTAGGGTTTGGATGGTAGAATCAGACTCCTCGGATCGTAGGTTCATTGAAAATCTTCTCTTTCCTAGTAGGGTACTCTCCGTAAATTTGATTTGGCTACCCGACGGAAACAAGCTGACAAGAGTCATCATGGATACTATCAAAACATCGGATCCTACGAACGACATTCACAAAATACAGAAGATAGCGAAGAAAATAAAAGACATCGAGTTGCTCGTCGAGCATAAGAAATAGAAAAGATATGCAAAGTCATAATCAGAGATCTCACTATATAGCTCAGTTAGACGAGTCTCTGACTGGTCAATGGGTAGCCGTGGCCGGCTGGGTCGAAGATATTCGCGACATCGGACGCCTCGTTTTTGTTATTGTAAGGGATACGACTGGGTCTATACAAGCAGTCGCAAGAGGCCAGCACCTTAATATGGTAAAAGAAATCTCACGGCAAAGCTCTGTTGTTATTAGTGGATCGTTAAAGAAGAGTAACGCAAGAGATTTTCCTGTTGAAATTGGAATCGAGGAAATATCAGTCGTTTCTCGGGCTACATACCCTCTGCCTATTGATGGAACAGGGAGAGTGAGCTCATCTCTTGACAAACGCATTGATTCTCGAGCCTTGGATCTGAGGAATCCCTCAGTTAGCGGAATTTTCAAGCTTAGGGGGCTTGCACTTTCCTCAATTAGAGAGAGTTTGTCGACAAACGGGTTTCTCGAAGTCAATACTCCGAAGATCATTGGCACTGCCAGCGAAGGGGGCGCCAATCTCTTCAACTTTGAATACTTCAAAAAAAAAGCGTACTTGGCGCAAAGTCCCCAGCTTTACAAGGAAGAATTGACGATAGGGCTCGACCGTGTTTTCGAGATCGGACCCTACTTCAGGTCCGAGAAATCTCATACCGTTAGACATCTTTCAGAGTTTGTTAGCGTCGATGTCGAGGCTGCATTTGTCGATTATGAATTTACGATGTCCATTCTTGAGGGACTCATAAAAAAAGCTGTAGGAATGGTTTCTGACACACCAGATGAAGAAGTTGCCCCCCTGAATGAATTGATTACAAACCTTGGGTCCACAGGATTTATCGAGAAATTCACGTACAAACAATGTTTGGAGCAACTAGATAATATCGGAGACAAGATAGAGTTTGGCGCAGACCTTACGGACTCTTCGTTACGTCTGCTCGGCGAAAGGCATAAAGGCTTTTACTTTATCACAGACTGGCCGACAAAATTAAAACCATTTTATATCCAGGATAAGAAGGGGGATCCAGAACTTTCTGAATCCTTTGACCTTCAGTACGGATATCTTGAACTCGCTTCTGGAGGGACTAGACTTCACAATAAAGAACGACTTCGAAGTAGGCTGGAGCAAAATGGCCTTCGACCCGAGGATTTCGCAGAACATTTGAAAGTGTTTGATTGGGGTGTTCCTCCTCATGCCGGATGGGGGCTAGGCTTTGATAGACTAATGATGGTATTGACTAATTCCCAAAATATCAGGGAGGTTGTGTTATTCCCCAGGGATGTCGAACGCCTCCACCCGTAATTAAACTAATTTGAACGTGCATTACAATGCCTGAGTGCAAAAAAGCTGAAAAGGTATGGCTCAATGTTGAATATATTAGCCATATAATCGGATTCAGTTGCATAAATTTTTTGTCTTTCTGTGATGGATGAGGCAAAGAGGGATGGGAATGAAAAACCCCCACTACACTTAACCCTAATTTTCTTGCATGTTGATAGGCGCAAAAAAGCTCGCTCGGATCTACACTGAAGGAGGTCGTAGATTGATCTTGGTTTGCTAGTAAGAGGACGTCGACAACAGTGCAATCGGGTTGCTTTTCTTCTCCTAAGAGGAGCGCGCAGGATTCCAGGGGGAGAGCATCCTCTGCAAAATTGACTAACTTGTCTAATAAAACAGGACGGATGGTCAGCTTTGGCAACAATATTATCAGCGTAGGCGCAAGATAAAAGTTAATACCGATACCAATGGAGAGAACGACTCAGATGCTCACTCTACCTTACAGTATCAACCATTCCAACATATACCGAGCTCGACATATGGGTAGCGTCTAAAGATAAACGGCTTCGAATGCTGGACAATTTTGTTCAAGACACTTTGAGGGATGGCATAACGCACGTACAGACTCCCCTAGTCATAGAGATATAATGGCTAGGATTTGGCGTACCCGTACAAGCCAGAGAGCGCCATGACAGGAGAGGCATCCTGCTTTGCGATAAAATCTATGCTTGTTGTATTTCCTACTCTTGTTCCATTCAAATCTTCGTTAGCAGGATTACTGACCTTCGGTGTAACAAGGCCGAAAACGTAAAAAGAAGATCCCCCAATGAGCGCGGCTCCAATAAAGATGACCGCCAGGGCCTTGATGTAAGGGGTTCTTTTGTATGAGGCGACAGCCAGCACCGTAGATGGTATAGCAATGGTCATAATCAGCCCTATGTACACAAAAATGCTTGGGGCCTGCGAGCTAACCGTGACGGCCGCAGCAAAACCGAAGGTAACAAGAAAGCCTAAGGTAATAAAAGTGGCCGATTTGGCTTTTCCACTTGAAGGGAATCCGTCCTTAAATAAACCTGACGCAAGAAAGATCATTCCGATGAAGAGAGTAAGTAGCCCCACGGCGTGCATCCCTTCTATGAAGGTATGTGCTATTCCCGATAGAGAAATTCCCACCGTGACAATACCAAGCGAAGAAAGACCGATTCCTGGTGTTAGCAGATCCCAGTCTGTCATAGTAACATATTTGTGACGTGATAGCATATAATTAATCCTTTCTGGATGATATCAACATGACTTAAAATGTGACTGAAAGGTAATCTACATTGATCTTATACCAAAAGTTTTTGCAATAGACCTTGGCTTGCAGCATTATGAACCACTGTTAATTCATAAGGAAGATGACGCGGACCAGGTTGCATCAGAAGTTCGAATAAGTTAAATGGTAGTT
>OCZS010000137.1_pt1 | contig 22983 bp, 20 predicted proteins | sample 1539071 | NCBI WGS metagenome assembly OCZS01 (sample SAMEA3113584, study PRJEB22503) | soil metagenome
GACCGCTTGCGCTCCCGCTGGGAGGAGCGCGGCGGCCAGGGCCCTTCCTGAGGGCCGGGCCCGTCCGGGCCGCTCAAGGGCGGGCGTAGGAGGCCAGGCCGCGCAGGATCACGTCCAGGCCGAGCTCGAACCGCTCGTCCAGGTCGCCGCTGAACATCTCGTCCACGGTCGAGACCACGTTGGGGAACTGGTCGGCCGGCAGGGAGGCGAAATAGCCGCGCATCATGGCCGCGGTCTCCTCCGGCGACAGCGGCTCGCCGGTGGCTGAGGTCATCGGGGGCAGGGTGGCCTCGTAGCCGGTGGCCCCCAGGTACAGTCCGAGCAGGTCGCCGGCGTAGGTGGCGATCCGGTCGGGGATGCCGGCCCCGCGCATCAGGACCAGCGTCCACTCGGCCCAGCGGAGCACGTTGGTGCCGGTCGGGATCCGTCCCAGGGTCAGGGCGGCCACCCCCGGGTGGCGCGCGAACACGGTCCTGACCCCGAGCAGCCACTCCCGCAGCTGCTCCTGCCAGCGGGCCGGGTCGGGCTCGGGGAGCGGCACCTCGCCGGCCACCCGGTCGATGATCAGGTCGATCAGGGCGTCCTTGCTGGCCACGTGCCAGTAGAGCGAGGCCGGGCCGGTGCCCAGCTCGTCGGCGACCCGGCGCATGCTCAGCCCGGCCGCCCCCTCGCGGTCCAGCACCCGCATGGCGGCGTCGAGGATCGCCTCCCGGGACAGGGGAGCGCGGGCCGGCCGCTGGCGCGGGGCGGTCTTCCAGGGCGGGTCGGGGATGGCCATGGACCGGACTGTACCAGAGGTCGAACTATGTTCGTCTTCTAGAACACTGTTTGACAAGCTTCGGCCGCGATGCTAGAACGGTGTTCGATCAAATGAACATAGTTCTATCGAGCGGGAGGGGTGCAGATGACGCCGACGATCGAGGCGACCGGCCTCCGCAAGCGGTTCGGCAGGACGGTCGCCCTGGACGGCCTCGACCTGGTGGCCGAGCCGGGACAGGTGCTGGCCGTGCTCGGCCCCAACGGGGCCGGCAAGACGACCTTCGTGCGCACCGTGGCCACCCTGCTGCGACCCGACGCGGGGGAGCTGGCTGTCGCCGGCCACGACGTGCGCCGCGAGCCCGGGGCGGTGCGCCGGGTGATCGGGCTGGCCGGCCAGTACGCGGCCGTCGAGCCGGCCATGACCGGCCGGGAGAACCTGCACCTGGTGGCCAGGCTGTTCGGGCAGGACGGGCGCACGGCCAGGGCGAGCAGCGCCCGCGTGCTCGACCTGCTCGGGCTGACCGGGGCGGCCGACCGGCTGGCCCGGACCTACTCGGGGGGCATGCGCCGCAAGCTCGACCTGGGGGCCAGCCTGGTCGGGGCGCCGCGCCTGCTGCTGCTGGACGAGCCGACCACCGGGCTGGACCCGCGCAGCCGCATCGAGCTCTGGGACGCCATCGGGGCCCTGGTCGCGGCCGGCACCGACGTCCTGCTGACCACCCAGTACCTGGACGAGGCCGACCACCTGGCCAGCCGCATCGTGATCATCGACCACGGCCGGGTGGTGGCCGCCGGCACCCCCGGCGAGCTCAAGCAGCGGGCCGGCCGCAACGTCATCGAGGTCCACACCCGCGACCGGGCCGCCCTGGCCAGGGCGGCCGCCGGCCTGGCCGGGCCCGGCCAGGACCAGCCGCAGGTCGAGGAGGCCACCCGGCGGGTCCGGGTCGCCGTCGCCGCCGGCACCGACCCGCTGCGCGACGCCCTCGGCGCCCTGGACGCGGCCGGGATCGCCGTCGAGGACATCTCGCTGCGGCCGCCGACCCTCGACGAGGTGTTCCTGGCCCTGACCGGCCAGGGGCTGGAGCAGCCCACCGAGACCGCCGCCGGGCACCCGGCGGCCTGAGAGGAGCGACCGACCATGGCAAGCATCCCCGCCCCCGTCCCCGTGCCCGCCGGGCGCTCGGCCGGGCTGGCCGCCAGCACCGTCGGCATCGCCCGGCGGGGCCTGCTCAAGTTCCTGCGCACGCCCCAGCTGGTGGTCGTCGGGACCATCCAGAGCGCCCTGTTCCTGCTGATCTTCCGCTACGTGTTCGGCGGCGCCATCGGCGCCGGAGGCCTCGACTACGTCGACTTCCTGGTCCCGGGGTTCATCACCACCGGCCTGCTGTTCGCCGGCATGGGCGCGGCCGCCGGGGTGGCCGAGGACCTGGAGCAGGGCTTCGTGGACCGGCTCCGCTCCCTGCCCATCCCCAGGAGCGCCGTCCTGGCCGGCCGGGCCATGGCCGACACCGCCCTGCTGGTGTGGAGCCTGGCCATCACCAGCGCCGTCGGCTTCGCGGTCGGGTTCCGGCTCCACGGCGGCCTGGCCGACGCCCTGGCCGCCTTCGGGCTGCTGCTGGTGTTCGGGTTCGCCTTCGAGTGGATGTTCATCACCCTCGGCCTGTTCGCCGGGACCCCCCAGGCCGCCCAGGGCCTGGCCCTGATGGTGTTCCCGCTGACCTTCGTGTCCAGCGCCTATGTGCCGGTCGAGTCGATGCCGGGCTGGATGCAGGCCTTCGCCGAGCACCAGCCGGTCACGGTCATGGTGGACGCGGTCCGCGTGCTCACCCAGGGCCCGGCCGCCGAGGCCCTGCTCGGCCACGGCGCCGGCTTCTACGTGACCAGGGCGCTGGCCTGGTCGGCGGCCATCCTGGCGGTGTTCGTGCCCCTGGCCGTGGCCCGCTACCGGCGGGGCTGACCGACCAGGCTGCGGGGGCTGACCGTGGCCACCACCCGGCGGCGCCAGCCGAGGCGGCCGGCCAGGCTGGAGCGGGCGTGCCGGGCCAGGCGCCTGGCCTCGCCGGCCTGGTCGTCGCCGGGCTCGTCGGGGGCGTACTCGGCCTGCTCGAACAGGCCGGTCAGCTCGACCAGCGGGTCGGCGTCGGCGTCGAAGTCGCCGGACAGGCGGCGGGCGTAGGCGGCCGGCGTCTCTGCCCCCCGGCGGCCGATGCCGGCGTCCCTGGCCCAGGTGGTCAGCTCGGCGTACGACTCGGCCACGGCGTCGCGGGGCCGGTGCCCGGCCCGCCGCCGGGCCAGCAGGTTGCGGGCCCACTTGACCCCGGGGACGGCCAGGATCAGCAGCACGACGGCCAGGCCGGCCCGGACGACCGGCCGGTCCAGCCAGCCCCGGCCGGCGCCGGTCCCGGCCAGTGGGTCGCCCTCGGCGGCCGGCGTGGGCTCGGGGCCCTGGCCGGCCGGGTTGGGGGTGGTGTCCGGGCCGGTGGTGTCGGGGGTGGGGGTCGTGCCCGTGTCGTCGGAGGGCACCCGGCCGGCCGGGGTGGTGTAGGAGGGCACGGCCACGGTGCCGTCGGCCCGCGGGGTCGGCTCGAACGGCACCCAACCGGTCCCGGGGAACCACAGCTCCGGCCAGGCGTGGGCGTCGTGGGTGGTGACCTGGAGGAAGTTGTTGTCGACGACCTCGCCCGAGGTGAAGCCGACCGCGACCCGGGAGGGGACGCCGACCTGGCGGGCCATCATGGCCATGGCGATGGCGAACTGCTCGCAGTAGCCCTCCCGGACCTCGGTCAGGAAGCGCCGCAGCTGGTTGCCGCCGGCCGACAGGGCCGGCACGTTCAGGTTGTAGCGGAACTCCTTGCTGCGCAGGTAGTCCTGGATGGCCAGGGCCTTCCCGAAGGGGGTGTCGGCGTCGTTGGCCTCGACCAACCTGTCGGCCCGCTCGCGCACCTCGCGGTCGAGGCTCCCGGTCTCCAGGTACGGTCGCAGGTTCGGGTAACTGCGGTAGTCGACCGGCCCGTCCAGGTCGGCGGCGTCGATGTCGGGGACCTGGGAGACGACCGTGTAGCTGAACCCCTCCCGGAGCCGCTGGTTGATGGTCAGGCTGGCGAAGGTCGGGTTGGCCAGCACCTGCCGGCCGGCGTCGACCTGGGCCGGGGTGATGGCCGCCGGCAGCCAGAACTCCCTCAGCTTCTGGATCTCGACCTCCTGGGTGACCTGGGTCACGGGCAGGTCCGGGTCCTGCTCGCCCGGGATCGGGCCCTCGAAGGGGACCAGGTCGTCGCGGGGGTCGCTGGAGGGGGCGAAGTCGGTGCCGTCGAAGCGGTCGTAGACCATCAGCCGCCAGCGCTCCCGCTGGGTGCTGCGGGCCCGGAACATGGGCACGTCCTCCTGGGCGGTCAGGCGGGTCCGCAGCGAGATGAACGGGTTGAGGGCGACACCGGCGTCGGTGCCGGTGCTCTCCTTGAGGTCGAGCACCGGCTGCTGGCCGTAGCCGGGCAGCAGCCAGGGCACGGTCAGGGCGCACAGCCCGGCGGCCAGGGCCAGCCAGCGGCCGGTCTGGGCGGCCGGGGTCAGCGGCAGCCGCCAGCCGGCGCCGGGCCGGCTGCGGGCGCTCGACACCCAGCGGCCCCAGGTGGCCAGCCGGGCCCGGCCCTCGAACAGCAGCATCCCGGCCGCCCCGAGCATGAACCAGGTCGTGTACCAGGCCGGGCTGGAGGGCCGGATGACCGCCGGGAAGACGAACAGGCCGAGGGCCGGCACCAGCGCCAGCAGGGGCTGCCGGGCCCGGAAGGCGAGCCCGTCGGCGGCGGTGGCCACCGCCCAGGCGCCGGCGCAGGTGAGCAGGACGAACTCGGTCGTCACCTGGACCGGGGCCGCCTGCTCGCTGATCGCGGTCAGGGCGGCCGAGGCGGCCGCGGCCATCTCCGACAGGGTCCGGCCGGTCGGGATGACCAGCAGCAGCGTCCCCGGGAAGAGCAGGATCCCGCCCACGACCACGAACCCGAGGGCCATGGCGACCAGCGACAGCAGCTGGCCGACGCCCAGGCGCCGCAGCAGGGCGGCCAGGCCGAGGGCGGCGGCCATGGTCAGCCAGGTCGGCAGCAGCCAGGCGTTGCCGGCGTACAGCCGGCTCAGCGACAGGGAGGCGCCGGCCAGCAGGCCGGCCAGCGCTAGCGCCTGTGCGTAGTCAGTGTTGCGCGCCCCAACGGGGCTGTCAGTCGTCGCCACGGGTCATCCAGGGGTTGGGTGCGGGAGAGCATGGCCGTCCGCCAGCCGGCCCGGTCGAGCAGGGTGGCGATGCCGGCCGCCTGGGCGTCGGCCGCGGCCACCTCGCGGGCGGCCAGCCCGAGCCAGCTGTCGGTGCGGACCAGCAGGCCAAGAGCGCCGCCGAAGCCGAGCCGGCAGCGGGCCAGGGCGGCCGCCTCGTCGGAGGAGGGGACGCCGAGCACGGCCACCAGCAGCCCCTCGCCGGCCGTCCGGGCCAGCCGGTTGGCCATCGGCACCAGCGACGGGGTCGAGGTCGGCTCGACGCTGGCCAGGAAGTCGAGCACGGCGGTGGCCTGGTCGGCCATGCCGGCCGGCCGGACCTGCTGGCCGTCGTCGGCCACCAGGGCCAGCTCGTAGCCGGAGCGGCCCAGGCGCAGGGCGATCGAGGCGGCCGCCGACACCGCCCGCTCGAACGAGGCCCGGCCCCCCTGGCCGCGGTGGGCGGCCAGGCGCAGGTCGATGGCGATCACGGCCCTGGCCTGCCAGGGGCGCTCCTCCTGGCGGATCATCAGCTGGCCCCGCTTGGCCGAGGAGCGCCAGTGGACCTTGCGCAGGTCGTCGCCGTCGCGGTACTCGCGGGTGGTGTAGAACTCGTCGCCCTGGGAGAACAGGTAGCGGACCTTGGTCGCGGCCGAGGAGGCCAGCTCGCCGCCCAGGCCGGGGGCGCTCAGCGGCTCGACCCGGGGGTGGACGATCACGTCCGAGGCCCCGGCCAGCTCCGAGGTGACCTGGGCCAGCCCGAACGGGTCGGCCAGGCGGACGGCCAGCGGGCCGATCGAGTAGCGGCCCCGGGCCGCCGCCCGCAGCTCGTAGTTGAGCAGCTCCCGGTCGCCCCCGGGGACCCCGGGGACCACGAAGCGGGCCCCGGGCCCGAGCTGGTAGGGGAGCCGGTCCTCGAGCAGCAGCACCCCCGTCTCCAGCCGGGTCGGGTTGTCGAGGCGGACGGTGACGCTGATCCGGTTGCCGACCGAGGTCCGCACCGGGCGCACCGCCCGGCTGGAGGTGAGCCGGGAGTTGCCCCAGGTGACCACGGCCAGCGCCCCCAGGGGCAGGGCCAGGGCGGCCACGGCCAGCATGTACAGCTCGGGGACGCCGGTGAGGCGCCCGGCCAGGTACAGGGCGACCGCCGCCGCGGCGAACCCGGCCGCCCGCGGAGTGAACGCCTTCAGCAAGTCAGCTCTCGCCCCGGCCGCGGATCGGGATCGGCACGTATTCCACGATGTCGGCGAGCACGTCGGCGGCGGTGCGGCCGATCATCTGGGCCTCGGGGGCGGTGATCAGCCGGTGGGCCAGCACCGGGTTGACCAGCTCCTTGACGTCGTCGGGGACCACGTAGTCGCGCCCGGCCACGGCCCCGGCGGCCCTGGCCGCCCGGAGCAGGGCCAGGGCGGCCCTGGGGCTGGCCCCGAGGGCCAGGTCGGCGTGGTCGCGGGTCGCTCTGACCAGGTCGACGATGTAGCGCTTGAGGGTGTCGGCCACATGCACCGTCTTGACCCCGTCGATCATGTCGGCCACGGTCGGCGCGTCGGCCACCGGCTGGAGCTCGCTGAGCAGGGTGGTGGTCCGGCCGTGGGTCTCCAGGATCTCGATCTCGGCCTGGCGGGTCGGGTAGCCGATGTTCAGCTCCAGCATGAAGCGGTCCCGCTGGGCCTCGGGCAGGGGATAGGTGCCCTCGTGCTCGATCGGGTTCTGGGTGGCGACCACCATGAACGGCACCCCGAGCTGGTAGGTGACCCCGTCCACGGTCACCTGCCGCTCCTCCATGGACTCGAGCAGGGCGGCCTGGGTCTTGGGCGAGGCCCGGTTGATCTCGTCGCCGAGGACGATGTTGGCGAAGATCGCCCCCGGCTTGAACTCGAAGTCGCCCCGCTCCTGGTTGAACACGCTGACCCCGGTGACGTCGGAGGGCAGCAGGTCGGGGGTGAACTGGATGCGCCGGACCGAGCAGTCGATCGAGCGGGCCAGGGCCTTGGCCAGCATCGTCTTGCCGACCCCGGGGACGTCCTCGATGAGCAGGTGCCCCTCGGCCAGCAGGGCCACCAGGGCGAGGCGGACCACATCGGTCTTGCCCTCGATGACCCGCTCGATGTTGGCCCGGATCTTGTCGAAGGAGGAGGCGACGTCGTCCATGCCGCCCGTGTCGGGACGCGTCGTGGCCACCGCCGGCTGGCTCCTTTCCTGGGGCGCTGAGCACACCGATTGTAGGCGTGACGGATAAGGAAGAGGTGAGGAGGACCCGATTCGGTTCTATCCTCCTCCCGTGCCAACCGCCACCGACACCAGAGCCCGGCTGCTCGTCGCGGCCCGCCAGGCCTTCGCCGACCTGGGCTACGGCCGGGCCCGGGTCGAGGACGTGGTGGCCAGGGCCGGGGTCGGCCACGGCACCTTCTACGCCTACTTCAAGAACAAGCGGGCCGCCCTGGCCGCGCTCATCTCCGAGAACGCCACCACCCTGGTCGACCTGGCCGGCCAGCCCTGGCGGCCCGGCGACGTCCGGGCCAGCCTGGTCGAGGTCCTGGGCGGCCTCTCCGACCTGTACGACCGCGACGCCGACCTGATCGCCCTCTGGACCGAGGCCTCGATCCAGGACCCGGAGCTGGGCCAGGTCCTGGACGAGGTCCGCCGCCAGTTCGTGGCCCGCATCGCCCGCAACATCGAGCACGCCGCCGGCCAGGGCGTGACCCGCCCGGTCGACCCCCTGACCGCGGCCACCGCCCTGGCCGCCATGGCCGAGCAGACGATGTTCCTGCGGGCCGTCCGGGGCGAGCCGCTGGACCGCGACCTCACCGTCGAGACCCTGGCCGACCTCTGGCTCCACGCCCTCTACCGCTAGGACAGCCCGGTGTTCTTCGCCGTGGGCCTGCCGGGGTACGGTGGGGCGAGCAACCGGAGGGAACATGGACGAGCGTCGCAAGGTGGCCAGCTGTGGGGCGACCGGCGTCTGGGTCTGGCAGGGCGACATCACGGCCGCTGGCACCGAGGGGATCGTCAACGCGGCCAACAACGAGGGCTGGCTCGGCTCCGGGGTCGCCGGGGCCATCCGGCGGGCGGCCGGGGCCGAGGTCGAGGCCGAGGCGGTCGCCCAGGCCCCCTGGCCGGTCGGGGACGCGGTCCGGACCGGCCCGGGCCGGCTCGCCGGGCGAGGGGTCAAGGCGATCCTGCACGCCGCCGCCATGGCCCCCGGCCGCCCGGCCAGCGCCGAGGCCGTCGGCAGCGCCACCGCGGCCGCGCTGCGCCTGGCCGCCGCCGAGGGGCTGGCCAGCGTGGCCCTGCCCGCCCTGGGCACCGGGGTCGGCGGGGTCCGGCTGGAGGCGGCGGCCGCGGCCATGGGGGCGGCCGTGCGCGAGCACGCCGCCGGGCCGGCCCCGGTCGGCACCGTGGTGTTCGCCCTCTACGACCAGGAGGCCCTCGAGCGGTTCGGGGGGGCCCTGGAGCGCGAGCTGGGACGCGGCGATGGACCCTGAGCTGGACCCGCTGGCCGCGGGTGGGCTGCTGGAGCGGATCGTCGCCTGGGCCGGGCAGGCGGTCGGCACCCCCAACGGCTACATCTGCCTGATCGAGCCGGACAGCGGCGAGATGGTCCTGCGCCTGGGCACCGGGGCCTACAGCGGCCTGGTCGGGCTGCGCATGCTCAAGGGCGAGGGCCTGTCCGGCCGGGTCTGGGAGACCGGCCAGCCGCTGGCCATCCCCGACTACAGCCGCTGGGAGGGACGGGTCCCCCAGATCGCCGCCGAGAACTTCCGGGCGGTCCTGGGGGTCCCCCTGATCATCGGCGGGAACGTCATCGGCGTGATCGGCCTGGCCTTCTCCGAGCCCGGCCGGGAGTTCTCCAACGACGAGGTCGACCAGGTCAGCCGGTTCGCCGAGGTGGCCTCGATCGCCCTCGACAACGCCCGCCTGTACGCCGCCGCCCAGCAGGAGCTGGTCGAGCGCCAGAAGGCCGAGCGCCGCTTCCGCTCCCTGGTCGAGGTGCTCCCGGTGATGGTCTACAGCGAGGAGTTCGAGGTCGGCGGCTCCCGCATGTGGGTCAACCCCCAGGTGTCGATGTTCGGCACCACCCCCGAGGACGCGGCGACCAAGAACTTCTGGAAGACCCGCCTGCACCCCGAGGACCGGGAGCGGGTGCTGGCCGAGGAGGCCCGCTGCGAGCGGACCGGCGAGCCGTTCCGGATGGAGTACCGGACCATCCACGCCGACGGCCACGTCATGTGGATCCGCGACGAGTGCGTGCTGGTCCGCGACGACGACGGCAAGCCCCTGTACTGGCAGGGGGTGGTGGTCGACCTGACCGACGTCCGCCGGGCCCTGGAGCTGGAGCGGGAGGCGACCCGGCGGCTGCGGGCCCTGGACGAGATGAAGAACACCTTCCTGGACGCCGTGTCCCACGAGCTGCGCACGCCCCTGGCCGCGATCGTCGGCATCGGCCTGACCCTGGAGCACAAGGCCGACATCCTGGCCGACGCCGACCGCAGCGACCTCTACACCCGGCTGGTGGCCAACGCCCGCAAGCTCGACCGGCTGCTCAACGACCTGCTCGACCTGGACCGGCTGACCCACGGGATCGTCGCCCCCAAGCGCCGCCCCACCGACGTGGCCGCCCTGGCGGCCCGGATCGCCGACGACTGGGGCCTGCTCAACGGCCGCCGCCCCCAGGTCGTGGCCCAGCCGGTGACCATCTCTCTTGACCCGGGAAAGGTCGAGCGGATCATCGAGAACCTGCTGGCCAACGCGGCCCGGCACACCCCCCGGGACACCCCGGTGTGGGTCCGGGTCGAGCACCCGCCCGGCGGCGACGGGGTCCTGCTGGCGGTCGAGGACGCCGGCGCGGGGGTCCCGGCCGAGCTGCGCGACAGCGTGTTCGAGCCGTTCCGCCAGGGCCCGGACACGCCGACCCACGCCCCCGGGGTCGGCATCGGGCTGACCCTGGTCGCCCGCTTCGCCGAGCTCCACGGGGGGCGGGCCTGGGTGGAGGAGCGGGCCGGCGGCGGCTCCTCGTTCCGGGTCCTGATCCCGGACGCGCCCCAGGAAGGCTGACCAGCTCCACCGTTATACTGCGAGCGGCCCCACGCATCGCCACGGGAGGGCATGGTGGAGCGAGCGCTCGTCCTCAACGCGTCCTATCAGCCCATCTGCGTCGTGCCGGTGCGGCGGGCGGTGGTGCTGGTGCTGAAGGAGAAGGCCGACGTGCTCGTGCCCGGCAGCGGCCTGGTCCGGGGGGCCACCCTCGAGGTCCAGGCCCCCAGCGTCATCCGGCTCCGGTACTTTGTGAAGGTGCCGTTCCGAGCCCGGGCCGGGCTCTCCCGTCGAGCGGTGTTCGTACGCGATGACCACACCTGCCAGTACTGCGGCGAGCGAGCCGAGAACGTCGACCACGTGGTGCCCCGCTCCCGTGGCGGCCTTCACGTCTGGGAGAACGTGGTCGCCGCCTGCCGGCGCTGCAACAGCCAGAAGGAGGACCGCCTGCTCCACGAGGCGGGCTTCCGCCTACGGCGCGAGCCACGGGCGCCCAAGGAGACGCTTTGGATCGTGATCGCCGTCGGCCGCATCGAACCTGGCTGGGCGCCGTTCCTGGGCCTGGAGGCCGACGCCGTCCCCGCCTGACCCTCAGCCGGCGCCGGCCCGACCGCGCCTCCCTCACCGCCTTCGCCAGGCGCATCGCCCCCTGGGCGCTCCCCCTGCTCGCCGGGGCCCTGGGGGCGGTGCTGGCCGTGACCCTGCTGGCCCGCCAGGAGGTCACCGTCGGCCCGGCCCGGGTCCGGCTGGAGGCCGGGGCCGCCCTGACCGGGTCCAGCCGGCTGGCCGCGCCCCCCTTCGGCTCGGTCTCGGCCCGGACCCACCAGGGCCCCCTCACCTTCCGGGCCACCATCGACGACGTCGACGTCAAGCGCCTCGGCCGGCTGCTCGAGGGCAGCCCCGGCCCGGCCGGGCCGGGCGGGCCCCGGTTCGCCGAGCTGGAGGCGACCCTCGGCCCCCTGGAGGACCAGGCCCGGCGGGCGGCCACCGTGTTCCTGATCCGGATCGCCGTCCTCGGCCTGGCCGGTGGGCTGGCCACGGTGCTGCTGTTCCGCCGCCGGACCCGCCAGCGGCTGGTCCGCTGCGGCCTCGGCGGCCTCACCGCCACCGTCCTGCTGCTCGGCCCGGCCCTGGCCACCTACGACCTGACCGCCTTCCGCGAGCCCCGCTACGACGGCGCCCTCGAGTACGCCCCGGCCCTGATCGGCGACGTCCGCACCGGCCTGGACCGGCTGCGCACCCTGCGCGAGGAGATGGTCCGCATCGGCCGCAACCTCGACCGCGCCTACGCCGCCCTGGCCAGCCCGGTCGGCGAGCTCGACGGCAACGGCACCGTGCGGGTGCTGCACATCTCCGACCTCCACCTCAACCCGGCCGGGTTCGACCTGGCCGAGCGCCTGGCCGACCAGTTCGACGTGGCCGCGGTGGTCGACACCGGCGACATGGGCACCTGGGGCCTGCCCAGGGAGCCGCAGGTGGCGGACAACATCGGCCGCTTCGAGGTGCCGTACCTGTTCGTCAAGGGCAACCACGACGACGCCGACATGGTCGAGGCCGTGGCCGCCAACGGCAACGCCCGGGTCCTGGACAACGGCGGCACCGAGGTCGCCGGGATCCGCTTCTACGGGGTCCCCGACCCGACCTTCACCCCGGGCAAGGGCCACCAGGTGGAGGAGTTCGAGGAGCTCAAGGTGGAGCGGAGCGTCGGCGTGGCCGACGCGGTCGAGCGCCAGGCCCTGCGCCCCGACGTCCTCCTGGTCCACGACGGCCGCCTGGCCGCCTACGCCCGCGGCCACGTGGCCACCGTCCTCGAAGGCCACCTCCACCGCTTCGGCACCGAGGTCGTCAACGGCACCAGGACCCTCCAGACCGGCACCACCGGCGCCGGCGGCCCCGACAACTTCCGGGCCGAGGACCCGCCCCCGGCCGACGCCCAGGTCATCTACTTCGACCCCGGGACCCGCCGCCCGGTGGCCGTCGACCGCATCACCGTCAGCCTCCCCGGCTCCTCGTTCTCGGTCGAGCGCCTCCTCCTCCCCGAGGGCGCCACCCCCTTCACCCCCGACCCCCTCGAGGTTCCCCCGGAGCTCGCCCCGGCCCCCGGGGCCCAGGGCGGCTGACCCCTCTCCCCATCGCTCCAGTGGAGTGAAGTGGAGACTCAACAGTTCTTCCCCTCTGTCGCCATTTCTGGCCTCTGATCCCTATTTTCCCTGCTCAAATGGCCTCTCTCTGTGGCTGCATATGCATTGACGGTGGGTACCCGGTGGAGTAAAGTGGCGCCAAGTGGAGGGCATAGGGGAGGGGAGCGGCGCTGTTCATCGGCACCTACGACCACTCCCTGGATCCCAAGGGCCGGGTGATCCTCCCGCGCAAATTCCGGGACGAGCTGGGGCAGGACATGGTGATCACCAAAGGCGTGGGCAAGGAACGCTGCCTCTATGTGTTCCCGCAGGGCGAGTTCGAGGCCTTCGCGGCCAAGCTCCACAGCCAGCCCCTGACGGCCCGGCCGACCCGGGACTTCGCCCGCATGTTCGTGGCCGGGGCCAGCTCCGAGAGCGCCGACTCCCAGGGCCGGGTGGTCATCCCCCAGACCCTGCGCGAGTACGCCGGGCTGTCCAAGGACGTGGTCCTGCTCGGCCAGATCCGCCGGGTCGAGATCTGGGACAAGGCGGAGTGGGAGCGGTACCGGGCGGTCGCCGAGGCCGCCTACGCCGACGAGACCAACGCCGCCCACCTCGCCGAGCTGGGGATCTGATGGTGTTGACCGCCGCCCGTCATCAGCCGGTCATGATCGACCGGGTCACCGACCTGCTCCGGCCCCGCCCCGGCGGGACCTACCTCGACGCCACCCTCGGCCTCGGCGGCCACGCCGAACGGCTGCTGGAGGCCAGCGCCCCCGACGGCCGGGTCGTCGGGCTGGACCGCGACCCGGCCGCGCTGGCCCTGGCCGGTCAGCGCCTGGCCTGGGCGGGGGACCGCCTCCAGGCCGTGGCCGCCTCGTTCGAGGACCTGGGCGAGGTCGCCGGCCGCCTCGGCCTGGACGCGATCGACGGGGTCCTCTACGACCTCGGGGTCTCCTCGCTCCAGCTCGACGAGGGCGAGCGCGGCTTCAGCTACCGCGCCGACGCCCCCCTGGACATGCGCATGGACCCCACCACCGGGATCTCGGCGGCCGAGGTGGTCGCCACCTACCCCCGGGCCGAGCTCGCCCGCATCCTGCGCGAGTACGGCGAGGAGCGCTTCGCGGGCCGCATCGCCCGCGTGATCGACGAGGCACGCCGCCGTGGCCCCATCGCCACCACCGGCCAGCTGGCCGAGCTGGTCAAGGCGGCTGTGCCCGCAGCCGCCCGGCGGACCGGTCCCCACCCGGCCCGCCGGGCCTTCCAGGCCCTGCGCATCGAGGTCAACCGCGAGCTGGACGCGCTCCGGGCCTCCCTGCCGCAGGCCGTCGACCTGCTCGCCCCCGGCGGGCGGCTGGTCGTGCTCGCCTACCACTCCCTCGAGGACCGCATCGTCAAGCAGGCCTTCGCCGACGCGGCCGGCCGGCCGGTGGAGGCGCCCCACCGCCTCCCGGTCGACCCGCCAGCCGGCGAGCCGGCCAGGCTGGCCGTCCTGACCCGGCGGCCCGAGCGGCCGTCCGAGGCCGAGGTGGCCGCCAACCCGCGGGCCGAGAGCGCCAAGCTGCGCGCGGCCGAGAAGCTCCAGCCGAGCACCGAGGCCCGAGGGGGGCAGCCATGAGCACGACCACCACCGCCAGGGCCCAGCGGCCGGCGCCACGCCCCCAGCTCCAGCTGCCACGGCTGCGGGCGGTCGCCCCGATCAGCCGGGTCCCGCGGCTCCCGTTCCTGCTCCTCACCATCGCCGCGATCGTGGCCGGAGTGTTCGGCCTGGTCGCGCTCAACGTCAGCGTCAACCAGCAGTCGTTCCAGATCAGCGAGCTCCAGGACCAGAACCGCCTGGCCGAGGCCCGCTGGACGGCGCTGCAGGCCGACGTCGACCGGCTCAAGGCGCCCGCGCGCATCGCCAAGGCCGCCAAGTCCGCCAAGCTGGCCCCCGCCGGCCGGCCGCGGGTGGTGGCCCTGCCGGGCTCGCAGGGCCGAGCTGTGGCCACCCCGGGGGCGGCGACTTCCCCCGCTGCCCCCGGGGCGGGCCTCACCCGAGGCGACGACCAGTCCGGCTGGACAGCCGGCGACCCGTTCCCGCTCAAGCGCTACCTGGCCGAACCCTAGGCCGCCGGTCCAGATCTGAGGGGGGAAGGTATGCCGCAGGCACGCGGCAGGAAGAGGCCGCCGCCACGCCGTCGGCCGCAGCGACGCCCGCTGCGGCCGAGGCGTCGGCGGGTCAACGGCCGGCGGCGCCTGCTGGCCCTGCTGATCCTGAGCGTCCTGGCCTTCATGGCCATCTCCGGGCGGCTGATCGTCCTCCAGGTGTTCGACGCCGGCTCCCTCGACCAGGCCGCGGCCCGCCAGCGGACGACCGTGATCGACCTGCCCGCCACCCGCGGCCGCATCTTCGACCGCAACCTCAACGACCTGGCCATCTCCATCCCGGCACGGTCGGTCTGGGCGGACCCCCGCCTGGTCAAGGACAAGCCGGGTACCGCCGCCCGCCTGGCCAAGGTCCTCGGGGTGAAGAAGGCGACCCTGGCCGGGCGCCTGGCCTCCAAGGGCCGCTTCGTCTACCTGGTCCGGCGCGTTCCCAAGGCCAGGGGCGACATCGTCCAGCGGCTGAACCTGCCCGGCGTCTTCGTGGAAGGCGCCGTGGCCCGCCGCTACCCGTCGGGCTCGGTCGCCGCCCAGGTGCTCGGCTTCGTCGACATCGACGGCAACGGCCAGGCCGGCATCGAGCAGCAGTACGACGGGCTGCTCCGCGGGAACGCGGGCAAGATCCTGCTCGAACGGGACCCGCAGGGACGGGCCATCCCCCAGGGCCGGCGCTCCCTGGAGCCGGCCGAGCCCGGCACCGACCTGGTCCTCACCATCGACCAGCACCTCCAGTACGTGACCGAGCAGGCCCTGTTCCGGGCGGTGCGCCAGCACAAGGCCAAGGCCGGCTCGGTGGTGGTGATGAGCCCCCCCACCGGCGAGGTCCTGGCCATGGCCAACGTGCCCACCTTCGACCCCAACCGCATCACCGCCAGGACCAAGGCCGAGGCCCGCAAGAACCGGGCCATCGCCGACGTGTTCGAGCCCGGCTCGACCAACAAGACCATCACCGCCGCGGCCGCCCTCCAGCACGGCATCGTCACCCCCAGGACCGAGACGATCGTCCCCGACAACATCCCGCTGTGCCCGGAGAAGACCTTCCGCGACTCCCACTCCCACGCCCCGGAGCTGATGACCTTCGCCGACATCGTGGCCAAGTCCTCCAACGTGGGCACGATCATGGCCGCCAGGGACCTGGGCCGCGAGCGGCTCTACAAGGCCGAGCTCGACTTCGGCTACGGGCGCAAGAGCGGGGTCGACCTCCCCGGGGAGTCGCCGGGGATCGTCCGCGACGCCAAGAGCTGGTACTGCACCGACCTGGGGACCAACGCCATCGGCCAGGGCGTCGCCGTGACCGTGCTCCAGATGGCCAGCGTGTACGCCACCGTGGCCAACCACGGCGTGCTGCGCGCCCCGACCCTGCTGCGGGGCACCGTCGACGCCCGCGGCCACATCGCCAAGGCGGCCCGCAAGCCGGGCCGCCGGGTGCTGTCGGCCCGCACCGCCAAGAGCCTCTCCAAGATCCTCGAGGGCGTGGTCAAGGAGGGCGGCACCGGCACCCAGGCCGCCATGGAGGAGTGGCGGGTGGCCGGCAAGACCGGCACCGCCCGCAAGCCCGACAACGTCCGCGGCGGCTACCGGCCGGGCGCGTACGTCGGCAGCTTCATCGGCTACGCCCCGGCCGAGAAGCCGGCGGTGGTGGTGGCGGTGGTGATCGACGAGCCGACCCGCGGCTACTACGGCGGGTCGGTTGCGGCGCCGGTGTTCCGGGAGGTGACCGGCACGGCCCTGCGGCGCCTGGGGGTGGTCCCGACCTTACCGGCCAAGGCGGTGCGCTGATGCTAGGCTTTCGCCGGCTGCCCCCCATGCCAGGGAATGGCGGTCGCTAGCGGGCGCCGGCGTACCCGCCGCCGGCGGTCCGAGCCGACGACGCGGGCCTCGAAGGTCATGACCTTGACGTCCCGGCGCGCCCCCCTCGCCAGTCTCGCCCCGGCCGTCCAGGGCGAAGTCCGCGGCGACGCCGGAACCGTGGTCACCGACGTCGTGCTCGACACCCGCACGGTGGTCCCGGGCGCGCTGTTCTGCTGCGTCCCCGGGGCCAGGGTCGACGGCCACGACCTGGCCGGCAAGGCCCTCGACGCCGGCGCGGCCGCCCTGTGCGTGCAGCGGCCCCTCGACCTGGAAGCGCCCCAGCTGGTCGTCCCGAACGTCCGGGACGCCCTGGCCCCGCTGGCGGCCGCGTTCTTCGACCACCCCTCGGGCCGCCTCGACCTGGTCGGGGTGACCGGCACCAACGGCAAGACCACCACCACCTACATGCTGGAGGCGATCTTCCGGGCCGCCGGCCGCGTCCCCGGGGTGCTGGGGACCGTCGAGGTCCGGGTGGGCGACGAGCGCCGACCGGCCGTCCACACCACCCCCGAGGCCCCCGACCTCCAGCGGCTGCTGGCCGAGATGGCCGACGCCGGGGTCCAGGCGGCGGCCATGGAGGTGTCCAGCCACGGCCTGGCCCTGCACCGGGTCGACGGCACCCGCTTCACGGCGGCCATCTTCACCAACCTGACCCAGGACCACCTCGACTTCCACACCGACCTGGACGACTACTACCTGGCCAAGCGGCGCCTGTTCACGGCCCCGTTCACGCCGCTGGGGGTGGTCAACGTCGACGACCTCCACGGGCGGCGGCTGGCCGGCACGGCCGAGGTGGCCACCGTGACCACCGGCACCGCCGACGACGCCGAGTGGCGGGCCACCGAGGTGACCGCCGCCCTGGAGGGGACCAGCTTCCGGCTGTCCTCGCCGGCCGGGTCGCGGCTGGTCCGGCTGCGCCTGGCCGGCCAGTTCAACGTGGCCAACGCCCTCGGCGCCCTGGCCGCGGCCGACGCCCTCGGCATCGACCTGGACACCGCCGTGGCCGGGCTGGAGGCCCTGGCCGGGGTGCCCGGGCGCTTCGAGCGGGTCGACGCCGGCCAGCCGTTCACCGTGCTGGTCGACTACGCCCACACCCCCGACTCCCTCGACAACCTGCTCCGGGCGGCCAGGGCCGTCACCGGCGGGCGGGTGATCGTGGTCTTCGGCTGCGGCGGCGACCGCGACCGGGCCAAGCGGCCGCTCATGGGCGAGATCGCCGGCCGCCTGGCCGACGTGGCCGTGGTCACCTCCGACAACCCCCGCTCCGAGGCCCCGGAGGCGATCGTCGCCCAGATCGCCGAGGGGGTAGCCCGCAGCGCCGGGCCGGACGGGTTCCTGGTCGAGGTCGACCGCCGGGCCGCCATCCGGGCCGCCCTGGCCATGGCCGGCCCGGGCGACGCCGTCCTGGTCGCCGGCAAGGGCCACGAGCAGGGCCAGGAGTTCGCCGGCGGCCGCAAGCTCCCCTTCGACGACCGCCTGGTCGCCGCCGAGGAGCTCCGGGCCCTGCTGGGAGCTTCCCGATGATCCCGCTGACCTTGAAGGAGGTCGCCGGGGCGACCGGGGGGCGGCTGGCCGAGGCCGACCCGGACGCGGTCGTCACCGGGATCCAGGTCGACTCCCGCCAGGTCCGGGCCGGGGAGCTGTTCGTGGCCCTGCCGGGCAGCCGCACCGACGGCAGCCTGTTCGCGGCCGCCGCCGCCGAGGCCGGGGCGGCGGCCACCCTGGCCCAGGAGGGCACGGTCTTCGCCGGGCCCCGGGTCGAGGTCGCCGACCCCCTGACCGCCCTGGCCGCCCTGGGCACGGCCGTCCGGGAGCGCTCGTCGGCCACCGTGGTCGCGGTCACCGGCTCCAACGGCAAGACCACCACCAAGGACCTGCTCGCCGCCGCCCTGGCCACCCGCCTGGCCACCGTGGCCAACCAGGCGTCGTTCAACAACGAGGTCGGCCTGCCCCTGACCCTGGCCCGGATCGAGCCCGGGACCGAGGCGGTGGTGGTCGAGATGGGCGCCCGCGGCCCCGGCCACATCGCCGCCCTGGCCCGCCTGGCCCGGCCGTCGGTTGGCGTCGTCCTCAACGTCGGCGAGTCCCACCTGGGCATGTTCGGCTCCCGGGAGGCGATCGCCAAGGCCAAGGGCGAGCTGGTCGAGTCCCTGCCGTCCGACGGCACGGCCGTTCTCAGCGCCGACGACCCCCAAGTGGCGGCCATGGCCGACCGCACCGTGGCCCGGGTGGTCCGCTTCGGCCTCGGCCCGGCCGCCGAGGTCAGGGCCGAGGAGGTCACCCTGGACGGCGACGGCCGGGCCGGCTTCTCGCTGGTCACCCCGGCCGGGACGGCCCAGGTCACCCTGCCAGCCCCCGGCGAGCACCTGGTCTCCTGCGCCCTGGCCGCGGCCGCGGCCGCCCACGTCCTGGGGGTCGGGCCGGCCGAGGTCGCCGCCGGGCTGGCCACGGCCGCCCTCTCGCCCATGCGCATGCAGGTCCGGCGCCGGCCCGACGGGCTCACGGTGGTCAACGACGCCTACAACGCCAACCCGTCGTCGATGGCGGCGGCCCTCAAGACCCTGGCCGCCATCGGCCGCCCGGGCGGGCGCACCGTGGCCGTGCTCGGCGAGATGGCCGAGCTGGGCCCGGGCGCGGCCGAGGAGCACGACCGCATCGGCCGGCTGGCCACCCGCCTCGGCATCGACCGGCTGGTCGGGGTGGGGGAGCCGGGCCGGGTGATGGTCAACGCCGCCCGCATGGAGGGCATGTGGCCCGAGGAGGCCGAGGCCGTCCCCGGCCCCGACGCCGCCCTGGCCCTGCTCACCCCCACCCTCGGCCCGGCCGACGTGGTCCTGGTCAAGGCCAGCCGGGTGGTCGCCCTCGACCGGGTCGCCGACGCCCTGCTGTCCCCGAGGGCCCCGGGGGACGGCACCTAGTGGTCGGGATCCTGATCGCGGCCGCCGTCGCCCTGGCCCTCGGGCTGGTGGGGACGCCGCTGGCCATCCGGACCTTCCGGCGGCGCGGGCTGGGGCAGCTCATCCAGGTCGACCTGCCCGACGCCCACCAGACCAAGCGCGGCACCCCGACCATGGGCGGGGCGGTGATCATCGTCGGCGCCGTGGCCGGCTACCTGGTCGTCCACCTGTTCAGCCGGGGACGGACCCCCTTCACCCCGGCCGGCATCATGGTGGTGGTCACCATGGTCCTGCTCGGCGCCGTCGGCTTCGTGGACGACTACCTCAAGATCCGCAACCAGCGCAGCCTCGGCCTGACCAAGACGGCCAAGTTCGCCGGCCAGGCCCTGGCCGCGATCGTCCTCGGGGTCGGCGCCTGGTACTGGGCCGACGCCTTCCGGGGCATCTCCTTCATCCGCCCCCTCGGCGGCACCGAGCTGCACCTGATCCTGTTCCTGATCTGGGTGTTCCTGCTCGTCTCGGCCACCTCCAACGGGGTCAACCTGACCGACGGCATGGACGGCCTCGCCTCCGGGTCCATGGTCCTGGTGGTCAGCGCCTACGTGGTGATCGGGTTCTGGCAGTTCCGCCACCTGTGCGGCACCCCGGCCGACACCCCCGGCTGCTACCAGTTCCCGGCCGGCGAGTCCCCCCAGGACCTGGCCATCGTGGCCGCGGCCATGATGGGCTCGACGGCCGGGTTCCTGTGGTGGAACGCCCCCCCGGCCCGCATCTTCATGGGCGACACCGGCTCCCTGGCCCTCGGCGGCACCCTGGCCGCCCTGGCCCTGTTCACCAACACCCAGCTGCTGCTGGCCGTGCTCGGCGGGCTGTACGTGGTCGAGACCCTCTCGGTCATCATTCAGGTGGCGTCGTTCCGCCTGCTCCAGCGGCGGGTGTTCAAGATCGCCCCCATCCACCACCACTTCGAGCTCTCGGAATGGCCGGAGTTCACCGTGATCGTCCGCTTCTGGATCCTGGCCGGCCTGGCCGTCGCCTTCGGGCTGGGGCTGTTCTACGCCGAGTTCCTGGCCGCCGGGGGCACCGGTGGCTAGCCACGGCGCCCCTGACACCTGGCCGGCGCGCTGCCCGCCCGGGTGGTTCGCCGGGCTGCCGGTGCTGGTGGCCGGCCTGGGGCGCTCCGGCCGGGCCGCGGCCAGGCACCTGGCCGACGCCGGGGCCGACGTGGTCGCCTGCGACGACGCCCCCGACCTGGACACCGGCGAGCTGGCCGCCTTCGGGGTCAAGACCCACCTCGGCCCGGCCGGCCCGGCCCTCCTGGACGGCCGCGCCCTGCTGGTCGTGGCCCCCGGCCTGCCCGAGGCCCACCCGCTCATCCAGGGCGCCCGGCAGCGCGGGGTCCCGGTCTGGAGCGAGATCGAGCTGGCGGCCAGGGTCGCGACCATGCCGCTGGTCGGGGTGACCGGCACCAACGGCAAGACCACCACCACCGAGCTGGCCGCGGCCATGCTGACCGCCTCGGGCGTCCAGGCGGTGGCCGCCGGCAACGTCGGGCTGCCCCTGATCGACGCCGTGCTCGACCGCCACCCGCCCGACGCGGTGGTGGTCGAGCTGTCCAGCTTCCAGCTCCGCTTCTCCTGGACCCTGCGCCTGGAGGCCGGGGCCTGGCTCAACTTCGCCGCCGACCACCTGGACTGGCACCCCGGCCTGACCGCCTACGCCGAGGCCAAGGCCAAGGTCTGGGCCAACCAGGGCCCCGACGACTGGTCGGTCTACGGCGCCGACGACCCGGTGGTGGCGGCCAACGTCGCCGACGCCCCGGGCACGCCGGTGCCGTTCACCACCGGCCGGGCCGCCCCCGGCGGGCTCGGCCTGGAGGCCGGGGTGGCCCTGTCCAAGGTCCCCGGGCACGAGGGCGGCCTGTGGCGGGCGGCCGCCCTGCGCCTCCCGGGCCGCCACAACCTGGCCAACGCCATCGCCGCCTCCGGGGTGGCCATGGCCCTGCCTCCGGGGTGGCCATGGCCCTGGGCGCCCACCCGGCCGGCATGGCCAGGGCGGTGGCCGCCTTCCGGGCCGGGGCGCACCGGCTGGCCACCGTGGGCGAGGTCCGCGGGGTCCAGTTCGTCAACGACTCCAAGGCCACCAACCCGCACGCCGCCGCCCGCGCCCTGGCCGCCTTCCCACGGGTCGTCTGGATCGCCGGGGGACGCAACAAGGGCCTGGACTTCGACGACCTGGTCGCCGGGGCGGCCCACAGGCTGGTCGGGGTGGTGCTGGTCGGGGAGGCGGCCGAGGAGCTGATGGACGCCCTCGGGCGGGCCGGCTACCCGGGCCCGGTGGTGCGGGCGGCCTCGGTCGGCGAGGCCGTCACCGTCGGGTTCGGCCTGGCCGACCCGGGCGACACCGTGCTCCTGGCCCCGGCCTGCGCCAGCCAGGACCAGTTCGCCGACTACGCCGAGCGCGGGGCCGCCTTCGAGGCCTCGGTGGGCCGCCTGGCCGCACGCCACAACGAAGGTGGTCGCGATGGCGGTTCGTGACGCCGGGGCGACCCGGGGCAGGGGGGCGGCGCGGCCGCTGCTGGGGGCCGGCTCCACCTACTGGCTGCTGCTCGCCGTGGCCTGCGCCCTGCTGGTCGTCGGCCTGGTCATGGTGCTGTCCGCCTCCTCGGTGTTCGCCCTGGCCAAGCAGGGCGACTCCTACGCCTACTTCAAGCGCCAGCTCATGTGGGTGGTCGGCGGGGTGGTGGTGATGCTGGTGGTCAGCCGCATCGACTACCGCGTCTGGCGCCGGCTGGGCACGCCCCTGCTGGTGGTGGCCACCGCCGGCCTGGTCTACGTGCTCGTCCACCCGGGGGCGGTCTCGGCCTACGGGTCGACCCGCTGGATCTCGCTGCCCGGCGGCTTCACCGTCCAGCCGGCCGAGTTCGCCAAGCTCGCCCTGCTGCTGTTCTCGGCCGACGTGCTCACCCGCAAGGCCCGCCTCCTCGGCGACGTCCGCCACCTGCTGGTGCCGGTGCTGCCCCTGACCATGCTGCTGGCCGCCCTGGTGATGCTGGAGCCCGACCTCGGCACCACCCTGCTGCTGTGCGCCATCGCCTTCGGGATGCTGTTCGTGGCCGGGACCCCGCTGCTGCTGCTGGGCGGGATCGGGGCCCTCGGCCTGACCGCCGGCATGGGCCTGATCATGAGCGCCGACTACCGCCGGAGCCGGTTCCTGTCGTTCATGGACCCCGCCGCCGACCCCCAGAACGGCGGCTACCAGTTCATCCAGGGCCGCCTGGCCCTTGGCTCGGGAGGGCTCCTCGGGGTCGGGCTGGGGGCCGGGCGGCAGAAGTGGTCCTATGTGCCCAACGCCCACACCGACTTCATCTTCGCCATCATCGGCGAGGAGCTCGGGCTGCTCGGCACCCTCTCGATCCTGCTGCTGTTCGTCGCCTTCGCCTACGCCGGGGTGCGGGTCGCCCAGCGGGCCCCCGACCCGTTCGGCCGCTACCTGGCCGGCGGCATCACCGTCTGGATCGTGGTCCAGGCGCTGGTCAACATCGGCGCGGTGGTGGGCGTGCTGCCGATCACCGGGGTGCCGCTGCCGCTGGTCTCCTTCGGCGGCTCCAGCATGCTGGTGCTGCTGGCCGCCACCGGCATGCTGCTGAACGTGGCCAGGCACGAGGTCTGGTCGGTGCGGGCCCCGGTGATCGCCACCACCACCAAGGCGGCGGCCGAGCGCCGGGGCCGCCGCTCCGCCGGCCGGGCCCCGTCGCGTCCGGCCAGGGGCCGCCCGGCCGCCATCACCACCACCCGGGGCGGCGGCCACCGCCAGACCCCGGCCCAGAAGGCCAAGGCCGACGCCGAGCGAGCCCGCCGGGTCAAGGGCGGCTCCTCGGCCCGCACCCCCAGGAACGAGCCCCGATGACCCCCACCGACCCCACCCCGACGCCC
>OCZS010000138.1_pt1 | contig 22978 bp, 22 predicted proteins | sample 1539071 | NCBI WGS metagenome assembly OCZS01 (sample SAMEA3113584, study PRJEB22503) | soil metagenome
CCGGACCGCGCGACCGCGCGCCCGATGCCGTTGACAGGCAACCACCACCGCCCCGGAGGCCAAGTCATGATCACCACACCAGCCCGGCGTCCCCAAACGCCGAGTGAACCGCCCACCATCTGTCCGTCGATAACCAGGGGGTGACGGCATGACCAGAACAGCCCCGGTCCGCCGGCGTCACGTCGCTGCGCTCAGTGCGGCAGCCCTCGTTGCGGGCGTCTCGCTCGCCACCCTTGCGTCCCCCGCCCTGGCTGCAGTCAACGACCACTTCGAGCTCGAAGGCAACGTCCTCGACGGCTCAAACCCTGACCCCGACTGGGGCGCTCCGGAGAGCAACAGCATCTTCGTCCTGCCGAGCGGCTACAACCTCGCGACAGCATCACCCACACCGGTGGCCCGTTCGCCGCTGCCCACCACCTTCTTCGATGCTGGGTTCGCCAAGGACTTCATCGTAGGGAGCACTGCCGACACCTCCGCCTTCACCGGTGGTGGGAGCAAGGACATCGAAGACATCTCGCTGTGGAAGTGCAAGAGCGAGTCCAACACCACGGACAAGGGCGATATCCAGAACGCCTACTCGGCGGTGGCCACCGACCCCGTGACCGGCAACTTGCTCCTCTACTTCGGCATGGAGAAGAACGCACCGAACGGCAACAACAACATGGGTGTCTGGTTCCTTCAGGACCCGGACGTCGCCTGTGACGGCGCGGATGCGCCTGGCGGCGGTAAGCCGTTCACCGGAGTCCACACGGACGGTGACATTCTGTTGGTCGCCGCCTTCACCAACGGTGGGTCGACACCTCAGATCACTGCATACCAGTGGGACGACGGCGCTCTGGTCTCCAAGGGGACTGGTGGTGCCTGCGGTAGTACCAACTCCGCCAACCTGTGCGCCATCACGAACGACACGACCAACGTGACTACGCCGTGGACGACGACGAACAAGGGCTCGGCCACTCCACAGAACAAGACGGGTCAGGGAACGACTCTGTTCCCGGACCAGTTCTACGAGGGCGCTGTCGACCTGACCGCCAACGGCCTCACCACGAACCCCGACACCGGCGAACCGGTTTGCGTCAACCGCTTCCTGTTCAACACGAGGTCCTCACAGGAGACGACGGCGATTCTCTACGACTACGCTGCCGGCGACGTGGAAACCTGTGCGAGCCCGGAGATCGATACCCTGCTTCGCGAGGAAGCGGGTGTCACGGACCCGGCGTTGCCGGCAACGGGAGACCACACGGTAACGCTTCCGGCGTCCGTGTATGACACGGCGACGATCACGGGCGGCTTCCCCGTGACCAACGGAACCGTCACCTACTCACTGTGGACGGACAACGAGTGCACCGTCGCCTCGGAGAACCCGGAGTTCGCCAACGGGACGAATGCGCACACGGTGAACATCGGCTCGGACGGGACCATCCCACCCTCGCCGACACTGGTATTCAGCGCCGCTGGCAACTACTGGTGGCAGGCGGAGTACACGCCCGGCGAGGGCAGCCGCAATGACGGTGACGTCAGCACCTGCACCAGCGAGCCGCTTATCGTCGAGAAGCCGTCCCCAACCATCGTCACCGACGCATCCGACAACATCGTCATCGGCGGCGGGAACGACTTCAACGACACTGCCACCATCAGCGGTGGCTACTTCCCCGACACCGGGGTGCCAGCGCCGGGAACCGTGACCTTCAACCTGTACGGTCCGTTCGCGGCTGATGCCACCCTCACGGCGACATCATGCGTCGACACCGGCACCGGCACGAACCTGCTTCGCACGGAGACGGTCAACGCCACTCGGGTCTCCAACACCGAAGCCACGGCGACGTCGGCGGACTATGTGCCGACAGTCGTGGGCAAGTACCAGTGGACGGCGAAGTACAACGGCAACGACCAGAACAACGCGACCTCCTTCGTGGGGTGCGGTGTGCTCGTCGAGCAGGTCGTGGTTGCACCTGCGACTCCGTCCATCGCCACGAAGATCCTGCTGAGTGACACCGCCAAGGTCACGGGCGCGACCGGCGCGGGCACAATCTCCGGTTCGGTCGTCTTCAGCCTGCATCCATCGAGCGACTGCACGGGTGAAGCGCTGTACCTGTCGGGCGCCGTGGCGCTCGTGAACGGCTCGGCCACCACGCCGCAGGCAACGGCAGTCGTAGCCGGCACGTACTCGTGGAAGGTGGTGTTCACGCCTACGGCAGGCTCGAACTACACCGGAGTGACCACCGGGTGCTCACCGGCCGATGAGCAGGCCAGCATCACCTACGGCGGAACCTCGCCCATCCCGGCCTCGTAACGGGCCAGAGACCCGATCGTTGCGTCAGCTGTTGACGACGACGGGAACAGCAGGAGGGCCGGCATCCGGAGACGGGTGCCGGCCCTCCGGTCTCCGCGCGGGCGACCGCGTCAAGCGAGGCGGTCGAGGTCCACCCGGCAGCGGCGCTCGAACTCGGTGAGCTCGGAGAGGGCGGAATCGATGTCCCGGCGCCGCTGCTCGAGGTCGGCGCGCCGCTCGTCGATCTGGGCCAGGACGTACTCGAGCTGGCTGCGTCGACCACGGGGCGCGTCGTAGAGGTCGATGATCGTGCGGATCTCCTCGAGCGGGAACCCGAGCCGTTTGCCGCGCAGGATGAGCCCGAGCCTCGTGCGGTCACGGCGGTGGTAGACCCGCGTGGTGCCCCGGCGCTCGGGCGTGATGAGCCCGAGCTCCTCGTAGTGCCGCACCGTGCGGTGCGTCACCCCGAACTCGGCGGCCACCTCGGCGATCGACCAGGTGCGCTCCCGCTCGTCCGCGGCGACAGCACGGGTCGGCACTGCGGCGGGGGGTGGCATACCGGCGAGTATTGCTTTACGTTGACGTCAACGTCAACACCGTGACCGTATGCCGGGTACCCGTGACCCGGCCGGCCACCTCCGCACAAAGGGGCGCCCCATGTTCGAGCTGAGCCAGGACCACGAGGACTTCCGCGAGGTCGTCCGCGACTTCGCCACCCAGGCCGTCGAGCCCCACGTCGCGAAGTGGGACCGCGCGCACCACTTCCCCACCGAGCTCGTGCCGCAGATGGGGGACCTCGGCCTGTTCGGCCTCGTCGTGCCGGAGGCCTACGGCGGCTCGCTCGAGGACGCGGACGGCGGCGCTTTCACGAGCCTGTGCATCGCCATCGAGGAGCTCGGCCGGGTCGACCAGTCCATCGGCATCACGCTGTCCGCCGGCGTGGGGCTCGGCATCAACCCCATCCTCACCTACGGCACCGACGCGCAGAAGGAGCGCTTCCTCCCCGACCTCGTCGCCGGGCGCGCCCTCGCCGGGTTCGGCCTCACCGAGCCGGATGCCGGCAGCGACGCGGGCGCCACCCGGACGAAGGCGGTGCTCCAGGACGGCCATTGGGTCGTCGACGGAGCCAAGGCCTTCATCACGAACTCCGGCACAGAGATCACCTCCGTCGTCACCGTCACCGCGCGCACGGGGACCGATCCGGAGGGTCGCGCGGAGATCTCCGCGATCATGATCCCCTCGGGCACAACCGGATTCACCGTTGAGGCGCCGTACGACAAGCTCGGCTGGAACATCTCCGACACACATGGGCTGTCCTTCGCCGGATGCCGCGTGCCCGAGGACCACCTGCTCGGCGCGCGTGGCCACGGCATCCGGCAGTTCCTCAAGACGCTGGACGACGGGCGCATCGCCATCAGCGCCCTCGCGCTGGGGCTCATCACGCGGATGCGGGAGGAGGCCACGGCATACGCGACGAGCCGGACCGCGTTCGGCCGGCCCATCGGCGCCAACCAGGGCGTGGCGTTCCCCATCGCCGACCTCGCCGTCATGGAGGAGAACGCCCGGCTGGTGACCTACCGCGCCGCGTGGCTGAAGGACGAGCAGGAGGCCGGGCGCCGCTCCGTCGCCGAGGTGAAGCAGGCGGCCGCCGTCGCCAAGCTCTACACCTCCGAGGCCGCCGTGGCGGCCACGCGCATCGCGACCCAGGTCTTCGGAGGGAACGGCTTCATGGAGGAGTATCCGGTGGCGCGCTTCTACCGGGATGCCAAGATCCTCGAGATCGGCGAGGGCACCTCCGAGGTGCAGCGCATGGTCATCGCCAAGGGCCTTGGCCTCCCGACCGCCTGACCGACCCGCTTCGAGTGCGGGCCTGGTCGCCTGGCGACCGATTCGGCACTCACGACCGACGGAGGTATACCCGTGAGCCAGGAGCCCGAGCACGGCACGCGAAGTGCCGCCGCGGCAGCCTCCACGGCCCCGGCACGTGGGGATGCCGGCGGGGCCGGGGACCCGCGGGTCGCCGACGTGCGCTCCCGGCTCCAGGCCGCGCTCACGGCATCCGAGCGACCGACGGAGAAGGCCGCCGCGAAGCTCGCTGCCCAGGGCAAGCTCTACGTCCGGGACCGGCTGGCGCTGCTCCTGGACCCGGACAGCTTCGTGGAGGACGGCCGCTACGCCAACGCGCTCGCGCCCGGCCTGCCGGCGGACGGCGTCGTCACCGGTCGCGGCATGGTGGACGGCCGTCCCGTCGTGGTGATCGCCAACGACCCCACGGTGAAGGCCGGGTCGTGGGGTGCCCGCACCGTGGAGAAGATCGTGCGCGCCACCGAGACCGCGCTGCGGGAGGAGCTGCCGGTCTTCTGGCTCGTCGACAGCGCGGGGGCACGGATCACCGACCAGGTCGAGATGTTCCCGGGACGGCGCGGGGCGGGTCGGATCTTCCACAACCAGGTCGCGCTCTCGGGCAAGGTCCCTCAGATCTGCTGCCTCTTCGGTCCGTCGGCCGCGGGGGGCGCCTACATCCCGAGCTTCTGCGACGTCATCATCATGGTCGAGGGCAACGCCTCGATGTACCTCGGCAGCCCGCGGATGGCCGAGATGGTCGTGGGGGAGAAGGTGTCGCTCGAGGAGATGGGCGGGGCGAGGATGCACTGCACGGTCTCGGGCGTGGGCGACCTGCTGGCACACGACGACGCCGAGGCGATCGAGCTGGCGCGGCTCTACTTCTCGTACCTACCGCTCAACTGGCGGTCGCCGCTGCCGACCTACCACCCCGAGGACCCGGCAGAGCCGCTGACGCGGTTCTCCGTGCCGGAGCGGGAGAGCCAGCCGTTCGACGTCCACGACGTCATCGACGGGCTCGTCGACGAGCACAGCTTCTTCGAGGTCAAGCCGCTCTATGCGGCAGAGCTCGTCGTGGGGTTCGCCCGGATGGACGGCGAGACCGTCGGGATCGTCGCGAACAACTCCGCCGTCAAGGGCGGGGTGCTGTTCAGCGACTCGGCGGACAAGGCGTCCCGGTTCATCTGGCTCTGCGACGCGTTCTCCGTGCCGCTCGTCTACCTCGCGGACGTGCCGGGGTTCATGATCGGCTCCGAGGTGGAGCGCGGCGGCATCATCCGGCACGGCGCCAAGATGGTGTCGGCGGTCGCGTCGGCCACGGTGCCGCAGATCTGCGTCGTCCTCCGCAAGGCGTACGGCGCCGGGCTCTACGCCATGGGCGGTCCCGGCTTCGGTCCGGACGCCACCATCGCACTCCCCACGGCACGCATCGCGGTCATGGGGCCGGAGGCGGCGGTGAACGCGGTCTACGCGAACACCATCGCCGAGGTGGAGGCCGCCGAGGGGCCTGACGCGCGGGCCGCCTTCGTCGCGGCTCGCCGGGCGGAGTACGAGGAGGACGTCGACCTCGAGCGGCTCGCGGCGGACCTCGTCGTCGACCAGGTCGTCGAGGCCGACGCCTTGCGGGCCGAGGTGCTCCACCGGCTCCGGTATGCCGCGCGGCGGGACCGGCACTTCGCCGACAAGCGCCGCGACGTGCCCCCCGTCTGACCCCTCCTGCCCCACGTCGTCTGTCAGTCGGCTGCGACGCGCCGCGGACGCGGCGCGTCTGCACCGATCTGACAGACGAGGTGGGGGAGGTCGGGGAGCGTCGGCAGCGTCGCGGAGGTGGGTCAGAGCGCCCCGCTCAGCGGGTGGGACGGCGCAGGTCGTGCCAGGTGACCCCGAGCTCGCGGAGGAGGTCCCGCAGAAACGGGAGCGAGACCCCGACGACGTTGCTGGGGTCACCCTCGATGCCGGCGACGTAGGGGCCGCCGAGCCCGTCGAGCGTGAAGGCCCCGGCCACCTGCAGCGGCTCGCCCGTGGCGACGTACGCGTCGACCTCGGCGTCGTCCACCGCCGCGAAGTGCACCGTCGTCGTCGCCGTTCCGCCCACCATCCCCCCGGAGCCGCCCTGGGCGCCATCGCGCAGGTCCACGAGCCAGTGGCCCGTCTGCAGGTAGCCGGTCCGTCCGCGCATCCGTCGCCATCGCTCGACCGCCTCCTTGGCATCGGCGGGTTTCCCGTGCACCTCGCCGTCGAGCTCGAGGACGGAGTCGCACCCGAGGACGATCAGGCCCCCGTCCGGGTCGTCACGATGCTGCTCCAGCGCCGTGACGACGTCCTCCGCCTTGGCCCGGGCGAGAAGGAGCGCGATGTCGGCCGCCGCCAGCCGGCCCTGCCCTGCCTCGGCCGTTGCGACGACGTCGTCCTCGTCGACCGACGAGACGCGGACGAGGGGCTCCACCCCCGCGGCAAGGAGGGCGCTGCGACGGGCCGGGGAGGCGGAGGCGAGGAGCAGCGTCGGATGGGCGGACGGCATACGCGCAAACCTAGTCCGGCGGCGACGAGCCTCAGCCGAGGACCTCGTCGACGAAGCACCACCGCCAGGCCTCGCCCGGCTCGATGCTGCGCATGACGGGGTGCCCCGCGTCGCGGAAGTGCGCCGAGGCGTGCTTGCCCTGCGAGGAGTCACAGCACCCGACGTGCCCGCAGGCGGCGCAGGCCCGCAGGTGCACCCAGCGCATCCCGAGCTCCAAGCACGTGGAGCAGCCGTCCGCACTCGTCGGCGGACGAGGTATCTCGGCGGCGGCGAGGTGCTGGCACGCGCCCGCGATGCGCTCCGGTGGCCTCAGCGGCGAGCCTCGCACCGTCTCCGAACGGGTCGCGCTCCACACCAGGGCGGTCTCCTCGGCGTCGAGCTGGCCGAGCACGGTGTTGAGCACCGCGTGGTCGACCGCGCCGAGGTCGCGGATGCGAAGGAGCTCGGCGCGCTCCTCGCGGATCATCGCGGTGCGCAGCCGGACATGGGACTCGCTCGGCGTCTCGTCATCGCCCTGACCCAGCATTCCGAGTCTCTCCCAGCTGCGGTTGACGCGCGCGCTGGCCTGCTCCTGGATGGCTCGCACCACCGCGGCGTCGGCATCGGGGTCCGACTCGATGAGGCGCAGCCCCGCACCGGTCGTCGCGCCGAGGACCGTCGCCTCCTGGAGTGCGTCCTCGCGGGGATCAGGCCCGCGGACGTCCAGGGCCCGGGCCAGCATGGGCAGCGTCGTGCCCTGGAGGAGCAGCGTGCCGACCGTGACGACGAGGGCGATGACGACCAGCTCGGCACGCAGCGGGGTCTCCTCGGGCAGGGTGAGCGCCGCGGCAAGGGTGACGACGCCACGCATGCCCGCCCAGGAGCCGACGAGGGCACTGCGCACCCGCTCGCCGCGGTCCTTGCTGTGCCGAGCTCCGAGGAGGGTGAAGGGAACCATCCAGACGGGTCGCAGCACGAGGCAGGTGACGAGCACCGCGAGCCCGACGAGCAGGGTTCGGGACAGGGAGAGCTCGCCCTTGCCCACGTTGTCGACCAGGCTCGCGATCTGCAGGCCGATGAGGAGGAAGACGGCGTTCTCGAGCACGAACGTCACACTCGACCAGTTGATCTTCTCCGAGAGCCGCGAGGGGGCGGTCTGCAGCTCGGGCGCGCGGTGGGCCAGGAGGAGGCCGGTCGTCACGACCGCGAGGACGCCGGACGCCCCCACCTGCTCGGCCGGGACGTAGGAGAGGTACGGTGCGACGAACGAGAGGGCGGTGTCGGCGGGCACCTCGGTGATGAGGTAGCGCCGGATGGTGCCGATGACGAGGTAGGCCACGACCCCGATCGCCACGCCGCCGACCGAGGCGACGAGGAGGTCGACGGACACCGACCCCAACGTCACCTCGGCCGCGGAGCCCTCGCCGCCCTCACCCGCTCCCACGCCGTGCGCTGCGAGGCCTGCTGCCGCGAGGGCCGTGCGCAGCGACACCAGCGCCGTCGCGTCGTTGAGGAGCGACTCGCCCTCGAGGATCGTCGTGATCCCGCGGGGCAGCCCGATCCGGCGCGCCACGGCGGTGGCGGCCACGGCATCCGGCGGGGCGACGATGGCCCCCAGGGCGAACGCCAGGGTGAACGGGATCGGCAGGAGCAACCAGGCGACGACCCCGACACCCAGAGCGGTGAAGAGCACCAGACCCACCGAGAGGCTGAGGATCGCCGCCCGGTGCGTCCGCACGTCGAGCAGGGAGGTCGACAGGGCCGCCGCGTAGAGCAGGGGCGGCAGGAGGCCGAAGAGCACCAGCTCACTGGACAGCGGCACCTCCGGCACCGCCGGGACGAAGGACAGCACCGCCCCCACGACCAGCAGCGCGATGGGCGTGGGAACGCCCAACGGGACGGTCCCCCTGCGGACGAGGATGACGACGAGGACGATGGCGACGACGAGTGCGGCGAGCTCCACCCGAGGATTGTCCCTGCTCAGCCGGTATCGGGCGACAGGTTGCCCGCCAGGTAGTGCTGGAGGACCGGTCCCACGGCGGCGACGAGCTCGTCCGGGGTGGCCGCCGCGAGTCGGGGGAGGCCGATGATGTGGCGGGCGACCACGAGCCCGGCCATCTGCGCGCCGGTCAGCGAGGCACGGAGCTCGGGGCGGTCGCCGCCGATGTGGTGCGCCAAGGGGGTGAGGAGCCGTGCGACGAGCAGCTCGCGAACCCGCACGGCGGCGTCCTCCTCCGATGCCGCTGCTCGGAGCAGGCCCGTCATCGTCCGGCGGGCCTGCGGTGTCTCGAGCATGCCGACCGCGAAGGTGGCCAGCCGGTGCCCGACACCCTCGAGGCCCGGGCCGATCACGGCCGCCATGACGACCTCCGGGTCGAACGGCAGCTCGACGACCTCGACGAACAGCGCCTGCTTGCTGCCGAAGTAGTGAGTCACCAGGCGGGTGTCGACCCCGGCGTCCCGCGCGATGGCCCGCAGGGTCGTGCGCGGGTACCCGAGCTCCGCGAAGGCACGCGAGGCGGCGGCGAGGATCGCCTCACGGGTGCCGCTGCCGGCCGGCCTGCGGCCACGGGTCCCTGCCACCCCGCCCTCCTCAGCGCATCGCGAATTCCACAGTCAGGGAAAGTATGCCGTGCCGTGTGTGTCGGCGCTCCGGGCACATGGCCGCCCCGGCCGCGCTGGGGAGCGCGAGCCATGCCCTCACCCAACGGCAGCGCAGGGGGGCCGTGGTCGACACGGTCAGCGACGGCCGAGGACCGCCTCGCGGAGCACGTCGAGCCCCACCGACCCGACGTCGAGGGCGCGACGGTGGAACTCCTTGAGCGAGAACGCCGCCCCCTCCCGTCGCGCCGTCTCGTCTCTCAGCTGCAGCCAGAGTCGCTCCCCGACCTTGTAGCTCGGCGCCTGTCCGGGCCAGCCGAGGTAGCGGTTCAGCTCGAACCTCAAGAGGGCCTCGCCCTCGTGGGCGTGGGTGGTGAGGAACTCCCATGCCTTGTCGTACGTCCAGCCGCCACCGCCGACCTCGGACGGGGCCTCGAGGCCGCAGTGCACGCCGATGTCGATGACGACTCGGGCGGCTCGGAGCGACTGGCCGTCGAGCAGGCCGAGGTAGTTGCCGGGGTCGTCCATGTACCCGAGGTCTGCCATGAGTCGCTCCGCGTAGAGCGCCCACCCCTCGCCGTGACCGCTCACCCAGCACATCTGGCGCCGCCACCGGTTGAGCAGCTCACGGCGGTAGACGGTCTGAGCCACCTGGAGATGGTGTCCCGGGACCCCCTCGTGGTAGACGGTCGTCAGCTCGCGCCAGGTGCTGAACTCCGTGACACCTCTCGGCACAGACCACCACATCCGTCCGGGGCGGCTGAGGTCGTCGCTCGGACCCGTGTAGTACATGCCCCCGGTGTGCGTCGGCGCGATCCGCGCCTCGATGGTGCGCACGGGCTCGGGGATGTCGAAGTGCGTGCCCGCCGTGTGCGCGATGACCTCGTCCGCGCGTTCCTGCATCCAGGCGCGAAGGGCCTCCGTGCCATGGAGCTGGTACGCCGGGTGCTGGTCCAGGTGGTCCATGGCCTCGCGGACGCTCGCGCCGGGCAGGATCCGCTGCGCCGTTGCCCGCATGTCGCCGGTGATCCGGGCCAGCTCCTCCTGGCCCCAGGCGTAGGTCTCCTCGAGGTCCACGGTCGCGCCGATGAAGCGCCGTGACGCCAGCTCGTAGCGCTCACGGCCGGCCGCGTCGGACTCCGGGGCCCGGTCGAGCAGCGCGCGCAGGCCCTTGCCCAGCCGCCGGTATGCCGTGACGGCCGCTTCGGTGCCCCGCTCGAGGTCCCGCCGTACGGCGTCGTCGAGGGGTGCCCCCTGCACCGCTGCCTCGGCGAGGAAGTGCGCGAAGAAGCCGTCCGGGCCGGTCAGCTCGTCGCACTGCGCGATGCACTCCGTCACCTGACGGCGCGGCGTCACGAGGCCACGTTCCGCGGACTGCCCGAGGGTGGCGGTCCACTGCTCCAGGGCCGTGGGGATCTTGCCGAGCCGGGTGGCGATCGTGGCCCAGTCGTCCTGGGTGGCTGTCGGCATGAGGTCCAGCACGTCGCGACAGCTCTGGAGCGGCGAGGCGATGACGTTGAGCTCCATGCGGTCGTAGCCGGCCTCGTGCACCTCGATGACGAGACCGAGGCGCTCGCCCATCGCTGCCATCGTGATCCGGTCCACCTCGTCGACGGGCTCGACCTCCTCGAGCCGCCGGAGGGTCTCACGGGCGATGTGTGCGTGGTGCGCGTAGCCATCGGGCGAGAAGTCGTCGAGCTCGGTGTCATGACCCGGCACGCCGAGGTAGGTGGCCTCGATGGGGCTCGCCGCCAGCACGGCATCGACATGCGCGTCGGCGATGGCGTCGACGGGCGTGGGCGGACGGGTTTCCACAGTCTCCTGGGTCACCTCGCGGACGCTACCGGAGCCGTGGGTCGGATGGCCTGGCGAGCGGCTGGCCGGAGGAGGGTCGGGAGACCTCACGTCGACCCGGCATACCCTCTGACCCATGACGCCACGGGTGAGGTCGGTGAACGTCGGGAGCCCGCGCGAGGGCATCCGCCCCCACGGGGAGCGGACGGCCATCGACAAGCGTCCGGTCGCGTCGGTGGAGGTGCGCGACCCCGGGCCGAAGCGCGGTGGACTGGGCAGCGGTGTCGTCGGTGACGACGTCGTGAGCCGAAGGCACCACGGGGGGACTCGTCAGGCGGTGTATGCCGTGGCGCGCGAGGAGCTCGACTGGTGGGGATCGGCGCTGGGCCGCGTCCTGCCCGACGGGATGTTCGGGGAGAACCTCACGACCATCGGGCTGGAGGTCGACGCGGCCGTCGTCGGAGAGCGCTGGACGGTCGGATCGGCACTCCTCGAGGTCACTGCGCCCCGTATACCGTGCGCGACCTTCCACGCCTGGATGGGAGAGCCGGGCTGGGTGCGCCGCTTCTCCGAGCGGGGCCGGACCGGCGCCTACCTCGCGGTGGTCTCGCCGGGGACGATCACGACGGGTGACGTCGTGGAGGTGGCGGACCGTCCGGAGCACGGCATCACGGTCCATGAGGTCTTCCGGGCCCTCACGGGGGACGGGCCGGCGGCCGAGCGCGTCGTGCGCGAGGCCGTCCTCACCGGCGTGGACCACGACCGGCTCGCCCGCCGCGTGCTGCGTACTCGCTGAGGCCAGCTCAGGGCCGCAGGCTGGTGCGCCAGGCGGCCGGGCCATGGCCCACCGGCCCGCGCATCGCCGCCCGGTGCGCCGCCCACGCGGAGGCCCGGGCCGACGGCCGGCCTGCTCCGTCCGCTCCCTCCGCACCGGACGCGGCGGCGACGAGGACGGCCACGAGCGCAGCGATGTCCTCCGCCGTGGCCGGCCCACCGACGTGGATCACGGGGTCCGCTCGGTGCTCAGCGGCCGCCGGGCTCGGCGCCTGCGAGGAGGTCATAGGGCGGGGTCCCCGTGAGCTCGGAGCCTGCGAGGAGGTCATAGGGGAATGTTGCCGTGCTTCTTCGGGGGCAGCGTCTCCCGCTTGTTGCGCAGGGCCCGTAGCGCCTTGGACACGTTCATCCGGGTGTTCGACGGCGTGATGACGGTGTCGATGTAGCCGCGCTCCGCCGCGACGTAGGGGTTGGCGAGCGCGTCCTCGTACTCCTGGACGAACGCGGCTCGGGCCTCCTCGACGGAGCCGTCGCGCTCCGCGACCTTCGCGAGCTCCTTGCGGTAGAGGATGTTGACCGCGCCCTGGGCTCCCATGACGGCGATCTGTGCCGTGGGCCAGGCGAGGTTGATGTCGGCGCCGAGGTGCTTGGACCCCATGACGTCGTAGGCGCCGCCGTAGGCCTTGCGGGTGATGACGGTGACGAGCGGCACGGTGGCCTCGGCGTAGGCGTAGATGAGCTTCGCACCGCGCCGGATGATGCCGTCCCACTCCTGGTCGGTGCCGGGGAGGAAGCCCGGGACGTCGACGAAGGTGAGGATCGGGACGTTGAAGGCGTCGCAGGTGCGCACGAACCGGGCCGCCTTCTCCGAGGCGTCGATGTCCAGCGTGCCGGCGAACTGCATCGGGTTGTTCGCGACGACGCCGACCGACCGGCCCTCGATCCGGCCGAAGCCGATGAGGATGTTCGGTGCGAACAGCGGCTGCACCTCGAGGAACTCCTCGTCGTCGAGCACCTTCTCGATGACCTGCTGCATGTCGTAGGGGACGTTCGGGCTGTCGGGGATGATCGTGTCGAGGAACCGGTCGTCGTCGGTGACCTCGAGGTCGTTCTCCTCGCCGAAGACCGGCGGGTCCTCCATGTTGTTGCTGGGGAGGTAGGAGAGCAACGCCTTGACGTACTCGATCGCGTCGTCCTCGTCGGTGCCCATGTAGTGCGCGACACCGGATTTCGTGTTGTGGGTGCGCGCTCCACCGAGCTCCTCGAAGCCGACGTCCTCACCCGTGACCGTCTTGATGACATCCGGACCGGTGATGAACATGTGGGAGGTCTGGTCCACCATCACCGTGAAGTCGGTGACGGCGGGGGAGTAGACGGCCCCACCGGCGCAGGGGCCCATCACGAGCGAGATCTGCGGCACCACACCGGAGGCGTGGACGTTGCGGCGGAAGATCTCGCCGTAGAGACCGAGGGAGACGACGCCCTCCTGGATCCGCGCACCGCCGGAGTCGTTGAGCCCGACGACCGGGCAGCCGACCTTCATCGCGAAGTCCATGATCTTGACGATCTTCTCCCCGAAGACCTCACCGAGCGAGCCACCGAAGACGGTGAAGTCCTGCGCGAACACGGCGACGGTCCGCCCGTCGACGGTGCCGTACCCCGTGACGACCCCGTCGCCGTAGGGGCGGTTGCTGTCCTGGCCGAAGGCGACCGACCGGTGGCGGGCGTACTTGTCCATCTCGACGAACGTGCCCTCGTCGAGGAGCAGCTGCAGCCGCTCCCGAGCCGTCTTCTTGCCCTTGGCGTGCTGCTTCTCCACCGCGCGCGCGGAGCCGGCCCCGGCCACCTCCGCCACTCGGCGCTTGAGGTCCGCGAGCTTCCCTGCCGTCGTCGTCGTGTCGATGTCCTTCGGGACGTCCGTGCCGCCGATGGAGTGGGTGTCGCTCTTGGGCATGCTTCGAGCCTAGCCTTGCCCCCGTGCGCCCGAAGCCCGACCACGGACCCCTCGGCGAGCGATCCGTCACACCGGGCGAGCCCTGGCTTCCGGTGGAGGTCTTCGACCGTCTCGGGTCGACGAACGACGAGGTCCGAGCGCATCCGCGTGCCTGGCGGGTGGTCGTCGCCGAGCGCCAGGATGCCGGGCGCGGGCGGCTCGGTCGCTCGTGGACGACGACGCCCGGAACCGGGCTCGCGGTCTCGGTGCTCGTTCCGCCGCCCGCCTCCGGGCCGGCGTGGGCTCCGCTGCTGGCCGGGCTCGCGGTGCACCGTGCGGTGCTCGAGGTGGCCGACCTCCCGACCGTCCTCAAGTGGCCGAACGACGTCCTCGTCCCGAGTGACGGCGACCGGAAGCTGGCCGGACTGCTCTGCGAGTGGACACCCCAGGGGGTCGTCGTGGGTCTCGGGCTCAACGTCGGCACGCGCCGGGAGGACCTGCCGCTGGACACCGCCACCTCGCTGCACGCCGCCGGCGCCTCGGGCTCCTCGGGGACCCAGGGAGCCCCGAACACTCCCGCCGTCGACCGCGCGAGCGTGCTCACGGCATACCTCGTGCACCTGGCCCGGCTGCTGAGTGACGACACCGGGCCGGGCGGAGCGGTGCAGGCCGCCTACGCCGAAGCCTGCTCGACCGTCGGTCGCGAGGTCGAGGTGCACGAGCCGGGCGGTGGGGTGCTGACGGGGATGGCGACAGGCGTCGATGATGCGGGCAGACTGGCGGTGCGTACGGCGGAGGGCAGGTATGCCGTGTCCGCCGGGGACGTGGTGCACGTCCGGTCACGCTGAGAGGAGCTCGGATGCCGAGCGAGGACCCCGACCAGGGGTCAGATGTGCTCCCCGAGAGCGACCTCGTCACCGAGGCCGACCTCGCCGCCCGGGTCGAGCGGTCCCTGCTCGGCCGTCCCGCGTCGATGGGACGAGCCGAGGTGTCCGACGGCGCCGGCGTCGAGCCGGCCACGGCTCGCCGGTTCTGGCACGCGATGGGGTTCCAGAACGTCGAGGACGACGAGGCGATGTTCACCGAGGCCGACCTCGACGCCCTCAAGCGGGTCGCGCGGCTCATCGGTGAGGACCGGGTGAGCGAGGAGCTCGCCCTCGGCATGACGCGTGCCTTCGCGCGGACCGCAGACCGGCTGGCGGTGTGGCAGACCCAGCTGGTGGCGGAGTCGTTGACGTCCCCCTTCTCCGAGGAGCTCGAGGGACGCGACAGTCGGTCGGTGCCGGAGCCCCGGATCGCCGCGGACGCCGCGCAGCTCCTCGCAGCGTTGACGCAGGACATCGAGCCGTTGCTCGTGTACGTCTGGCGCCGCCACCTGACGAACGCGATCGCCCGCATGCTCGCCGACGCCGACCCCGCGGTGCACTCGGACCCCTCCGCCCCGGTGCGCGTCGTGGGCTTCGCCGATCTCGTCTCCTTCACCTCCTTCGTGCGCCGGATGAGTGAGCGTCAGCTGGCGCGCCTCGTCCAGCGGTTCGAGCTCCTCGCGAGCGACGTCGTGACGGAGCACGGCGGCCGGGTCATCAAGACGGTGGGCGACGAGGTGCTGTTCGTCCACCGGGAGGTGGCCGCGGCATCCGCCATCGCTCTCGACCTCGTGGACGCCATGACCGAGGACGAGCTGCTCCCGCCGGTCCGCGTCGGACTCGCCCACGGGAGGGTCGTGTCCCGCCTCGGCGACGTCTTCGGCCTCACGGTGAACAAGGCGAGCCGGATCACCGCCGTCACTCCGTCCGGGCACGTCTACGTCGACGAGGACATGGCGAGGGTCCTCGGCGAGGTGTCGGGCTTCACCGCGATCGAGCGCCGGCGGCGGGTGCTGCGCGGCATCGGTGTGGTGAGGTTGCACGAGCTGCAGCGCGCCCCCGGCGGACGCGGCCTCGGCGTGCGCCGCCGCGACGCCTGACTACGATCGGCTCATGACCAAGGTGCTCCTCGCCGAGGACGACCCCGCGATCTCGGACCCGCTGGCGCGGGCGCTGCGTCGCGAGGGTTACGACGTCGACGTGTGCACCGACGGCGAGTCAGCCCTGGCACAGGCCCTGCTCCAGCCCGACCTGCTCGTGCTCGACCTGGGTCTGCCGAGGATGGACGGGCTGGAGGTCTGCCGGCGCCTGCGCGCCGAAGGCAGCAGCGTGCCCGTGCTCGTCCTCACCGCCCGCGCCGACGAGGTCGACACCGTCGTGGGGCTGGACGCCGGGGCCGACGACTACGTGACGAAGCCGTTCCGCCTCGCCGAGCTGCTGGCGCGTGCACGGGCACTGCTCCGGCGCGGGGTCGTCGACGCCCCGGCGACGGAGGCGCTCGTGCGCATCGACCCCGAGGGCCGGCGGGTGTTCCTCCGGGGCCAGGAGGTCCAGCTGACGGGCAAGGAGTTCGAGCTGCTCAAGGCGCTCGTCACCAACGAGGGGAAGGTGGTCTCCCGCGAGAAGCTCATGCGCGACGTCTGGGACAGCGCGTGGTACGGCTCGACGAAGACCCTGGACATGCACATCTCGGTGCTCCGCCGGAAGCTCGGCGACGACGCGTCGCAGCCGAGCTACATCACGACGATCCGCGGGGTCGGGTTCCGCTTCGACGCCCCGGAGGAATGAGGCCGGGTGCGCCGAGTCCTGCTCGGGACGGCCCTCCAGGCGGTCCTGACGACCCTGCTGCTGGTGCTCGCCGTCCTCGCAGTTCTTCTCGCGTGGCCGGGGCCGCGCGGGTCCGTGATTCCGCAGCGCATCGCGCCGGATGCCGCGCTGCCCCCCGCCGCGCTGGTGGCACTGCTGGTCGCCGTGCTGCTCGCCGGTGTGCTGGCCCTCGGGATCAGTACGTGGCTCGCGGGGCGCCGAGCCGACCGGGTCGCCTGGTTCATCGACACCCTCGGTGAACGCGCCGAGCAGCTGGGTCCGGGGGACCCACGCCCCGTGCCGCTGAACTCCGGGATCGAGGAGGTGGACCGCCTGGACGCCGCCCTCGCCCGCGGGGCCGAGGAAGGAGCGCGGCGGCTGGCGTCTGAGCGCGACTTCGCGGCCGACGCGTCGCACCAGCTGCGCACCCCGCTCACCGCGCTCCTCATGCGGCTGGAGGAGATCGCCTCCACCGACGACATGGCGGTCGTCGGTGAGGAGGCGACCATCGCGATCGGCCAGGTCGAGCGGCTGAGCGGGGTCGTCGACGACCTCATGAGCCGCACCCGCAGCGAAGCAGAGACCAGCCCCACGGTGTCGCTCGACTCCGTCCTCGCCTCGCTCCAGCGGGAGTGGCAGCCGGCGTTCGCGGGCGCCCGTCGCAGCATCCACGTCCGGGGGGAACGCGGGCTGGGGGTCCGTGCCACGCCGGTGGCTCTCGCCCAGATCCTCACCACCCTGCTCGAGAACTCCCTGACCCATGGGCGGGGGACTGTCGAGATCTCCGCTCGGCGGGCGGGGCCGTCGGTCGTCATCGAGGTGGCCGACGGCGGGGATGGTGTGCCCGCCGCCATCGCGCCGCACGTCTTCGAGCGCTCTGTCTCGTCGTCGGGCACGGGCCTCGGCCTCTCGCTCGCGCGCGACCTCGCCGAGGCCGCCGGTGGCCGGCTCGAGCTCGTGCGCGCCCGGCCGCCGCTCTTCGCCCTCTTCCTCTCGGCGAGCGAGCTCTGACCTCGCCCTCCTCGGCACCTCGGCGGTGCGGGGGCTCGATCAGGCCATGTCCAGCCCGCCGGCATGGGACTAGGTTCAGGCCATGTCACGCACGTGGTGGTTCGGAGTCGCGGTCGGGATCCTCCTTCTCACCCTCGGGGTCGCGGAGACGGTCCGGGTCCTGATGAGCGGCGACCTCAGCGGCCTCGCCTTCTGGTTCGGCACCCTCATCGGCGGCGGCACCTGTGTCCTGGTCGGCACGGCCCTCTCCGAGCGCCGGCCGCTGCCGGCGTTCGCGGTGACGACGGCGGGCTGCGTGGCCGGCATCCTGCCGACCATGTGGACCGTCGTGGTGCCCGCCCTGCTCGTGACGCTCGTCGTCCTTCGTGCGCTGCAGCTGCACGGCACAGCTCCGGCGCAGCCGGCCTAGATGTACTGACACCTAGATCGGCTCGCCCGCGAAGACGTACCTGCGGTAGGCCCAGAAGCGGAACAGCGTGCCCAGGCCGATGCCCACCAGAGTGGCCACGTTGTTGGCGAGGATGGACGTGTAGCCAAGCCCATAGTGGGACACGAAGAGGGTGACCGCGGAGATCCCCAGGGCGATGAAGTTGACCCCGAAGAACAGGGCCACCTCGTGGTGCGCCGGGCGGCTGCGGCGGTGCCGGAACGTCCACTGCCGGTTCCCGACCCACGCGAAGAGCGTGGCGACCGTGCCCGAGATGATCTTCGCCGTCGTGACCCTGTCGCTGAGCACGGTCTGCCACAGCAGGTTGGCCAGCCCGAGGTCGATGACGAACGCGATGGCGCCGACGACACCGAACTTGATCATCTCGCGGTAGAGGACGTCGATCGCCTGGCGCACCGAGTCCAGCAGGCGAGCGAGACCCCCTGTCGGGGGTCGGGCGGTCGTCGGCACCAGCGCAGCCTATAAGCGCGCTGATGGGTATCCTCGCCCGGTGACCACCCCTCGGCGCGCGCCAGGCGGGTTCCCCGTCGTGGGCATCATCGGAGGTGGCCAGCTGGCGCGGATGTGCGCCGGCCCCGCCGCCGAGCTGGGTATCACGCTGAGCGTCCTCGCCGAGTCGGACGAGGCCAGCGCAGCGCTCGTCGTGCCGAGCTCGCCCGTCGCGGACCACACTGAGGCGGATGCCGTTCACGCCTTCGCCCGACACTGTGACGTCGTGACGTTCGACCACGAGCACGTTCCACCCCACGTGTTGGAGCTGCTCGTCGCCGAGGGTGTGCAGCTCCATCCCCGTCCTGAGGCGCTGACGTACGCCCAGGACAAGCTCGCCATGCGCGAGCGGCTCACCGAGCTCGGCATCCCGTGTCCCCGGTGGGCGCGCGCATCCACGTCGGCGGACGTCACGGCGTTCGGCGACCAGGTCGGCTGGCCGGTCGTGGCCAAGACCCCGCGGGGCGGGTACGACGGCAAAGGGGTACGCGTCGTGGGAGGCTCGAGCGAGCTGGCCGACTGGCTGGAGCGTGCTTCGACGGACGGCACTGGACTCCTGGTCGAGGAGTGGGTGCCCTTCCGCCGTGAGCTCGCCGTGCTCGTGGCGCGCAGCCCGTCGGGTCAGGCCGCCGCCTGGCCGGTGGTCGAGACCGTGCAGACCGACGGTGTCTGCACGGAGGTGCTCGCACCGGCGCCCGACCTGGACGTCGGCCTGTCGTCCTCGGCGGTCCACGCGGCCCTGCGCGTCGCAGGGGCGCTCGACGTCACGGGGGTGCTCGCGGTCGAGCTGTTCGAGGTGGGCGAGGATGGCGGCGACCCGTCGTTCGTCGTCAACGAGCTCGCGATGCGGCCGCACAACTCCGGGCACTGGACGATGGACGGCGCCGTGACCGGCCAGTTCGAGCAGCACCTCCGCGCGGTCCTCGACCTCCCGCTCGGCTCACCGCGCCCGCACGGGCGGTGGACGGTCATGGCCAACGTCCTGGGCGGTGACCTGCCTGACCTGTACCCGGCATACCGTCATGTCATGGCGCACGATCCCGAGGTCAAGGTCCACATGTACGGCAAGGGGGTGCGTCCCGGTCGCAAGCTCGGCCACGTCAACGTCCTCGGAGACGACCTCGGCGACCTGCGTGCGCGAGCGGGGCACGCGGCCGACTACATCAGGGGAGTGGTGACCGAGTGAGCGACGAGCGAGGTCAGGGAGGGTCACCGGTCGTCGGCGTCGTCATGGGGTCGGACTCCGACTGGCCGGTCATGGAGGCCGCGGTCATCGCACTGGAGGGGCTGGGGGTGCGCTGCGAGGTCGACGTCGTCTCGGCGCACCGGATGCCCGAGGAGATGGTCGCCTACGGCAGGTCGGCGGAGGAGCGCGGTCTGCGAGTGCTCGTCGCAGGGGCTGGCGGAGCGGCGCACCTCCCGGGGATGCTCGCCTCGGTCACCTCACTGCCGGTCATCGGCGTGCCCGTCCCCCTGCGGCACCTCGACGGGCTCGACTCCCTCCTGTCGATCGTCCAGATGCCTGCGGGGGTGCCTGTCGCCACGGTGTCGGTCGGCGGGGCCCGCAACGCGGGTCTGCTCGCCGCTCGCATCCTCGGTGCCGGGCAGGGCGAGGAGGCAGCGCGCCTTCGGGCGGCGCTGACGGCGTACCGAACGGGGTTGCGGGACGAGGCCCGCGCCAAGGGGGCCGCGCTCCGGGAGCGTCGACCCGGCGGCTGAGGGCCGGCGCGGTCGGCCTCAGCGTTGCATGCCCTCGTGGCGCAGTCGCGGCCACTCGATCTTGGGGCAGGTGTCCATGACGACGTCCAGGCCCGCCCTGCGCGCCCGCTCGGCGGCCGCCTCGTCGATGACACCGAGCTGCATCCAGATCGCGTCGATGTCGAGCCGCTCCTTGTGCGCGATGGCGTCGTCGACGACGGCACCGACGTTCGCGGAGCTGACGAAGCAGTCGATGACCTTGACGTCCTGGTCCGGGATGTCCGCCAGCGACGCGTAGCCCTGGACGCCGTGGACCGTCTCCGCCCGCGGGTGGACCGGGATGATCGGCTTTCCCAGCTCGATGTTCAGCCACTGGGAGATCCGGTATGCCGCCCGTTCCCGGTTCTGTGACAGGCCCACCACCACCCAGATCCCCGGATCCATGAGGAGCGCACGGACGAGGTCGGGGTCGTTCTGGTGGTGCAGGGCCATGGGGTCATTCTGCCCACACGTGAGCGCGGGAAACCGGGTCTCCAGTGGTGCCACTCATCCGGGGAGGCAGGTCAGTCCTCGCCGAAGAGGTCCCGGGTGTACACCTTGTCGGCGACGTCCTGCAGGTCCTGGGTGAGCCGGTTCGCCACGACGAGGTCGCTGCGGCGTTTGAGCTCCTCGAGGTCGCGGACGACCTCGCTCCCGAAGAACCGGTCCTCGGACAGCTCCGGCTCGTAGACGATGACCTCGATCCCCTTCGCCTTGAGGCGCTTCATGACGCCCTGGACGCTGCTCGAGCGGAAGTTGTCCGAGCCCGCCTTCATGATGAGCCGGTGGATGCCGACGACCTTGGGGTCCCGGGCCATGATGTCGGCCGCGACGAAGTCCTTGCGGGTCGTGTTCGCGGTGACGATCGCGCTGATGAGCGTCTGCGGGACATCGGCGTAGTTGGCGAGGAGCTGCTTGGTGTCCTTGGGGAGGCAGTAGCCGCCGTACCCGAACGACGGGTTGTTGTAGTGCCTGCCGATGCGGGGGTCCAGGCCCACTCCCTCGATGATCTGGCGGGTGTCCAACCCGTGCGTCAGGGCATAGGTGTCGAGCTCGTTGAAGAACGCCACCCGCATGGCGAGGTAGGTGTTGGCGAACAGCTTGATCGCCTCCGCCTCGGTGCTGTCAGTGAGGAGGACCGGCACATCGTCGTCGACCGCCGCCTCGGCGAGGAGCGATGCGAACCGCTGACCGCGCGGACCCGGGTCACCGACGATGATCCGCGACGGGTGGAGGTTGTCGTGGAGGGCGCGCCCCTCGCGCAGGAACTCCGGTGAGAAGACGATGTTCTCGGTGCCGAGACGGTCGCGCAGGGCGACCGTGAACCCGACCGGGACGGTGGACTTGATGACGACGGTCGCACCCGGGTTCACCGCGACGACGTCGCTGACGACCTGCTCCACGCTGCTCGTGTCGAAGTAGTCGGTCCGGGGGTCGTAGTCGGTCGGCGTGGCGACGACGACGAGCTCCGCGGCGGCATACGCCTCCTTCTTGTCCGCGGCCACGGTGAGCCGGAGGTCGTGGCGGGACAGCCGCTCCTCCACGTCCGGGTCGGAGATCGGGCTCTTCCCGGAGCTGATGAGGTCGAGACGGCGCTCGTCGATGTCGTGTGCCACGACGTCGTGCTGTTCGGCGAGCAGCACCGCGAGCGACAGGCCGACGTAGGAGGTGCCGACGATGCAGATGGTCACCGGCGCAGGATACGGGGGAAACTTGCGGCTCCGAGCCGGGCGGGGTTGGGTGGGACCGCGGCGCCCGGCCCGCGTCCGCACCAGGAGAGGACCCCCATGAAGTTCGGACTGTTCATCCCGCAGGGCTGGCGCCACGACCTCGTCGGCATCGACCCGTCCCAGCACTGGGGTGTCATGGCGGGTCTCGCCCGCCGCGTGGACGGCAACGAGGACTGGACCTCGATCTGGGTCTACGACCACGTCCACACGGTGCCCCGGCCCGCGGAGGAGGCCACGCACGAGGCGTGGTCGCTCATGGCGGCCTTCGCGGCCGTCACCGGCCGCGTGCGCCTCGGCCAGATGTGCACGTGCATGGGCTACCGCAACCCCGCCCACCTGGCCAAGGTCGCCGCCACGGTCGACGTCATCTCGGAGGGCCGGCTCGACGTGGGCATCGGGGCCGGGTGGTACGAGCACGAGTGGCGCGCGTACGGTTACGGGTTCCCCTCGGCCGGTGAGCGCATCGCGGCCCTGGGTGAGGGCATCGAGATCATGCGTCAGATGTGGACCACTGGCCGCGCCACGTATGCCGGGGAGCACCTCTCGGCGGACGGAGCCCTGTGCTTCCCCCGCCCGCTCCAGGGAGAGAGCGTCCCCGGGAGCCGGCGGAACGGCATCCCCCTGTGGGTGGCCGGTGGCGGGGAACGCAAGACGCTGCGGATCGCCGCGAAGTACGCCGACTACACGAACTTCTCACCGCGACCGGAGGAGTTCAGCGCCAAGAGCGAGGTCCTGCGCCGCCACTGCGACGACGTCGGTCGCGACTTCGACGAGATCGTGCGGAGCGCCGACTACAACGTCGTCATCGGTCGGGACGAGGCCGAGGTGCGCGACCGGATGGGCTGGATCCGCGACCACTACACGAGGGCCGGTCTCCCGCAGGACCTCATCGACCTGGAGGTGAGGTCCTTCGAGAAGGGGGCACTCGTCGGGACCCCGGAACAGATCACGGAGACCCTGGTCGACCTGGAGGCGCGGGGCATGACGTACGCGATCACGTACTTCGTCGAGCAGGCCTACGACCTCAGTGGCGTCGAGCTGTTCGAGCGCGAGGTCCTCCCCGCGCTCGTCAACCGCGAACAGCACAGCAACCTCTGGCACTTCCTCCACGGCCGGTGACCGCTGCCGCTCCGGCGTGGGGGGCACCTCCTCGGCGCGGCTAGGATCTGCTGGTC